>Ga0136620_10000205_pt1 | contig 26471 bp, 30 predicted proteins | sample AntDrymUQ4162106_2_FD_104806 | JGI IMG/M metagenome (GOLD analysis project Ga0136620, IMG submission 104806) | Polar desert sand microbial communities from Dry Valleys, Antarctica - metaG UQ416 (21.06) | ecosystem: Environmental > Terrestrial > Soil > Desert | place: Antarctica: Dry Valley... | reverse complement strand
ATGGACATCACCATTCACGCGAGCTTCCTCCCGCATGACGACCCGGACGCCTCCCTGGCCTTCTACCGCGACACCCTCGGCTTCGAGGTCCGCAACGACGTCGGATACGGCGGGATGCGCTGGATCACGGTCGGCCCCGCAGACCAGCCCGGCACGTCCATCGTCCTGCATCCGCCGGCCGCCGACCCCGGCATCACCGACGACGAGCGCCGCACCATCGCCGAAATGATGGCCAAGGGCAGCTACGCCGTCATCCTCCTGGCCACCGCCGACCTCGACGGCACCTTCGAGCGGGTGCAGGCCAGCGACGCCGAGGTCGTCCAGGAGCCGACCGAGCAGCCGTACGGCATTCGCGACTGCGCCGTCCGCGATCCCGCGGGCAACCTGATCCGCATCCAGGAGCTGCGCTGAGCCGTCCGGCGATCGCGGCCATGACCTGCATACCGCGACGAGCTCGTGGAACCCCTCCGCGCCTACGACCCACCCCCAGTCGTGCTCGGCATCTGGTCGAAGGTTCGGCAGCCGCAGCAGCGAGTCCCCGTCCGGCGCGCGACACACCTTCTCGGACGTTTGGTCGCTAGGACGCTGAGCGTTTGGTCGCTGCCCTGCTGGACATCTCGCCCCCTGCAGGGTCGTGCGGTCAGAACGCCGTCATCACGTGCTTGATGCGGGTGTAGTCCTCCAGCCCGTACATGGACAGGTCCTTGCCGTAGCCGGAGTGCTTGAACCCGCCGTGCGGCATCTCGGCGACGAGCGGGATGTGGCAGTTGATCCACACGCACCCGAAGTCCAGCCGGCGTGCCATCCGCATCGCCCGGGAGTGGTCGCGGGTCCATACGCTGGAGGCCAGGCCATAGGGCACGCCGTTGGCCCAGCGCACCGCCTCGTCCTCGTCGGTGAAGCGCTGCACGGTGATGACCGGCCCGAAGATCTCTTGCTGGATCGCCTCGTCGTCCTGACCCAAGCCCGACACCACCGTCGCCTCGTGGAAGTAACCGGCACCACCGACCGCCGCACCGCCGGCGTCCACGGACGCCGAGTCCGGCAGCCGGGACAGCAAGCCCGTCACCCGCTCCAGCTGAGTGGCGTTGTTCAACGGCCCGAACAGCACGTCCTCGTCGTCGGGCATCCCCGTCTTTGCGGCAGTCCGCGCCTGCTCGGACAACGCGGCCACGAAGTCGTCGTGCACACGAGGACCGGCCAGCACCCGGGTGGCCGCCGTACAGTCCTGTCCTGCGTTGAAGTAGCCGGCCACCGCGATCTCCTCCGCCGCCGCTGCCACGTCGGCGTCGTCGAACACCACGACCGGGGCCTTGCCGCCGAGTTCCAGGTGCACCCGCTTCACGTCGTGGGCCGCGGCGGCGGCCACCTCCATCCCCGCACGCACGCTGCCGGTGATCGAGGCCATCGCCGGGATCGGGTGCGCCACGAGTGCCCGCCCGGTGTCCCGGTCACCGCAGACCACGTTGAACACGCCTTCGGGCAGGAACCCGCTCATCAGCTCGGCCATCATCAGCGTCGTCACCGGCGTGGTGTCCGACGGCTTGAGTACGACGGTGTTCCCGGCCGCGATGGCGGGCGCCCACTTCCAGACCGCCATCATCATGGGGTAGTTCCATGGAGTGATCTGAGCGCAGACCCCGATCGGCTCGCGACGGACGAACGACGTGTGCCCGGCCATGTACTCACCGGCCGACCGTCCGTCGAGGCACCGAGCCGCCCCCGCGAAGAACCTGATCTGATCGACCATCGGCGGGACCTCCTCGCTGGTGGTCAACCCCAGCGGCTTGCCGGTGTTCTCGCTCTCGGCCGTGACGAACTCCTCGGCCCGCGACTCGATCGCATCAGCGATCCGCAGAAGCGCGCGCTGCCGCTCCGACGGCGTGGTGTCGCGCCAGACCTCGAAGGCACGTGCTGCGGCCTGCACAGCCGCGTCGACGTCCTCAGCGGTGGACACCGGCGCGGTGGCGAACACCTCGCCGTTCGCCGGGTTGATGAGCTCCGAGCTGGCCCCGCGGGTGTCCGAGGGTCGGCCGCCGACAACGTTGCGCAAGGCAGTAGACATGGATGGAATCTAGCCGCCCAGCCATTGTCTTCGACAGTCTGACCGGCCCAGGATGCTGAAATCCGTCGACTGAACTCCGGCGTACGACGGAATCACTTGCACGGTTAGCGGCGAAAGCGCCACGATGCAGGGGTGTCCCCGCAGCCTCGTCCGACTCCTCCCATGGACGAGCTGTCGGGGGCAATCATCGAGCAGCTGCAACAGGACGGCCGGCGAGCTTACGCGCGGATCGGCGAGGCGGTCGGGCTGTCCGAGGCTGCCGTCCGGCAGCGGGTGCAACGGCTGATCGAATCGGGAGTCATGCAGATCGTGGCTGTCACCGACCCGCTGCAGATCGGCCTGCACCGGCAGGCCATGGTAGGGGTTCGGACCGAAGGTGACGTCCTCCTGGTCGCCGACGCCCTCGCCGACTTCGACGAGGTCGACTACGTGGTTGTCACCGCAGGATCCTTCGATCTGCTCGCCGAGGTCGTCTGCTCCGACGACGAAGAACTGCTCGACGTCGTGGGCCGCCGGGTGCGTGCCCTGCCGGGGGTGCTGAGCACCGAGACGTTCGTCTACCTGAAGTTGCGCAAGCAGACCTACACCTGGAGTACCCGACCGATGCGAGGATCCCGATGATTCTCGCCGACACACGTCCCGCCGTGGAGGCGACATGAGTACAGCGGCAGACCACCTGTGGATGCACTTCAGCCGGATGGGGTCCTACGCCGACGCGCCGGTGCCGACCATCGCCAGAGGCGACGGCGCGTACATCTGGGACACGAACGGCAAGCGCTACCTCGACGGCCTGTCCGGGCTCTTCGTCGTCCAGGTGGGACACGGCCGTAAGGAACTGGCGCAGGCGGCGGGCAGGCAGGCCGAGGAGCTGGCGTTCTTCCCGATCTGGTCCTACGCGCACCCGCGGGCCGTCGAGCTGGCCGAGCGGCTGGCGCAGCTGGCACCAGGAGACCTGAACCGGGTGTTCTTCACCACCGGCGGGGGTGAAGCCGTGGAGACGGCATGGAAGGCGGCCAAGCAGTTCTTCAAGCTGACCGGCAAACCGATGAAGACGAAGGTGATCAGCCGGCACGTCGCCTATCACGGCACTCCGCACGGAGCACTGTCGATCACCGGCATCCCGGACGCGAAGAAGTTCTTCGAGCCGCTGGTGCCAGGTGCGTCGAAGGTGCCGAACACGAACTTCTACCGCGCTCCAGAGCACGGCGACGACCTGAAGCGCTTCGGCCGGTGGGCGGCCGATCAGATCGAGCAGGCGATCCTCTTCGAGGGCGCAGACACCGTCTGCGCGGTTTTTTTGGAGCCGGTGCAGAACTCCGGTGGCTGCTTCCCGCCGCCGCCGGGGTACTTCGACCGGGTCCGGGAGATCTGCGATACGTACGACGTACTGCTGGTCAGCGACGAGGTCATCTGCGCGTTCGGACGGCTGGGTACGACGTTCGGCTGCGACAAGTTCGGATACCAACCGGACCTGCTGACCTGCGCGAAGGGGATGACGTCGGGGTACTCACCGATCGGGGCGATGCTCGCGACCGAACGCGTGATGGAGCCGTTCCTGCAGCCTGGGGTCAGCTTCCCGCACGGCTACACCTTCGGCGGCCACCCGGTGTCCTCCGCGGTTGCGATGGCCAACCTCGACATCATGGAGCGCGAGCAGCTCAACCAGAACGTGCTCGACAACGAGGGTGCGTTCGAGGCCACCCTGTCCAAGCTCACGGACCTGCCGATCGTCGGCGAGGTCCGCGGCGACGGGTACTTCTGGGGCATCGAGCTGGTCAAGGACAAGGGGACGAAGGAGACGTTCAACGCGGCGGAGTCCGAGCGGTTGCTGCGTGGTTTCCTGTCCAAGGCGTTGTTCGAGGCCGGACTGTACTGCCGGGCCGACGACCGAGGCGATCCCGTCGTACAGCTGGCTCCGCCACTGATCTGCGACCAGAGTCACTTCGACGAGATCGAGCAGATCCTGCGCTCGGTGCTCACCGAGGCGTGGACCCGGCTCTGACCTCACCTCATCCTGTCGGAGGGTGTCATTCCCAGCACCGCGGTCGATCTGCTGGAGCCGGTGTACGACCAGGGTGTCCAAGCCGACGGCTTCCGAGTCCGCCCCGAGCTGGCCTCTTTGCTGGAGGAAGAGTGAGCGGCAGCGAAGACGAACCAGGTCAACAGCGATACGACATTGTGCTCGCCCACTCTGCGCGGCGTGCGCTCCAGGAGGAACTACCCGAGGCGGTCGCCATGGCTGCGTGGGAAACCATTGACGGACCGTTGCGCGAGCGCCCGCGTGTCATCGGCCATCCGCTGCGCGCTCCCTACGCAGGTATGTGGCGCGCCACGCGCGGTGAGTACCGGATCCGCTACAAGATCGATGACCGGCGGCGGACCGTGACGATCTTCGACGTAGACCACCGGAGGGATGCATACCACCGTTGACGTTCAGCCTGCCCGCCTGGAGCCGTCATCCCTCCGCTCGCGCATCAAGGTCGCCATCTCCTCGCCTGTGGTCACATCGCCGGCCTGGATTTCCGCCTCGGCGCGTCGAATTCGCTCCATGGCTGCCGGATCGGCGAGCAGTTCGAGGGTGGCTTCCATGGACTCCAGGTCCCGTGCAGCCATCAGCACGACGTACTCACGACCGTTACGGGTGATCTGCACGCGCTCATGTGTCCGATCCACTTCCTCGGCAATCTCGGAGAGTCGGGCCTTGACCTCGGACAAGGGTAGCGTCTTCATGGACCAAGATTCTAGTCGGACACCCCATGGCTGTCGACCATAGCGACGCGAACCACGATGACTTGTCACGCCGGCCGCCACAGGTCCAGGGCGATCTCGCGTGACCGTTCGGCGAACATGCCATCCGGGGCGTACCGGTGCAGTAGGTCGCGCAGGTCGGCCTCGAACGACGTCAGCCGGTCGCCGAACAGGTGCGGCGCGGCCGAGGACAGCGAGAACACCGACGCCACGACCTCGTCCTCGGTCCGAGTCCACACCCGACCGCCGCCGACCTCGACGCGGTCCGGGCCCTGAAAGCCGGCGTCTCGCAACACCACGTCCTCACCCGATGGCGTTCCGGCGGGGAGGCTGCCGCGACCAGCTCTGCGGATCGATCCAAGGAAGGCGGCAACGAGGGCTGCGATCTCGGTTCGCGGCGGCCGAGGATGCGGCAGCGGATCCTCGCCGGGGACACCCTGATGGGTGGTGGCCTGGACCAGCACGACGGCGCCGTTCGGCTCGAGCATCACTCGAACGAGTTGGGCGACCCGGGGTCGGTCGGTCCAGTGGAAGGACTGCGCGAAACTCACCAGACGGAATGTCCCCAGGCCAGCCGGTAGGTCTTCGGCACGCAGCTGCCTCCACCGCACGTTGCCGACGCCGGCCCGGGATGCCGCTTGCCCGGCTACGGCAATCATGTCCGGGTCGGCATCGATGCCGACCGACTCGACGAACAGCGGTGCCAACAGCAACGTCAGGGAACCCGGGCCACAGCCGACATCCAGCAACCGCCCGCTGCCGTCCAGCCCCATCGCGTCGGACAGGGCGTCAGCGACCTCAGCCGGATAGGGCAGCCGGCCGACGGGGTAGTACGCCGCACTACCGGCGTACAGGCTCTCGTCCCACTCCCAGCCCACGGCGGGCCGCTAGCCGCGGCGTCGGTGAGCCAGGATCGAGCGCACTGTCAGGAGCAGCGCGACACCGACCAGCTGACCACCGAGAATGATCCGGTTGAGGTCCAACGACGGATGCCAGGCGACGGCACCGTCCCGAACGCTGTACACGCCAACCGGTGCGGCGAGCAGGCCGAGGCCGCCACCTCCCGCCTCATCCGGAGCGCTGCCACCGCCGCCAACTCCGCCGCGGACCTTGGCGACCGGAATCACCAGGGTGCCGTCACGCTCGATCGGCTCGCCGAAGACACGCTTGACGGTGATGGTGTCCGTTGCCTGCGCCATTAGCTGGTGAACGTCCATGACCCGTTTCTACCGCACCGCACCGCGCCGGTCAGGGCAGGCCGGCGTGGGGGGCGTCGACCCGCGCGGTCATCAGGACCGCCTCGCGGGCGGCCTTGCGCGGCTCCTCGAAGAAATCGGGCGCGCCGCACATCAGGAGCGTCCGGCCGTCGTCCCCGCCGAGCATGCAGGCATAGAAGTTCAGCCCGTCCGGGGCGCGGATCTCGTCCACGATCTGTCCACCGAAGGCGGTCCGGGCGACCCGTCCGCCGAGGGCGTCGGCGAACCAGATGTGGCCCTCCGCGTCGAGGGCACACCCGTCCGGCGCGACGCCGACCACGGCCAAGACGTCCGGCAGCGATCCCGGCGGCGGCAACGGCGCGAACTCGGCCCAGACCGCCCGGTCGGTCAGCTCACCGTCGGCGCCGATCCGAAACGATGTGTACCGCCCGCCGAGGGTCTCACCGACGATGAGGGTGGATCCGTCCGGTGTGATCACCGCACCGTTCGGGAAGTGCAGGTCCAGCGCGGCGACATGCACCGAGCGGTCCGGATCGATCCGGACCAGCGAGGCCGTCGTCGGATCCGCTCCGCTCATCAGGTCGAAGCCGAAGTTCCCCACGTAGGCGCGTCCGTCGGCGTCGACGACGAGATCATTGAGCTTGCCGCCGCAGTGCTCGCTCAGGTCGGCGTACTCCTCGACGGAGCCGTCTGGCGTACGACGGAGCACGCGGTGGTCACGCATGGACACGATCAGCAGCGACCCGTCGGGCAGCCAGCCAAGGCCCGAGGGTTGACCCGAGACCTCGCAGACGATTTCCTGCACGCCGTCCGTCGTCACGGTCGACACGGTGTGGGAGTAGAAGTCTGAGACCCACCACCGGTCACCGCGCCAGCGCGGCCCCTCGAAGAAGTGCCCGCCCGCGACGAGGGTCTGCAACGCGCGATCGCTCATACCTGACGCTAACGCAGCGGCTACCCGGTGGACGCGTCCTGGGCGAGGGTGATGGTGTTGCCGTCGGGGTCGATCACCTGCGCGAACGAGGCCACCTCACCTCGGGTGATCTCCCCAGCGCCGACCTGTCGGTCGCTCAGCGCGGCGCGGTGTCCTTCCAGGTCATCCACCGCCAGCGTCACGTACGACGAGCCGGCCCGCTCGGCGTCCTCGACCACTTGCAGGCCACCGGCCGCGGTGACCTGCCACTCCGCGAGGCCGTCCATCGGATTCCGGTCCGCCGGACGCCCGAAGAAGCGCTCGTACCACGACACCCCCGCCTTCCAGTCGGTCACGGTGACAACGGCAAGGACGTTGAGGACGGACACGGCAGAACCCTCTCTGTGTGGATTGTCAATTCCCGGTGTAGACCGGCTCGGGGACGAGAACTCATCCAAGACCGGTGAGTACGTCGAGGTGCTCCGGCAGGTAGCAGGCGGCTTTGATCGCGTCATGGGGCTCGTCACCGGACTCGAAGATGTACTGGAGCCACCTGCCCGCCTCCGCGGTCTCGGCGTCGGCCGCGGCTTTCCCGAAGGCATCGCCGGCCCAGGCGATGACGTCTTGCACGACACGTTCGCAGCGGTAGTAGGTGAGCGCCATCCAATCCACCTCGGCGATCGGCAGGTCGTAACCGTCGAAAAACGGCGCCCCGAGCGGCGTCGGTGCGGGTCGCGAGGCCGGCGAGGGTGCGGGCGCCGCCCTGGATTCGTGAGGGGCGAAGATGAAGTCCCGTTCGGGCGGCGCGAGCAGGACGTCATCCCAGTCGATGATGTGGACGCGCTCGCCGTCGATGAGCACGTTGCCCGGATGCAGGTCGCCGTGGCAGACGACGTCCCTCCGGGGACGGTCTCGCATGGGTTCGGCCAGCCGACGAAGTTGCTCATGCATCGCCGCGATCGTCGCGTGGTTGCGGTTCCACGTCAGGGTGAACGCCTCGTCGGGACTTTCGGCGTCGGCTCCCCACGAGGCGAGGACGTCGTACTGCGCGACGTTGAAATCCTCGCGCGGCGTCACAGCCGACAGCCGTGAATCGGCGGGCACGTCGTGTACGGCCCGTAGGGCTGCCCCGAGGCTGTGCCAGTGCTGGGCCGTCATGCACCGGACATAGCCGTTCTGGCCCGAGACAAAGGGGTACAGGGACCATGTCAACCCCTCGCGCTCGACGAACAGCCGCTGGTCCACTGTGGGTATCGGCGCGACGACAGCCTCAGCCCCAGCTTCACGCAGGTGCCGTGGCACGAGATAGGCAGCCGATCGAGGCGGTCCCTGCCTCACCCGCAGGACATGATCCGGACCGCTTGCGGGTGTGACGCGGTAGGTCCAGGCCGCCTGGTCCAAGCCGCCTTCGAGCAGCTCAGACCTCGCCGCGGTAAGCCCGTAGGACGTGCGCAGGCAGTCGGCTATCTCCGCGGGCTCGACACGCCGATCGCCTGGGCTCACTGCGGCTGTTCGTCGCCGCCGTACGGTCGCTGGCCGGGTGGCAGATTGGAAAGATCGGGCGCGATCACGGTGCCCTCGCGCGAGTCCGGCAGTCCGAACGTCGGCCCGTTCCGGCCGGCGAGCAGCAGATCCGATGATCCGCGCTTGAGCGTCTCGCCGCGGAAGAACGCCGGCGCGATCCGCGCATAGATCTCCATCAGGACCACTCCGATCAGCAGCGTCCCGATACCGACCACAAATACACCACCGACGCCGAAGACGGTGGTAAAGCCGTACTCCGGGTCGAGATAGTCGATGCATGCCTTGACGAAGACGGCCAGGAGGATGATGCCGCCGAGCAACGGGAACACCCCGCGCATGATGAGATCGCGAGGCGTCTTGAGTTCCCGCCGGTAGTACCAGGCGCAGGCGAACCCGGTCAGCCCGTAGTAGAACGCGATCATCAGGCCGACGGCGAGGATCGAGTCCTGCAGCACGTTCTCGCTGACCAGCGTGAGACCGACGTAGAAGATGATGGACAGCGCACCCATCCACAGCGTGGAAACCGTCGGGGTCAGGTAGCGCGGGTGCACCCTCGCGAAGCTGACCGGCAGTGCGCGATACGCACCCATCGACAGCCCCGCTCGTGCGGTGGGCAGGATCGTGGTCTGCGTTGACGCCGATGCCGACGTCAGTACCGAGATGATGAGCAACGCGGCGAAGATGGACCCGAACAGGTCGTCGCCGAAGACGGTCTCACCGAGGGCGTTGAAGACGTCTTCGGCGTTCTCCTCGTTGCCCAGGCCGATGCCTTCCTCCCCGGTGCCCGCGAACGCGACGGTCGCGATGCTGACGATGGCGTACGTCGCCAGCAGCAGCACCGTCGAGATGACCGCCGCCCGTCCCGGGATCCGGTCCGGGTCCTTGGTCTCCTCGTTGACCGCGACCGCGGTGTCCCAGCCCCAGTAGATGAAGATGGCGAGCAGCAGCGCCTCGGTGAGTTCGGCGACGGACATCCCCGAGGGCCACAGCCAGGTCAGGCTCGGCGTGAGCGAGCCCTCCGGCGCCGTACCGGCGTAGACCTTGACCAGCGCGTAGATGGCGAAGGCGGCGAGGACGATCAGCTCGATGCCGAGCAGGCCGTACTGCATGCGGGCCGAGACCTCTATGCCGCGGTAGCAGATGTAGGTCATCACCGCGATCCAGGCGACGCCGGCGACCGTGGTCCAGAACGTGCTCTCGGCCAGCCCGTCCGCGCCCACCAGCAGGAAGCCGTAGATACCGGCGATCTGGGCCAGGTTGGACATCACGATGACGTCGGCGGCGATGATGCCCCAGCCGCCCATCCAGCCCGCCCGCGGGCCAAAGGCGCGGGTGGCCCAGGTGAACGTCGTACCGCAGTCGGGTTCGCGCTTGTTCAATTCGGCATACGCAACCGCGATGAAGTACATCGGGATGAACGCCAGCAGCATGATCGCCGGCGCCTTGACGCCCACCACGATCACGACGAAGCCGAGCGTCGCCGCCAGGCTGTACGCCGGCGCGGTGGACGCCATCCCGATGACGACGCTCGATGCCAGACCCAGCGCACCCGGCTTCAGCCCCTTGTCCGGGGTGTATCCGTCGCTCGTTCGTTCATGTGCCTCGGCGGCCATCGGCAGTGTCCTCCGTCAAACGTGGCTACGACGATTATCGCAGCTTCCCCCGATGCCGACGGAGGTTACCGCACAGATGTCGCTACTCTGCTGCGGAACTCGTCGTGTGGAGGTCGGTATGAGAGTGCTTCTCGTCGGTGCCGGCGGAGTCGGCGGCGCCATCACCGCGATTGCCGCCCGCCGGGACTTCTTCGAGGCGATGGTGGTCGCCGACTACGACGAGGGCCGGGCCCGGCGTGCCGTCGAGCGCGTCGCGGACGATCGGTTCCTGGCCGTCCAGGTCGATGCATCCGACTCCACCGCCGTGGGGGCGCTGCTCACGAAGCACCGCTGCGACGTGCTGATGAACGCCACCGACCCGCGCTTCGTCATGCCACTGTTCTCCGCCGCCCTCACCTGTCAGGTCCACTACCTGGACATGGCGATGTCGCTGTCGAAGCCGCATCCGGACCGGCAATACGCCGAGTGCGGCGTCAAGCTGGGCGACGAGCAGTTCGCGCTTGCCTCCGACTGGGAGGCGGCCGAGCGGCTCGCCCTGGTGGGCATCGGGGTGGAGCCGGGGCTGTCCGACGTCTTCGCGCGGTACGCCGCCGACCACCTCTTCTCCTCGATCGAGGAGGTCGGCATCCGAGACGGCGCGAACCTGACCGTCGAAGGCTACGACTTCGCTCCGACGTTCTCGATCTGGACCACGATCGAGGAGTGCCTCAATCCGCCGGTGATCTGGGAACGTGGCCGCGGTTGGTTCACCACGGAGCCGTTCAGCGAGCCGGAGACCTTCGAGTTTCCCGAGGGCATCGGAGCGGTCGAGTGCGTGAACGTCGAGCACGAGGAGGTACTGCTGGTCCCGCGCTGGGTCGACACCCAGCGGGTCACCTTCAAGTACGGGTTGGGCGAGGAGTTCATCGGAGTGCTGCAGACGCTGCACAAACTCGGGCTGGACTCGACCACAGCGGTCCGGGTCGGGGCGGCCGAGGTCTCGCCGCGTGACGTGATTGCCGCGTGCCTGCCGAACCCGGCGACGCTGGGTGACCGGATGCGTGGCAAGACCTGCGCGGGCACCTGGGTCACCGGTGTCGGGGTGGACGGTTCACCACGGGAGACCTACCTGTATCACGTGGTCGACAACGAGTGGTCGATGGCCGAGTACGGCGCCCAGGCCGTGGTCTGGCAGACCGCGGTCAACCCGGTCGTGGCGCTGGAGCTGATGGCCGCGGGTACCTGGAGCGGGACAGGCGTACTGGGTCCGGAAGCCTTTGACGCGGTCCCGTACCTCGATCTGCTGACGGCCTACGGCTCGAAGTGGGGCCAGCGCGACAGCTGAGTCACCTCACCGCGCCTCAGCCCCTCCCTTCCCGCCGATCTCGTCGTCAGTCATCGGGTGAGCCTCCGGATGTGGTCGGCGTGCGCCGGCCAACGGTGGGTGAGTTCGGTGCGGTCGCCCAGCTCGAAGTCCTCATCACGGTACGGCGGGGCCATCGTCGTACCCACCAATGACCAGTCGCCGGTCGACGTGGCGCCCTGCCAGACGCCACCGGGGACGACCAGCTGCGGCCGCTGGAGCGGGTCCAGAACGGCGGTCTGAGCACTACCGTCAGGGTGCAGCAGCAGCATCTCCAGCGGGGCGCCGGCGTGGAAGTGCCACAGTTCGGGACCCGGCAGGCGATGCAGCGCGGAGAAGTCCTTGCCGGCCAGCAGGTAAAGGATCGCGCTGGAGCGCTCGTCGTCGTACGTCCGGCGGAACAGGCCACCCTCGCCCGACAGCGGGCTGAGTTGGAGCCGGGCGGCCAGCTGGGCGGCGTCCACTAGGCCTGGGCCAGCCGAGCTGCCCGCTTGCGCACCTCGGTCCGGGCTTCGGGCTCGTCGACGGTCAGGCACACCCCGTCGGCGACCACCTGCCGTCCGGCTACCCAGGTGTCGCGGACGTGCTGCGAGCCGGCCGACCACACCAGATGGGTGAGCAGGTCGGCGCCGCTCTCGACCGGGATGAATGCCACGTCGTCGGTGTCGATCTGACAGAAGTCGGCCCACCGGCCGGGCTCGAGCAGCCCGATGTCGTCGCGGCCGAGCGCCGCCGCGCCGCCCCCGGTGGCCAGCCAGAATGCATCGGCGGCGGACAGCGCGTTCGGATCCAGCGCCCGCAGTCGGGCCAGCTGGGCGGCCAGCCGAATCTCCTCCCACAGATCGAGGTTGTTGTTCGACGCCGGGCCGTCGGTGCCCAGGCCGACCCTGATGCCGCGCTCCAGCATCCCGGTCAGCGGGGCGATCCCGGCGGCGAGCTTGGCGTTGCTCTGCGGGCAGTGCGCCACGCTCACGTCGTGTTCGGCCCACACGTCGAGGTCGGCGTCGCTCATCCAGACGCAGTGCGCGGCCAGCATCCGGCCGCCGAGAATGCCGTGGTCGGCCAGGATCCGCGGTACCGAGGCGCCGTGCTCGTCCTCCAACTCGGCCGCCTCGCCCTGCGTCTCAGCGACGTGGATGTGCAGCAGCATCCGGTGCTCGCGGGTCAGCTCTGCCGCCCTGCGCAGGATGTCCAACGGGACGGTGTACGCCGCATGCGGCCCGATGCCGACCTCGACGTACGGATCCTTGCCGACGCTGTCGGCGTGGCGGACGGCCCGCTCCAGCTGCTCGTCGAGCGTCCCAAGGTGTTCCCAGCCCGGCGCCGCCAGCAGAGGTGACATCACCACTGCCCGTGCGCCCGATTCGCGCACGGCTTCGACCACGGCGTCGGCGTACATGTACATCTCGACGCTCGTCGTGATCCCGTGGCGCAGCATCTCGGCGCTGGCCAACCGCATGGCCGCGCGCACGTCGTCGGCGGTGAGCCGGCCTTCCCGCGGCCACATGACCTCGCTCAGCCAGCGGTTCAGCGGCAGCCCCTCCCCGATTCCCCGAAACAGCGTCATGGGCGAGTGGCAGTGCGCGTTCAGCAGACCCGGGCTGATCAGCCCGGGCAGCCGGGTCTCCGGCGCATTCGACGGCGGCGCGTCAGCCACCGGTCCGATCCAGGTGATGCGTCCCTCGGCGACATCCAGTACGGCGTCCCGGAGCACGGTCCCCGCACGGTCGCCGAGCACCACCGCCCCGGCCCGATATCGCCTCGCGGTCACTTCGAGCGGCCGGGTCATGGGCGGTCGCCACGGTCGATCCGGATGACTCGGGTGTCGGTCACGATCGCCGTGACCAGCGTGTGGGGCGTGACGTCAAAGGCCGGGTTGAGGGTCACGGTACCGCTGGGCGCCGTACGACGGCCCGCGAATCCCGACAACTCGTTGGCATCACGGTCCTCGATGTCGACGTCGGCACCGCTCTTCGTCTCACAGTCCACAGTGGACTCGGGTGCTACCACGACGAACGGGATGCCCGCGGCCTGTGCACCCAAGGCGTGTGCATACGTGCCGATCTTGTTAACCACGTCGCCGTTTGCGCAGATCCGGTCCGCGCCGAGCACGACCGCGTCGACGAGTCCCTGAGCCATCAAATACGGTCCAGCCGAGTCCGCGATCAGCCGGTGCGCGACACCGCTCTCGCGGAGTTCCCAGGTCGTCAGTCGGGCACCCTGCAGCAGCGGGCGGGTCTCGGACACCAGGACCTCGGCCAGACCGCCGCGTTCATGCAGGCTGCGTACGGCGGCGAGCGCGGTGCCGTACTCCACGGTCGCAAGGCCGCCGGTGTTGCAGTGCGTCAGGATTCGCATCCGCTCGCCGGCCAGTTCCTGCAGCAGGTCCGCGCCACGGCGGCCCATCTCGTGCGACGCGATGAGTTCCGCGTCGCGGATCGCCAGCGCCTCGGCCAGCACGGCAGCGGGACCCTCGGCAAGGTGCGCCGCCGCCCGGTCGACGCCCCACGCCAGGTTGACGGCTGTCGGCCTGGCGCTGCGGATCCTGCGTACCGCGTCGTCGACATCTCCTCCGAGCCGAGCGGCCAGCGCGACGCCCATCGCGCCGGCGACGCCGAGCGCCGGGGCGCCGCGCACGGCCAGCCGCCGGATCGCGGTGACGACTTCCTCCACTGTGGACAGTGATATGAAGTGCACGTCGTCCGGCAGCAGCGTCTGGTCGATGATCAGCGGGCATCCGTCGACCCAGTCGATGGTCCGCATAGCGCCACCCTAGGCGGCGGACGAGGATGGCGACATGCCAACCGCGCTGCGGCCCTATGTGGTCGCGTTCGACGTGAACGAGACGATCGTGTCCCTGGAGCCGGTGCGGGATCGGCTGGTGGCGGCAGGGGAACCGCCCGGGACGCTCGAACTCTTCTTCGCCCGAACGCTGCAGCACTGCTTCGTGCTGGCCACCCTCGATCAATGGCGACCCTTCCGCGACGTCGCTCGGGCGGCGCTACAGCAGAGCACCGCCCTTTCCGGCGACCAGATCGCTCATGTGCTGGCCGCCTTCGCCGAGTTGCCGCCGCAGCCGGACGTCGAGCCGGCATTCGAGCGGCTCCATGCAGCCGGGATCAGGATCGTGGCACTCACCCATGGGCCGGCTTCGACCGCGACGGCGATGCTCAGCCGGACAGGCTTGGACCGCTACGTCGAGCACGTCATCACCGGCGAGACGGTCAGGTCATTCAAGCCGGCGCGGGCGCCGTACCTCTATGCCTGTGCGGTATGCGGGGTCGAACCGGCACGGATGGCCCTGGTCGCGGCGCACGCGTGGGACTGCCACGGCGCCCGGACGGCCGGGCTCAGCACCGGGTGGGTGTCGAGGCTTGAAGGCGCCGTGTCGACCCTCTACGTGCCGGCGGACATCACCGGCGACACGCTGGCGGACGTCGCCGAGGGGCTGCTCGGGTTGCCCGACTGAACCGGCCCCATGGCGCCCGCGAACGGCTACGGTAACGTAACCTACGTGACCGTAACCTGCCGTCGAGTGGAGAGTCGTGAGCCCCACACCCGCTGACACCGCCCTGCTGTACGAACTGGAGCCCGTCGTCGCCCAGAACCTGGAGCGCCACTTCGGGCTGGCCAAGGAGTGGCACCCGCACGATTACGTTCCGTGGAGCGAAGGCCGCGACTTCGCTTTCCTGGGCGGCGAGAACTGGGCGCCGGAGCAGTCCCGGCTCGACCCGGTGGCCAAGGTCGCCATGATCACGAACCTGCTGACCGAGGACAATCTCCCGTCGTACCACCGGGAAATCGCCACCCGGTTCGGGCGGGACGGTGCCTGGGGGACGTGGGTGGGGCGGTGGACCGCGGAGGAGGGCAGGCACGCCATTGCGTTGCGCGACTACCTCGTGGTGACGCGCGGGGTCGACCCGGTCGAGCTGGAGCGGGCCCGGATGGACTACATGACCGCGGGTTACGACTCCGGTGACAAGACCGCCCTCGAGGCCGTCGTATACGTCTCCTTCCAGGAGCTGGCGACCCGGGTGTCCCACCGCAACACCGGTAAGGCGACCGGGTGCCCGATCGCCGAGCAGCTGCTGTCGCGGATCGCGACCGACGAGAACCTGCACATGGTCTTCTACCGGAACATCGTCGCGGCGGCGCTGGACCGGGCGCCCAACGATGCGATGAAGGCGGTCGCGAACGAGGTGATCAACTTCTCCATGCCCGGCGCGAACATGGCCGGGTTCACCCGAAACGCGGTCACCATCGCCAAGGCCGGCATCTACGACCAGCGGCTGCACCACGACGAGGTCATCATGCCGATTCTGCGGCACTGGGACATCTTCGAGCGCGACGACTTCAGCGGCGACGGTGCCCGCGCCCGCGACGAGCTCGCCGTGTTTTTGAAGGGCCTGGACGAGCAGGCGGCGCGGTTCGTCGAGCGCCGCGACCAGCAGCGCGCCCGGACGGCGGCGAAACCGGAGCAGGCTTCCGGCTGACCGGTCCGGACCTGAACCGGGCATTGTAGTACCGTTCGTAGTACGCTGCTGACATGCGTCAGGTCGCGGTGCGAGAACTCAACCACGACACCGCCGGCGTGTTGGCGTCGGTCGAACGCGGCGAAGCGGTGGAGATCACCCGGAACGGCGTGCCGATCGCGCGTCTGGCACCAGTCTCGCCGCACCCGCTCGCCGCGCTGATCGAGCGTGGTGAGGTGCGTCCGGCGCGCCACTCGCTTCCTCTGGACCGGTTGCCGTCCGGATCGGGCAGCGACCGCAATCTGTCCGACCAGATCGTCGCCGACCGCGCCGAGCGATTGTGATCTACCTCGACTCGTCCGCGCTCGTGAAGTTGGTCCATGTGGAGGAGCACACCGACGAGTTGCGTGGCTGGCTTGCCGTTGAGATGCCGGCGTTGCTGGTCGCCTCCGTCCTGGCCGAGGTGGAGGTCAGTCGAGCCGTGCGCAGGCACGCTCCTGATCGGCTCGAGCACGTTCCCACCGTGCTCGACAGCCTCGACCTGGTGAAGATCACCGGCAGCGTGCGAGCGAAGGCGGCCGGCTACCCAGATCCGTTGCTGCGCAGTCTCGATGCCCTCCATCTCGCCACCGCGCACAGCATCGCGTCAACAGCGGGGGCGGCCGTCACGGCGCTGGTCACCTACGACGAACGGCTGGCCAAGGCAGCCTCCGAGGTGGGTCTCCCGGTCGTCATGCCGGGGGTCGAAGCTCAGGAGGATTCCCCGGACCGGTAGAGCATCGATCCGCGCTCCAGGCCTCGTGCTTGTCAAACGGGCGGATAGCCCGGTTCGAGGAGTGGTTCTACGCGCCGTAGGACGAACGCCCTGGAGTCCAGGCGTGAGGTGTCTGCGGCATGCTCGGGCGCGGGCGGTGCTCCTGAGTCAGCCATCCGCCGTTGGGTGAGCTTCTCGAGCCGCAGGGCCGCATGCTGGCTATCTTGGAAGGATGCGGCGGGTCGGACGCTCCGGTTTGTGCGTCGCGGCGGCGGCGACGGTGGCGGTGACCGGTTGCAGCGCTCCGCTGGGTGAGGGGACCCCGTGCGCGGCCCTTCTGGGATATCACTACGAAGGCGGCGAGGGGGCGGTGTATCTCCTGGGCGCCGACCTTGAGCCGCTCGGCCAATTCACCGACAGCGACGTTTCGGAGCCGGCGTTCTCGACGGACGGGGCGATGGTGGCCTTCAGCCGGGGTGAGGGGGCTGTCTCCCGGCAGTGGTCCGATGGATCCGCTGGTCGACGTCCTCGTCCACGGACAGGACACCGAAGCTGCGGCCGCGCCACTGGCGTACGTGGCGACGAACCCGTTCTTCGGCGCACCCGCCGGCCTCGCCCAGCTCAGACTCGTCGCCACCGACACAGGAGCGACGCTGGGAGAGGGGTCGGAGGAGGTGCGCGGGACGACGGACGACCTGCTGCTGGTCGCGACCGGACGGTCAGCCGGGCTCACCCACCTCGCTGGAGCCGGGGTTGACCGCCTCACCGGTCGTTTCCCCGCCGTCGCGTGCTGAACGGCCGGCCGCCGGCGGCGCTCGTGTGTGGGCCTCGGTAGCGCCCTGATGGACGGCGCGGACCCGGACCGCTGGTCCGCCGTCGCAGCAGGATGGGCCAACTTGTGGGGCGACCCAGCGCTGCCGGCCTGGCGCACTGCCATTGCCGCTACCGAGATCGGCGCAGGCTCCCGGGTGCTCGACGTGGGATGCGGAAGCGGGACTTCCTCGCCCACACCGACCAGCTCGGTGCCTCTACCGCTGGCATCGATCCGGCCGTCAGCATGGTCGATGCCACCCGTTCCCGCGTGACCAGCGCCGACATACGACTCGGTTCGGCCGAGCACCTCCCCTGGCGCGACTGCGAGTTCGACGCCGTGACAGCGTTCAACGCCCTGCAGTTCGCCGTCCACGATCTCGACGCCCTCTTCGACATGGTGCGCGTCTCGGGTACCCAGCCGGATTCGTCGCCATCGCCAACTGGACCGAGGACGCTCTCAACGACTTGGCCGTGATCGAAGCCGCGGTGGCCCAGGCCGCTGGCGACGAAGTTCCTTCAGGCGGCCCGCTGCGGCAACCAGGTGGTCTGGAGGAACTACTGCCCCGCGGTGGTCTCGACATGCATCGCACGAGGCCTGAGCCGGATCAGACGTCAGCCTTGCCTACCCCGCTTGCCCCGGAGCGGTGCGCTGCGTGGCCGCCGCCGAACCGGCACGGTGTCCGGCTGCAGGAGGACAGCAAGACCGCTTTGATGATCGGCTACGCCCGCGTCTCCACCGACGAGCAAGATCTCACCGCGCAGCAGGACGGTCCCGCTAGCCTCGGAGTCGCACCTGAACGGATCTACGTCGACCACGGGCTGACTGGCACCAACCGCGAGCGACCCGGGCTGCGCGAAGCGATGGCGGCATGCCGCGACGGAGACACCCTGGTCGTCACCAAGCTAGATCGCCTCGCCCGCTCGCTGCCCGCGAGATCATCGACGACCTCACCCGCCGGCAGGTCAAGCTCAGCATCGGCGGCTCCTTGCACGACCCGACCGACCCGGTTGGCCGCCTGTTGTTCAACGTCCGCCTACGGATCATCCCCCTCGCCGCCTTCGACCCTGCGCGCTACCTCTGACCTGCCCGTCACACCCAAGATCCTCTAGTGGGGACAGGCCAGTGGAGGACAGCCAGCGCAGTCGCGCTACTACTCCGACGCGCGGCCGATGAGCTGTCGACGGTTGCAGAACTGGAGCTGTTGGCCGCCGACCGCGCAGGCGGTGACCCCAAGCCCGGACATGGCGGTTGGGATACCGCGTTGCCCCTCGGCGCTTTGAGCCGGTTGATGCTCATCCTCGAGTACAGGCACGGCGCTGTGTGGCCTATCCGTGGCAAAACACGGGCAGTGGTCTTTGCCCATAGTTCTGGCTACGATGACGGTATGGCTGCTGTACCGCTGGGCGAGGTCCGTGACCGGCTCTCCGAGTACGTCGCCGATGTCGAGCGCACCCACGAACGGGTCACCATCACCCGACATGGCCGCCCGGCCGCCGTACTGATCTCCGCGGATGACCTCGCCTCCATCGAGGAAACACTGGAGATCCTTGGCACCCCCGGTGCCGCGCAGGCGATCCGGGAGGGTCAGGCCGACGCCGCATCCGGTCGATTCGCCGACAACGCCGAAATCAAGGCCCGCTACGGAGTCGCGTGACCGAGCCGTACCAGATTCGGCTTACCGCCCGCGCCGCGCGTGACCTACAGCGACTACCGGAAAAGATCGCGACGGCATGCGTCGAGTTCATCTTTGGCCCACTCGTCGAGAACCCCCGACGGGTCGGGGGTTCTCTCCGTGATGAATTGTGTGGCCTGCACTCTGCCCGCCGCGGCGACTACCGCGTCATCTACGCCATCGTCGAGGACACCCGCGTGATAAAGATCGTGCACATCGACAGGCGCAGCGACGTCTACCGATAGCGACACGGACACCCGCGGTCGCGTTCATCGACGGCTGCCGCGACACGCGCCCGCTGGCGGATCCTCTACCGGACGCTCCTCATTGCCAGAGTGGCATACTGATGGCATGAACCGCACACGATTGAGTACGACCGTGGATCCGGAGCTCCTTGACAGTGCGCGGAGCGTGCGTCCGGGGGGCACCGACGCCGCCCTTATTGATGAGGCCCTCGGAGCATTTCTCGTTCGTCACCGATCTGCCGAGGTGGACGCGAGCTACGCCGCCTACGACGAGCACCCGGCCGACGAGCCGGACGAGTGGGGCGACCTGGCGTCGTGGCGACACGCAGTGGCTGCCTCGTGAGCGCGCTACCGGCTCGTGGGGAGGTGTGGTGGTGCGAGATGGCCGAGATCGGCCGGCGCCCGGTCGTTGTCCTGTCCCGCGACGCGGTGATCCCGCGGCTTCGACGGGCACTCGTCGCGCCGTGCACGACGACGATTCGAGGGCTCGCCAGCGAGGTCGTTCTCGAACCCGGTGACGACCCGGTCCCCCGGCGTTCGGCGGTCAACCTGGACTCGGTCGAAAGCGTCTCGGTCGCAGTACTCGTCAACCGGCTTGGCCGGTTGGCCGACACTCGGATGCGGGAGATCTGCGGAGCCCTTGAGGTTGCGGTCGACTGCCCTGGCTAACGCCGGGTGTCGCGGAAGAGATCCGCTTGCGGGAACGAAGCGGTCACGGCGCCTTGTCAGCGAACCCACCACCCTCGGCGGGTCTGAGGCTGCGTACGTCGTTCTGCTATTGCGACAGGCGGATGCGACGGTGGCAGTGTCGAGGTAGGCGGCTCGTTCGGCGGGGACAGCTTTGCGACGCGTCTTCGCGCACGGCGGCTGCTGCGTCGCCGACACGCTGTTGATGACCCACATCGGCTGCTCGCCGATAGAATCCTTGATGGGCGTCCTTCCGGACGGCCGCCGCGTTGTCAGGAGCCCTGGCTAGCGTCTTGAGTCATGGACTGGACGATCGAGGATCATCTGCGTGACAAGCCCGCTGCCGCGGTAGCGATGTACAACCGTTTCATCGAACTGGTCGAACGATGTGGACCCTTCACCTACGCCGTAGCCAAGACGACGATCACGCTGAAGGGCACGCGCCGCGGCTTCGCCGGCGCACGTCCGACCGCTCGCGGCCTGCTCGCCGGCTACTTCGACCTGCAACGGGAGGCGCGAGATCCGCGCATCATCAGTGTCTCGCCCTACACCGCACGCCTGTTCGTCCACCAGTTCCGAGTGAGCACGATGGACGAACTCGACGACGACTTCGGCGGGCTGCTCTGCGAGGCCTACCAGGTCGGTGCGGGCGCCCACGTCTCCCGGTGACCGGGCCTGGCGGGCGGGAAGGAACCCGCACGATCTATCTCGGTCGGTCCGCCTGACCCGCTAGCGGATCTACGTGCGGGGCGAGTTTTTGGAACGCCCGCGCGCTGGGCGCGATGGTCACCTACCGCCCAGCCTCGGCTGGAGATTTGTTGGGGCACCCTGCGAGGTAGACCACCCGATCGGCCCCTCGCCTCGCCGGCCTCGGGGTGCGAAGCACCGACTACAGGGTTGGTGCTGGTTGCAGGATCTGGGCCTGGGGTGCGCCGACGAGGGCGGGGGCGTTCTCGGGGGAGGACCAGACGTTCGCGCGCAGGAAGGCGAGGAATCGGCGGGCCTCGTCGGCGGTGTCGAAGTCGAGATCGATCACGATGTAGTGCGGATCGTCGACCGGGTGCTGGACGCGTTGCGCCCGCACGCCGGACCGGGCGCGCACGTCAGCGAAGCGCTCGAAGGCCGCGTTCCACAGGGGGAAGTCGGTGATCGCGTGCTCGATGTGCAACGTCGTCATGGCGGGCTCCTCGAGTCTGTGCGCGGTGTTGCGCCGCTCCGACACTAGGTACGCGCCACTGCCTGCCCTATCCCAGATTTCTGGGTTTGTGCCCTTCGGCGACGACCTCCGTGGAGACGGTGCGCGGCGTACTCTGCCTGCCGTGTCCGACGCCGGCGCCCACAGGAGTTCGCGGGCGCGAATCGTGGGTATGTGCCAGCTCGCCCGGGACGCGTGGAAGCTGCGTCTGGACGTCATCGAGGAACTCCGCCGGGCGGTCGGCTTTGATGCGTACGCGTGGTTGATGACCGATCCCGCGACCTCGGTCGGCGCGGCGCCCCTAGCGGATGTCCCGTGGCTGGCCGAGCTGCCCCACCAGATTCGCTTGAAGTACCTCAGCCGAGTGAACCGCTGGACGGCGCTGGGGGACGCCTCGGTCGCTCTGCTGCATGAGGCGACGGGGGGCGATCTGACCCAGAGCCTGGTGTGGGAGGAACTGCTCGTCCGGTACGGCGTGCGCGACGCCGCCTCGGTGGTCTTCCAGGACCGGTTCGGCTGCTGGGCCTTTCTCGAACTCTGGCGGTCCAGCCCACCCGGCACGTTCAGCTACGCAGAGGGAGCATTCCTGGCTGACCTCGTGGAGCCGTTGACGTTGGCGTTGCGTCGCTGCCAGGCAGGCACGTTCGCCGCTCCGCCCGAGCGCAACCGGTCCAGAGCGGGTCCGGTCGTCTTGCTCCTGTCACCGGAGCTGCATGTGCGCGGCCAGACCCCCGAGACCGAGGAGTACCTGCGAGTGCTCGTTCCGCCAGAGGCGGGCCGCCAGCCGGTTCCGGCGGCGGCCTACAACGTGGCGGCGCAGTTGCTGGCCACTGAGGCTGGCGTCGACAGCAACCCGCCCACGGCGCGGGTGCACTTGACGGGCTGCCGCTGGATGACGGTGCGCGCGGCCAGAATGGAGGGCGCTGATCCACCGCACCAGCGGGACATCGCAGTCACCATCGAGGAGACCCCGGCCGCCCAACGGATGGACCTGTTCGCCCGAGCGTGCGGTCTCAGCGAGCGCGAGCGGGAGCTCCTCGACCACCTCGTGGCAGGCAGCGATACCCGCGAGGTCGCGCGGCAGATGCTTCTCTCCCAGAACACCGTGCAGGACCACCTCAAGTCGATCTTTGACAAGACAGCGGCGCATAGCCGACGCACGCTGCTGGCACGCGCCCTCGGAAGTTGACCTCGGCCCCGTCCGGCCAAGTCCATACCGTTGGCTGAGGGCCGCAAATGACAGTTCAGCAGGTTGCCAGGACCCCGAACCCATACTCGCGGTGTGGTGTAGGTCATGGGCTTGACCCGTGGATCGTTCCGCAGGGGAACGGGTACGGCGCCCCCGTTCACGGCCCCGGGTGGCTCGGAGTGGGGCTCGGCATCACCGGAAGCGGAACGCGAACCGGTGCGGAACTGCACGTGGCCGCCCTCGTCGCGGCGTCGTTCCGTCGAGGTCTGCTATGCGGGACGCTGACATCGGTGGGCTGCCTTCTACGCTCGTGTGGGTGAGGACAACTCGGTTGCGGGTGCGGTTGTGCGACGTGGTTCCGGAGGTTGTGCGGGTGATCGACGTCCCTGCCGCCAGCACCTTGGCTGAGCTGCACGAACTACTGCAGGCCGGGGTCGGGTGGACCGACAGCCACCTGCACCAGTTCGTGGCCGGGGACGTGCGCTACGGCGTCCCGCACGAGGACAGCTGGGACGAGTCCGAGCTCGACGAAGCTGGCGTCCGCCTGAAGGACCTGCCCGCCGCGTTCACCTACCTGTACGACTTCGGCGACGGGTGGACCCACGATGTCGAGATCATCGGGTCGGGTGGCCAGGAGCCGGGGTGCCCGTTCGGGCACGGGGCGTGCCCGCCGGAGGACTGCGGTGGTCCGCCCGGGTACGAGGAGCTGTTCAGGGTCCTCGCTGACCCCGCTGCCGAGGAGCACGAGCAGATGCTGGCCTGGGCCGGGAACCTGCCGTCCTTCGACCAAGCGGCCACTGACGTGCAGGTCAGGCGCGCGGTCGGCCAGGTGCCCGACGCCGTCCGCCTCGTCCTGGACCTCGCCCGCGATGGGGTGAAGCTCACCCCGGGAGGACGCCTGCCCCGGTTGTTCGTCCGACAGGTCCAGGAGCACCGACCCGGCTGGTACCCGCTCGGTCGGCCCGCCTCGGTCGAGGAGGACCTGATGCCACTGGCCGTGCTGCACGACCTGCTGCGCCAAGTCGGGCTGCTGCGCCTGCGCGGCGGGGTGCTGCGCCCGACCAAGGCCGCCGCCGACGACCTGGAGACCGTGCGCAGGCTGCGATCCGCATTCGAGCCCGGGCAGTTCGACACGATCGTGGCCACCACCGCGATCGCGACCGTAGCCGCTACGGGACCGCACCGACCAGACCACCTCGCGACACGGCTGTTCCCGCAGATCGGACACGGGTGGACCAAGAACGGCCGGGCGATCACCGAACAGGACGTGCATCTCGAGCTGCGACGCCTGACCCCGACCCTCCAAGCACTGGACCAACTCACCACCGACACACTCGCCCGCACCTGGGACGCCGGACCCTCCGCCCGCACCCTGCTCCCCCGAGCCACCGCCCTCGCCGCCCTCTGGGAATGAGCCCCCCACCGCAGACGTCGTCGCCGAAGGAGGATCGGTCAATAGGGCGGCGCCGCGAGGCCGGTCGGGGCGTTCAGTCGAGTCCCCAGATGGCCAGGTCGACCTCGTTGCCCTCGGGGTCGGCAAGCGTCCACCAGCCCGGTGCGTTCGCGTCACTGACGATGTGCCCGCCGGCGGCGACTGCGGCTGCGATGCGGGCTTGGACCTGGTCGTGGGGAGATTCGGGAGCAGCCTTGTAGCCGAGAAACGCCGAAGCGTCAGCGTCGGTGCTGCGGAGGCGCCAGATGAACATGCCGGCCCGAGACTTCATCGAGGGCAATCGGCGTGGCGGAGGTGGGTAGACGGGTCTGCTCGCTAGCTTGCCTTGATGCGTCGGCGAACGTTTGTCCGCAGGTTGGGGTTCGGTGCCCTCGCCTTGGTCACCGGCTGCTCCAGCGCCAAAGCCGCGCAGTCGTCCCGCCCTACACTTCCGCCCATCCCGCCGCCGCGGGGCGGCCTGCCGATCGTGCTGTATGCCGGGGCGGCGCGAACCCGCCAAGTCGCCTTGACCATCGACGATGGCTACAACGACGAGTGCGTCGAGGGCTACCTGCGATTCGCTGAGCAGTCCGGCATTCCAATTACGTTCCTGCCCAACGGGATCTATGCCCATGCGTGGGAACCACGAGCCCGGCGGCTCAGGTCGCTGATCGAGAACGGGCAGGTGCAAATTGGCAATCACACGATGAGTCACTTGAACCTGCTTGAGTCCGACGATGACACAATCCGAGCCGACATCGAAGCCAACGAGCAATGGATTCAGCGAGTTTTCGGCGTCACTGCGCGGCCGTATCTGCGTCCGCCGTACGGCGCCCACGACGAACGAACTGACCGGATCGCGGCCAGCCTCGGCTACACGCACATCACGTTATGGAACGGCATTCTCGGTGACTCTGGGGCGATCGAGCCGGCCGTCTTGCTGGACCTAGCGCGCACTCACCTGCAACCCGGCGCAATCCTGCTCGGCCACGCCAACTCTCCGACGGTGCTCGACCTGCTCGACGAGATCCGCAACCTCATCATGGAGCGCGATCTGAAGCCGGTCACGCTGGACAGCATGTTCGGCACATCCCGGGCGCGAGGCTGATCGGCGGAATCGAGTGCCGACCGGCATGCCGAGTCGACGCCAACAGTTGGGCGCGATGCGGTGACATGCCGTTGCGGACCGCCCCCGCAAACTTCCAGGGTTTGCCTACAAGGTTCGGCGCTCGGCCACTGAACGTCGTTCATCGAAGCCGCTTCTTGCGTCTCCGCGACTGCGGCTGGGGGCTTAGAGGCGCTGTCTTGTGGTCCGATGATCTAGGCACGTCGCGGAACAGCTATCCACGCTGGCGGCGAGGCAGTTCGGTTAGGACCGCCTCCTCGCGTCGATTGCTTGGCATTGCTTTCAGCGAGCATAGCTTGGAGTGGCGGTCCAGCTGGCCGCCACGTCGTCGTGGTAGCCCCGGCCGTTCAAGGCCACCGCCTGCGGCCGCCCCCGGCCACATGCTGGCTCTTCAGGTTCGTTGAGCACGCTGATCGGATCCGACCGCCTCTTGTTTCTCGGGGACGACCCGCCTCAGCCCTGCTACGGTGCGCCCGCACAAGTTGGCGAGCGAGAAAGGACTGGCGATGGCAGCGATGGCAGCGATGGCAGCGATGGCAACGATGGCAACGATGGCAACAATACCCGAGAGAGTAATTGCGTCCGTGGTGATTGTATCGGCAGGATTGTCCATGTGGGCGCTGCGCCAGTCGAATGAGTCCAATAGGTTGGCTGAACAGTCCGCCGTTACAGCGCGAGATTCTTTGGCATTGGCGGAAAGAAACGAGACTCGGCTTGAAAAACAGGATCTTCAGCAGATCGCCATCAGAGTGTATCTGGGTGAGCCTTCGAGGCAAGGGTACGAACGGCATCCGACACAGGAACGCGGCCAGGTTTGGCGGGTAGTCATAAATGCCAGTGGCCTTCAGGTCGAGAACGTTTGGGTTGCGGATGACAACGGCCGATCAGTCAAGATCCAGGGTCTCCAGCGCTGCAGCATGTACGCGCTGCCACCAGACTTCGTCCCCAGACACCTCTATTTCACTGACCCAAACGGACGCTGGCATCGTGGATATGGTGGACAAATAGACACTTTCTGGCTACCGCCCCCCGACTCCGACACGGATGACTCCCCGTGGTTTGAGCCTCTGCAGGATTGCGCCAGTTAACGCGGCTCCTCGGTCCACGATTCCGGCGGATGCCTAGTGGCCGATCAGATGCTCGCTGCGGTCACCCAACTCGCCGACAGGGGATGGGCGGGGAGTCGTGGAGCATATCCGAACTCTAATTGGACGCAAAGTCAAACCTGGCTTGTATGACTTGACGGGCCCGCAAGTCATACAAGCAATCACGCTATCCATCTGAGGGCATCCATGTTGTTGGCTCGGAGCAACCGCTGTCCCAAGCGACGAACCCGCAGCCGGATCATCCGGGACAACTCGACTCGCCGGACCGCTGGCAGTGCGGCCCGCCGGAGGGTTCTCGTAAGCGGATCCTTGGGTTCTCGCGGTGATCGCAACACCTACTGATTGGGTGTTGTCTGT
>Ga0136620_10000204_pt1 | contig 26498 bp, 23 predicted proteins | sample AntDrymUQ4162106_2_FD_104806 | JGI IMG/M metagenome (GOLD analysis project Ga0136620, IMG submission 104806) | Polar desert sand microbial communities from Dry Valleys, Antarctica - metaG UQ416 (21.06) | ecosystem: Environmental > Terrestrial > Soil > Desert | place: Antarctica: Dry Valley... | reverse complement strand
GTCGCCGGCCCGCGCGCGCGAGAACTGGTGGGCCGGCTCACCGATCTCGACGTCTCGAGCGACGCGTTCAAGTATCTGGACGCGAAGCGCGCGCAGGTGGCCGGCGTGCCGTGCCTGCTGCTCCGGATCGGCTTCGTCGGCGAGCTCGGCTACGAGCTTCACTTCCCGAGCGGGTACGGCGAATACCTCTGGGACACGCTGCTCGAGCGGGGCTCCGACCTGGGCGTCCGCCCCTTCGGGCTCGAGCCGCAGCGCATCCTCCGCCTCGAGAAGCAGCACATCATCGTCGGACAGGACACCGATACCGAATCGAACGCGCTCGAGGCGAACATGCCGTGGATCGTGAAGTTCGACAAGGACGACTTCGTGGGCAAGTGGGCGCTCGAGCACGTGCAGGCGCGCGGGCTTCGCCAGCAGCTCGTCGGGTTCGAGATGGCCGGCGGAGTGGTTCCTCCCGAGGGAGGCCAGATCGTCGTCGACGGAGAACCGGCGGGTCGCGTGACGAGCTCGCGCTGGAGCGACGAGGTCGGGAAGGCCATCGGCCTCGCCTGGGTGCCGTCCGCGCTCGCGAAGGAGGACGCCCGGGTCGACGTCAAGGTGAACGGCCGTCTCGAGCAGGCGGCGGTGCGACTTCAGCCGTTCTTCGACCCCGAAGGCGAGCGCCTGCGCACGTGAGCGAGCTCGAGTTTCTCAGCCTCGACCGGACCGAGGCGGCCAACGGCTTCGAGCCGGCGTTCCGCTCGCCGCTCGAGCGCGCGCTGAGGCATGCCCCACCCGATGTGCAAGACATCTCGCACACCGGGAAGATCGAGGTTCGGGGCGACGTCTCGTCCCTCGACGAGGGGGAAGTCGTGAGGATTCATCCGACGCGCGCGCTCGTCTTGTGCGACTACGCCGAAGCAGCAGAGGTTCGCGCTCGGCTCAGGGAGCGTTTCGAGCACGTCGTCGACGTGACCAGCGCGCTCGCCGGCATTCGCGTCAGAGGCGAGCGTCTCCTCCGCCGGCTGACGGATCTCGACCTCGACGCCCTGCCGGCGACTGGAGCGGTGGCGCACGTGCCGGCGATCGTCCTGCGCGCGGATGACGAGTTCAGAATCTTCTGCCCGCAGGAGTACGGCCACTACCTGGCGGAGGTCGTCGTCGACACCGCCGCCGGTCTCGCATGAGGGACATCTTCCGAGCGCGCCGGATGTGGCGGCCCCGCGGGGAGCTGAAAGACCGCTACGACGTGGTCATCGTCGGCGGCGGATCGCACGGCCTCGCCACGGCCTACTACCTCGCGAAGAACCACGGGATCACGAACGTCGCCGTCCTGGAGAAGAGTTACATCGGCTCGGGCGCCGCCGGCCGCAACACGACCATCATCCGCTCGAACTACCGCACCCCCGAGGGGGCGAGGTTCTACCAACGGAGCGTCGAGCTGTACGAGCGCCTCTCGCTGGACCTCGGCTTCAACCTGCTCTTCTCCCAGCAGGGCCACCTCACGCTCGCCCACTCGGACCGGGCGCTGATCACGATGACCGAGCGCGCCGAGGTGAATCAGCTGCTCGGGGTCGACAGCCGAGTCGTCGATCCGGCCGAGATCGCCGCGCTCTGTCCCGAGCTCGACCTCTCGCAGAATGTGACGTGGCCGATCATGGGCGCGCTCTATCACCCCCGGGGAGGGATCATCCGGCACGACGCCGTCGTCTGGGGCTTCGCACGCGGCGCCGACCGGAGCGGCGTCGAGATCCACCCGTACACCGAGGTAACGGGGATCGCGCGGTCCAACGGGCGCGTTACAGGGGTGAAGACGAACCGTGGAGAGGTCGCGTGCGACACGGTCGTCAACGCCACGGCCGGGTGGTCGACGCTCGTCGCGGACATGGTCGACGTCCGTCTGCCGATCACGACGCACATCCTCCAGGCGTTCGTGACGGAACCGCTCAAGCCGTTCCTCGACGTGATCATCGTCTCCTCGCAGATGCACGTGTACATCTCGCAAACCGACCGTGGCGAGATCCTGATCGGCGCGGAGATCGAGCCGTACACGACGTACCGAGGCACGAGCACGTTTCCCTTCCTCGAGTACTCGGCGCGCCATACGCTCGAGCTCTTTCCGCAGCTCGAGAACGTGCGTGTGCTGCGCCAGTGGACAGGCCTCTGCGATCTCAGCCCGGACTACAGCCCGATCCTCGGCAGAACGGAGGTGGACGGCTTCCTGATCAGCGCCGGCTGGGGCACGTACGGCTTCAAGGCCGCGCCGATCGTGGGCACGACCTTGTCCGAGCTGATCGCCACCGCGCGCACGCCCGAGCTGATCGCGCCGTTCACCCTCGAGCGCTTCTATACCGACACGCTCGTCTCCGAGATCGCGGCCGCCGCCGTGTCGCACTAGATGGCGCGAAAACAGGCGCCCTCGAGCCTCGAGATCGCCCAAGCGGCGCGGCTGCTACCGATCTCCAAGATCGCCGAGGCCGCCGGTCTCGAGCCGGACGAGTACGAGCTCTACGGGCGCTACAAGGGCAAGATCGACCTCTCGGTGCTCGAGCGGCTCCGCACGTCGCCGGATGGGAGGTTGATCTGCGTGACGGCGATCACGCCGACCAAGGCCGGGGAGGGGAAGACGACGACCTCGGTTTCGCTGACGCAGGGTCTCGGCAAGATCGGCAAGCGGCCCATCCTGTGCCTGCGCGAAGCCTCGGTCGGGCCCGTCTTCGGCATCAAAGGCGGGGCTGCCGGCGGCGGGTACGCGCAGGTTCTGCCGATGGAGGACCTCAACCTGCATTTCACAGGTGACATCCACGCCATCGGCGCGGCGAACAACCTTCTCGCGGCAGTGCTCGAGGCTCACATCCTGCATGGCAACGCAATGGGGATCGACCCGCTGTCGATCACCTGGCGACGCTGCGTCGACATCAACGACCGCGCGCTGCGCCAGATCACGATCGGCCTCGGAGGCCGTGCAAACGGGTACGTCCGCGAGACCGGCTTCGACATCACGGCCGCCTCCGAGGTGATGGCGATCGTCGCCGTCGCACGAGATCTCTTCGACCTCCGCCGGCGGCTCGGCGCGATCACGGTGGGCTATACGTTCGCGGGCGATCCGGTGACGGCCGACGAGCTCAACGCCGCGGGCGCGATGACCGTCCTCCTGAAGGACGCATTGAAGCCGAACCTCGTGCAGACGCTGGAGGGCCAGCCCGCGATCGTGCACACGGGGCCGTTTGCCAACATCGCACACGGCAACAACTCGCTCGCCGCCGATCTCGTCGCGCTCAAGCTCGGCGACTACGTCGTGACGGAGAGCGGTTTCGGAGCCGACATGGGCATGGAGAAGTTCTTGAACATCGTCTGCCGCCTGGGCGGGCTCTCCCCGAGCGGGATCGTGCTCGTCGCAACGGTTCGGGCACTCAAGCACCACGGCGGCGATCCGGACGGGGGACTCGTTGCGATCGAGCGAGGGGCGGCGAACATGCGCCGGCACCTCGAGATCGTGAAGGGTTTCGGGCTGAACGCCGTCGTCGCGGTCAACCGGTTCCCGGGCGATGGCGATGACGAGATCGACCTCGTGCAGCGGCTCGCACTCGAGTACGGCGCTTACGCCGCCGAGGTCAACGAGGCATTCGAGCACGGGGGGGCCGGCGCCGCCGCGCTCGCAGAAGCAGTCGTCGACGCAACGCGGGAGGCGCCTTCGTTCGACTACACATATCCGGACGACGCCCCGATCGAGACGAAGCTCGAGGCGATCGCGACCCGTGTCTACGGGGCCGACGGCGTCTTTCTGCTCAAGACCGCTGCCGAGAAGATTGAGGGGTATACCGCCGCGGGCCTCGACCGCGTCCCCATCTGCATGGCCAAGACCCATCTGTCGCTTTCGCACGACGCCACGCTGCTCAACGCCCCGACCGACTTCACCGTCACGGTCCGCGACATCCGCGCCTACACCGGCGCAGGCTGGCTCGTGGCTCTCTGCGGCGACATGCAGACCATGCCCGGCCTCGCCACGCGCCCGGCCGCATTCACCGTCGACATCGACGGCGAGGGCCGCACCGTCGGTCTGTTTTGACCGACCTGCCGCTTGCGCGCTTCGTGGAGAGGCTGACGGAAGGACCGCCTGGCCCCGCCGCCGGCTCGGCGATCGCGGTGACCGTCGCTATGGCAGCGGCGCTGACGGAGATGACCGCAGGACGCTGCGGCGAAGAGGGCGCCGTGTCCAGTGCGGCTGCGCTTCGCACTCGCTCGCTCTCGCTTGCCGGAGCGGACGCCTACGCAGTCGCGGCTCTGCTCGCGTCCGAGCCGGACGACCGTGCGGACGCGCTGGCACGCGCGATCGACGTGCCACTGGCGATTGCGGAGACGGCGGCCGAGACGGCAACGCTCGCCGCGACGCTGACGGGCGCTGCGCCGCGAGGTGCCGGGGCCGACGCCGTGGCTGCTGTCGAGCTCGCACGGGCGGGAGCACGAGTCGCCGCGCGTCTTGCCCTCGTCAATCTCGGCGCCGAGAGTGACGATTCGCGCGCGGCAAGAGCTCAAGCGCTGCTCGGAACGTGATCGACTTCGTCCTCCGGTTGAATTGGAGCGACGTTCCGGCTGACATCCGTTCTCGCATCGTGTCGCTCCTTCGCGACTTGGTCGCAGTCTCGCTCGCCGGTCGCGTGACGCCGACTGCGACGATCGCCGCCAAGTACGCCGCGACCCAGCATGCCGGCGACGCCGCGACGTTGCTCTTCGACCGCAGACGAGCGTCCGCTCCGGGGGCCGCATTCGCCAACGGAGTGCTCGCCAACGCTCTCGACTTCGACGACGGCCACCGCCTCGTCAAGGGCCATCCCGGCGCGAATGTCGTGCCGGCCGCGCTCGCGGCCGCGGAGGTTGCGGGCGCGACGAAGGAAGAGCTGCTGACCGCAATCGCCGTTGGGTACGAGGTCGCCATCCGCGCCGGGATCGCCCTCCATGCGCGTAGTCCCGCCTACCATGCATCCGGCGCCTGGGGCGCGCTCGGAGCGGCGGCTGCCGCCGCGCGCCTGCTCGGGCTCGACGAGCAGCAGGCCCGCCACTCGCTGGGACTCGCCGAGTATCACGCGCCGATCGCGCCGATTCTCCGTTCGGTCGGCGATCCGGCGATGACGAAAGATGCGTGTGGCTGGGGCGCTTTCATCGGGGTCTCCTCCGCTCTGCTGGCAGGCGAGGGATTTACAGCGACGGCAAGCGAGTTCGAGCAGAGACCTGCCGCGGACTTCGGGGAGAGCTGGTGCATCCGCGACGTGTACGTGAAGCAGTTCCCGTGCTGTCGCTGGAGTCATCCGGCGATCGCCGCGTCACTCGCACTGCGCGCTGAAGCAAAGCTCGAGCCCCGCGAGATCGTTGGTGTGCGCGTGCGGACGTTTTCCGAGGCCGCCGCACTCGCGCGCCGCCTGCCCGTGACGACGGAGGAAGCGCAGTACAGCCTCGTCTGGCCCGTCGCGGTCGCGCTCGCTCACGGCGACTTCTCCGTCGAACACGTGCTCGAGCGGGCGCTATCCGAACCGCTAGCGGTCGAGCTCGTCTCGCGCGTCGAGGTCGAGGTCGATCCCGACTTCAGCTCGGCGTTTCCGGCGCGTCGGCTTGCGAGCGTGACCGTCGAGACCTCCGCCGGGCCTGCGTACTCCTCGGAGCCCACCGAACCTCCCGGCGAGGCGGACGACCCGGACTGGGCGGCGCTGATCGAGGCGAAGTTCGACCGGTTCGCCGCGCGCGCCATTGACGAGCTTCCGGCCGTAGCTCGACGCGCCGTCTACGAGACCGGCGGGCTCTCGTAGTAGTCGCCCGCGTCGGCGACGAAGATGTGCTTGCCGGGGCGAAGGCCCGTCGGCTCGTCGAGCGTCCCCGCCGAGATGCTGATCGTGGGGCGCCCAACGCGCTCCCAGAAGATGCTGGCGCCGCACTCCGAGCAGAAGCCGCGGCGAGATTCGTCGAGCTCATACCAGCGGAGACCGCGCGCCTCGACCAGCTCCAGGTCGCCTCGAGCGCAGGCGGTGTAGGCCGAGAAGTGCCCGTGCGTCCGCCGGCAACGTGTGCAGTGGCAGAAGATCACGTCACGAAGCGGCCCGTTGACGCGGTACCGAATTGCACCGCAGAGGCAGCTGCCGGCTGCGCTCACTAGTGCCCCTTCCAGTGATGCTGCCGAGCTTCGGGGTCGCGAGCACCAAGCCAGGGGCCGCACTCGCCCGCAGCCAAGGCTAGAAGCCTTGGTAAGGGTGAGGGTGGACCCTGGCGCCGCGTGATCGCGGGCCAGAAGCCGGCGTGCATTGTGGGAGGGGCACTTAGTTCCAGGGATACGGCGAGTTCGAAACGGCGTGCGTAATTCCGGCCTCGTAACGCGAGAGGCGGAACGGCTCCAGCCTGCTCTCGCCGGCGCCGAGGATGTCGGCCGCGGCGAGCTTGCCCATCCCGATCATCTTGAAGCCGTGGTTCGAGTCCATGATCGCGTACGCGTTCGGTCGCACGAAGTCGACGATCGGGTAGTTGTCGGGTGTGAATGCGCCGATGCCGCCATGCGGCTCGACGTGCCACTCCTGCCCCTTTCCCCGGAAGCGCTCATGCGCCCAGGCGAGTCCCGACGTGAACGATTCCGTGAACTCGTCTCCGACAATATGGTCAGGGTTCTCGTGACCGTAAGGCTCGAGCTCGACGTCGGTGCCGAGCTCGATCGGGACGCCGCCGCCCTGGACGCCGAATCCTCGCCGCCCGATCTTGTAGTAGATCCCCCACGGGCCGTCTTCGAGGACGCGACCGTCGCGATCGGATCGCAGCGGGACGACGTGGTCGAGGTGAACGACCGGCGGCTCGTTGCCGTTCGCGTCCGTCAACTCGACGTCGTCGAGCCAGTAGTCCCCCTCTTGCAGCTTCCAGTACGTGACGATCGGCTTCGCCACGGAGGCGCCGTTGTCTGGCACGTTCACCTCCGGCGGCAGGTCGAGCATCCGCCAGAGGTGGCCCGCCCAGGGCCCCGGCCCGGCGACGAGCAGATCGGTCTTGACCGTCCCGGCGCTCGTCTCGACGGCGTGCACGGCGCCGTCATGAAGATCGATCCCCGTCACCTCGATCCCCTCGAAGATCCGCACTCCCTCGGCTCGCGCCAGTCGCGCGAGGTTCCCTACCGTCTGCCCCGTGGCCGCCCAGCCGCCCTGCCGCTCGTGGAGCACGGCGGCGATCCCGTCGCCGTTCCAGTCTGGGAAGATCCCTGCCATGTGCTGCCGGCAGCGTTCCTCGCCGAGGACGACCTCGGAGCGGTACCCGATCTCCGCCTGCCGCCGCTGGATCGCGACGCAGTCTTCGGCCTGGACCTCGGGCACGGCCGCGATGTAGCCGACGGGGTGATAGCCGAAGCCCTTGGGATCGGACTCGAACAGCTCGACCGAAACGCGAATCACCTCGGCCATCGCGGGGGAGAAGTAGAAGTTGCGGACGACTCCGCAAGCGATCCCGGAGGCGCCGGCGCCGGTGCGGCTCTTCTCCAAGACGATCACATCCCGTCCGGAGCCCGTGCCCTTCCGCTGGAGCTCGAGCGCAAGATGGTAGGCGCTCGAGAGGCCATGTACGCCTCCTCCGACAACGACGTATGGCGATGAGTCCGGCAGTTTCACGTTAATTGCCTTCGCGGCAATTGCGTGTCAAAATCGAGTCCCACCGTACCATGCCGCGAACGGGACAACCAGCGCATCGTCACGTCGCCGCCGTCACTCGCGCGCTGGCGGTGCTCGACGCGCTGGCCGAGGAGGAGGTTGAGCTCGGCACCAACGAGCTTGCGCGGCGGACGGGCATCAACCCGAGCACGGTCTCGCGTCTCCTGGCGACGCTCGCGGGTGCGGGACTCGTCGAGCACGTGGTCGGGACGGGAAAGTATCGCCTGGGTCTCCGCCTCGTCCAGCTCGGCAACGCGGTGCTCGAGCGGCTCGACCTGCGAGCGATCGCGCGTCCACACCTTCGCGAGCTGGTCGCTAGAACGGACGAGACGGCGACGCTCTCCGCGCCGGGAGACCGCAACGCAGTCACGATCGATTTCGTGCAAAGCCCGTCGTCCGTGCAGAGCGTTACGCAGATCGGCCGGCCGAGCGTCGGCCACGCGACGGCCACGGGGAAGGTGATGCTCGCGTTTGGAGGCGGCGAGGTGCCGGCGACGCTGGATTCCTTCACCGCCCGAACGATCACCGATCCGCTGAAGCTAGCCTCGGAGCTCGACCGCGTACGCGATCGCGGCTGGGCGGAATCGATCGGTGAGCGAGAGGAAGACCTGAACGCGATCGCCGCTCCGATCTGGGACAGTGGCGGCGCGCTGGCGGCAATCGTCGGCGTGCAGGGTCCGGCCGCCCGGTTCGGCCCGAAGGCCATGCGTGCCGCTCTCGAGCGCCTGCGATGTCACGCGGCCGAGATCTCCGCGGCGCTCGGCCGGCAACCGCCTAACAGCTAACAGACTCGAAGAAGTTGCGAAGTACTCGGTCGCCGGCCGGATGCTCTGGCGAGAACTCCTCGGGGTGGAACTGCGTACCGAACCAGCGCCGAGCCGGGTCCGCGATTGCCTCGATGGCACAGGAGACGCTGCGCGCGACCACGTGGAACTCGTCTGGCAGCGTCGTGATCTCGTCTGTGTGGCGGTGATACACGGTGATCTCCGGCGGTAGCCCTCGAAAAAGACAGGCCTCTTCGAGCACCTCCACCGGCGCAAAGCCGGTGGCGACCGTAGCGGGAGCGTGGCCAACGGCTCCCCCGGCGAACATCGCCTGCAACTGCATCCCGGCGCAGATGCCGAGAACCGGCCCGTCGAAGGCGCGGACCGCGTCACCGAACGATTCGAGCATCGCAGGGTCGTGTGCCGCCCACGGGGCGGAAGATCCGCTCAGGACGAGCGCCTCGACATCGTCGAGCTTGCCGATGTCGAGGTAGTGCTCGCTCGTGACGGGCGTGGCCGCGACCCGCTCGAGCCTCTGCCGGATCAACTCGTAGTCGCGCGCTCGGTCGGCGCCCAGAAACTCGCGCTGCTCGGTGACGACGAGAAGGATGCCCACGCGACCAGCAATAGTGCACGACCGGCGCTCACCCACGGTAAGCGCCGGTCGCTTCGACTACCTCAGTTCGTGAGGCTGTACTGCTTCAGGAACGCCTTCGCGACCTGGTCGGGGAACTTGCCCCTGACGTCGACATCGGCGTTCATCTTCGACATCCGGTTGTTCGTGAGCTGGAGGGAGATCAGCTGGAACATCCTCGCCAGCCGGGGGTACTTCTGGAAGACGCTCGCGCGAACGTTGAGCGCCGGGTTGTAGATCGGGAAGAACTGCTTGTCGTCCTTGATCACGAACAGGCCGAGTCCCTCGATGCGGCCGTCCGTAGCGAAGACCTCGCCGAAGTTGCATTGCTTGCCTTCGTCGGTCAGCTTGTAGATGAGGCCCTCCTCGACCTTGACGATGTTGCCGGAGGGGAACTTGAACCCGTACGTCTTCTCCACGCCGGGTAGGCCGTCGTTCCGCGTCGAGAACTCCGTGCCCACGCAGAGAGTCGCGTCCTTGGGCTTCGTCCGGATCAGCGTCTTGAAGTCGGAGATCTTGCGGACGCCGAACCTGGCGACGGCTTCCTTGCGGACGGCGAACGCGTACGTGTTGTCGAATGGTGCCCGCGGCAGCCAGATCACGCCGTTCGCGGCGTCCTCCCGCTTGACCGCCTGCCATTGCTTCAGGCTGTTCGGGATCGGATCGGTGTGCTTCAGGTGGACGATCCACCCCGTCCCCGTGTACTCCCAGTACATGTCGATCTTCCCGGAAGTGAGGGCGGTGCGGTTGACCGACGTCCCGCCCAGGTTCGTCTGGTCGTCGATGTTGGCACCCGTGTACTCGAGTGCCTTCTTGGCGATCTGTCCGAGGATGAGCTGCTCGGTGAACTTCTTCGAGCCGATCGTGAACTTGGCCCCCTTGAAGCTGAACTGCGAGAGCAGTGGACGTGTGTACCTGACGGTCTCGACCGCGATGACCTTGTCCTCCGGATCGGCGACCGCACTGTCCTTGCCTCGACCGCCGTTCAAGACGTCCGTCCCCGGCCCGCCGTTCAGGCTGTCGTTACCGGCACCTCCGAGCAGGGTGTCCTTGCCTCCGAGACCGCTGAGCTTGTCGTTTCCTCCGAGCCCGCAGATGACGTCCGCCTTGCTCGTCCCTTTTAGGACGTTCGCCTTCGCCGTGCCCTTGATCGTGCACTTTGCGGCGCTGCTGGCAGCACCGACCGTAGCCCCCACCGCCACGAGTGTGGCGGCGAGTCCGACCAGGATCGCAGTCTTGCCCTTCGTGAATCGCATGTGCCGAGAACCCCTTTCTGTGAGTCGGTACAGGATGCTTACGAGGTTGTGTATGGCTAGAGCCCCCTTGGTGTCAGAACGTCCTCGGCGATGCTCGCGAGCCAGTCGATGCTCAGGGCCAGAACCGCGGTCAGAACTGCCCCCGTGATCAGGACTGGGTCACGGTCAAGCGCGAGACCGTTGATGATGAGATCGCCGAGCGTGCCGGCGTTCGTGAACGCGCCCAGCACGGCCACGCCGACGTTGAGGATGAGCGCGATTCGCGCGCCGGCGAGGATGACGGGAACGGCGAGCGGTAGCTCGATCCGAACGAGTGCCTGCAACTTCGTCATCCCCATTCCGCGGCCGGCTTCGATCAGCGCCGGGTCGACCTGCTGCAAGCCCACCATCGTGTTGCGCAGGATCGGCAGGGCCGAGTAGGCGACGAGCGCCATCACCGCGGGCCTGAATCCGATTCCGATCGTGAGCGTGAACAGGACGAGGAGCCCGACCGACGGGATCGCCTGGCCCATGTTCGCGATGGCCAGGATGACCGGCGTCAGAAAGCGCGTGATCGGACGGGTCACGAGGATGCCGAGCGGTATCGCGAGCGCGAGCACGACCACCGTCGACACCGCCGCCAGATTGATGTGCTCGATGATCCTGTCCGTGAGATATTCCTTGTTGAGGGTGCGCTGCTCGATGGCATCGAGCTCGCGTCGGTTCACGTAGAGGTAGAGCCCGATGCAGACGAGCGAGAGGAAGGTCGGCATGGCGAGATAGCCCAGAGCGCGCGGCAAGCCGGCCCGCACCCTGAGGTCGGCAGGAAGGCGCGGTGCCGCTGCGACGCCTCCGAGCTGTGTGACCGCCTCTTCGGCGATCGGCCGGCTCTTCTGGTCGACGGCCGTCATGCTCTCGACCCGACTCCCGGTCACGAGGTCATCTCGGTCGGCTCGGTCTCACGAGGCTCGGGCCCCTCGCCCCGGTACCGCTCACGGGCCTCTGCGCGCATCGTCCTGATCGCCGCCGCGATCGTCTCGATGTCGATCACGCCCCGGTAGACGCCGTCCGCGTCCACCACCGCCGCCGCGCCCTGCAGCGAGGTCAGCATCTCGTTCAGCGCGTCGTAGAGCGTCGCCTGCTCATCGATGGCCGGTGTCGCAGGCAGGCCCACCTCGGCAAGCGGCGTGTCGGTGTGCTCCATGTCCATCGCATTGATCCAGCGCTGCGGACGGTGGTGCTCGTCGAGCAGGAGCACCGAGCCCTTGTCCGAGCGAAGCAGTGCCTCGCGAACCGATCCCCGGTCGGTGGAGAGCTCGGCCGTCGGCCAGTGGATGAGCTCGACGTCGCTGAGCCGGGTCAGGTTGAGCCGCTTGAGCGATGCGCCGGCGCCGATGAAGTCCTCGACGAAGCGGTTCGCCGGCGCGGTCAGGATCGTCGCCGGCGTGTCGTACTGGGCGACGTGCGACTGGTCGTCGAGGATCGCGATCCGGTCGCCCATCTTGATCGCCTCGTCGATGTCGTGCGTGACGAAGACGATCGTCTTGCGGATCTCGGTCTGGAGCTGGAGGAACTCGTTCTGCAGCCGCCCGCGCGTGATCGGGTCGATCGCGCTGAACGGCTCGTCCATCAGGATGACCGGCGGATCAGCCGCCATCGCGCGCGCGACACCGATGCGCTGGCGCTGCCCGCCGGAGAGCTCCTTCGGGTAGCGCTTTCCGTAGATGGAAGGATCCATGCCTACCATCTCGAGCAACTCGTCGACACGCGCAGCGATCCGCTTCCTCTTCCAGCCCAGCATGCGCGGGACGGTCGAGATGTTGGAGGCGATCGTTGCGTGCGGGAAGAGGCCGATCTGCTGGATGACGTAGCCCATGCGCCGCCTCAGCTTGTCGGCGTTGACACGCGTGACGTCCTCGCCTTCGAGGAAGATCTTCCCCGACGTCGGCTCGATCAGGCGATTGATCATCCGGAGCGTCGTCGTCTTGCCACTTCCCGAGGGCCCGACGAGGATGACGATCTCGCCGTCGGGGATGTCCAGCGTCAGGTCGTCGACCGCGTGCTGCTTCTGCCCCGGAAAACGCTTGGTCAGGTTTTCGAGCCTGATCATCGGTTCGGCGCTTCCGCTCATCTCACTCCTTTCGAGATCGTCAGCTTCCCGACGACGACGTAGAACGCGTCGAAGAGCATCGCCAGCACGACGACGCCCAGCGTCCCTCCGAGCGCCAGGTGGACCGCCGTCGGCGTCCCGATCCGCGACAGGCCGGCGAAGATGTCCTCCCCCAGCCCGGGCCCGTTGACGTAGGCGCCGATCGCGGCGATACCGAGCGTCATCACCGTCGAGACGCGGATCCCGGTCAGGATGACGGGCCAGGCCAGCGGCAACTCGATCCGGACGAGCCGGCGCAGCCTCCCCATCCCCATTCCTTGGGCGGACTCGATGATCGCGGGGTCGACTCCGCGGAGGCCCGTAATCGTGTTGCGCGTGATCGGCAGGAGAGCGTAGATCACGAGCGCGACCAGCACGGGCCTGTAACCCAGGCCGACGAAGGGGATGAGCAGCCCGAACAGGGCGAGGGACGGAACGGTGAGCGAGGCGCCCTGGATGCCGAGCACGATCGCGGCGATTCGAGCGCTCCGGTAGGTGAGGATCGCGATCAGGATCGAGATCGCCGTCGCGATCGCGATGGCGACGAGAACGATCTTGACGTGCTCGACGCCGAGGTCGTAGATGTGTCCTTTTCGATAGTCCAGGTAGTCGAGGAAGGCCCTCACGCGCTCTTCCTCCCCTCGACGTCGAGCCACCCGAGGGCGACCGCGATGCGATCTGCGGCCGCCTTGACGGCGCGGCCCGCTGCCTCCAGCCCGTCGCCGAAGCGGAACTTCGGCCCGGAGACGTTGACCGCGGCAACGATCGAGCCTCGGAAGTTCCGCACGGGTGCGCCGGCCGCAACGAGGCCGGGCTCGAACTCCTCGTCGACGATCGCGAAGCCCCCGCGGCGGGCAGTCGCGATGCGACGCGCCAACTCCTCGACGTCCGCCGGGGTATTCGGGCCCGAACAGTCGAACTCGACCTGATCGAGCAGCTCGACGAGATCGGGGAGCTCGTGATCGAAGAGGAGAGCGCGTCCCGAAGACGTGCAGTAGGCCGGCACAGTTTGGCCGATCCGGCCCGTGGCCTGGACGACTCGACTGGGTGTCTCCGAGAGGACGGTCATGACCTCGGCGCCCTGGAGCACGGAGAGGTGCACCGTTTCGTCGAGCTCGCGGCCGAGCTGCTCGAGCACCGGGACTGCGGCGGCAAGCAACTGCGCCTCACCTGATCGACCGGCGAGCGTGAAGAGGCGCCAGCCCAGGCGGTACCGGAGCGTCTGGGGATCCCGGTCGACCAGGCCGTACTGGGCGAGGACCTTGAGCGAGCGGGAGACCTGGCTCTTCTCCCGTCCGACGAGCTCGGCGATGCGAGTGACCCCGAGGCCGTGCCCTTCCGCCGAGCCTCCGCTTTCGAGGGCGAACAGAATGGCCAGACCGCGACGCAGGCTTGTTGCTTCCTCAGCAACCACTGTTGCGACCCTACTCCGCTTTTAACCAGAAATTCAAGGTAGGGCTCGAGTCGCGTGTCCGATCTCGAGGACGTACGCGGCCATCACGTCCTCGCTTCCCAGCGTGAGGTGGAACGCGTCCGAAAGCTGCTCGACGCGCCGGATCTGCTCGGCGTTTCGCTCGAACACCGGCGTAAAGGGGAAGAAGCCGAGGTCGAGGACTCGGCTCGTGAGCCCGAGACCCTCCAGGAGCTCTGCCGTCTGGAGCTGACTCAGGATCGAGAGCTGCATCACGTAGGCCCGGCCGTCCTGCTCCAGGAGGCGCGGGAGGAGTCCCAGCAGATGATCGACGAGGTTTCGGCCCCAGTAGTCCAGAGGCCGATGACCCGTGAATTGCTCGAACGGGTCGACGGGCATCTGATAGAGGCTTGCGACGACGACGTCGTAGCGCTCGCTCGGCTCGAACATGTAGAGATCGACCTCGGCTCCCGTCACTCGCTCGGCGACCCCGTTCCGGAAGGCGTTCGCGAGGGTATTCGCCACGGCTTCGCGCTGGATGTCGATCGCGTGCACGTGCTCGGCTCCGTTGAGGGCGAGCTGGGTGGCGAGCAATCCACTTCCGCAGCCGACGTCCAGGCACCGCTTGCCGGCGCCGATCTGGTGCCGCAGCAGGTATTCCCAGACGAGCAAGCTGCCGACCGTGGGCACGAACACATCCGGGTCGTAGGTCAGCTCCGGGAAGGGCAGCGGGTAGATCGCCCGCCCGGTCTCGTCCGTCCACGGCGGGGGCACGCGCGCTGGTAGGTCCGGCGTCTGAACGGGGTCGGGAAGAGGCACGCTGCGGGGCCGGCCGGGCTTCGTACCGGCGAGCTTCGACCGAGCCGCCTCGATGTGGGCAGGAGAGGTGCCGCAACAGCCGCCGACGATCTGCGCCCCCTCGCTCCGCCAGCGCAACGCGAGCTGGGCATACTCGTCCGCGCCCACGCGCTCGTCGAATCTCCAGCCCGAGCCGGAGAAGTAGCCGAGATTCGGATAGACGCCCAGCGGGAGATCCGTGAAGTCCCGCAGCCACGGCAGCATCCCCTCGACGTGCTCGGGCGGGAGGCAGTTGATCAGGAGCGCCGAGACGCCGAGGTTCTCGAACTCCCTGGCCGCGCGACCGAAAAGATCGCCCTCAGGCCCTCCCCAGTGCTGGCCGTAGACGCCGCAGACTCCGTGACGGCACCGTCGGAAGCTCAACCAGACGGGCAGGCCGGTCTCGAGCGCGATCTCGACCGCGGGCATCGTCAGGTCCTTCCGGATCAGCGACATCGTCTCCATGAGGATCAGGTCGGGGGGGTCGTTCTCGAGGACGCGTGTGAGCAGGCGGAGCGTGCCGAGTCGCTGCTCGCTGTCGACGTCGCCGTTGACGCTGAACGCGATCGCGCACGAGCCGGCGCCGCCGTGCTCCTCGACGGCCGTTCGCGCGAGCTTGATCCCGAGCCGTGCGACGTCCATCCAATGAGACGGGCCGGGCCGCCCGGGAAGCCCGCCCGCCTCGAGCTCGGACGCGGCGAGAATCGCCCACGTGTTCGTCGAGATGACATCGCAGCCCGCGGCGACGTAGCGTCGATGAACGTCGCGCACGGCGTACGGAGCTTGGTACAAGGCACCGGTTCCCCAGAGCCCGCGGTCGCCATCGCGGAGCTCGCCGGCGTGCTCGCGCTCGAGCTCCGTTGCGTTGCCTCCGTCGAGGATGACCGGGGCGTCGGCGGCGAGAAGACGCGCGATGCGGTCGTACGCGGATGAGACGCGCCGGGTCACGGACGCTGGGACGGCGACTGCCACGTTGCCTCCAGCTGCTCGGGGGAACATAATCTGCAACTGTCGTTGCTACTGGTGCAACGATGGCCGACACGTCGTCAGAATGCAAATCGAGTCCGGGAGGGCCCATGGGTGATCAGGCGATAGAGACGAAGCTCGGACTGCTCGACCGGCTCGAGCGTGGCCCCGTCATCTGCGCAGAGGGCTACCTGTTCGAGCTGGAGCGACGGGGGTATCTCCAGGCAGGCGCCTTCGTGCCCGAGGTCGTGCTCGAGCGTCCGCAGCTCGTCGCTCAGCTTCATCGCGAGTTCGTTCATGCCGGCTCCGACGTCGTCGAGGCCTTCACCTACTACGCGCACCGCGAGAAGCTGCGGCTGATCGGCAAGGAGCACCTGCTCGAGCAGATGAACCGGCAGGCGCTCTCGATCGCAAAGGAGGTCGCGGACGAGACGGGCGCCCTGTTCGCCGGCGACATCTGCAACACCAACGTCTTCGTCGGCGACGACGAGTCGCGGCGAGCCGTGCGGGAGATGTTCGAGGAGCAGGTCGCGTGGGCCGCCGAGGCGGGCGTGGACTTCATCATCGGCGAGACCTTCTCGTGGGGCGCGGAAGCCTTGGTCGCCCTCGAAGTAATCAAGGGGACGGGGCTACCGGCAGTGATCACTCTTGCGATCCACCAGGAGCCCGACACCCGCGACGGGTGGTCGCCCGAAGATGCGTGCAAACGGCTCGAGGACGCGGGTGCCCACGTCGTCGGGCTGAACTGCATTCGCGGGCCGAACACGATGCTGCCGCTGTTGGAGAAGATCAGGGCGAACGTGGACGGATACGTCGCGGCGCTGCCCGTTCCATACAGGACCACCGAGGAGCAACCGAGCTTCCAGTCGCTCCGCGATCCCGACTGCGAGTTGATCCCCGGCGACCGGCCGTTCCCCACCGCTCTCGATCCGTTCGTCTGTAACCGCTACGAGCTCGAGGAGTTCGCGCGTCGCGCGCACGCGATCGGCGTCAACTACTTCGGCGTGTGCTGCGGCGCCGGGCCGCACCACATTCGCAGCGTCGCCGAGGGCCTCGGCCGGACCCCGCCCGCGAGCCGGTACTCGCCCGACATGTCGAAGCACGCGTTTCTCGGCACCGACGAGCGCGTGAAGCAGGAGTACCGCGAGTACGCGGACAAGCTGTAACTACGAGCAGCGAAGATGCCACACGCGAACATCGAGAAAGGGTGAAAGGCGATGGCGAAGATCCTCTGCGTGCTCTACGAAGACCCGGTTAGCGGATACCCGCCGGCCTACGCGCGCGAAGACATCCCGACGATCGAGGGCTACCACGGCGGGCAGGCCACGCCGACGCCGGAGGCGATCGACTTCACCCCGGGCGAGCTGCTCGGCAGCGTCTCGGGCGAGCTCGGCCTGCGGAAGTTCCTCGAGGAGGGCGGCCACGAGCTGGTCGTCACCTCCGACAAGGACGGGCCCGACTCGGCTTTCGAACGGGAGCTCGAGGACGCAGACGTGGTCATCTCCCAGCCGTTCTGGCCCGCGTATCTGACTGCGGAGCGCTTCGAGAAGGCGCCGAACCTGAAGCTGGCTGTGACGGCCGGGATCGGCTCGGATCACGTCGACCTCCAGGCGGCGATCGACCGCGGCGTGACCGTCGCCGAGGTCACGTACTGCAACTCGATCAGCGTCGCCGAGCACGTCGTGATGGCGATCCTCGCGCTCGTGCGGAACTACATCCCGTCGCACCAGATCGTTCTCGACGGCGGCTGGAACATTGCTGACGCGGTGTCGCGCTCGTACGACCTCGAGGGCATGCAGGTCGGCACCGTGGCCGCGGGCCGCATCGGGTCGGCGGTGCTGCGTCGTTTGAAGCCGTTCGACGTGGGCCTGCACTACACGGACCGGCATCGGCTTCCACCCGAGGTCGAGGAGGAGCTGGGGGTCACCTACCACCCGGACGTGGAGTCGCTCGTCGCGGCCTGCGACGTGGTCACGATCAATGCGCCGCTGCATCCCGAGACGGAGCACCTCTTCGACGCCGAGCTGATCTCGAAGATGAGGCCGGGCGCGTACCTCGTGAACACGGCGCGCGGCAAGATCTGCGATCGCGACGCTGTGGCGCGCGCGTGCGAGAGCGGGCAGCTCGCGGGCTACGCCGGCGACGTCTGGTTCCCGCAGCCGGCGCCCCGGGATCATCCCTGGCGGACGATGCCCAATCACGGCATGACCCCACACACCTCGGGCACGAGCCTCTCGGCCCAGGCCCGCTATGCCGCCGGCGTCCGTGAGATCCTCGAGTGCTGGTTCGACGGCCGCCCGATCCGCGAGGAGTACCTGATCGTCGACGGCGGCCAGCTCGCCGGCGCCGGCGCACACTCCTACAGCGCCGGTGACGCCACCGGCGGCTCGGACGAGGCCGCTCGGTTCGAGGCTGGCTGACGTAACGCGCCGAGCGCGCCCAGCGGGGGAGGGCCGCACGGGGTCTGGGTGCCGGCCCCAGCTATTGCGTGTGCGCGTCGCCTCGCGGCTGAGGAGGGGATCCTGGTCGGCGCCTCCACTGGCGCGGCCGCCCATGCGGCCCTCGCTGTGGCCTGTGGGGTGCGGAAATCCGGTCTTCATGCCGCGAGGCTGTATTCGTGGATTAGTCCGCCGAGGCGATCTCGTCGCTCGATGCGGTCTGAGCCCGATGAGGTCGCGGGCCGGAGCGTCTGCCGCTCGTGGTCGGGCGGCGTCAGGTTGATGGCTCGATGTGGCCGGTGGCTGTTGTAATGGTCGACGAAGACGGGGAGCACCCGTTCGAGGTGGCGGCGGTTGAGGATCAGGAGCCAGTCGAGACACTCGGCTCGGACCGTGCGGACGAAGCGTTCGGCGATCGCGTTCGCCTTCGGCGCTCGCACCGGTGTGCGGACGATCTCGACTTCTTCGCTTCGGAAGACAGCGTCGAAGTCGCGCGTGAACTTGCTGTCGCGATCCCGGACCAGGAAGCGAACTCGTGTCGAGCGCTCGGCTAATCCCCAGGCGAGCTGACGGGCCTGCTGGGTAACCCAGGCGCCGCTTGGGTTTGCCGTGCAGCCAGCGAGATGGACGCGGCGGCTGCCCAGCTCGATGAAGAAGAGCACGTAGAGCCGTTGCAAACAGACGGTCTCGACCGTGAAGAAGTCGACCGCGAGCATGCTGTGTGCCTGCGCGCGCAGGAAGTCGCGCCAGGAGAGCCCCGTGCGCTCGCCGGCGGGCCCGAAACCCGCGCTTTTGAGGAGCTTCCGCACCGTGGTGGCCGAGACCCGCACGCCGAGCCCACCCAGTTCGCCGACGATGCGCTGATACCCCCAACGCGGATTCTCACGGGCGAGCCGCAGCACCAGCTCACGGATCTCGCCGCCGATTGGCGGTCGACCCACTCGGCCCGGATAGGTCCAGCGTCTCGCCACAAGCCGACGGTGCCAGCGAAGCAGCGTTGTCGGCGTGACGACAAACGACCGCCAGCTCGCTCGTGGCAGCAGCCGGCTGGCGGCTGCAAGAAAGACTCGGTCGGCGGGCCGCAGCTCAAGCCGAGTGACCTGACGGCGCAGGACCGCCAACTCGTGGCGGAGCACGACGATCTCCAACTCCTTGAATTCGTTCGAGCGAAAACGCAGCGCCACGAGCTGCAGAACGCGTCGAAGCACGACGTAGCAGAACGACCAGAACAAACCGGCTCCTCTGTGCGACGGGGCGGGCGCCCGACTCTAGGGATCAGAGGGCGGAACCGAGTTAACGCACCCCACAGGCGCTTCACCAGCTCGCTCAGCATGTAGTGGCGGTCGATCGGGTCGCGCTCGGTTTCGAGCATCCGACGTAGCTGCTGGATCGCAGCGCTGTGGTCGTCGGAGAGTTCAGCGTGCCACAAAAGATCGTAGGAGTCGTCCTCCTGATCACTCGCGACGGCCTCTGAGAATCCCGTCCTGAACCCATCGCTGCCGTAGCCGTAGCCGGTCCGCGGAATCCCGAAGTGCTGCGGGTCGTGGTCGAGGAAGACGCCCAGGAGTCCCATTCCGTCCTCTCGCGCGCCCCCTCCGACGATCACGCCCGCGAGCTCTACGGGACCGTCGACCAAGAGGCGGTGGAGGCCCGGCAGGTATGCAGCTGCGTCGTCACGGGAGAGGTGCCCGACGCAGTGGCCGTCGATCTGAACCATCACGGCCTTGCGATCCTTCGGGTTATCAGGCTCGGGCACAAGTACCGCGCGGATCGGGGAGCGCACATGCTCGGTAGTTCGGCCGCCAACCAGCTTCCAGAGTGCGTCCTGGTGGAACGACTCGCCGACCACCTCAAGCGTCTCGTCGCCGGAATAGAACCTCGGCTGCGCCCCTGACGCCGACGACGGCGGTCTGCTGAACAAGCGAGTGAGAAAGCCCACGTCTGTCCCGTGACTGGAGGCAGCGTACAACGGACAGCCCGAATGAGCCTAGGCCGTTTCAGGTGAACGATTTCCCCCGCTCATCAGCGGGCGACGATCCGGGTTGAGCCTCCGTTTGGTTGCACCGTCAGTCCGGTCGGGATGCGCTGAGCGAGGGTTTCGACGTGGCTGATAACGCCGACCATGCGATCGCCCTCGCGCAGTCGTTCGAGTGCGTCCACCACGACATCGAGAGTGTCGGAGTCGAGGTTTCCGAAGCCCTCGTTTTGGTCCGATGACGCCTCGCAGCCCACCGAGCGCAAGGTCGTAACCGTTCTCGGGCAGACGCGCTGGCGAGGCGCCGCCTGCTCGCTCTGATGCACGCGGGCGGTTGAATATGCCGACATGGACGCCGCTGAGCTGGTGGCAGTCGTGCGGGCCGAGCTCGCGCCGGTCGAGCGCAGCCTCGCCGATCATCGCTACCTCGCCGAGCTCGAGGCGGGGCGGGTGCCGCTGGAATCGCTGCGGGCGTTTGCCGGCGAGCAGCGGGCGATCATCACGAGCGACCAGAGAAGCTTCGAGCACCTGGCGCAGCGCTTCCCGCAGCCGCCGACAGGCGACTTCTTCCGGGACATGGCTGCGGGCGAGGCGGAGGCGCTACGGCTGCTCGAGCGGTTCGCGGCCGCGGTCGGGCTCGGTGACGACTCCGAGCCGCTTCCCGGCTGCCAGGCCTATCCGGCCTACGTCGCCTGGCTCGCGCTCAACGGCTCGCCGCCGGACGTGGCGCTCGCCTTCCTCGCGAACCTCGAGAGCTGGGGGCGGAGCTGCGCGCGCATGCGCGACGCGCTCCGCCCGCGCTACGGAGCCGACGCGCTCGCCTTCTTCGACTTCTTCGCCGAGCCGCCGCCCGGTTTCGAGGAGCAGGCGCTCGCGCTCATCGCGACCGCCGAGCCGGCGAGCGCCCGCCGGGCGGCCCGACTGTTGCAGGCCTACGAGCTCCTCTACTGGGATACGCTCGCCGATGGCCTTCACTGATGAGCTGCGGCAGGCCGCCGACCCGATCTGGGCGGCGCAGCACGTGCACCCGTTCGTGCGCGGCATCGGCGAGGGGAGCCTCGACTCGGAGAAGTTCCGCCACTACGTCCGCCAGGACTACCTGTTCCTGATCGACTACGCGCGCCTGCTCGCACTCGGCTGCGCACGGGCGCCTCGACTCGACGAGATGACCCGCTTCGCCCAGCTCGCCGATGCCGTACTCGGCAGCGAGATGGAGCTTCACCGCTCCTACGCCGCTGACTGGGGCATCTCGACCGCTGAGCTCGAAGACGAGCGGCCGACCGCGACCACCCGCGCCTACACCGACTTCCTCCTGCGCGTCGCGGCGCTCGGCGACTACGGCGAGCTCGTGGCCGCCCTGCTGCCCTGCATGTGGGGCTACCACGAACTCGCCGCACGCCTCGCCGAACGCGGCCACCCCGGCAACGAGCTCTACGCCCGCTGGATCGACGAGTACGCCAGCGCCGAGTTCGGCGAGCTCACCGCCTGGTGCAGAACGCTCACCGACGAAGCCGCCGAAACCAGCGACCGCCATCGCGTGACCGACGCCTTCCTCACCTCGAGCCGCTACGAGCTCGCGTTCTGGGACGCCTCCTGGCGCAAAGAGCCGCCACTCCGCGAGTCCGACACTTCGTAACGAAGCACCTGAAGCTGAGTGTCGCCGGAGTCGGCCTAAGCCGCGTGTATCGGCAGGCCTACGCTCTCACCGGCAGGCCCTGCGCTTCCGGCTCGGCCGCTGGCTCAACCCGCGCACGACCTCGCTACGTGGTGCAGCGGAAGCGTGGGCGCTCGTGTCTGGCTGCTGGCTCGTCCGGGCGGTCGCGCTCTTCCTGCTCCTGGGCACGCTCGGGGTCGGCTATTCGTTCCCGCGCGCACTTCTCTTTCTCTGCGCCGGCGCGGCGGCGGCGGCGCTGCCGATCGGTCTGGCGGGCGCGGCCACGCAAGTGGGCGGCGGCGGCGCGGCTCTCGTCGCCTCGGGTGTCGCGGCTCCCAGGCGCTCGGTGTCGCGGTCTCCGTCGCCGCCCTCGGGGTCTTCTCCGGGGCCGCGATCCTCCTCTTCGCCGTTGCGTGGCGTACTGGCCTTTCGCCGGTGCCGACCCGGAACGCCGCTTGATTGGGGCGCGCAGGCAGAGCTCGTGCCCGGCCACCACAAGTTGCTCCTTGCAACCAGAAGGCATGACCTCGCCGTCTCTCGGCATCGAGACCGGGCCCCTGCCTATCTAACGGATCAGTTCATTTGCGCGCACACGCCGGCGAGCGCGCGCTCAGTACCACACGAGCGACGCTCGGGCGACTCGCCCGACCTCACTTAGGTCCTATCTTCCTGACGGGGCTCTCACGGCGCTCGCCGAGCGGGCCCGGCAGCAGCTTGCCTTATGCCCGAAGTGCCGTGAGCCCGTGCGAACCTCCGACCTGCTTGTCAGCGGCCACTGCCCGAACCCGAACTGCGGCAAGGCCCTCACCTCGCTCCTGAGCCCGGCCCCACGAGCAGGCCTCGACGCCAACGAGTACCTGGCGCTCCTCGGTGCGCTCGGCGTCCTCGTCGGCGTGGCGCTGGCCACCACCGCCGAGCCCGCGGCTTGAGCCACTCGCAAGCCGCAGCCAGCGCAGCCGAACGGTTCCGGGATCGACAGCCAGGGCGCCGTGTCGCCTTTCGGCTCTTCTGCGACAACCAGCGCCGGTTGCGTGTGGGGTTGCCAAACTCAGGTCGGTCGCTCGCAACGTGCCGATTTGCAGGCGGAACCGAATTAACGCACCCCACAGGCGCGTCGGTGGGTTCTGGGCTTCGGCCGGAATCCTGGCTGCAGGGCCAGCGCACACCACTCTACACCTGATTTGTGTTTTCCGTTACGAGCTTCCAATACATTGTGGGTCTGCGTGTGTGACCACAGGGGGTTCGTCCTGTCGCTCCCGTCTCCGCCGAGGACAGCGGGCCGCCCCGGAGGACGGTCCGGTGCCGCGACCTCTATCGCTGGCGACGGATGGCCGTCCCGCCGGGAACGGGCCGCCCGCTCATTGGTTGCCGGGGCCCATCCGTTTCTGCCTGCTTCTCCCGCAACGCCGACAGCCGCTCGCACATCCGCTCGGCCATGACGACGTTTCCCTTCCGCTCGTAGCACTCAAGCGCCTGCTCGAGCGCCTCGATTGTTTCCTTGGGGCGGCCGGAGAGTGACAGCACCTCGGCGAGGTCGGCGTACGCGTCCCCCTGCGCGTCGAGCATGTCCGTCTCCTCGCCGATCGCCACCGCGTCGCGGGCGAGCCGCTCGGCCTCCGCCCGCTCGCCGCGACGCGCGAGCACCTTCGCTTTGACCTGCTCCGAGAACATCTGCGCGAGTGCGTCGTCACTCGCGCCGAGCTCCCCCGCGCGGCCAGCCCAGGCCTCGCACTCGTCGAGCCGGTCGAGCGCGTACAGCGCCTGTGCCAGCTTCCCAGCCGTGTATGCCTGCCAGTTCTTTTCCCCCAGCTCTTCGAACAGCCTGCACCCCTCTTCTCCAAGCTCCACGGCCGCGGCGGGATCGCCGGCCAAGAGCTCGAGGTCGACGAAAGCGTGGCCGATCGTCACCGCGAGCCGGATTCCCCCGCCGCGCTCGGCCAGCTCTGCACGCACCTCAGCGAGGAGCGACCGCGCCTCGTCGAAGCGACCGAGCCTCGCCACCGCCGCAGCCCGGCAGCTGCGGAGGTAGTAAGTCCGCGCCCCTCGTCCCTCCTGCTCGTCCAGCCACGAGAGCAACTCCGGGAACGGGCTCGTGCCGTTAAAACGAGCAGCGCCGCGCCACTCATAGAGGTCGTGCGGCAGGCCCGCCTGCTGCGCATGCACGAAGGCGCGCTCGCACGCGTCGAGCCGCGCGTCGCTCTGGCCGCGCGTATTCGCCACGTGCCCGAGCGCGGAGTAGCCGATGTACAGGGCCAGGTCGTCGCCGGCCGCCTCGAATACGGGGAGCGCCTGCTCGACGAGAGCGGCCAGCTTCTCCGTCGCTCCCTCCGGCTCGAGAAAGGTTCGGTAAAGCTCCTCCTGGATTCTCCCGCACAGCTCACCGACACGATCGCCGGCAGCGGAGGCCCGCTCGGCGATTGAACCCGCGCGCCGGAGCGCGTCACCGCCCCTGCCTCCCCAGAACAGGGCGTCGGCGAGGTCGGTTTCGAGGGCGACGTCGAGCTCTGCCGGGGGAACGAGCGCGGCGGCGCGCTCGAGCAGACGCACGGCGACGCCCAAGTCCTGCCGGAAAGACGCTCGGCGACCGGCAGCGGTCAGGCAACGACGCGCCGCCGCAGCCAGCTCCTCATCGGAGGGCAGCCCGAGCTCGCCGCGGTAGCGGCAGGCCTGCTCCAGGTGGTAGCCGAGGATCTCGTCCAGCTCGACGAGCACGGAGCCGTGCTGCTCCAGCCAGGCGGCGAAGCGCTCGTGCAGCTCTGCCCGCACGGCCTTCGGCAGCGCGTCGTAGGCAGCGTCGCGGATGAGCAGGTGACGGAAGCGGAAGCCGTCCTCGCCTGCGAGCTGCGGCGTGTCCGGCCTGATCAGCTCCTTGCGAACGAGCGCGGCCAGGCGCGGGGTCACCTGGGTCTCCTCGAGTGCGAGCGCCTGAACGGCGCCGCGGTGGAAGATCTCGCCCTCGATCGCGCCCCGCTCGAGCACGCTCCGCTCGGCGGTCTCGAGCTGGTCGAGGCGCGCCGCGAGCAACGCCTGCAGGGTGGGCGGAACAACCACCTCGCCCTCCGCCTCGCCGGCCATCGCCAGCATCTCCTCGATGAAGAGCGGGTTGCCGCCCGCCGCACGCGCGATCTTCTTGCGCAGCTCAGCCGAGATGCGCTCGGGCATCAGCTCCTCAACGTCGTCGTTGCCCAGTGGCTCGAGCCGAAGCGCCACCGGCCAGCCGGGGCGGCGCTCGGCGAGCTCCGGCCGCGCCATGCAGAGGAGCAGGATCGGCGCGCCCGAGGAGAGGAGCGCGACGTGCTCGATCAGGTCGAGGAACGTCTCCTCGCCCCACTGGATGTCCTCGAAGACGACCGCCAGCGGCCGCTCCGCCGCCGCCTGCTCCAGCGTCTTGCGGAAGGCCCAGGCGATCTCCTCTGCGGACGTCGCTGTCTCCGTCTCGCCCAGGAGCGAACCGATCGCGGCGGCGGCGGCCTCGTCCGCAGGCAGGAGGTCGAGCTGCTTCAGGACCTCGACGACCGGCCAATACGTGATCCCCTCGCCGTAAGGAAGGCAGCGGCCGCGGACGACCGTCGCCTCGATCGAAGCAAGAACCTCCGCGACGAGCCGGGACTTGCCAACGCCCGCATCCCCGACGATGGTCACCAGGTCGCAGCGCTTCTTGGCCTGCGCGCACTCCCATGCTTCCCGGACGATCGCGAGCTCGCGCTGGCGTCCGACGAATCGCGCCTCGTGCCGCCGCTCCGTCGGTTCGCGCACACGCACGAGGCGGTACGCGGGAACCGGCTCGGCCTTGCCCTTCAGCTCGAGCGGCTCGACCGGCTCGGCCTCGGCCGCATCGCCAACGAGCGAGTACGTCGGTGCTCCGACCAGCACCTCGCCCGGAGCCGCGGCCTGCTCGAGCCGCGCGGCTACGTTGACCGCGTCGCCCGTCACCAGGCGTTCTTCCGTGCCGGTCACCACTTCGCCGGTCGTGAGGCCGATCCGCGCCTGAAGGCCGAGCCCCGGCAGCGCATCGCGCATCTCCGCCGCCGCGCGGACGGCGCGAAGTGCGTCGTCCTCATGGAGCACCGGTACGCCGAAGACGGCCATGACCGCGTCGCCGATGAACTTCTCAACCGTGCCGCCGTGGCGCTCGACGATCCCCTTCATCCGCTCGAAGTAGCGGGCGAGCAGCCCGCGTAGGGCCTCCGGGTCGACCGACTCGCCCCATGAGGTCGAGCCCGTCACGTCGCAGAAGAGGACGGTTACGGTCTTCCGCTGCTCTCGCCTGGGCACCGCCGCCGCCAGCCCCGCACCGCAGCGGGGACAAAAGGCGAAGTCGCCCTCGATCTCGGCACCGCAGCTCGAGCAGGTTCGCATGCGAAGAGGCTAGCGCCCCGCGCGGGAGCACCTGCGCCGCGCGCGCTCGTCGGCGCCAGCTCCCGGAACAGCTACGTCGAGCGCTCGACGTGAAACGCGCGGGGCGTAGTTTGATGGACTAGGAAGCGCTGTCGAGCACGTCGGTGTAGAGGGCATCGAAGCGCCCTGCCAGCGCTCGCCAGGAAAAGGCGCCACGAATCTGCTGCCGGGCATGGTCGGCCCGTTCCTTCCTGGCGGCATCATCGTTGACCGCTTCGACGAGCGCGTCGGCAAGGGCATCGACGTCGTCCGGCTCGACGAGCCAGCCGTTCGGCTTCCCGGCGACCGCGTTGACGAAGGAGAGGGGTCCACCGGTGCAGGTCGTGATCACCGGCAGACCACACGACATCGCCTCGAGGAACACCTGCCCGAAGGGCTCGTCGACCGAAGG
>Ga0136620_10000202_pt1 | contig 26560 bp, 26 predicted proteins | sample AntDrymUQ4162106_2_FD_104806 | JGI IMG/M metagenome (GOLD analysis project Ga0136620, IMG submission 104806) | Polar desert sand microbial communities from Dry Valleys, Antarctica - metaG UQ416 (21.06) | ecosystem: Environmental > Terrestrial > Soil > Desert | place: Antarctica: Dry Valley... | reverse complement strand
CGTTCCCGAGCCTCACGGCGACGCTCTGGGGCGAGCCGGACCGGTACGCCTCGGATTACTGGGACCGGATTCCGGGCGTCTATTTCACGGGCGACTCGGTGCACATGGACGAGGACGGCTACGTCTGGTTCGCCGGGCGGGCGGACGAGGTGATCAACATCGCGGCGCACCGGATCGGCACGGTCGAGGTCGAGACGGCCTTTCTCACGCATCCGGCCGTGGCGGAGGCGGGCGTGACCGGCCGCCCCGACCAGCTGCGCGGCGAGGTGATCTCGGCGTTCGTCGCGCTCAGGCAGGGGCGCGAGCCGTCCGACGAGCTCCGCCGAGAGCTCCTCCAGACGGTGCGGAAGGAGCTCGGCCCGGTCGCCGTGATCGGCGATCTCCAGTTCGTGGAGATGCTGCCCAAGACGCGCAGCGGCAAGATCATGCGGCGCGTTCTGAAGGCGGTCGTGCTCGACCAGGATCCAGGCGACATCACCACGATCGAGGACGAAGGCTCGGTCGAGGAGGCCCGGCAGGCCTGGGAGGAGATGCGCTCGACCGTTAAGCTCGCGCCGCGATGAGCTCGAACGGGATGACGGGTCAGGTTGCGCTCGTAACGGGCGGAGTTCGCGGCATCGGCCTCGCGATCTGCGAGCGGCTGCTTCGACGCGGAATCTTCGTCGCGGCCGGCTACTCGCGGAACAAGGAGCTGGCCAGGCGGTTCGTCGACACACACGGCGGCGAGGGCAACGCGAGCGTGCACCAGGGCAACATCGCGAACAGCGAGGACTGCGAGCGCGTGATCGGAGAGGTCGTGGAGCAGCACGGCCGGCTCGACATCCTCGTCAACAACGCCGGCATCACCGTCGACAAGACGGTCCGCAAGATGTCGGCCGGTGAGTGGGATCACGTGATCGAGGTGAACCTGAACGGCGCGTTCTACATGTCCAGCGCCGCGCTTCCCCAGATGATCGAGCAGGGCTACGGGCGCATCGTCAACATCAGCTCGGTGATCGGCGAGACCGGCAACATCGGCCAGGCGAACTACGCAGCCGCCAAGTCGGGGCTCTTCGGCCTGACGATGACGCTCGCTCTCGAGAGCGCGAACAAAGGCATCACCGTCAACTGCGTTGCCCCCGGTTTCATCGCGACCGAGATGGTTGCGGCCGTTCCGGAGGAGATCCTCGACAAGGTGATCGCTCAGATTCCGGCCCGGCGGCTCGGCGAGCCCGACGAGGTCGCCCGCGTGGTCGAGTTCATCGCCGATCCGGAGTCGAGCTACATCACCGGCCAGGTCTACTCGATCAACGGCGGCCTGAACATGTGACGTCCGGCTCGGCCGGGACGATCACACGACGATGGCCTGGAACGTCGACGATCCTGTTTTGGGAGGAGCCGGTCGTGTCGTTCCGATCGGGGCTCTTGCCGAGCGTGTGGGCGAGCACCTGGGCTACAGCCGCTGGCGCGAGATCACCCAGGAGCAGGTCAATCGCTTCGCCGACACGACGGGCGACCACCAGTGGATTCACGAGGACGTGGAACGGGCGCGAGCGGGGCCGTTCGGAGGCACGATCGCCCACGGCTACCTCACGCTCTCGCTCATGCCGATGCTGCTCTGGGAGATCCTCGACGTCGAGGGCGCTTCCACGATCATCAACTACGGACTCAACCGCGTGCGCTTCCCCGCACCCGTGCCGGTGGGCGCAAAGCTCCGGCTTGGAGCCGAGCTCGTCGCTGTCGAGGACGTGCACGGCGGCCTCCAGGTAACGCTGCGAGGCACGATCGAGGTGGAGGGATCAGCGAAGCCCGGATGCGTCGCGGAGATGCTCTTGCGGTACTACTTGTAGGCGATGGCGACCGCGGAGGAGGGGAAGGCAGCCGAGCAGGCCGCTGAGCAGGCGGGCGAGGCGCTCGAGCCGGAGGGCGGGCTCGCCGACCTCGATCCGATCGCGTTCGGAAGCGCGTTCGCCTCGGCCTGGCTCCGGCTCGGTCTCACGCCCTGGGCAGCGCTCGAGCCGATGCGGCGCTTCGCGCTCGGCGCGATCGACGCAGGGGCGGCTGCCGGCGCTCGCGCCCTCGGCGAGGAGCGGCCGGGGCCAGTCGAGCCGCCCCGAAAGGACAGGCGCTTCGGCGACCCCGCCTGGCAGCAGAATCCCTTCTACTTCGGGCTGCTCCAGGGGTACCTGCTGTGGCAGCGGCTCGTGGACGAGCTCGTCGAGGCGGCCGACGGCGACGACCCGGCCCAGACCGACAAGGCGCGCTTCGCCGCCGGGATGCTGACCGACGCGCTCGCCCCGTCGAACTTCCTGGCGACGAATCCCGCCGCGCTGAAGAAGGCGTTCGAGACGGGCGGGCTCAGCCTCGCTCGCGGCTTCGCGAACTTCGCCGGGGACTTAGCCACGAACGGCGGCTTACCCCGGCAGGTCGACGACTCGGCGTTCGAGCTCGGACGCGACCTCGCGGCCACACCCGGCAAAGTCGTCCTGAGAAACGAGCTGATGGAGCTGATTCAGTACGCGCCTCAGACCGAGACTGTGTTCGACACGCCGCTCCTGCTCAGCCCGCCCTGGATCAACAAGTACTACATCATGGATCTCGCGCCGGGCCGCAGCTTCGCCGAGTGGGCGGTCAAGCACGGCCACACGGTCTTCGCGATCAGCTACCGCAACCCCGATGAGTCGATGCGTGACGTCGGTCTCGACGACTACCTGCTGCACGGGCCGGGCGTGGCGCTCGACACGATCCAGGAGATCACCGGTGCAGATCGGGTCAACGTCGTCGGCCTCTGCCTCGGCGGGACGCTCACCGCCATGCTGCTTGCCTACCTGGATAAGCAGGACGACGACCGCGTGCGCTCGGCGACCCTGCTGAACACGCTGCTCGACTTCAGCGAGCCCGGCGTGCTCGGCAACTTTGTCGACCCCGCGACGATCGAACGGCTCGAGCGAAAGATGGCGAAGCGCGGCTTCCTCGAATCGACTCAGATGTCGCGCACCTTCGACTTCCTGCGCGCCAACGATCTGATCTGGAGCTACGTCGCGTCGAACTGGCTGATGGGGGAGACGCCGCCGGCGTTCGACCTCCTCGCCTGGAACGCAGACGGCACGCGGATGCCGGCGAAGATGCATTCCTTCTACCTGCGCACGTGCTACCTGCGAAACGAGCTCGCGCGGGCCAAGCTCGAGCTCGCGGGTGAGCGGCTCGGGCTCGCCGAGATCACCGAGGACGTCTACCTGGTCGGCGCGCAGGAGGATCACATCGCACCCTGGCGCGCGAGCTACAGGGCAACGCAGCAGCTGGGCGGCGCCGTCCGGTTCGTGCTTACGTCTGCGGGCCACATCGCGGGGATCGTGAATCCACCGAGCCCGAAGTCGCGCCGGTGGACGAACGGGAAGCTGCCGGCGTCGAGCGACGAGTGGCTTGCCGGAGCGACCGAGCACGCGGGCAGTTGGTGGGAGGACTGGGCCGAATGGATCGCCGAGCGCGCCGGTGACCGCCGGAAGCCGCCGCGCCTCGGCAGCAAGCGGCACCGGCCGCTCGAGGACGCGCCGGGCACGTACGTGCGGCAGCGCTACTAAGAACTGGTTTCGATGTGGATCCGTTTCCGTCGGGGCAAGCGACCCTCCTCCGGCCCACTCCTAGGCCCGGATCTCGACGATCTTCGCCTGCCAGGCGCCGCGCGGGGCGCGGATCTCGACCGTGTCGCCGACCTGCTTGCCGAGGACTGCGGCGCCGAGCGGCGACATCGGTGACGCCGTCCCGGCTCCGCCGAGCGGGGACAGCTCGACCTCGATCCTCTCGCCCGACTCGCTCTCGACCACGATGGTGTGGCCGACGGTTACCACGCCGACGTCGCGGCCCTCGACGACCGTCGCCGCTTCGAGCCGCGCCCGCAGCATCGTGATCCGGCGCTCCAAGAGGCCCTGCTCGTTCTTCGCCGAGTGGTACTCGAAGTTCTCCGACAGGTCGCCGTAGCCGCGCGCGACCTTGATCGCCTCGACGACCTCCGCGCGCCTCGGGCTCTCCAGCTCGGCGAGCTCAGAGGCGAGGCTGTCGTACTGCTCGCGGGTCATCTCTTCAGCCATGGCGCGCTCCTAGCGTTGTGGTTGACGACATCGGTCTTGTTGCCGTCTCACTCGTGAACCGAGCTGTGTCAGCTCAACGTTCCAAAGCAGCTATCTGGATTCGAGGACGAAGGGGCAGTTGGTGCGGCACGAGAACGACCGGCTCGGCCGCTGTCGCGTCCGCCGACTTTGCGTGCCCCAGCGTAGAAGGCATCGGCGCCACTCGCTACCGGAGGCGAGACAAGCCGGATGCATCCGCTCTGTCGGCGCGCCCAGCTAGCGTGAGCGACGGCCCGCCGCCATTCTCGTGGGCCGAACTCGGCAACGCTCTTGCCCCGCACAAGCGGACGACGCCGAGCGGTGAGTGCGGTCGTGGAGAACGCCCTTCGTGGGCGAAACCGAAGGGAACCGGATACCCCTTGCCGAAGTAGGGGACTGCGGTTAGAACCTCAAGCGTGGGACTCGTCAATCTGCGCGGACGCGAGGCGGAGCCCAAGGTCAGGGCGTTGCTCGCCTTCGCCCACGGGTCGCCGGAATCGGTCGAACGTGCGGTCGACAGCTACCGCGACGGCAGCTGGTTTCTTGCCGGTTGGGAGGAGGACGGCGACGTTCTCGCGTGCGCGGGCGTGTCGCGCGACGAGCGCCGGGACGTCGTTCTTCATTCTGTCGCCGTCGTTCCCGAGCGTCGAGGGCGAGGCATCGGCAGATCGTTGCTGGACGGCCTCGCGGAGGTGGCGAACGCGCGACGCCTCGTCGCCGAGACCGATGCGGACACCGTGCGATTCTACGAGCGGTGCGGCTTCACGGCCGAAGAGGTTCGATCCAAAGGCGGTCGCAAGCGGTTTCGCTGCGTCCGCACCCTGGATGTCGAGCCCGCACCCCCCGGAGCCGCGGCAGCGGTGACGTTGGCGGAGCTCGAGCGCGCGATCCGTGCTTCGTGGGGTCGCGAGACGTCCGACGATCCGGACGAGTGGACGGACGACAATCCCGCTCGAGGCCAGTGCTGCGCGACGGCTCTGCTCGTTCGCGACCTGCTCGGCGGCGACATCCTGATCGCGAACGTGCTCAGTGCCGGCGAGCGGATCGAGCGCCATGCGTGGAACCGCCTTCCCTCGGGCCTGACTGTCGACCTCTCGCGATCGCAGTACACAAACGGCGAGCAGTTTCAGGAGCCAAGGGTCGGTGAGCCGATACATCACGATCGGTGTCGGTATGAGCTCCTGGCAGCTCGAGTGAATGCACTTCTCGCGGCCGACTAGCGTTTGATATAGTTAACGACTGTCAACCAAAAGCGACAAGGAGTTCACATGACCACGACTGAAGTGATCAACAAGGTGCAGCAGGAGACGCTCGACACCGTCGTCAAGAGTCAGCAGGCCGTCGTCGACGCCGTCTCCGTCTGGTCGAAGTCGGTGCAGCGGCTTGGCGCGCAGATTCCGGCGCTGCCGAAGGTCGACGGCGTTCCGACCGCCGAGCAGGCGATCGAGAGCACGTTCGACTTCACGCGGAAGCTGATCGACGCTCAGCACAAGTTCGCCACGAATCTTCTGGCCGCGACCGCACCGGCGACAAAGCCGGTCGACAGGATCGCTGCCGAGGCGCGCAAGAAGGCGTAGCGAGTCAGAGCCGGGGCCGGTTCGGCCGGCCCCGCTCGGTCGATGGACGATCCCTGGAAGACCCAGGTCGACGCGCTCGGGGGCTTCATCCGGGCGCAGCGGCGGTTGGCGAATCTCTCGCTCCGCGAACTTGCGTCGGTTGCGAACGTCTCGAGCGCCTACCTGAGTCAGCTCGAGCGCGGCAGGCACGCGCCGTCGGTGAAGGTCTTGCGCTCGATCGCGCACGGCCTCGAGATCTCGGCCGAGACGTTGCTCACGCAGGCCGGCCTCTTTGAGGACGACGTAGGCGATCCCGCGGAGGATCCGCAAACGGGGTTCACCGAGAGGGCGATTCGCCTTGATTCCAGGCTGACCGAGAGCCAGAAGGAGACTCTTCTCGCGGTCTACCGAAGCTACGTTCAGGCCGAGCCGTAAATTTCGAGGAATGTCCATCTCGGCGGTCGTCTTCGACCTCTGGGACACGCTCGTGCCCCTGCCGAAGACTCTTCGAGAACGTGGATCGAAAGCGCTTACGGCAGCGCTCGGTGCTCCTCCTGAGACGTTCGCCACGGCCTGGTCGGACACCCGCGTCGAACGCGAGACGGGTGAGCTCGAGCCGGTTGCCGCGCGCATCTGCCGCGATCTCGGCCTGACGCTGAGCGACGACGCCGTACGAGCTGCGCTTCAGACGCGGATCAGCATCCAGCGCGAGGCGTTCGCCGCGATGCGCCCCGACGCAGTCTCGACCCTGCGCATGCTTCGCGCGATGGGGATACGGGTCGGGCTCATCTCGAATTGCACCGACGAGTCGCCGAGGGTGGTGGGGGAGTCGCCCCTGGCCCCGCTGCTCGATGCCGCCGTTTTCTCGTGCACCGAAGGGCTCATGAAGCCGGACCCACGTCTCTTTGGGAGAGCGGCCGAGCTGTTGGACGTCGCCCCAGACGAGTGCCTCTATGTCGGGGACGGGAGCGACGACGAGTTGCCGGGCGCCCAGGCGGCCGGGATGACGCCCGTGCTGCTGGATTCTGTCGACACACCGCGACGAGACTGGAGTGGCCTACGAGTGAACGCGCTCAGCGAGCTGCCGAGTCTTGTCGGCGCTAGGAGGGATTGGCGAAACGCGCTAGGGCCGTAGCCATGCTGGTTGCCCGTCGAGTGTTTGGCACCCCTACCCCGTTACCTCGGTCGCTTTACCCATCCGGCAATCCGGGGTGCGTTCGTTGCAGGTTCAACGGTCGGATACGGGAACGTGAACGGCAGACCCAGGAGCTTCTCGTCGTTCGACTCCCTCCGCGTGCGCGGCTTCGCACCCGAAACGTGTGCCGCCGACAAAGGCTACGACTACGGGCCGTTCCACGAGGGCTGCATGGAGCGCGGCGTGCTCCCGGTCACGGCCGAGCGCAAGACCGCGAAGGGCCAGCCGTCCCGCCCGCCCGAGTGCGAGCACGGAACGTGGACGTCGCCGGAGCCGAGTTCAAAAGGCGCGCTACCAAGTGGGGCTGTCCGACCGGCGAGTGCAAGCCCGCCTCAACTTGGATCGAGGCCGACCGCCGCAACCCGCTCGTGCCCGGCTCGACTCGGCGCTTCCGCGACCTCTACGCCGGACGTGCTGCCGTCGAGCGCGAGTTCGGACGGCTCAAGCACGAGTACGGACTGACTCCGCTCCGCATCCGGGGACTCGCCCGCGTTTCAGTTCCGCTGGCGGCGTAGTCACCGCGCTTCGCCTGGCGATCCCGGATAAGGTCGGCTCGACCCCGAGCCTGGAGGATCGCGTCATGAGCATCGTTGCACGCTACAACCCCACTACCCTGACCACCGAGCGGTACGACGAAAGCCTCCGCCGGCTTAAGGAGGCTGGAGAGTTTCCTCCGGACGGCCTCGAGTACCACATTTGCTTCGGGTCGGAAGGGAACTTGCGCGTCAGCGAAATTTGGGACTCTCGGGAGCAGATGGAGGCGTTTGGTGAGCGGTTGATGCCCATACTGGCCGACATCGGAATCGAGTTTTCCGGCGAACCAGAGATCTTCGAGGTTCACAACACCATCAAACGCTAGGCGTGGCGACCTTCGCCAATCGTTTCGCCAAACCCTCCTAGTCGATGAGCTCGTAGGCGGGGAGCGTCAGGAACTCGACGAACTCGTCATCGAGCGCGACCTGCTCGAAGAGCGCCTTCGCGTCGGCCGCGCGGCTCTTGGCATACGTCTCGGCGCCGACCTGCTGCTTGATCTTCTCGAGCTCCTCGCCTTCGATTTGCCGCACAAGCTCGGGCGTCACTGCCGTGCCGTCCGCAAGCCGGACGTCGTGACGGATCCACTGCCAGACCTGCGAGCGTGAGATCTCCGCGGTCGCGGCGTCCTCCATCAGGTTGAAGATCGCCGCCGCGCCGACGCCTCGCAGCCACGACTCGAGGTACTGGAGGCCGACGCTGACGTTGTTGCGCAGGCCGGCCTCGGTTACCTCCCAGTCCGGCATGCGGACGTCGAGCAGCTCGCCGGCCGAGACGTCCACCTCCTCGCGCTGCCGGTCGCGCTGGTTCGGCCGGTCGCCGAGCACACGGTCGAACTCCTCCGTGGCGACGGGCACGAGATCCGGGTGCGCCACCCAGGTGCCGTCGAAGCCGGCGCCAGCCTCGCGAACTTTGTCCTCCCGCACCTTGGCGATCGCGACCTCGTTCACTTCCGCGTCCTTGCGGCTCGGGACGAACGCGGCCATGCCGCCCATCGCGTGGGCGCCGCGCCGGTGGCACGTCTTGACGAGCAGCTCGGAGTACGCCCGCATGAACGGGACGGTCATCGTCACTTGCGCGCGATCCGGGAGGACGAACTCCGGGCGGCCGCGAAACTTCTTGATCATGCTGAAGATGTAGTCCCATCGACCGGCGTTCAGCCCGGCGGAGTGCTGCCTGAGCTCGTAGAGGATCTCCTCCATCTCGAATGCGGCCAGCACTGTTTCGATCAGAACGGTCGCCTTGATCGTCCCCCGCGGGATCCCGAGCTCATCCTGGGCGGCGTTGAAGACGTCGTTCCAGAGGCGAGCTTCGAGATGACTCTCGAGCTTCGGGAGGTAGAAGTACGGGCCGGACCCGCGCTCGAGCAGACGACGGGCGTTATGGAAGAAGTAGAGCCCGAAATCGAAGAGGCTCCCCGAGATCGGCTCGCCGTCGACGAGGAGGTGGCGCTCGACGAGGTGCCAGCCGCGCGGCCGCACGAGCAGCGTCGCGATCTCGTCGTTCAGCCGGTAGGCCTTGCCGTCCGGGCTCTCGAAGTCGATCGTGTGCTCGATCGCGTCGCGGAGATTGATCTGGCCGGCGACGACGTTCGCCCACGTAGGCGAGTTCGCGTCCTCGAAGTCGGCCATGAACATCCGCGCGCCGGAGTTGAGCGCGTTGATCACCATCTTCCGATCGACCGGCCCGGTGATCTCGACCCGTCGATCCTGGAGGTCGTCGGGGATCGGCGCCACCTCCCAGTCGCCGCTACGTACCGATTGCGTTTCGGGGAGGAAGTGAGGTAGCTCGCCACCATCGAGCCGGCTCTGCCGCTCGATGCGCGCGACGAGCAGCTGCTTGCGGGTCCGGTCGAACGACCGGTGGAGGCCGGCGATGAATTCGAGCGCGTCGGCGGTGAGAATCTCGCCGGCCCGATCCTCGACCGGGCCGCCGATCTCGACCCCGCTGGGGACGACCGTCGCCATCGCGCCCGAGTCTAAAGGGCCTGTCCGGAAAATGAACCAGGACGCCTGATAGGCGCCACCTTCCGGACACGCCCTTGAGCCACGTACCCTGAAGGAATGGCTCGAGTTCTGAAAAGGATCGCTCGGGCGGTCGCGCGCGACCGGCGGATTTCCGTCCCGCTTCAGCTCGTCGCGCTCGCGATCCTGCTCGGGTCTCTCGGCTACGCAGTCCGCGATGTCTGGCCGGACGCCGCCCCGAGGCTGCGCCGCGCCGATCCCCTCGAGGTCACCGCCGCGTGCCTCGTGCTCGCCGGCTACTACCTCCTGTTCGTCGTCGGCTGGCAGCGGATCCTCGCTTCGTTCGACATCCACATCCCCTACCGCGTTGCGCTCCAGTCGGAGATGCTCTCGATGCTGGCGAAGTACGTGCCCGGCGGCGTCTGGACGCCGGCCGCCCGCGTCGTCGCGCTGCGCCGCTTCGGCGTGACCGCGACCCCGGTCGTGCTCGCCTCGATTCTGCTCGAGGCGGGGCTCTCGGCCGTGGCCGGCGTGCTCGTCTTCCTCGCGAGCCTGTCCCTCGTCGGCGTCGTCGACGCGCCGCTCGCGCCGCTGCTCGGGTTCGGCGGTGCGTGCGCGGTTTTGCTGCATCCACGCGTGTTCGGGCCCGTGGCGTCGCGGCTGTTGCGGCCGTTCGGAGCAGGACCGATTCCCGTCCTTCCCTACCGGACTGCACTCGGGCTGCTCTGCTTCTACGCGGTCACGTGGCCGCTCGGCGGCTTCGCCCTGTTTCTCTTGCTGCGGGGTGTCGGCGGCGACCCGGAGGTGAGCGCGATCCCGTTCCTCGGCGGCGTCAGCGCTGTCGGCGCGATCGTCGCCGTCCTGGCGATTTTCGCGCCGTCGGGACTCGGCGTCCGCGAGGCCTCGATGTACGGACTGTTGCTCGCCGTCGTCTCGGAAGGAGTCGCACTTGGCGCGACAGTGCTGAACCGGCTCGCGATCACGCTCGTGGAGGCGGCTCTGCTTCTGGTCGGCGTGCTGGCTCGCCGCCTGCCCGAGCGGTCAGGTCCGGCCGGGTTCGAGCGCGACGAGCCGGCGCACGAACGACCCACCACCGATCACCCGCTCGGCATGCCGGCCGGCGGAGGCTCGCAGCGCGCGGTCGGAGGTGATGAGCCAGAAACCGGCTCCGCGCGCGCGTAGCATCGGTCGCACGGTGCTCGCACCACTCGTCGGGGCTAGTACGCGCCCTTGGAGGGGAGGACAGCTGGAAGCGTCCGGCCAAGGATCGCGAGGTCGCCCGAGAGGGTCCAATTCTCTGCGTAGTAGGCATCGGCGAGTAGGTCGCGAAGGACGCGTCGGAGCGTCCTGATACTTGCCAGAGACCCGTGATCCCGCGCACGACGCCGAGCCGGCGAAGAGTGAGGGCGGGGCCGCGGCCCGACGAGGCTCATCTGTCCGCGCAGCACGCTCAGGAGCCGCGGAGCGAGGCGGGCACGGGGCCGCGGCCGATCGCAGTCAGGCTCGGCTATCCACCTTTGACCGTCTCGAAGACGCTCCGCCGCGGCGGCTGCTCTCGACCCGAGCCGAAGCCGCGCGAGCCCGCCCGCCGCTACGAGTGGCCCTGCCCCCGGCGACCTGCTGCACATGGGCTGGACGACGCTCGCGCGGTTCGCCAAGCCGGGTCATGCCGGCCACCGGACGAGCTCGCCCGCCAAGAAGCGGCGTCAGGTCGGGCCACGGTCGGAGCGCTGGCCGAGTTGCGTGCTCTGTATCGATCCGCCCGGGCGCTCGTCCGCGGCCGTCGAGGAGATGGTCGCCGCCGCGTAGATGCGGATTCGTCAGCTGGGTTTCAGAGCCAGCGACGGTTCGGGCGTTTCCAGCGCCCGCGGCAGGTACTCCGAAAGCCAGATCTCGAGCAGCAACACCGCAAACAGGAAGCCACTTTCCCGCGGCTCGTGGGACTCGGCATGGTCGGCGATAATCGCCTCGATCTCGCCGCGGTCGAGGAACTCGGTGTAGCGAGGCGCGGGAGCCAGCAGGTAGGCCGCGATCGCTCTTGGGATCTGAGCCCGCAGCCAGGCGGTGCGCGAGTCGTAGAGAAACGCGACCTTGCGCTGGTCGATGACGCGGTCGGGAACGAGTCCCCGCGCCGCCTGCTTTAGCAGGAACTTCGTCTGCAGACGTCGCACCTTAAGGCGGTTGGGGAGGCTGGCGGCGTACTCGACGACGCGGTGGTCGTAGAACGGTAAGCGCATCTCCAGCCGGCCGATGGCCGCGGCGCGATCGCAGGTGTGGAGGAAGAAATCGGCGGCGAGATGCTCGTCGACGGCGATGTAGCTCGTCATTGGATCGGCGACGACACCAGGCAGTCGCTCGTCGATCAGGCGACGTGCGGAGCGCCCGTCGAGGGCAGCGACCTCGCCGCGGACGATCCGAGCTCGCCGCTCCTCCGTGAGCAGCCGTTGTAGAACGAGGAACCGCTCGGCGGGGTCGGACACCCCGAAAATCCGCCCGGCTCGCTGCATGCGCCCTGAGCCGCGAGCAAGCAGCCAGCGACTGACCCGCCTCGCTCGTAGCGGCAGGCGATCCCAGGTCCCGGCGACGACCACCATGCGGGGCAGCCCCCCGAACCCGCCATCCGCGCCCGCGCCCGAGAAGCAGACGGGCGCGTGCTGACCGGCCAGCTTCGCCCCCGCGAGGAGCCCCAGCGACCCGAAATCGGCTATCGGCTCGTCCAGTGACCATACGAAGTCGATCAGTTCGCTCGCGTCCTCTGCGAGCGCAAGTGGGAGCTCCCGATGCTCGCTCCCGAGCGTTTCTGCGATCCAGCGGGCCTGGGCGAGCTCGTTGGGCTGACCGGGATCCGTGAATCCGACCGAGAACGTCTTCACCGGGCCGGTCGTGTGCGGGTTCATCAGCGCGACGAGCAGGCTCGAGTCCAGTCCGCCGGAGAGCAGTGCTCCTGTCTGGCCGTTCATGCGGACGCGCACTGCATCGCCGAGGACGGAACGAAGCTCCTCAGCGTGCCGGTCGACCTCCCGGTGACGAGATCGTCGCGTGGCCGCTGGGTGCTCCCAGTAGCGCTGGGTGCGAATGCCATCAGAGTTGACGATGAGGCAATGCGCGGCCGACAGCTTCGAGACGGCCGTCAGCAAGGTGCGCGGAGCCGGGACAAAGCCGAGGGCAAGGTACGCGTCCATCGCCTCGTAGTCGATATCCGCTGCCACGAGGCCACTCGCGAGAACGCCTTTGAGCTCAGAGGCGAAGAGGAAGAGCTCGTCTCGCTGGGCGAAGTAGAGCGGCCTGGCGCCCATATGGTCGCGACCGAGCACCGCTCGGCGGTGGCGGGCGTCCCAGACGGCGAACGCAGAGTCGCCCCGGATGCGCGACGGGAATGAGCTCCCGAACTCTTCGTAGAGGTGCGAGAACAGCTCGCCGGGGCAACCGGTGCGAAACGCATGCCCCGCCTTCCTCAGCTCGGCGCGGAGCTCGGCGTCGTTGAAGATCGCTCCGTCGACGATCGCCGTAATCTGTCCGTCTCCGTTCGTCGCGGGGCGGTCGCGATCTTCGAGATCCTGGCGCGAGGAGCGGCGCTCGCCAAGCGCAATGCCCCCGTGCGTGGACGTCTTGCGATGGAGCGCGCCACGATGAGCGAGGGCCGCAAGCATGCGATCGAGAAGCTCCGGAGCGACCGCGGGCGGCGGATTGCCGAAATGAAACGCTCCACAGATTCCGCTCACGGGGTCGACGACCCGAGGGCCGCGCGGAAGATCCGTTCGTCCGAGACCCAGCGCGCGACGCCGGCCTCGCCTGCCAGGGGCTGACGGACGTCGTCGACGGCCCGGCGCCAGGCCGCCGGCTCGATCAGGGGAGCGACCGCCGCGACGACGCCGCTAAACGGTCGGCTCGATCCCTCTGCCCCGGAGAAGAGTGAGATCGCCTCCCCGAGCGGGCAGCGTGAGCCTCCCCGAGAGCGCGTTCTACGAGCCTGCCACGCCGCCTCATCGCCTCGGTCGACCTCCCTCGTGACTCTCCTCGTAAAACGCCACCGCGGCCGCCGGAACTGGCGCCTCGGACAGCGCTTGCGCTCCGACTGAATGATCCGGTTAGGCTGAACGTCAGGCTCGCGCATAGACGGAGACGTGCTGGCCGCTGGTGTCGGTGAACCGCTCGCGCGTCCAGCCTCCGAAGCGTTCCCTGAGACGCAGTCCGGCGAGCTTCGCCATCAGATCGAGCTCAGCCGGCCACGCGTAGCGAATCTTCACCGGGTACAGGCGGATGCCGTCCTCGCGCACGACCACGTACATGGAGTTACTAATCTGGTTGACGGCGTCGTGGCGCTCGACGCCCAGCTTGACCTCGTCGAGCTCGACGGCATCCACGCGTATCCGCTGGCCGCGGTCGAAGCGGCTCAGGTCGGGGACGAATACCTCGAGCACGAAGACGCCGCCCTCGGTCAGCCGCTCGGCCACATTCGCGAAACAGCGCACCTGATCGTCCTGCGTGAGCAGGGCGAAGAACGTGTTGAAGGCAACGTAGATCAGCGAGTAGCGGCCGTCGACCGCAACGTCGGCGAAGTCGCCGATCGTGACCGGGATCGCAAGGCCGCCCGGCTTCGCCCGGAGCTTCGCGACCATCGCTTCCGACGCATCGATCCCGTGCACGTCGAGTCCTCTCGCCGCGAGCGGGAGCGCAATTCGGCCCGTACCAATCGCGAGCTCGAGGGCGGGGCCGCCGCCGGCGAGCTCGGCGAGCATCTCGACCGCGTCCCCTGGGTCGAGCTCTCGGTGCCGTTCGTCGTAGATGTCGGCGATGCGGTCGCCGTAGGTCGAGATGTCGTAAGCCTTCATGCCGTCACGCTCGCGTCGATCCCGCTGCGCAGCGAGGCGACGTAGTCGCGGAGCGCGCTAGCCCCTTCGTCAGCCGCTTCGACCGCCGCCGAGCCGACGACGATGCCGTCGGCGAGCTCGGCGGCAGCGCGTGCCTGCTCGGGCGTCGAGATGCCGAAGCCGGCGAGTAGTGGTACCTCCGTGACGGCGCGCGTTCGCTCGACGAGGCCGGCGAGCGCTGCCGAGAGCTCGGACCGTGCGCCGGTCGTCCCCGTGACCGTGACGAGATAGAGCCAGCCGTCGGTCTGCTCGGCCGCCAGTCGGATGCGCTTCTCCTGCGACGTCGGCGCGACGAGTTGAACGCGCCGCAGCTCGGGCCACTCGCCGGCCGGCAGGTCGGCGACGATCAGGCTCGTCGCTCCGGCGGCGCGGGCATCGTGATCGAATCGCTCGCGCCCGAACACCTCGAGCAGCGAGGCGTACGTCATCGGAATCAGAGGCACGTCAACACGTTCGCGCACCTGGGCCAGGCAGTCGAGGCAAGCGCCCGTACGCATGCCCGCGGCGAGTGCGCGCTCGGCTGCGCGGCGAATGACCGGGCCGTCGGCGAGCGGATCGGAGAAGGGAAAGCCGAGCTCGAGCAGATCAGCCCCGCCCTCGACCGCTGCCTCGGCGAGGCTGGGCGTCTCGGGTCCGCACATCAGGTAGATCGAGAGTTTCTTCAACGTACGACCATGGGAATCTCACTATGCCGATCGGTTCCGCTCGCGCGAGAGCAACCGCTTCTCGATCTTCGCGACGACTGTGTAGGCCGGGTCGTAGACGTTGCCGACGTCGTAGCGGATGCACTGGCCGAGCAGGACCGAGCCGGCGCGGTAGTCGAGCCCGTAGTCCTGCTTCAGCAATCTGAGCAGCTCTGTCGTGGCGTGCTGCAGCGCCTGGTCGAGCGGACGCGCGTTTCCGATCGCCATCACGAACTCGTCGTTCTCGGCGCGCGGCCAGTTGATCTCCTTGCCCTTGAGCACGCGCACGCTGACCTCGACGTCGAACGAGACCTCGATCCCGGTGCCGACGATCTCGCCGTCGCCCTGGAGCGCGTGCCCGTCGCCGACGTGCAGGAGCGCGCCCTCGGCGAAGACGGGGAAGTAGACGGTCACTCCCTGACGGAAGCCGCGGTAGTCCATGTTGCCCCCGTACGCGCCGGAGGTTGCGCACGAGATCGCCTGGCCGCGCGGGGGCGCGACGCCGAAGCAGCCGAGCATCGGCTCAAGGGTTAGCTCGCCGAGCGTCTCGAGGCCTGGCGGCGGCTGCTCGAGTCGCGCCGTGCCCGCCTCGAGGTCGAGAATCCAAATGTCGCCTTCGTCCTGTGGCTCGCGGGGCAGCTCCGCCGCGAACCACGGATCCACGACGCCGGCCGCGACCACCCGCCCGGTGAAGCCGCGCTCCCGGTTCGGCCACAGCCGGTCAAGCCGCACGGCCAGCGTGTCGCCCGGCTCGGCGCCCTCGACGAAGAACGGGCCGGTCTGGGGGTTGCCGCCGGGCGTGATCGACGCGCCGAAGCGGTCGTAGCCGCCGGCGTCGACGCACCAGGTCGCGATCGTGTCGCTGTCGGCGACCGTCAGAACGGGCTCGTGGGAGCCGATCGTGACGTGAAAGTGGGTCGGCTCGAACTCGTGCGTGGTCAGTGCGCCAGCACCTCGGCGAGATCCTTGTCCCCCCGACCCGAGAGGCAGACGAGCACCGCCTCGGCGTCGAGATCGAGTGCGCGTGCGAGCGCATGCGCGGGCTCGAGCGCGGGCAGGATGCCCTCCGTTCGCGCGAGCCGCCCGAACATCGCGAGCGCCTCCTCGTCGGTCGCGGTCACGTACGCGGCCCGCCCGGAATCGCGCAGCCAGGCGTGCTCGGGCCCGACGCCCGGGTAGTCGAGGCCGGCCGAGATCGAGTGCGCGTCTGCGATCTGTCCGTCCTCGTCGGCGAGCACGGACGAGCGGGCGCCGTGCAGCACCGCGGCACGACCCGTGCCGAGGCTTGCCGCGCCCGCCGCCTCCACGCCCACGAGGCGGACGCCGGCGTCGTCGAGAAAGCCGGCGAAGATCCCGATCGCGTTCGACCCCCCGCCGACGCAGGCGACGACCGCCTCGGGCAATCGCCCCTCGGCCTCGAGGAACTGCGCTCGCGCCTCGCGCCCGAGCACCGACTGCAGCTCGCGGACGATCTCGGGATACGGATGCGGCCCGACGCAAGAGCCGATCAGATAATGAGTCGTCTCGACGTTCGTGATCCAGTCGCGAATCGCCTCGCTCGTCGCCTCCTTGAGCGTGCGTGTCCCGAACTCGACCGGAGCGACCTCGGCGCCGAGCAGGTGCATCCGCTCGACGTTCGGACGCTGCCGGCGCATGTCCTCGGACCCCATGTAGACGACGCAGTCGAAGCCGAACCGGGCACACACTGTTGCCGTCGCTACCCCGTGCTGGCCGGCGCCTGTCTCGGCGACGATCCGGCTCTTGCCGAGCCGGCGCGCGAGAACGGCCTGCCCGAGTGCGTTGTTGAGCTTGTGCGCCCCCGTGTGCAGGAGATCCTCGCGCTTGAGGTAGAGCCGTTTCTCGGGAGCAAAACGCTCGGCGCGCGTGAGCGGCGTCGGACGACCGGCGTAGGTCGCGCCCAGCTCCTCGATCTCCTGGTGGAAGCCGTCGTCGGCGAGGGCTTCGCGCCAGCCGGTCTCGAGTTCCTCGAGCGCCGGCATCAGCGTCTCGGGGACGTAGCGCCCGCCCCATTCGCCGTAGATGCCGGCCGCTGTCATTTCGCGGCCGCCACGAACGCCCGCACGCGTGCGTGATCCTTGATCCCGGGCTCGCGCTCGAGCCTCGAGGCGGCGTCAACCGCCCACGGCTGCACGGCCTCGATCGCTGCGCGCACGTTCTCGGGGCCGAGCCGGCCGGCGAGGACGATCCTGCCCTCCGCCGCGGCAGCCCGGTCGAGGTGCTGCTCGTCGTGCTCCTCCCAGGGCAGGTCGACGACGCGCGCGACCTCCTCTCCCTCGCGCAGCAGCACACCGTCGCGTCCGCGCACGCGACCGTCCGCGCGCTCGTACAGCTGGACGAGATCGGCGCCCGTGACCTCGGGCTCGCCGACGAAGACGGCGACACTCAGCACCTCGTCGGGCACGGGCAGAACCTGGGGAGCTTTGCGCGGGCTCGCGTTGACCAGAATGAACCCGAGCAGATCGGCACCCGCCTCGACGGCGACGTCGACGTCCTCCTGGCGCGTGAGGCCGCAGACCTTCACGAGCGGCCGTGAGCTCAGCTCGGCGAGCTTTCTGGCGGGATCGGGCGCTCGCATCAGCACCGTGCCGACCAGGATCGCGTCGGCGCCCGCCAGCTCGGCTGCCGCCCCCTGAGCGCGCGTGCCGATGCCGCTCTCGGCGACGATCACCCGCCCCTCCGTGACTTTGTGGCTCTGAGCCACAAGGTCGAGCTGCGCCCGGCGATCGATCGCGAACGTCGAGAGGTCGCGCGCGTTGATCCCGATCGGGTCGGCGCCCAGCTGGACGGCCCGGTCGAGCTCCGCTGCGTCGTGTACCTCGACCAGCGCGTCGAGCCCGAGTGACTCTGCCGCACGCATCAGCTCGGCGGCTTCGGTGTCGGCGAGGTCGCGGAGGATCAGGAGCACGGCGTCCGCGCCTGCCTCCCGCGCGGTGCGGAGGTCGGCTTCCGACGAGAAGAAGCCCTTGGCGAGAAGCGGCAGGCCGGCCGAGGCGCGTGCAGCGCGGAGGTCGCCCCAGGTGCCGCCGAAACGCTCGTCGACGAGGATCGACATCGCGGCCGCACCGGCGGTTTCGTAGGCACGGGCGGTCGCAGCGGCGTCCGCCTCCGGCCGAAGGTCGCCCGCGGATGGAGAGCGCCGCTTGAACTCCGCGATCGCGGCGAGCCCTGGCTGTGCGAGCGCCTCTCTAAACCGCACGGGAGAACCTCGCGAGCTCCACCAGGCGCGCGGCCGCCGCGCCCGAGTCGATCGCCGCTCGCGCCCGCTCGAGTCCCTCCCGGAGATCCTCCGCGTGGCCGGCTGCAGCGATTGCCCCGGCGGCGTTCAAGAGGATCGCGTCACGGCGCCCGCCGTCCGCGCCTGCGAAGACGGCGCGAATCGCCTCCGAGTTCTCCTCCGGCGTTCCGCCTCGGAGCTCCGTCGGGGAGCAGCGCGCGAGCCCGAGCTCGGCCGGGTCGATCGTGCGTTCCTCCACGCGTCCGTCCACGACCTCGCAGACCAGGTTCGGTCCCGCTGGCGAGAGCTCGTCGATGCCGCCGGCGCCGTGGACGACGAATGCTCGTTTCGCGCCGAGCCGGACGAGCACCTCGGCGATCGTGTGGACGAGCTCCGGCGCGTAGACGCCGACGACCTGGGCGCGGGCCCCGGCCGGGTTCGTCAGCGGGCCGAGCACGTTGAAGACCGTACGCGTCGCCAGCTCACGGCGCACCGGGGCGGCGTGCCGCATCGCCGGATGGTGCGTCGGCGCGAACATGAAGCCGAAGCCGAGATTGTCGATCGAGCGCGCAATCCGCTCGGGCGCCTGCTCGAGGTTGAAGCCGAGTGCTTCCAGGACGTCGGCCGACCCGCAGGCTGACGAGACAGCTCGATTGCCGTGCTTGGCGACAGCAGCGCCGGCCGCTGCGGCGACGAGCGCCGCGGCAGTCGAGATGTTCAGCGTGTGGGCGCCGTCGCCCCCGGTGCCGGCGGTGTCGACGAGGTCGCTTCGCTCCGGCCGCACGGGTAGGACGTGCTCGCGCATCGCCTCGGCACACCCTGCGATCTCGTCCGCCGTCTCGCCTTTGATGCGCAGGGCGACCAGGAAACCGCCGATCTGGGCCGGCGTGGTGTCGCCGCGCATGATCTCGTCCATCACCTCGCGCGCCTGCTCGCGGGAGAGGTCGCGGCCTTCGAGGAGCCGGCCGAGAGCAGCCTGGATCACTTTGCAACAGTCTGTTGCAAAGTACGGAGCTCGAGGAAGTTGCGGGCGATCTCGGGGCCGAGTGGCGTGAGCACCGACTCGGGGTGAAACTGCACGCCCTCGAGCGGCAGCTCGCGGTGGCGCACGCCCATCACTTCGCCGTCCGCGCCCGTGGCCGAGACCTCGAGCGCGTCGGGCACACGGGTGGCGGCGAGCGAGTGGTAGCGCCCCGCCTCGAAGTCCTGCGGCAGACCGTGAAACACGCCCCGACCGTCGTGTCGGATCGTGCTCGCCTTTCCGTGCACGAGCTCGCGTGCCTGGCCGACTTCGCCGCCGAAGACTTCCACGATCGCCTGATGCCCGAGACAGACGCCGAGCGTCGGCGTGTGCGGGCCGAGCCGCCGGATCACGTCGAGCGTTACACCCGACTCGTTCGGTCGGCCGGGGCCGGGGGAGACGACCAGGTGCGAGGGCGCGAGGCGCTCGGCTTCGTCGGCGTCGATCGCGTCGTTTCGGTACACGACGACCTCAGCGCCGAGCTCGGCGAAGAGGTGGACGAGGTTGTAAGTGAACGAGTCGTAGTTATCGATCATGAGCACCATTTAGCTTGCCTCGGCCAGATCGATCGCGGTCTCGAGCGCGGCGAGCTTGTTCAGGCACTCCTGGTGCTCGGCCGTCGGATCGGAGTCTGCCACGATCCCCGCGCCGGCCTGCAGCCGCGCCACGCCGTCGGCGAGCACGATCATGCGGATTGCGATGCAGGTGTCGAGCGTGCCATCGGGGAGCGCGTAGCCAACCGCCCCCGCATACGGCCCTCGCCGGTGATCCTCGAGCTCGGAAATTAGCTGCATCGCCCGCACTTTTGGCGCCCCCGAGACCGTACCCGCGGGAAAGCAGGCGCGCAGAAGGTCGAAGGGTCCGCCCGGCCGCAGGTCGCCGATCACCTCCGAGACGAGATGGGTCACGTGCGAGAACCGCTCTGCCTCGAGGAACCGCACGACGCGCACGCTGCCCGCGCGGCAGACACGAGAGAGGTCGTTCCGGCCGAGGTCGACCAGCATGATGTGCTCTGCCCGGTCTTTCTCGGAGGCCAGCAGCCGCTCGGCGTCGCCCTCTCCCGGCTCGGTCGTGCCCGCGATCGGATTCAGGCTCGCACGCGCTGCCTCGACCTTGACGAGCGTCTCCGGTGAAGAGCCGATGAGCGCGATGCCGTCGAGCTCGAGCAGAAACAGATAGGGAGATGGATTGACGCGGCGGAGCGCACGGTAGACGCCGAGCGGGGAGGCGGCCGTTCGACGCTCGGCGCGCTGCGAGAGCACGATCTGGAAGGCGTCGCCACGGCGGATGTGCTCCTTGCAGGCGAGCACGCCTTGCTCGTAAGCGGCCTGGTCCGGGCTGCGCAAGACATGTCCCGGGGTCTGACCCCTGGGCATGTCCTGATCGGGCACGGGGCCGGCGAGAACGGCTGCCGCCTTCTCTGGGTCCCCGTAGAGGACGTCCCCGACGCCCCGGACGTGGTCGAAGCGGACGAGCGTCTCCGCGACCAGAAAGCGGCTCTCGGGGAAGCCGGCGCCCGCGGCAGGCAAGGGCACCGTCGGCTCGAGCCGCGCGGCGTAGTCGTAGGCGACGTAGCCGACGACCGGCCGGCCGCACCCCTCGGCCTCGTCGAGCTCGCAGAGATGCGAGCCCGAACCGACGAACGAGTGCCGCCCGAGGCGACCCCGCTCGACCGACTCGAGCAGGAAGCTTGCGCGACCGTGGGCACGCAGGCGCAGGTAGGCCCCGAGCGGGGTGATGAGATCGGTGGGAATGGTCACGCGGTGCCGACGACCGCGATCTCGTCCTCTCCGGAGACGTTCTTTCGCAGATCGCGTCCGGAGTCCACGATCGCGCGCTCGACACGGCCGCCGATGCGGGCGCCCTCGAGGACGACCGAATCGATCACCTCTGCACCTTTCTGCACGACGACGCCGGGGCCGAGCACCGACCGGACGACCCGGCCGCGCACTGCACAGCCGGGCGAGATCAGGCTGTCCTCGATCTCTGCGCCGGACTCGATCCGCGCCGGCGGCCGCTGGGTCGCCATCGTCAGGATCGGCCATGCCGGCTCGTCGAGATTGAGCTTCGGCCTTGGCCCGAGCAGGTCCATGTGCGCCTGCCAGTAGCTCTCGATCGTGCCGACGTCCTTCCAGTACCCCTCGAGCTCGTAGGCGTAGGCCCGGCCGCGCTCGACCAGTCTCGGCAACAGCTCGTGCCCGAAGTCCTCGAGCTCGCCGTCGCCCTCGGCGAGCTCGGCGAGCGTGTCGATGAGCACGCGCGCGTCGTAGACGAACACCTCCGTGGTCACGATCCCGCTCTTCGGTTTGTCGGGCTTGTAGTCGAAGGCGCTCACCCGGCCGTCCTCCATCTTGACTACGCCGAAGCGGTCCGCCTGCTCGCGCGGCACTCTCGTCGTCACCATCGTCACGTCCGCTCCGCGGTCCTCATGCGCCTCGACGACGTCGCGGTAATCGAGCTTGTAGACCGCGTCCGCGCTCACGACGAGGATCACTTCGGGGTCGAACTCGGTGATCGCCTGGCTGCTGCGGTAGATCGCGTCCGCGTTGCCCTGATAGAGGCCCGCCTCCTCCTCGTCGCCGGTGGCCGGGTGGACGACGCGGAGCCCGCCGAAAGTGCGGTCGAGATCCCACGGCCGCCCGTTCGACAGGTGCTCCGAGAGCGAGTGCGGCTCGTACTGCTGGATCACCCAGACGTCTGAGATGCGGCTGTGATGGCAGTTCGAGAGCGGAAAGTCGATCAACTTGTAGACGCCCGCGAAGGGCATCGCCGGCTTGGCGCGATCCTCCGTCAGCGGCCCGAGCCGGCCACCCTCGCCGCCGGCGAGGACAAGAGCAAGGACGTTGCCGCGGCGCTTTGCCATGCATCGCAGTATTCCGGTCCTGCCCGATTCGACCCGCGCCAGTTAGGGTTAGCACCCCGTGAACCTGCGCGACACGCCCGACGAGGCCGCCTTCCGCGCTGAGCTGCGGGACTGGCTCGACGCCAACCTGCCCGAGCAACTCCGCGGTCATCGGGGGGGCGCGGCCCGCTTCGAGGGCGAGCTTGGCCGGGAGTGGAGCCGCAAGCTCGGCGAGGCGGGCTACGCCGGCCTGACGTGGCCGCGGGAGTACGGCGGCGCGGGTGCGCCGTACAGCCACCAGGCGATCTTCCTCGAGGAGATGACCCGTTCCGAAGCGCCGCAGCACATCGGTGTGATCGGCCTGGGCATGGCGGGCCCGACGATCATCGCCCACGGCACCGACGAGCAGAAGTCGCGCTATCTGAGCAAGATCCTGACCGCGGAGGAGATCTGGTGCCAGGGCTTTTCCGAGCCGGGGGCTGGCTCCGATCTCGCTGCGCTCAGGACGTCGGCGGTGCTCGACGCGTCGGGCGACCACTTCGTCGTCAACGGCCAGAAGGTCTGGTCGTCCTACGCCCACCTCGCCGACTGGTGCATCCTCGTCGTTCGCACCGATCCGGACGCTCCGAAGCACCAGGGGCTCACCTACCTGCTCGTCGACATGCATCTGCCCGGAGTCGAGGTTCGTCCGCTCCGGCAGATCACCGGCGAGGCCGAGTTCAACGAAATCTTCTTCACCGACGTTCTTGTCTCGCGCGAGCACATGCTTGGCGACGTCGGCCAGGGCTGGCAGGTCGCGATGACGACTCTCCTGCACGAGCGCGGAACGCTCGGGTTCGCGCTCACCGCGGCGCTCGAGGTGGCGATGCGGAAGCTGACGGCCCTCGTCCGCGAGCGCGCACCCGACGATCCCGTCGTGCGGGACCGCTTGGCGCGCGAGTGGATCGGCCTCCAGGGACTGAAGTACACGAACTATCGCGCGCTGACGAAGCTGATGCAGACCGGAGTTCCGGGTCCGGAGGGCTCCGGCGCCAAGCTCTACTTCTCGGAGGCGAACCAGCGCGTGACGAAGATTGCGCTCGACCTGCTCGGGCCCGAATCGCAGCTGCTCGACGAGAACGGCGACGGCTACTGGCAGTACCAGCAGCTGCGCAGCCGCGGCAACACGATCGAGGCGGGCACCTCCGAGGTGCTGCGGAACATCATCGCCGAGCGCGTGCTCGGCCTTCCCCGGAGCCGCTAGTGGACTTCGCCTTCACCGAGGAACAGGAGCTGCTGCGCCAGCAGGCCCGCGAGTATCTCGACCGGCGCTTTCCGGCGGAGCGGGTGGTCGAGCTGGCCGAGTCGGAGGCCGGTTGGGATCCCGCTTCCTGGGCTGAGCTGGCCGAGCTCGGATGGCTCGGCGTCTCGGTGCCCGAGGAGCACGGCGGCGCGGGCCTCGGCTTTCTCGAAGAGGCAGTGATCTTCGAGGAGCTCGGCCGGGCGCTCTACCCGGGGCCATACTTCTCGACGGTCGCGCTCGCGCTACCTGCCCTTCCGCCCGAGCTGCAGTCGGAGGTAGCGTCGGGTCAGACGCGTTGGTCGGCGTCGCTCGAGGGGTCGCTCGTGCCGGATCTCGGCAACGTCGACCGCGTGCTCGTCGCCCGCGACGGACGGCTGTGGGCCGTCCCGCCGCACGGCCAGATGATCGAGACGAAGGACGCGACCCGCCGGCTCGGCCGCCTCCACGACACCGACGGGGGCGAGGACGTCGGGTCGGACGATCTCCTCGACGCCGCCCGGCTGCGCGCCCAGGTCGCGCTCGCGCTCGAAGCGGTCGGGATCGCCGCCCGCGCGCTCGAGCTCGGCGTCCACCACGCCTCGACGCGCGAGCAGTTCGGCCGGCCGATCGGCATCTACCAGGCGGTCTCGCACCCGCTCGCCGACACCTACGTCGAGACCGAGCAGGCGCGCTCGCTCGCGTACTGGGCCGCGTGGTGCGTGGCTGAGGACGACGAGCAGGCGCCGGTTGCCGCCGCCGCGGCCAAGGCTGCCGCGGCCGAGGCGGCGACGAACGCCTGCGAGCGTTCGATTCAGGTGCACGGCGGCATTGGCTTCACGTGGGAGCACGTGCTTCACCGCTACTACAAGCGCGCGCAGTGGATCGACGCCTTCGCCGGCTCGGCGGCGGCGCATCGGGCCACCGTCGCCCGCGCGCTGCTCGACGAAGCCGGCGTCCCGGCGTAGGCAAAGGAGGAAACGTGGGTTACAGCTTCGGTTCGCTCGAGGAGCTCGGCGAGGGCTACGGCTTCCGCAAAGTGAGGAAACCTCTCGGCATCACCGCCTTCGGCGTCAACGGTCTCGTCTATCCACCGGGGTACGACGGCATCTGGCACTACCACGACGCTCAGGACGAGCTCTACTTCGTCCACAGCGGAACGGCCCGGGTCGAGGTCGAGGACGAGGTACGCGAACTCGGGCCCGGCGGCCTCTTCCACGCCGAGGCGGCGACCCCGCGCAAGCTCTCGAACGCGGGCGACGAGGATCTCGTCCTGTTCATCGTCGGCGGCAAGGGCGGCTATGTCGAGCGCGACGGCCATCTGGTGAACGAGGAGGATCTCGGTAAGCGGCAGGCGCTGAGCAGAATCGGGAAGGAGGAGTGATGCAGGGGTTGATGCAGGACTACCAGCTGACTGTGCCGGCGATCATGCGCCGCGCGGAGTCGATCTTCGGGCACAAGGAAATCGTCACGCGGCTCCCGGACAAGAGCTTCCATCGGTACACCTACTCGGACTTCGTCTCGCGCGCGAAGCGGCTGGCAATCGCCCTCCGCGGGCTCGGGCTCGAGCGCGGCGACCGGGTCGCGACGCTGTGCTGGAACCACTATCAGCACCTCGAGGTCTACTTCGGCGTTCCGATTGCCGGGATGGTCGTCCACACCCTCAACCTGCGCCTGCACCCAAGCGACCTCTCGTACATCGCCAACCACGCCGGCGATCGTGTTCTGATCGTCGACGAGAGCCTGCTGCCGATCTACCAGGGCTTCAAGGACGACGCGCCGTTCGATCACGTGATCGTGATCTCCTCGGGCGGCCAGATTCCGGACGGCGCGCTCGAGTACGAGGAGCTGCTCGCGAGTGGCGACGAGAGCGACTACGAGGAGCTCGACCTCGACGAGAACGAAGCGGCGGTGATGTGCTACACGTCGGGGACGACCGGTCAGCCGAAAGGCTGTCTGTACTCCCACCGCGCGATCGGGCTGCACTCGCTGGCGTCGACGCAGTCGGGCACGCTCGGGATCTCGGAGGCCGACACGGTGCTGCCGGTCGTGCCGATGTTCCACGCGAACGCATGGGGCTTCCCGTTCACGTGCACGCTGGTCGGAGCGAAGCAGGTCTTCCCCGGCCCGCACCTCGACCCGCCGAGCCTGCTCGAGGCGTTCCAGAACGAGCGCGTGACGGTGACGGGCGGTGTGCCAACGATCTGGATCGGGATGCTGCAACTGCTCGACAAGGATCCCAAGGCGTACGATCTGTCGTCGATTCGCGGCATGATCATCGGCGGCTCGGCGCCGCCGCGCACGATGATCGAAGGCTTCCAGGAGCGTCACGGTCTCACCGTCATCCACGCCTGGGGGATGACCGAGCTGACCCCACTTGGCTCGGTCGCCGTGCTGCCGAGCGAGCTTCGCGACGCATCGACCGAGGATCAGTACGCGTTCCGCGCCAAGCAGGGGATTCCGGCACCGTTCGTCGAGATCCGCGCGCGCGGCGAGGCAGGGCTCGTTCCGTGGGACGGCGAGGCGATGGGCGAGCTCGAAGTGCGTGGACCATGGGTCGTCTCCTCGTATTACGAAGCTGACTCGTCCGATCGCTTCACCGACGACGGCTGGTTCAAGACCGGAGACATCGTCTCGATCAACGAGCATGGCTGCATCGAGATCCAGGACCGCGCGAAGGACGTGATCAAGTCGGGCGGTGAGTGGATCTCGTCGGTTGCGCTCGAGAACACGCTCATGGGCCATCCGGCCGTCGCCGAGGCGGCGGTGATCGCGATTCCGCACGAGAAGTGGGACGAGCGGCCGCTGGCGGTCGTCGTTCTCAAGGAAGGCGAGTCCGCGACCGCCGACGACCTGCGCGCCTACCTCGAGCCCAAGGTCGCCAAATGGTGGTTGCCCGACGCCTACGAGTTCGTCGACGAGATCCCGAAGACGGCGGTGGGCAAGTTCCGGAAGACGGCGCTGCGCGACCAGTTCGTTCGCGAGCCGTCGCCCGCGGCCGCCGGTTCGTAGTGGAGGTCGCCGGAAGGACGTTTCTGATCAGCGGCGGCCGCTCCGGGCTCGGGGCGGCCACCGCGAGTCTGCTCGAGGCGGGCGGGGCGCAGGCGGTGATCGCGGACCTGCCGGAGACCGACGTCACCGACGAAGCCGCCGTCCAGCAGCTCGTCGATTCGTGCGACGAGCTCCACGGCGCAGTCAACTGTGCCGGGATCGGCGGCGGAGGCCGCGTCGTCGGCAAGGACGGTCCGTACCCGCTCGACGCGTTCCGCAAGATCGTCGAGGTCAACCTGGTCGGGACGTTCAACGTGATCCGTCTGGT
>Ga0136620_10000200_pt1 | contig 26571 bp, 21 predicted proteins | sample AntDrymUQ4162106_2_FD_104806 | JGI IMG/M metagenome (GOLD analysis project Ga0136620, IMG submission 104806) | Polar desert sand microbial communities from Dry Valleys, Antarctica - metaG UQ416 (21.06) | ecosystem: Environmental > Terrestrial > Soil > Desert | place: Antarctica: Dry Valley... | reverse complement strand
CTTATCGGTCGTGTTATTGACGGTGCTCGTCGCCTTGTCGGCAGCATTGTTGACGGTGTTGGCAGCCTTGTCGGTGGTGTTGTTGACCGTCCCGGTCGTAGAGTTTGCCGTGTTGTCTGTGTTGTTGGCGCTTTGCGTGTTGCTCACGTTGTCCGTGGCCTGCTCAACTGCGGCACCGACCTTTTCACCGCGCGTGTCAGCCCATGCGCGAATCGGTATCAGAACCCCCAGAAGCATCAATAAACTCACTAGCACAACAACACTCCGTCGACGCAACACAACCATCGCCTCCAGGCACTCGTTCGATTTTCCCTTCGGAAGCTTGCACGCTCTACATCTTCCCCACGAGCTTGCAGCTGTACTCCCCTTCACTGAAGGATAGCCCATATGACGCCGCGTTGCCACTCGCCCCACTCAGGCCCCTCCTGCCAACCGAAACCAGCAAGAGGCAAGAACACATCGCTTAGCGATTAAACACTCGACAGGGCACATGCCAACCACAACCCAAACAACAGCGAGCACGAAACATTCGCCGAGCTTGGTTCAGGCTTGCAGAAATACGTAGCTGCTTGCGCAAGACTCCTCACGGCGACGAAAGTGTTCACCTTGAGGATGTTTCCTCTGCGGGTGTGCTATCCGGCAAGATGAGACTCATAGTGCAACGACTAGCAAGGGTTAAGACAAGGGAGAAGCTTTGGCTGGGGTTTCGGTCGCCGTGTCCTTGAAACATGTCCTCTGGATCGGCGGGCCGCCGGGTGGCGGAAAGACAATGCTCGCAACACGGCTTGCGCGGCGCCACGGTCTGCGCTTGTACAGCGCCGACACGCGTACCTGGGCACACCGTGACCGGGCCCTTGCGGCCGGAAACGCGGCAGCGCACCGCTGGGAGTCGTTGACACCCGTCGAGCGTTGGGAGCAGTCGACGCCGGCCGAAATGCTCGAGATGTCGCTCTACCGCGAGCGGGGTCCGATGGTTGTCGATGACCTCCGAGCACTGCCGGCATCGCCGTTAGTCGTCGCCGAAGGCTCGACCATCCCTCTGGACGCGGTCGCCTCTGGTATCGCGGGGCCCTCACGCATCGTCTGGTTGATCCCGACCCCCGCGTTCCAGCGTGCTCAGCTTGCCGCCGGCGGGACGACGGGAGGAGGGCGCAGCTCTATATGCTGCTCGCCGAGATCATCGAGCGCGAGGTGCGAGGGCAGGACATGCCGATGATCCGGGTAAACGGGTCCCGCGGGATCGTAGAGACAAGCGACCTAGTCGAGCGACTCTTCGCCGATGCCCTCGCCGCCGGCCCTCGGGCGCGGACGACCGTCGAGCGTCAAGCGCTGCTCCGCGAGGCCAACGAGGTGATCGTCGCCCAGGTTCGCGGTTACCACGCGCGGCTGTGGGCGGAAGGCGATCCCGAAGTCGTTGAGCGCGAGTTCGTGTGCGAGTGCGGCAATCCCGTTGCGACCTCTACGTGCACCTCACAATAGGCGAGCTCACCGCCGGACCGGCCCTCGCACCAAGCCACGGCCCCGCAGCGAAATGAGGCTCGGTTCTCTATACCGACCCGGAACTCTCTCTGCTCATTCCGGTGCGACGGCGTTGCTCCCGTGCGCTGCGAGATCATGGGCTAGCGCGTTGAATCGGACCAAATCGTTCCGACCAGGGATCGTCAACGGGTGCCCGGGTTGGTGGTAATAGCGCAGTTGAAGCCTCTTGCCCGCGGCCAACTCCCGAGAAGCGGAGATGACCGCCTTCACGATGGTGTCCTTTGCCTTCCATTGGTCCCGCATGAAGGCGCCGACGCCTGCATAGTCGTAGACGATCGTCATCTCCGCTCCCTCCGGTGCTTCGCGCAGGGCCACATACAGCCCCGCCAGCTCCTCCAACGTGGGATGGAGCCGTCCAAGCGCCTCGGCGATTCCCCGGACCGCCTCCATGCCGGAGATCGCGGCACCTTGGAACGTCTCAGCGACCGTCGTGGCGATCCTCTGCACTACTTGGGGCTCGATGTCCTCGTTGTCCACGCGCACGACCGCCACTCCGACTCCGCCGGCACGATTGCCGTCGGTGAATGAGTACAGGCCGGGGGCGAGGACCACGCCAGTGCTGGCCAATATGGCCTTGGCTTCCTCGGCGTTCTCGATCTTCTGGCACCGGACACCGGACAGCCAGGCCCGGACTGGCGGTAGATCGGCCCAACTCTCGTAAACGCCCCGTAGGGACTCGGGTTCCGTGACGACGTACGGCATCTTCAACTCTCCCTTGAACGTGACGTAACGTATTCGGTTTCAGCAGAATTGACGATAGCTGCTACCCACAATTTGGTCAGTTGAAATGAGCCGCGACCTGATGCTCGGTGTCTGGGTTTATTCCTTAGTCCTGTCGCTGCCGGCGGCGCCGAGGACGAGCGCCGGCCGCCCGCAGTGACGTTTCCGCCGCCTCAGGCGGCATACTTTTTTGATCTTTGTATGGATAGCTATCACGCGCAATGACCCATCGGATGTGCGATTCCGCTTGTTGCTTCACACACTGGCTTCACTTGATGCTCGCACATTGCTGTGAAAGCCGGGCGAATTGTCCGTTCTGTCAACGCCTTGTGTGACGCTCGCGTTCCCGGGATCGGATGAGTGACGGGCTCCCCCCGCCGGGGAGCGGGTAATCCGGTGCCTGGGGCCTTCCAGGCTAAGCGGCTAGACTTGCCTGGTGAGCATCGTCGACTTTGCTGACTGCGCTGACGGGCACCTCGCTCACTACGTCGACCCCGCCAACGGGCGTGCCTTCTTCGCCTACGATCGTGTTGGAAACCCAACCATCCTCGAGCCTGTGGACTTGCTTGCTCCGGGTTGCTGGATGCCTCCGTCCGGGGCAGTCTTGTGATCGACATGTATCGGGCCGACGGCCCGTACCGCCACCTGCGGGAAACAATGGAGGCGCTGCTCGACGACCCAGCAGCGGCCGAGGCCCGGTTCGAGGACCAGAATCTCGATTCCTCGGGTCCCTGGGCGCTGGTGCTTGCGGTGCTTAAAGCCAGCGACCACACATCGGGTTTGAAAGCGTCAATGGTGACGAAAATCCTGCATCGCAAACGGCCCCGGCTCGTGCCCATCTTCGACAGTAAGGTCGCCGGCTTCTACGGGGTCACGCCTCACACGCCGTGGCGGCTCTGGCCAATCATGCAGGAAGAGCTTCGGGGACACGGCGACTGGATCCGGGAGTTGGCTGCTGCTTACCGAACCCCGGATGACCGGGAGCTATCTGCGCTGCGGGCGCTGGACATCGTGGTTTGGGAACACACCCAGGGCTGCTCGGCCTAATCCCTGAGCGCAAGTGAATCCCTGAGCGCAAGCCCCTTTGGGTGAATCGAGGCTAGTGACGATAACTCCCGAGGACGCTTCTGGACACCGGCGACCATCGCCTAGGGGACCGGATCGGAGCAGCACCCCTTACCTTCCACGAGTGCGCCATTCGGCGGCCGCCTTCATGCCCGACGAGGGCGCCGATCCCCTCCACATCCATGCGCCGTATGGGTCACTCGGACATCCGGACCACCTACAACATATATACGGCCACCTCTTCCCCGACCGGAAGGACGAACTGGTGGCCAAACTGAACAGCCGGTACGGACGAGCTTTGGAGTTCTCCGACAGGGCCGAACCGGAAATCGAGAATGGCGGCTTTGGGTCGGCTTTACGACGGGAGCCTTCCGAAGCGATCAAGGGCCGACCCTTCCCTGAGGAGATGCCGCCTGACCGGAGAAACGTCCGGTGGACCAGAGGGGATTCGAACTGACCTCACCCGTGCGAGAGGAGGACAAGGGAGATTCCGACGATGGCGACTAGCAGGAATTCCGCGCGTCTTCCCAGCTCAGTTGCCGCTTTGGCCTGCCACTCATTTACATCGTCATATACGCGAGTACGCGCCGCAGGCTCACTCCTTCCTGCCTCCAAGAAGGACTCGGCCATCCCTTTGGAACGGGTGTCGACCTCTGCGGAGGGCGTCGACCACCAGAAGCTCAAACGGACGCTGGCGGACGGGACAACGCGCGGCTTCATCGGTCATACAGAAGGGAGCGGCGGCGAACTGCTCGACGACCTCATCGATCTCGGGTCCTCTTGAGCTTCCGCGTGGCCCGATCGACGTCAGAGCGATTGCTCGAGTCCACTAGGGCAGCTGGATACGCTGTCGCGAAGCGTCGAACCGTCTGCAGTCTGAACAGGGCGGTCCTCAGTGCTTGGCGCTTCGCGTACCTGTAGAGCGGGCCGTCTCCGAGTTTCCAGCGAAGCCTTAGAAACATCATCTCGTAAGTGAAGAATAGCGCCACTACATAGATGAACGGGAGCATGCCGACGGTGAGGAGCAGTGGCACCATGAACTCACGAACTGTCCCGACCGTGGCGAACTCGCGAGGATCCTCGCCAATCCGATACAGCGCGTAGCCCACGAAGAAGGCGCCGATGGCGCCCAGGATAAAGTTCAGAGCGCCTCTGACCTGCTTGTACTCGTCCCGAGCGCCAGCCACTGCCACCATGCCACCGAGCAGAACGAACACAGGCACCAAGATCAGCTCGGCCACGAGGTCCAGGGGGTACACGTTGATCACGAACTCGATGACGACAGTGAGGCTGAAGACGGACATGAACGCCCGCCGAAAGAAGTGCGGATGCTCACTCGCCTCGTTGAGCTGGAAGAACATCACGAGCACTGGCCCAAGGAACCAGAAGGTCGTTTCTCCCGCCAGATCTTCGGTCCAGATTCTCGCCGTGGACAGCACGTAGACAAGTAGGCCCGTGTAGGCTGCAGTGAGGCCCAAGATCGCGATGAGCTTCGGCGCGAAAAGCGCTCTGAACGTTCCCACGAAGGAGGGGCGCAGGCTCTTGCTGACAAGTCCGACCGTGACGAGGACCATCAGCCAGATGAGGAGCGCCACCTCCCGATTGCCGAAAATCGTTGTGAACACCGCCAAGGCAAGTGGTCCCGATGGCCGTTGCGGCTCACCAAAGAAGGGCGCCTTCGACCAACCACCGCGGCCCCAAGAGCCACGCCCAGTGAATCACATGGGCCGTGGCTCCATGACCATGAAGATGGAGCTAGATACATCCAGCCCCGGGTGGGCGTTCCCTTAGAAGAACAGCCTTCCCTGGCGCCACTGAACAAGCCAGCGTCCGAACTCGGCTTCCGGGCCCTGGTTTTGGAAGTCAGACCAGAGGAGCGCATCCAGAATGCGGACGAGTGTCCGATCGATGCCGATGCTCGCAAGCCGTTTCGAAACCTCCACCAGTGAATCAAGGTTCTCGCGACCAATCACACGGACCGCCACGATGAGTTTCGTCGTCTCCCCGGCGTCGCCGGCGCGCTTTTGAATCATCGCTGTAACGTAGCTGTCGCAGATCGGGATCAGCTTGGGGCGCTTTAGGTGGAGCAGCTTGGTGGTGATCGAGGTCGTCCGGTACGGTGCCATAAGACCGGTCAAGGCGGCAAGGATCCGCCGTTCGCATTGAGCTGCCACCCAAGCCTCGTCGTCCATCGTGAAGAGGTCCCAGGAGGCGCCCAATGCTCGGAGCCAGGCGAGCGGCTCGTCCGACTCCGTGAACTGCGCCCAATGTACGTATTGGGTGCGTGCCATCATCGTGGTGTTGATGGTACGCACGTCCGCCACCTCGAACTGGTCGGGCGGGTTCAGCGGACTGGCGACACGGCGATCGTACGCGGATGCGCCCACCGAGCTGATGTTGGAGACAAAGAAGAACGCCGCCCGCTCGTCGGCATGATCGATCACTCGGTTCGGGAGTCGAATCTCGATCGAGTCATAGGTTGGCATCACGGAATCCTATTCTCGGACGAGATCGGGACACACAGGCAAGCGACTTTGAAGCCTCGGCTCATAAGATCTCGGGCCGTACGGCGCAAGTTGATCTTGCTGAAGAAGGGCATCGCTTGAGCCAGATCTCGACCTCTCCAGTCAGCGATGATCGCGCGTACACGATCTCGAAATCGGAGGTTGAGATTCCGGCCGGATCGAAGAGCGCCGACCTGTTCTTCTTTCGTTCCTGCAACCTCGGCAATCACTCGACGGACCGCTGACCTGAAGTTGGGCTTCATCTGGAGCAATTCTGCCGACAAGACGCCCTGTGAGAACAGGTGGCTCAGATCGCGCGACCCTAGATGGCGCTTCACGTGAACCAGCTGACGATCCCAGTGAGAATGTCGCAGATCTCGACCGGAGTTGTACTTGTAGAGACAGAAACTGGCCTCCCGTCCAGGAGCGGCCTCGGGCTGAAATATCCACGGCGAACTCGTTATACTCGCGTTCGCGCATGCCCATCCGAGCGGGCGGCAAACTCGTGGAAGCCCCAGGCCGCATGCTGACTCTATGCCTACTCTGAGTTCCGCCTTCCGCCTTCATCCGAAGCCGGCTGCAACCTCTCCAGGAGGTCATCCACCACCAGAACCTCGAACGGGGCCCAGTAATCGGCGCCTAGGAAACTTCGGTGGTCGGGGAGCTTGACACTGAGCGCCTGAAGATCGATCTCATGATCGGCGACGAACCGGCGCGCCTCGCTTGCTTGCATGTAGTCGGATGACTCCTTCGTCTCCAGAGACTCCATCCAAACCAACAGCTTCCACAGAACCTCCAGCAGTCGTGGCCACTCCACGAAGTAAGGGAGCTTGCGATCCTCGATCCCCAGCAAGCCAGCCCACCGATCTTGATCCAGCGCATAAGAGCGATCTCGCGGGCCCGTCTGCCTCATGGAGACAACACCGGCGGACACGAGCGCGTTCAGTGCTTCGTACACGTTCTGACGGCTGTAGCCGGCGGCGTGCACGATGTCACGGATGCGAGGTTTCGCTCCATGAAGGAGCAGAAGCACACGCACGACCTCAGCTCTCGCGCTGACGCCAAATAGGTCCCGCAGCCTGAAAGAGAAGTTGATGGACGCGCTCCGCACAGGAGGTCTTGACTTGTTGCTCGGCTCGAGTGAGGGACGAACGAATCCGTAGCGGATGAAGATGGGATCCGGCTCTCGCACCGACATTGCCCCCGTTGAGCGAATGAACAAGAGTTCGGGCTCTTCAACCTCCCGACCTGATGGCGGTTTCTGTCGGGTGACCTTGGTTGAGTAGGTGGAAGCCCACGCTAGAGCCGCAGATGCCAACTCTTCGGTCTCCTCCTCCAGCGCGAGGTTCCTTAGACGTTGCGCGCTTATGAGATCGAGATTCAGACGCATCCAATCGAGCACCTCATCGAAAAGGCGCGGCTCGCGTCTTGCTACTCGCAACGTAAACGCGAGCAATGCCTCGGGATCTATTGACCACCCATCTCGCCTCCCTGCGTGTCCGGACACTCCCATCTGGCTCCACTGGTCCCAGGCGAAGCTCACGAGCTGGTGACGGAAACTAGCTGTCAAGCCCGAAGGCATCTTAGATATCTGCATCAGTCGCCCCCAGATAAGCGAGGACTCGCAACAGCTCTGCCCGAAAAGCTTCTGAAGGGTCGTGCGTTCGGGCCGTGAAGTCGGGAATGGAACCCCTCGGGTAGTCCAAACTCAAGCAGACCCCGAGAGGGCTCGGCATTGAGCCACTTCCCCTCGAGATGATCAGTCCCGGAACCGCCGATCACGACGAGTTCGCGGCGTTTCCTTTGGCCTCCAGCTGAGCCGCCAAGGCTTCTAACGCCTGATTCAGTTGATCGTACGCCACCATATGTCAGTTATAACATAACTAACCATCATGTTCATCATTTGCTGGAGACGTGTCTAACACTACAGTCCCTGGATCATCGAAGGGGTGCAGTCGGGTACTGCTGAGCGATGAGGAGCTGGTTGTTTTTGGCTTTAGTTGTGGAAGGAACTGCGCATCTGACCGGGGAAACGCCCTTAGTGGAGCTGATTGATCGGTGCGCGAACCGCGCCGATTGTTTTTGGGCGGAGGCGATCGAAATCTAGCAGGCGGTGGCGATCCGGACGGCTTTGCGGACCTCTTCCATCCATTTCCCCCATCACCCCCTTGTTCTTCATGAAGATTTCATGCACAGTGAGGCCGAGAAAGGTGGTTGTGAGCATGAGGCTTCCAGAAGACCTCGAAGGGGCTTTGCTCTTGGATCCGCAACACCAAAGCGCTCTTGAGGCGCTGTCCCCCCACCTGACAGAGGACTTTGTCAGGTGGATCCGCAGCGCGAGCGATAGCCGCCACCGGGCGCAGCGGATGGCCGCACGGTCGCAGCGCTGCGGCACCAACGCCGGGCCCTGAGAGTGGGCAACAAAGAAGCGAACCAGGCTGAGAGGCATCGGGCGCGGAGAAGATCAGGGTGAGCATCTTCGTGCGCCCATACCGTGACCGCGATCTGGCCGCGATGCTCCAACTCTGGGAACGTATCGGACCGCCGCGGAGCCCTACGGACCTAATCACAGTAGACGACGGGGTCGATCTCCTTCATGAGAACGGCACCGTATGTGTGGTCGCTGATGACGATGGCGCGATCGTCGGTTTGGCGCTCGGGATCGTCGCTGGTGCGATCGCTTGGATCCTGCGAGTAGGTGTCGCTCCCGAGATCTCGGCAAACGATCTCACTCGTCGTCTGCTCGATGATCTCGAGGCACGACTGGCCGAGATTGGGGCGCGCAAGCTCATCGCCCTCGTCGTGCACGAGGAAAGCATCCATGCGCGGCTGAATGACCGGGGTTACGCAGAAGCCCGTCACGCGCTGTGCATGCAGCGGCCCGTCCCGACGAGCTTGGCCACGCCTTCGGCCCTTAGCGAACTTGGTGGACGGATGGTCGAACACGGTTTGTGGGAATCGCTGAAAGGACTGAAGGACGCCAAGGAGATCATCGAGCGGCGCGTGATCCTGCCGCTTGCCGAACCACAGCTCGCAGCCCGCCACGCGGTGTCCCCTCCGAGCGCGATCGTGCTTTTTGGTCCCCCAGGGACGGGTAAGACCACATTTGCCAAAGGGATCGCATCGCGTGTGGCGTGGCCATTCATCGAGATCCAGCCGAGTCAGCTCGCAGCCGAAGGGCCCGAGCGCCAGGCCGAGTTACTGTCCCTGACGTTCGACCGCATCTTCGATCTTCCTTCCGCTGTCGTATTCGTAGACGAAGTTGAAGACCTCGCGTCGAAACGCGATGAGGATCGGCGTGTGAACGTAAGTGTGACCAATGAGTTCCTCAAACAGATCCCGCGGTTCCACGACGTCCCTCATCACCTACTCGCCTGTGCCACTAACTGGATCAGCCGCCTCGACTCGGCCTTCCTTCGTCCCGGACGTTTCGACTATGTACTGCCCGTGGGACCGCCGGACCCTGAAGCGCGCGCCTCCATCTGGCATCGTTACGTCGAGGAGATCACAGAAGAGGAGGTCGACATCGATGCCCTTGTAAGCGCGACCGAGTTTTTCACCCCTGCCGATATCGAGTTCGCAGCACGCAAGGCCGCCCAGCATGCCTTCGAGCGCGAGCATTTCCAGGGCCCCGGCAAACGAGCGGTGACGGAAGACTTCCTCGGAGCCACAAGACAAACGCGACCGACGCTGACGGCGGAACTCGTGGAGGAGTTCGACGCCGATACCGAAAGTTTCGCGCGCTACTGAGGATCCGCATCCTGCCCAGGCCCGCCGCTCAGACGGTGGAACTCGACCGTGATCTCAAGGCCACCTTCAAGCCGGTTTCGAGCTTGGACGTTCCCGTCGTGGGATGCCGCCACTGCGGCAACGATGGACAGGCCTAAACCCGCGGCTCCTCGGCGGGGGCCTGCACGCGTATAGCGGTCGAACATCGTGCCCAGCGCCGCGGCAGGCACGCCTGGGCCAGTGTCTCGCACTATCAGCACAGCTTCCTTGTCCCGCTGCTCGACCTCGATCTCAACCGCCCCCGCCGTCGGTGTGTGCCTCACTGCGTTGTCGACGAGGTTGGTGATCGCCCGCTCGATGACTCGGGGATCGCCTTCGACCCGACCCTCGCCTGAAGCTCCCAGGGTTACCCCCCGCCCTGCGGCTACGGTCGAAAACCTCCCGGCAACGGTTCGAGCGAGCTCGCCCAGATCTACGAGCTCGGGGCGATCGAGCCCAGCTTTGGCATCAGAGCGCGCAAGCAAGAGCATGTCGTCGACGACACCGGTGATCCTATCGACCTCCTCCAGTACGCTCTCTAGGCTCGCTTTTAGCCCCTCGTCTGGGAATCGATCATGCAACAACTCCACCTCGGCACGGATGATCGCCAAAGGTGTTCGCAGCTCGTGACCGACCTCGGCGGTTAGCTCTCGCTCGCGACCTAACGCGGTATCGAGCCGCTCCAACATCCGATTGAGGATCGCTGCTAGCCGACCGATCTCATCGGCCGCCGGGGGCGTCGGAAGCCGCTGGGAAAGATCGAGGGTTCCGATCGCGTCCGCTCCCGACGCAAATTCTCGCAGCGGAGCAAGAGATCGCCTAGCAATCACCCCTCCGGCGAGCACAGCAACCACCCCAGCAACGACGGTTGGTGGGACATAGACCTCGAGCAACGCCCTTCCCACGTCGCTCACACCTTGGATCGGCGCAGCGGCCACGACGATATGACCGCCCTCGTCGCCGACAGGCACCGCTGCGAACCGGTACACCAGTCCGTATATCGTCGCGTCCCCATAGACGGGCACGCCCGAGGCGACACGCACCAGGGCCCCTCCGGTCACGAGGCCTTCGAGGCCCGCGAGCCCTGGGCTCGCCGCAACTACCGAGCCATCCGCGGACATCAGTTGCACCTCGACCTCGGACCGCTCCGGCGCGTAAAGTTCGTCGAAACTGTTTAAAAGATGGCTCGTAAGCTCTGCTCCCCGCACCCCCTGTGAGGCGCTGACTGCCATGCGCGCCCGATCGACTAGCTCGCTGTCGATTTCGTCGCGCAACACGGCCTGGAACTGGCGATGGACGAACATCCCTACGAGGACCAAGAGCGCCAACAATGTTCCTGAAGTCAAGGCCGCGATACGCACTCCAAGTGGCAGCCTCCGCAGCCAGCGGGTCATTCCTCTTCGGAGCACCGCAGACGGAATCCGACTCCGCGCACGGTTTCGATAAGGGGATAGTCGAAGCGCCGGTCAAGCTTGTGGCGCAGATTCCTTACGAACGCATCGATGATGTTGGATTGTTCGTCCGACCGAGCGCCCCAGACGTGGCGCAGGATCGTGGCGCGCTGAACGACCTCGTTCCGGTGATGGAGGAGGAACTCGAGCAAGGCGAACTCACGCCGGGATAGGTCGATGAGCTCGCCGTCCCACGACACGACCCGAGTCGCGGGGTCGAGCCGGAGCGGTCCGCAGGTCAGGGCCAACGGCCGCGGGGGGCGTCCCCGGCGGATGAGAGCCCGCAGACGGGACAGCAGCTCGCCAAGGGCGAAGGGCTTGACGAGGTAATCGTCGGCACCGGCATCCAGACCTGTGATCCTGTCGTCGACGGCGTCGAGTGCGGTGAGCATGAGGACCGGCGCCCACATCTCGGTTCGCCGCAGCCGCCTGCAGACCTCAAATCCGTCGATATCTGGAAGAAGCACATCGAGCACGATGGCGTCGTAGCTGCCCTCGAGCCCCCGAGAGAGACCCGCCTGGCCGTCCTCGGCTTCGTCCACCGCGTAGCCCGCCGCCTCCAGACCCCGTCGCAGGACGCTGCGCATCTTGGCCTCATCCTCGATGACCAGCAGCCTCATCCGCTCTCCTCTTCTGGCAAACGTCTCGCCCGGTGGCGCCGCCCACCCATGTTATGAGAACTCGAAGTCGAGCTAATCTGGACTTGTTCTTCATGAAGATTTCATAGAGTCTTTATCTTGTTGCAGAACGTTTCCCGGGCGACCAGGAGGGAGAACGACCATGACGAGGGAGCCGATGGCGGACGTGCAAGGGGGCGGCAGACCGACACCGCCGAAGGACTGGCTCGCGGGATTGAAGGAGAACGCCCAGACGGATGTGGTGTCGGGGCTCATCATCTTCTTGATCGCCCTCCCCCTCTGCCTCGGCATCGCGCTGGCCTCGGGGGCTCCTCCTATCGCCGGAGTGATCTCCGGCATCATCGCCGGGACGCTCGCCAATCTGTTCTCGGGCTCCTATGTCACCATCAACGGTCCCGCTGCGGGCATGATCGTGATCGTCGCGGGCGCCGTCGCCGAGCTGGGCTTCCGTGAAGCCTTGGCGATCGGCGTCGCCGCCGGAGTGATTCAGATAGCCCTGGGGCTCGCGAAGACCGGAAAGCTCACCGGCTTCTTCCCCCTTTCCGTGGTGCACGGGATGCTGGCAGGGATCGGACTCATCATCATGGCCGGACAGATCCACATCGCGGTCGGCCATGAGAACCCCCGCGCGCACGGGTTCCACATCCTCACCGAGATCCCGCCGAGCCTCACTGACCCCGTTGTCGAGACGGCTCTCGTCGGCCTCGCGGCGGTGCTGGTCATGGTGCTCTGGCCGCGACTGGGCAAGGTAGCAACGGTGATCCCGGCCCCCTTGGCGGCGGTCATAGTGGGCACCGCCATCGCCGTTGTCAACGGCGCCGAGCCACGTCTCGACCTCGGAGGCGGCCTTATCGATGGCTTCCAGACTCCCGATTTCTCCGGATTGGTGTCCGCGCCGGCGGTGAAATGGATCGTCCTCTACGTTTTCGTCGCCAGCCTTGAATCGTTGCTCACGGCCGAGGCCGTCGACAAGCTAGACCCATGGAAACGGCGTTCGAACATGAACAGGGAGCTGATCGGAAAGGGCATCGGCAACCTGGCCTCAAGCGCAGTGGGTGGCCTGCCGATGATCGCCGAGGTCGTTCGCTCCAAAGCCAACATCATGGCCGGAGCGCGTACTCGGTGGTCGAACTTCTTCCACGGCCTATTCCTGTTCCTATTCGTGCTCGCGCTTCCCGGCGTCCTCGAGCTGATCCCGCTCGCGGCGCTGGCCGGCATCCTGCTGGTGGTCGGCTTCAAGCTTGCTCATCCCGCCGACTTCAAGCACACGTGGAACATCGGCAGGGTGGACTTCCTGCTCATGATCGTGACCGCGTTCACCGTCCTGCTCACCGATCTGCTGATCGGCGTGGCCACCGGGATCGTGCTTGGTCTCCTGCACGCCTTGTTCAGGGGCGCTTCGCTCGGCAACCTCTTCAGGCCCGCTATGGAAGTAACCGATGACGGCGATCGGGTCATCGTGAGGTTCAGGAAAGCACTCGGGTTCCACAACTTCATCCCAGTGCGAAGCGTCCTGGACAACATGCCCCGCGGCCGGACCGTGACCCTCGATTTCAACGGTGTCCACTACATCGACCCAACGGTGCTCGAGCGCCTGCACGACTTCGAGATCGATTACGCCTACGACGGCGGTTCCGTGTTGCACGTTGGCGAGGAGTCGCTGCGACCGGGCCCCCACCAGTTCTCCACGCGTACAGCTCCGAAAGTCACCGGTCTAGACGAGACCGTCGGATAGCAGCATGGTTTTCGGGTCTACGACACGACGGGGGAGGTTGTCATCGGGATCCTAAGCGCCATCATTTGGACACCGCTGATCGGACTTGCGGTGGTACTGATGCTTCCCCAGGACAACCCGGCACGCGTGCGCGCTGTAGCGCTTGTGGCGGCCGCAGTACCCCTGGCGCTGTCGTTGAGCCTGCTCGCGCGTTTCGATCCTGCCGCCGCTGGTCCCCAGTTCGGCGAGTCTCAAACCTGGATCCCCGAGCTCGGGATGACCTACACGCTCGCAGTGGACGGATTGTCATTGCCCCTGATCCTGCTGACCACGTTGCTCGTGTTCGTCGCGTTGATGTCGTCTCTGCACATCGCTCGCAGTCCTAAGGCCTTCTACATGTGGGTGCTACTTCTGGAGTTCTCATGCCTTGGCGTCTTCGTGGCACGCGACTGGTTCCTTCTGTACGTGTTCTGGGAGATCGCCCTCGTCCCGATGTTCTTCCTCATCGGATTGTGGGGGGGGCCGCAGAAAGAACGAGCCACGATGACCTACTTCTTGTACACGCTCGGAGGCTCGATCTTCATGCTGATCGGCATCTTCGCGGTATACCTCGCGGCCGACCCACACACGTTCGACATGGATGCACTTCAGGCCGCGAGTCGCGGCTGGACCGCGGGGTTCCAGGTCGCCCCCTTCCTGGCATTGCTGGCCGGCTTCGCGGTGAAGATCCCGATATTTCCCTTACACGGCTGGCTGCCGTTGGTGCATGTCCAGGCGCCGGCGCCGGTTAGCGTCATCTTGTCCGGAGTAATGCTCAAGCTCGGCGCCTACGGACTGCTCCGCTCGACGGAGATTCTGCCCGAGGGGATCCGAAGGCTCGCACCGCTTTTGTTCGTGCTCGCGCTGGTCAACATCCTCTACGGTGCATTCCTGGCGTTCAGACAGAGTGATCTGAAGGCGATTGTGGCCTTTAGCTCTATCAGTCATATGGGATTCGTCCTTCTTGGTGTCGCCGCGCTGGACCAGACGGGTTTCTCGGGAGCCGTCTTCATGATGGTTGCTCATGGCATCGTCACAGGAGGCCTCTTCTTGCTGAGCGGTGTGCTCTACGAGCGCACCGCAACACTTGCTCTCGATGAGATCGCCGGCGTGGGTTCTCGCATGCCTGTGTTCAAGGCCCTGCTCACCCTGACGCTTCTTGCCTCGATGGGACTTCCGGGCCTGATCCAGTTCCCCGGTGAGGTGCAGGTCCTGCTCGGAGCGTTCGAAGGTTTCGGCCTTCCTGTTCTGTTCGCGGCTGCCGGGATCCTGATCACCGCAACCTTTACGCTGCGCGTCGTCGGCGGTGTCCTTTCCGACGATACCCAGAGCCGGTGGGCGGGCTTGTCAGATGTGCGCGGCGCGGAGTTGGTCGCGACTGCCCCGCTCGCCGTCCTCACCGTCATCCTGGGTGTGGCCCCCGGCATCGCGCTCAGGCTCTCCAACAGCACCATCGAGACACTGATTGCCCGGTTCGGGTGAACGAGATGGCTCATCCCAACTCACCCTCGCGCGAAGGCCTGTCGAACCGTGACCAACTCATCGAAGTCGTAGAACACCTCGGCCATCTGCTGCCCAGCCAGGGTCCGATCACGACCTTCGTCCACCACAACACCTTGCACGGACTGCAGCACCTTCCCTTCGACGACGCGTTGGTGACGGCTGAGGATCTCTTCGGCGCTGCGGCGTACCTGCCCGTTGAGGTGAGCCGAGCCCACTATCGTGCAGGACGTATCACCGATGCCGACATCCAGGCTGTGATGGCTGATCCTCCGGAGCCCGACCAGGAAAAAGTCATCGGGACGGTCGGGGGCGCCACGGTCACCGACACAGATATACGCCGGCTACACCTCCTTTACGGTGCAAACCCGATCGATCCTTCCATGCTGCGTTTCCTCATCTCCGAACGCGACGCGACCCGGCGCTTGATCGACGATGTGCCGCCCAAAGCTAGATCACAAGCTCTGGGAAAGGCCTCAAGCGAGCTGAGCGACAGCATCGACCGAATGGGACGGGATCTCACGTTGGGTGACTGGCTGGGGCGGCTACTTAGTCTAGACATCGCGTCGGCCGTAAACGCCACTGCCGCACAAGATGTCTCCGCCGGGGGCACTCCACGGAAGAGTGTTAATGCGCTTCTCGAGGCGCTCGGCGTGCCGGCGGCGCGGAGAAACGGCTACCTGAACCTCGTCGACCTGGCGCTGACGAAGGTGCCGGACGCAGATCGAGACCGCGTCCGGCGAGTATGGCTCGCTGCTGAAGCCCGCTTCGTCGACCGCGTGGCCCGGCGTCATCTCAATGTGCCCGGCCACCTGGAGGCCATCGAGCGAAGCATGTTGGTCGATTCCGAAGCTTACGCGGTCACCTCGTTGTGGGCCGCGTGTTTGGCCGGCTTCGACGTCTTCGACCCACTCTCGCCGACCGATCCTCGTAGCCTCGACTCCCGCGACCCGGACGTCTCCATTGATCGCCTCGGAGAACTCTTCGCCACGATCCAGAGTGGTGGTGGGCCCGAGGTCCGGCTCGACGCCGAAGAGCGGGCCGACATTGAGAGCGCCGTGCAGGGCGTACTCGAAGAGCTTCGGAAGCGCGTTGCCGCCGACCCAGCCCAAGCCCAAGACGTCGCCTTGCGGGAAGCTGCAAGCGCTGCATGGTTCGCGCTCCGCGGTCTCGACGGCGGAACTTACAGCCGTACGGGGCTCGATGCACTCTTAGCTCTGGCGTCGCTGGTGCCCGACAGTGAGGTCCCAGGTGTGTCGCGCCGGATCATGATGAAAGATCCCCTACGGGCTCTGCACGCCCAGGCCAACGCAGCCGTGGAGGCGGACCTCTCCCGGCTCGGACACGACCTCACTCATGCGGAGTTGCTGTCCCGGTTGACCGGCATCGATGCAACCGCGTCGGTGAACCGCTACATGATCAGGGTTTGCGCAGCCTTTCTCGACCTCGGGCAAGCTGCATGGAGGATGCCGGATCGGACGCTCGGTTTTTACGGCGCGTGGCGCGCCTCAGTCGAACACGACGCGACCCTCGCCATCTCCGGGCTGCGCGGGTGGCCCCCCAGCATCGGGGACCTCCCAGAAGACCCCGCGGAGGCACTCATGCTTCAGCTCGACCGTCTCGGGGTCGCGTCGGACGACTGGAACGCGTACCTCGGACGGATAATGGCTACGCTGCCGGGCTGGGCAGGGATGATGAACTGGCAGGGAAACAATCCCAGTTTCCCGCCACAGAAGGCGCGGCCCACCAACCTCGTCCAGTACCTGGCCGTGAGGCTCACCATCGAGGCGGAAGTGGTGAGCCAGAGCTACAGACAAGCGCTCGGGGCCGAGAGTGCTCACGTCGACGTTTTATCGGAGCGGCTTCGCGCCACGCCTATCGAGTTCTACGTGCGCAGGGAGCTGCACCGCGGCCTGCTGCCGAGCATCGTGTCCCAAGCGGCGCGCGATCTCGAGCGCAGGGGCGGTCACAACGACGAGTGGTCGAACGTGGCCGTCAACGCGTGGACCTGGAGCAGTCAACCCGACGCGCGCGCGCGCCTCACGGTAGCTGACCAGGTATGGCGGCTCTTCCGGTTGGCACAACTCGCGGGCTGGTCGGCGGAGGAGGTCCGGATGCTGTCAGCATCCACCAGAGATCGCATCCTTGCCACTCTCGATAGCTATCCCGAGAAAGAGCACCGGAGGGTCTGGTTGGCAGCCTTCGAACGGCACTATCGAGAAGAGATCCTCGGAGCGCTCGCGACCAACCGCGCCAAAGGCCGGTGGCAGGTTCGAGACCGAAGACCGAAGGCTCAGGTGGTTTTCTGCATCGACGAGCGCGAGGAGTCAATGCACAGGGCGGTCGATGAGCTCGATGCCGATTACGAGACATTCGGTGCGGGTGGATTCTTCAACATGGCCATGGACTTCAGCGGTCTCGACGATCACGATGTCACCCCGCTTTGTCCTGCCGGCGTCGTCCCAACGAATCGCGTTGAAGAGGTGCCTCGCGACGACCAGGCGTCCATCGCCATAGCAGAGGAGCGACGCAACCGACTCTTGTGGCGTGAGACGGCTGAGAACACTTACTGGGAGCTCAAGCGCAATGCCGTATCCGGGTTGTTCCTTACCCAGCTCGTCGGACTATTCCAGTCTGTTCCGCTGAGCGGTCGCGTGCTCGCGCCCTGGAACTGGGGCGACCTCAAGGAACGTTTCGAAAGCCGCTTGATCCCATCGCCGGAGACGCAACTAACGGTGGATGCAGAGCGATTCGCCGGGCTCGGGTTCACCTTGACCGAACAGGCCGACCGGATCGAAACTCAACTGCGCAACATCGGGCTTACGCATCACTTCGCTCGGCTTGTCGTCTTCGTCGGTCATGGCTCGTCCTCGTTGAACAACCCCCACGAATCTGCACACGACTGCGGAGCCTGCGGCGGCAAGCACGGTGCACCCAATGCGCGCGCATTTGCTGCCGTGGTCAACCGGCCTGCGGTGCGTGACGAGCTCGCACGCCGCGGCATCGACATCCCAGACGACACTTATTTCGTGGGAGGGGTACACAACACAGCCAGCGACCGAACCACCTTCTTCGATAATCAGGACATCCCTGAGACACACCGACGTGAGTGGGAGGCGCTGCACCGCGATCTCGACGAAGCCCGCGCCCTCTCCGCTCGGGAGCGATGCACGCGCTTCTACTCCGCCCCGAAGACATCTTCGCTAAAGCGCTCCGTCAGGCACGTCGAGCAGCGGTCTCGCGATCTCTCGCAGGTACGTCCCGAGTGGGGACATTGCACGAACGCGGTCGCGGTCGTAGGTCGACGCGCTCTAACTCAGGGGCTCTTCCTGGATCGGCGTACGTTCGTCATCTCTTACGACCCCAACGGCGACCCCGATGGGTCGATCGTTCAGCGCATCCTTCTCGCCATGGGGCCCGTGGGGGCCGGCATCAACCTGGAGTATTACTTCTCGACGGTCGACAACCGCGTGTTCGGCTGCGACACGAAGGTTCCTCACAATGTCACGGGCCTGCTCGGGGTCATGGAGGGAGCGGCGAGTGATCTACGCACGGGGCTGCCGAAGCAGATGGTCGAGCTCCACGAGCCCATGCGTCTCTTGTTGATCGTCGAGGCCCCCGTGGAGGTCCTGGGGCAAATCTACGGTAGCCAGCCGGCCATCGCCGAACTGCTCGACAACGAATGGGTCCACCTGGTGGCGGTCAATCCGACCGACGGGCACTTCGATCTATTCGTGCCGGGGCAAGGCTTCGTCACCTGGGAGGGGAAGCCATCTAAGCTTCCCGTCGTGGCGAGCTCCTTCGACTATTACCAGGGTCGGAGCGGGTTCCTGCCTCCCGCTCGCATCGAGTCGAAGGCGGTGCGGTGACGACGGAAGGATTTTTCGTCACGGCGATCCCCGGGTTTCCCCTCGTGGCGGCTGTGCTCGCGATCGCAGATCGAGTCTCCGGGGGGCGCTTGCTAGGCACGCGGCTTCTCGGTCGGATTGCAGTTTGGGGAGTGGGTCTCTCGGCCGCATCGGCGGCTGCCGCGGCTGCAATCACGTTCGCGGACCCGGCCCCCCGGTTCGTCATCCTCGGTACGTGGGTGCACACCGCTTCGTTAACGATCGATATCGGATTCCAGTTGGACCCACTGTCGGCCACGATGGCGGTAACCATCGCGGGGCTGAGCTGGCTCGTCGCGCGATTCTCGGTCAACTATCTTCACAACGAGGCCGGTTTCGGCCGTTACTTCACCGTCCTGCCGCTGTTCGTCGGGGCCATGCTGTTACTCGTTCTCGCCGAGAACTACCTGATGCTCTTCGTGGCATGGGAGGTCGTGGGCGCGTGCTCGTACCTGTTGATCGCCTTTTACCGTGATCGCACCTCCGCGGGTGAAGCCGGCACCCGAGCCTTCGTCCTCAACCGTGTGGGCGACGCCGGCTTGCTCGCTGGGATCTTCGTTCTCGCGGCTCAGAACAACGGGCTGAGCTACTCCGAGGTGCTGGCCTCGCCGCTGCCCGCGGCCACTGGAACCGCGGTGGGGCTCTGCTTGCTGATGGGCGCGGCCGGGAAATCGGCGCAGATGCCGCTCGGGGGATGGCTTGCTCGCGCTATGGAAGGCCCGACGCCCTCCAGCGCCTTGATCCACGGCGCAACCATGGTCACAGCCGGTGTCTATCTCGTGGTGCGAAGTGCTCCTCTCTATGAGCGAGCTCCCATCGCTCTCGTGGCGGTCGGGGTGGTCGGAGCCATGACCGTGCTGTATGGCCAGCTGGCTGGCCTTACCCAAACCGACATCAAGGGCATGCTCGCCGCCTCCACGAACGCTCACCTCGGTTTCATGTTGCTTCTCTGCGGCCTCGGGCTGTACCCGATCGCGATCTTCCATCTCGTGGCACACGCGTTCTACAAGACGAACCTGTTCCTTACGGCCCCGTCGATCCTTCACCACCTCCACGGAGGACCGGACCCCGCTGCGATCGCCCGACCTACCGATACCGCTCGCGCAATATCCACCTTGGTAGGCGCGGCCGCGCTTCTGCTCCTCACGGCTCCCTTCGCAACGGGATTGCTGTCGTTACCGGATGAGTGGGCCCGAGGGACAGTCGCCCTCGCCGGTCTCGGAGTGGTGGCTGCGTTCGGGCTGTGGTTCTCGGCCGGCCGGATGGTACGCGCTACTTTCCACGACGACGCTGGAAGGGCGCGGCGGACGGGCATCGCCTCTGCGGTGGGGTTCGGATTGGTCGCGGCGGCGATCGCCGTTCGGTTAGTGCCGGGAGGCATCGATGGTTCCTGGTTCGCCCAACTGCTCGCTCCCACCGTCTCCGAGAGCGGAGTCGCCGTCGCAGCCCCACGGGGCGCGACGATCGTGCTGGTTGCGGCACTGATCTGCCTGGTGCTTTCCGGGATCGCGGTGCCGCGGTTCTTCGACCGTTTCCGCGCAGAACAACCCGCGGGGACGGGCGGTCCGTTCGCGCGCCGGCTCTACTTCGCGGCTTCCAACCGAGTGTGGCTGGACGAGGCGGCGGATCGCGCGACGGCCGCCGTGACACGCGCAGGGACCGCGGTCGACCGATTCGACCGCACCGTCCTGGATCCCATGACGGGGGCGCTGCTGCCCTCCTTCACCCCCCGCCCCGATGTGACGTGGGAAGCCCGACTCGACGCCGCAGTAGAGGCCCACGACGCTGGGGCCGCCGAGCTACCGGAGCGGCCCGGCCTTGACTGGCTTCGACCGGCGGCCCACCTCGCGCCTGGGAGTGCCGGGCGCAGGTTGCGGGCAGGGGGCACGCCGACCGAACGGCTGAGCTCCCTTACCACTCGTCTGGAACGCAGGCTCACATCACAGGGCGGTGGCCTTTACGGCGCACTCACGAACGCAATCTCGGCATTTAGCCAGCGGACCGAGCGTGTGGTCTTCCAACGAGGGGTCGAAAGCGTGTTCGAACGACTCTCGGGAACGCTTGCTGCGTTCACCGAAGCAGTCGAAAGCCGCGTGTTTCAACTCGGTCCCGGTCGAGTCGCGGCGGTGGGCGAACGCATCAGGAGAGGTTTGTTGGTGATGGAAGCGTTCCTTGGCAGGCCGATCGTCGCCGCGCTCGTCGCGCTTGCTTGCATCGTCGCCATCGCGGCGGCGCGCTGATGCCAAACGAGCTGCTGGCGATCGACCAGGTTGGCTTTCCTGCCATCACCCTGCTGATCCTGTTCCCGGTGGTGGCCGCGGCTGTGGTCGTTTCGTTGGGAGATGCGCGCGCCGCGACACGCGTCGCTATCGCCGCCGCGGCTCTGGAATTTGCAGGAACGGTAACTCTGGCGCTTGCCTTCGAACCCGGCATCTCGGATATGCAGTTCGTCGAACGCGTCGGTGACTTCTTCGGTGTCTCCTGGCACGTTGGAGTGGACGGAGTGAGCATCTTGTTCGTGCCGCTGACCGCGCTCCTCGGATTGATGGTGATCGCCTACGCCGAACACAACATCCCTGCCCTCCGGGCCGATGGTGACCCTCCCATAGTCGGGACCGCGGCCGGCTACTCCGCGGCGATCCTGATACTCGAGGCGACGATGCTGGGAGCATTCGTCGCGCTCGACCTGATGATCTTCTGGGCGTTCTTCGTTGCCGAGTTGATCCCTAGTTGGTTCCTCATCACTCGCTGGGGAACCGGGCCGCAACGCCGGGATGCGGGCCGAAACTATGTCGGCTTCGTGGGTGCAGGCGCGGCGTTCATGCTAGTCGGCATCGTCCTCACCGGCCGCGCCTACGCGGCTGCCACGGGTAACGGCGTTTCGTTCGAGTTGGGCCGGTTGCTCTCTATGGAGTTGGCCCCAGCGTCGCAGACCTGGCCGTTCGTGCTCTTGGCTCTGGGGTTCGCAGCGAAGGCGCCGCTCTTTCCCTTCCACACTTGGCTTCCGAAGGTCCTCGATCATGGACCGGTCGTGGGGATGAGCGTGTTCCTGGTCGGAGTGAAGCTCGGAACCTATGGATTTCTGCGTTTCATCATCCCTCTTTTCCCCGAGTCGGCTAAGGAATGGCTGTGGATCATGGCTACGGCCGGTGCCGTGAGCGTCATCTACGGCTCTTTCCTCGCGCTAGGTCAAACGAACCTCCGCCGGTTATTGGCGTTCGCAAGCGTGGCACACATGGGCGTAGTCATGCTGGGGCTGTTCTCGTTGAATCTCGATGGTTTCGAGGGCGCGGTGCTGCAGATGGTCAACCTCGGGATCGTCGGCGCCGGTTTGTTCTTCGTCGCGGGATTCCTGACTGCCCGGATCGGTCAACCGGAGCTCGCGTCCCTTGGAGGACTCGTCTCCTCTGCTCCGCTCATGACGGCGGCCTTTCTGTTGGTCGCGCTTGCTGGGGTTGGTCTTCCCGGCACCAACGGATTCAACGGCGAGCATCTCGTGATGCTCGGTGGTTACCAGCGCAGTTGGTGGATGGCGGTCACCGCCGGTCTCGGCGTCCTTCTGACCGCGGCTTACTCCCTGTCGTACTTCATGCGCGGCTTCATGGGCGAGGCTCACAAGACACTCGCTGAACGTATATACGACCTCACTCGCGGCGAGCGTGCGATAATCGCGGTTCTCGCTGCACTGATCTTTTGGATCGGGCTTGGCACGAGTCCGTTCATCCACCGCATACGCCCGTCGCTAACGTGGCTCGAGGAGAGAGTCGAACAGGCCTCCTCCGGTATCACTCGGTTGGAGAAGCAATAGTGACCCAGGGCGCCGCCGACGGTCTCTCACTCCTAACGATCCTGGTGGCTTGGCCGCTCTTGGTTGCCGTCGCGCTCGTGCCACTTCGCGACGCACGGATCATCCATCGAGTTGCTCTGATCGGCGCGTTCGTGGAGCTGGCGATCTCTTTGTGGATGTTCGTTGGCTTCTCAGCCGCACCGACGGCGACTTTCCAGTTCGAAGAGCAATTACCTTGGATAGACGCGATCGGCGCCAGCATCCACGTCGGGATCGACGGCCTGTCGGCGCCGTTCTTGCCTTTGACGGCGTTGTTGACCGTCGTAGCAGTTGCTCAGGCGAGGACCACCGTGTCCCATCGACAGAAGCCTTATCTCATCTCCGTTCTGACCTTCTCGACCGCGTCGACGGGAGTGTTCACTGCTCTGGATCTCGCACTCTTCTTCGTGTTCTGGGAGCTGATGCTGGTCCCAACGTTCGTGCTGATCAAACTTTGGGGCACGGGCCCGGGCCGCAGTCACGCGGCTACGAAGTACGTCTTGGCGATGCTGATGGGATCCGTGACGCTGCTGGCCGCATTCGTTCTGCTGAGTGTCAACCACAGCACCGTGGAGGGTTCACTGTCGTTCGATTACTTGGCACTTCTCGAGGTCGAGGTTCCGGCAGGCCTCGGAACCGTCGTGTTCTTTTTGATGGCGTTCTCGTTCACGCTCAAAGCACCACTGTTCCCGCTGCACTCCTGGCTTCCGCCGACCTTGCAGGAGGGTCCCATAGGGATCGGCATCTTGCTGGCCGGCCTCAAGGTCGGCGTGTATGGATTCCTGCGGCTCATCATGCCGCTGACATCCACCGCCTTCATGCAATGGAGATGGTTGATCGCGGTCCTCGCGATCATGGCGATCATCTATGGAGGCCTAGCGGCTCTTGCCCAACCCGACCTGCGACGACTGATCGCTTTCGCCGGCGTGAGCCACGTCGGACTCGCCCTTCTTGGTCTGTCTTCGGGCAACGCGGATGGGGTGTCGGGTGCGGTGTTCCTGCTGGCGAACCTGGGACTGACGGCGGCGGGCCTCCTGCTTGTCGCCGGATTCATATACCAGAGGCTGGGGACAACCGATGTTGGCGCCCTCGGCGGGCTTGCCGCGCGCGCACCTGCTCTCACCGCATTTGCCCTGATATTCGCGTTTGCGGAGGCAGCGTTGCCGGGCACGAGCGGCTTTCCCGGCGAATTCCTCGCGTTGCTCGGAGCCTTCCGTGAATTCGGCGCGCCTTCTCTGATCGCGCTCGCCATCGTCGTTCTAGCCGCGGGGTACTCGTTGATCTGGCTGCAGCGTGCTTTCTACGGACCGGTCATTCGAGATCCCGTCAACCACATCGTCGACCTTGGACCTCGTGAGGCCTCACTTGCCTTTGTGATAGCGGCAGCGATAGTGCTCCTTGGGATATTTCCTTCGCTCATTCTCGACCCCGCGCAGCCATCCGTGACCCAACTCGTCGAGCGGCTGGCCACTACCGTTGATGGCCTAGCGGGGAGCATGTGAGACTCCTCCTGCCGCTCCTCATCCCGCTCGTCGGGGCCGCGGCGGTCGCGCTGCTGCGTGACCGGCCACAGGTTCGTGACTGGGCCGCGATCTTTGCCGGGGTCGCCCAGATCATCGCCCTCGTGGTCATGCTGCCGGACGTCCTGGACGGGCACAGGGCAACCTTCAGCATCGCTCCTTTCCTAACTGATGCACCGATCGCTCTTCGAGGCGACCCACTCGGGATGCTCTTGCTCCTGACCGCGTCGCCCCTATGGTTGCTCACAACGCTGTATTCGATCGGTTATCTGCGTGGCGCGACCGCCTCTCTCACGCGCCTTCACGTGCTGGTGGCCATCACCATCTCTGCAACCGCCGGTGTGGCTTTCTCCGCCAATCTCATCACTCTCTATCTGTTTTACGAAGCGATGACGATTGCCACCTACCCGCTCGTCACTTTCACCGGAACCAACGAGGCGGCGACAGGAGGACGTCGCTACCTCTCCTACCAGCTCGGAACCGGTATCGCCCTCTTTCTGCCTGCCGTGGTGCTGACATACACGCAGACCGGGTCGTTTGCTCTTACTCCGGGGGGCATCTTCGGCGCGGAGCCGACCGGTTTCCTGCCGATCCTCACCTACTTGTTGTTCTTGTTCGGGATCGCGAAAGCGGCGATCCTCCCGGCTCACGCATGGCTGCCGGCCGCCATGGTGGCACCAGTGCCCGTAAGCGCTCTGCTCCACTCGGTAGCGGTCGTCAACGTGGGCGTGTTCACGCTGTTCCGGGTGCTGCTCGACGTGTTCGGGCAGGACGCGATCGCATCTCTCGGGCTCGGTCGGCTTACCCTGATCGCGACATCCGTCACCATCCTCGTGGCATCCCTCGTCGCCCTGCGACTCGGAAACCTGAAGGAGATCCTTGCCTACTCCACGATCGGGCAACTCTCTTACATGGTCTTGGGGATGGCGCTGCTGAACGAAGCCGGAGCTACGGGAGGCGCCCTGCACCTCGTCGGCCACTCGGTCAGCAAGATCACCCTCTTCTTTGCGGTCGGGGCGATAGCGGTCGGAACCGGGGCGACCAGACTCAACGAACTACGGGGACTCGGTCAGCGGATGCCGCTCTTGCTCGGCGTCTTCGCCGTCGGTGCGGCCTCCATCGTCGGGCTTCCGCCCACCGTCGGTTTCGTGACCAAGTACTTCCTATTCATCGGAGTCGCCAAGGCACGTCAGTGGCTCGTGCTGATGGTGCTGGCCGCATCGACGGTCTTGTCGGCTACCTACTATCTCCGTGTGGTTCGCACCTCGTTATCTCCGATGCCACATGTTGACGGCACACCGAGCGGCCCCACCTCATTACCGCTATCCGCACGCCCGGTGCCGAGAGAGATGCTCATACCGATGGTTGTCACGGCCTGCCTCACCGTCCTGCTGGGGGTCGTGCCCGGACCGATCCTGACGCTGGTACGCGCTGCGGTCCCCTGACGAAGTGGGGCTGCCGGGAATCGAAGGCGCCGGAGGAGCGGCGCAGCCGCCCGGCGGTGAGATGGCACCGGGCGTGGCGGGGCAGGGACACGAAGTGGAGCTGATTACCCGGTGCGTGAACCGCAACCGCGCCCATCTACCGCCGCGAGAGGTGGTGTCGCTGCGTCAAGGCAAAAGCTCGAAAGTGGATGTGTGAGTAGGTCGGACAACGGAGAAGTGGCGCCGATCCAGCGTTGCCACCTCCCGGATACGTAACCGCTCGCCGGTCGTTACGACGGACGCGTCGACGGTGCCCAGCGGAAGATCTCGATATTCCCAAACCAGCTCTGCGATACGCAACCAGTCCGACGACGCAACCGGGTCGGTCGTGAAGGCGCCGGCTGCGAGGTCACCGAGGAACCGGACTTCGGCCACGGGCCCGAGGCGGGTCTCGATCAGGTAGGCAACCTCTGTGACTACAAGAGTCGGAACTACCAAAGGCCCCTGGTAGGTCGCCAACAGATCCAGGCACGCGTGGTGGTGGCGGTCATCCTCATCAACGTAGGCGTATAGGGGCCCTGAATCGACCAAGAGCGCTATTGGCCTGCCTCGCTTCGCAAGATCTCCTCGACGCGTTCGGAGATGGTCTTACGACCGCTGCGACCCGCCTTGGCGGCCATCAGCCGGCGTCCTTTCCCTCCGAGGTGCGTTTCAATCGCCTCCCGGGTCAGATCGGAGACAGTCGTCCGACGTCGCGCCGCCTCATGGCGTAGGCGCGCATCGAGATCATCTGGGAGCTTGACCGTTGTTCTTTTCATGGTATGTCAGCATATCATGCTTACATGCTTGTGATTAGTGGACCAGAGGGGATTCGAACCCCTGACCTCACCCGTGCGAGGGGTGCACTCTACCAACTGAGCTACTGGCCCGACGGCCCCCCATCCTAAGTGTCCTGCGCCGTCGCGCTCTCCTCCCT
>Ga0136620_10000198_pt1 | contig 26820 bp, 26 predicted proteins | sample AntDrymUQ4162106_2_FD_104806 | JGI IMG/M metagenome (GOLD analysis project Ga0136620, IMG submission 104806) | Polar desert sand microbial communities from Dry Valleys, Antarctica - metaG UQ416 (21.06) | ecosystem: Environmental > Terrestrial > Soil > Desert | place: Antarctica: Dry Valley... | reverse complement strand
GCGTCTGCCCATGGTCCCCGAGGCGGTCTCCTGGATCCACGCGGTGCGCAAGCCGGTGCTGATGAAGGTCGACCGCGCCCGCAAGGAACTTGGCTGGGACCCCAAGCACACGGCGAAGGGCACTCTCAAAGCGATGGTGGCCGCCAAGCGCGCAGGCGGCCCGGCGGCGCGTTAGGCGATCCGGCGTCGTCGGGGTGCGGGTTTCCGCGCGCCTCGCGCCAGTGCTCCCACAGCCGGATGGCCGTCACGATGCCCCCTTACTGCCGCCCTTCGGCGCATCCGCGGCGGGGCGGCGCTCGGCGGGCTGGCGCGTCGGGGGCCAGCCCCCCTACAACGCGCGCTTGTACAGCGCCTCGTAGTCCTCCTCGGTGGGCTCGCGCGGGTTGAGCAGCGACAGCCCGTCGCCCATCGCACCCTCCACGAGGTCCGGGATGCCCTCCTCCGGCACCCCCACCTGCGACAGCCGCGACGGCAGCCCCATCCGCTCGGCCATCCGCTCGACATAGGACGCGAGGGCGTCGCCTACCGCCGAGTCCGAGCCGCCGGTCTCGAGGTCGAACAGCTCGCACAGGTCGCGGTAGCGATCGGCTATGTCCGCACCGCCCTCGGCGTTGAAGCGGATCACGTGCGGCAGGTTGATGGCGTTGGCCACACCGTGGGGCACGCCGAAATGCGCACCGCAGGGGTGCGACATGGAGTGCGTCGATCCGAGGTTCAGCGTGATCGCCAGCGAGGCCGCCACCAGCATGTTGCCGCGGGCTTCGTCGTCGGGCTTCTGCACGCAGCGCTCCAGGTTCTCGCGGATCAGCCGCAGTGCCACCAGGGAGCGGCCGTCCTGGTACGGGCTCCAATCCAGCCCGACGTAGCCCTCGATCGCGTGCGTCATCGCGTCCATGCCGGTGGAGGCGGCGATGTGCGGGGGCAGGGTGCGCGTGGTCTCGGGATCGAGAATGGCCAGGCGCGGGAACAGTGGGAAGTCGGCGATCTCGAGCTTGACCTTGCGCTCGTGGTCCTTGACCACCGCGCCCATCGACACTTCCGAACCGGTGCCGCAGGTGGTGGGGATGCAGGCCAGCGGTGCGATCGGCAGCGGCTCGCCCACGCCGTCATCGGCGCGGGGCATGAGGAAGAAGCCCTCGGACTCGGCCCCGGAGCCGCCGTGGGTGAAGACCGAATCGGCGATCTTGGCGGTGTCCATCACCGAGCCGCCGCCGACCGCGAGGAAGGAGTCGGCGCCCGCCGCCTTGGCCTCCTCGGCGCAGCGATCGACCACCGAGGTCGAGGAGTCCTGGGGCACGTCGTCGAACACCCCGGCCACCTCCAAACCGCCGTCCTCGCAGCCCGCGATCACCCTGTCCACCAGCCCTGTCTGGCGGATCACCGTGTCGGTTACGAGGAAGGCGCGCTTGGCCCCCTCCTTGAGGAACTCGAAGCCGGTGGACTCGAGCAGGTCGCGCCCGGCGATCACGCGCGTGGTGTTTGCCGCCTGGAAGAAGTCCTTGAAGCCCGCCATCTGGCGAGCGCCGATCTCCGAGCCTGCCTCCATCAGGCTTCAACCAGGTCCGAGCGGCCCTTCTCCTCGAGCATGGCGCGGTAACGCGGGAACACCGGCTTCACGAGCGGCACGAGCTTCAGGATCTTCGCCACCGGGCCCTTGGCCTTCATCTGACCGCGGGCCAGCGCCACGGTCACATTGACCTTGCCGAGCCAGAACTTGTGCGCCGTATCGGCATCCATGGCCATCACCACCTCGGGCTCGAGCTGGGTATCGCCGAGGTCCACCTGCCCGTCCTCGCCGTCGAGCATCTTCACGGTGATCACGGAATCGGGATTCGAGTAGCGGTACTGGACGATCGTGTTCGCCTTGCGGAACTTCGGGCCGAGCTCCTCGTCGGTCGCGAGGTCGGTGAACAGCGTTCCGATGAACTCATAGACCTCGTCCGCATCCTTGAAGTAGGCCAAGTCGTGTCTCTCCTCATGTTGTCGGGTTCGGCGCCGAGGAGCCTACTTCGGGTGCGGGAACTGCGTACCGACGAACGCGTCCCACATGCGGTCGGTCAACAGCTTTCGCTGGCCCATGATCAGGCGCGCCGACGGCGTGACCGGATAGCGGGCCTTCGGGCGGCTGGAGGTGATCGCCTTCTCGATGGCCTTGGCGACGGTCTCCGGCCCGCCGCCCAGCTTGGCCGTGGGCCCTTCGTAGGCGCCCACCGTGGACGCGGCCACGGCCTGGTTGAACTGCGCGTATGGGCCATTCTCGCCGGCGGTGCCCATCGAGCCCACCGCGGCCGATGCGAACTCGGTCGTGATCAGGCCCGGCTCGATCAGCGCCACCTGCACCCCGAAGCCGCTCAGCTCGAAGCGCATGGCGTCGCTGATCGCTTCCACCGCGTACTTGGTTGCGTGGTAGATGCCGCCTCCCGGAAAGGTGAGCTTGCCGCCCATCGAGCCCACGTTCACCACGCGGCCCTTGCCGCGCTCGCGCATCTTGGGAAGGACGAGCTGGCTCATGCGGATCAGGCCGAACACGTTGGTCTCGAACTGGGCCCGGATGTCGTCCAGCTCGACCGACTCCACCGCCCCCGACTGGCTGTAGCCCGCGTTGTTGACCAGCGCGCCCACGGCCCCCTCCGCCTCCTCCACCGCCGACACCGCCGCCTGCATCGACTGCTCGTCGGTCACGTCGAGGGCAAGGGTGCGGCAGCCCATGCCCTTGAGGTCATCGACCGCCTCCAGCTTGCGCGCCGTGGCATAGACCGTATGCCCGGCACCTGCCAGATGCTCGGCTGTGGCCCTCCCTATGCCGGTCGAACAGCCGGTGATCAGCACGACCTGGTTCGCCGTCGCCATGTGCTCTCGCTCCTCGTGGTCTTGGCCGAAGCGAGCAGTATCCCCGCTGTCGGCTTGCATACCCTCGGGTATTTGCATACCGTTCGGTATGTGATCTCCACCAAAACAGCGCTCCCGCCCGGTCCCCGCATGCCCCGCCCGGTGCAGACCCTGGGTTGGATCAAGCGCCCGATGCCGCTCATGCGCCGCGCCCATGATCGCTTCGGTGACGTGTTCACCTTGCGCATCCTGCAGGAGACCCTGGTGTTTCTCGCGCACCCCGACCACGTAAAGCAGGTGTTCACCGCCAGCCCCTCCCTGGCTCACGCCGGAGAGGGCAACGCCGTGCTGCTGCCGGTGGTTGGCCGGCACTCCGTGCTGCTGCTCGACGAGAAGCCGCACATGCGCCAGCGCAAGCTCCTTCTACCCCCCTTTCACGGCGAGCGTATGCAGCGCTACGGCGAGCTGATGACCGAGATCGCCGAGGCCGAGATCGAGCGCTGGCCCCGCGGCGAGCCGCTGGAGCTGTGGCCCCGCATGCAGGCCGTGACGCTCGAGATCATCATGCGCACCGTCTTCGGTGTCGAGCAGGGCGGGCGCCTGGATGAGCTGCGCAGCGTGCTCTCGCGCGCCCTGCACAACGTGACCGGCGGGGTGGCGATGGCGGCCGTGGCACTGCTGGGCCCGGAGCGGCTCGCGAAGTCCAGGCTCCTGCGACGCGAGCTCAAGCCCGTGGACGACCTCCTCCTGGACGAGATCCGCCACCGCCGCGCCGACCCCGGCGCGGCGGAGCGCGACGACATCCTGTCCCTGCTCGTGCAGGCGCGCCACGAGGACGGCGAGCCGATGTCCGAGGCAGAGTTGCGTGACGAGCTGATCACTCTCCTGGTGGCGGGGCACGAGACCACGGCCACCTCACTGGCCTGGGCCGTCGAGCGCCTGGTGCGCCATCCGAACGCACTGGCGCGCCTGCGCGATGAGGTCGAGGCCGGCCACGACGAGTACATGGACGCGGTGGTCAAGGAGACTCTGCGCCTTCGCCCCGTGCTGCCGATCGTGGTGCGGCGCCTGACCGCCTCGATGGAGATCGGCCAGCACGTGATCCCCGCGGGGGCGTCGGTGGCGCCGTGCATCTACCTGATCCACCGCCGCGAGGAGGTGTACCCCGACGCCGCCGCCTTCCGGCCGGAGCGCTTCCTCGACCAGCCCGCCGGCACCTACACATGGATTCCCTTCGGCGGCGGAGTGCGCCGCTGCCTGGGCGCGAGCTTCGCCCAGTTCGAGATGGCACGCGTGCTGGCCGCCCTGGTCACGAAGTTGGACGTGCTCCCGGCCGGACGGGAGCCCGAGCACGTGGCGCGCCGGGCCATCACGCTCACCCCAAGCGGTGGCGCCCGGGTGGTGGCCAGCTCGCGCGCCAGGGCGCCCGTGGCCGCCTGATGGCCGCTCCGCGGCTGACGCGCAAGGAGCGTCAGGCCCGCACCCGCTCGTCGCTGATCGACTCGGCCGGCCGGGTGTTCAGCGAGCGGGGCATGCAGGGCGCCTCGATCGACCAGGTGGCCGAGCAGGCCGGGTACACCAAGGGCGCGTTCTACGCCAACTTCAAGAGCAAGGAGGAGCTCTTCCTCGCGATGCTCGACGAGCGCTTCGCCGAGCTCTCGGCCGAGATCGACGGCGCGGTCGGGCCGGAGGGCGAGCCGGAGGAGCAGGCTCGGGAGGCCGGGCTGGGCTCTGACCGCTATGTGGCTGCCAACGAGGAGTGGGAGCGGCTGTTCTTCGAGTTCGCCATCTACGCAGCCCGCCACCCGGAGTTCCGCGCAGAGCTGGTCACCCGCTATCGCGGGTTGCGCGAGCGGATCGCCGCGACCATGGGGCGCCGGGCGCAGGAGCTCGGCATCGAGCCGCCCCTGCCCCTGGAGGAGATCGCGCTGATGACCTTCGCGATGGCCAACGGCGCCGCCCTCGAGCGGGTGCTGGAGCCCGAGGCGGTACCGGACGACCTCTACGGCAGGATGCTGGCCATCTTCTTCGCGGGCCTGCACACGATGGTCGAGGAGAACGCGCCGCCGGCTACGGAGTAAGCACGACCTTGCCGACGTTGCGCCGCTCGCCCAGGTAGCGGTGTGCGTCGGGGGCGCGCTCGAAGGCAAACGACTCGGCCACCACAGGCTTCAGGGCGCCGTCGGCCAGCAGCTCCTCGATCGCGCCCATGTAGGGCTCGAGTGAGCCGAGCTCGTCCCACAGGGTGAGCATGTTCAGGCCGATCACGGCCTTGGACGCCGACATCTGCTTGATGAGGTTGAACCGGGGCATGCGCAGCGCCGCCCGCGCAGCCGTGACGACGTTGCGCTTGTCGCCGGACATCACAGATGACGCCCCGAACGCCACGAGCCGGCCGCCGGGGCGCAGCAAGTCATAGCTGCGGCGAAAGCTCGGGCCACCGACGGCGTCCATCACCACATCGACCTTGGCAAGGCCCTTCTCCCAGCCCCGCTGGGTGTAGTCGATGGCATGGTCGACCCCGATGGAGCGAATGGCGGCGTGCTTGCCCGGTGAAGCGGTGCCGAGCACTTCGGCGCCCAGGTGCTTGGCAATCTGAGTGGCCGCGATCCCCACACCGCCCGCTGCCGCGTGCACGAGCACCCGCTCGCCTGGCTGCAACGAGCCGAAGCGCATCAGGCCGAGGTAGGCGGTGAGGTAGTTCACCGGAATGGCGGCGCCCTGCTCGAAGGAAAGCTCCTCGGGCAGCGGGGCCGTGTCGGCCACCTTGGCCACCACGCGCTCGGCGTAGCCGCCGAAGCGGGTGCCGGCCATCACACGGTCGCCCACGGAGAGACCCTCGACCCCGGCTCCGAGCGCAGAGATGGTGCCCGCCACCTCGTATCCCACGACCACTGGCGGCTTGGGCGCGTCGGGGTACAGGCCCACGCGCGCCATGGTGTCGGCGAAGTTCACGCCGGCCGCGGCCACGTCGATCGCCACCTGCCCCGGCCCAGGCTTTGGATCGGGGCGCTCCTGCACCTTCAGAACCTCTGGCGCGCCGTGCTCGGTGATCACCACTGCCCTCACAGGTCGAGGGTACCTCGGCGGGAAATCCAGCCCCGCCTTCTGATGAGGCGCTTCGACATCACGTCAAGGTACCTCGGCGGGACATCCAGCCCCGCCTTTTGATGGGGCGCTTCGACATCACGTCTCAGATGTACGGGACGGCCGGAGCGATTGCCTGAGTGGGCCCGCGCATGAGCAGCCAGCCCAGGCCGGCGGCCAGGAACTGCACGCCCGCGGCGATCAGCAGCGCCCCCGCCGAGCCCGCGGCGATCACCACCGGCCCGGCCACCGCTGAGCCCGCGGAGAAGGCCCCAACCTTGATCCCGGCAGCGGTGGTGAATACCTGGGCGTGTAGCTGCGGCGGCACGAAGCGCTGGCGGGTGGCGAACGTGGCGGCCAGCCCGGGCCCGTCAGCCACCCCGGCGATGGCCACTACGGCGAGCATCAGCGGGAGGCTCTCCTGCAGCGGCCACAGAAGCATCAGCCCGCCGAAGCTGGCGATGGCCACGACCACGATCGACTCCGATGCGAAGCGGTGCTGGAGGCGCACCAGCAGCAGCGCCCCGACCATCGAGCCGAAGGCGAACGAAGCCCACAGATAGCCCGCCGCGCTGCGCTCGGCATCCAGGTGCTCCACGCAGAAGAAGGGGAATGCGACCGTGAGCAGACCGAGGCCCGACAGTCCGAGCGCGCCGGCCACGGTTATCCCGCGCAGCTGGGGCACGGCCACGATGCGCACCAGCCCCTCGCGCGCGATCGACAGCAGCGACGAGCCGTCGCCCTGCTCGCGCCCGCCCCGGTCCAGGCCGGGGATGGCGAGGATCAGGACGAGCGCCGCCAGCGACAGGACGATCTCCGCCACCAGCGACACCTCGGGCGAGAAGACGGCCGCCAGCGTGCCCGCCAGCGCCGGCCCCACGATCAGCGCGAGGTTGAAGCTGGACGCCTCCACAGCATTGGCCGGTGTGAGCAGCTCATCGGGCACCAGCACCGGGATGAAGCTGGTGAACCCGCCGAAGGAGAGCGGGTAGGTGAGTCCAGCCACCAGGGCCGCACAGGGCAGCAGCCCAGCCGGGGCGTTGCCGGCCAGCGCCAGGATGCCCAGCAGGCTGGCCGAGATCGCCAGCTGGTCGACCACCATGAGCCTGCGCCGGCGCCCGGTGAGGTCCAGCCAGGCTCCGAGCAACGGACCGGTGACCAGGCTGGGCAGGGTCACCGCCGCCACGGTGGCACCGGCCAGTGCCGCGCTGTCGGTGCGCTCGAGCACCAGCAGCACCACCCCCACCGAGAACATCTCGTCGGCCACCCGCGCCAGAGTCGCGGCGCCCAGGAAGGCCGAGTAGCCGGGCTGGCGGCGCAGGTGAGCGAAGTGCGAGCGGGCCATGGCCTCATGCTGGCACCGGCGATCGAGTAGGCGCTGTCGCGTAGTCTCACCGCGATGATGGCCGTGACCTTCCAAGGGCCGGGCGAGGTGCGTGTGGAAGAGCGCGCCGAGCCGGAGCTGATCGCCGACGGCGACGCCATCGTGGAGGTGCAGGCCACCGGCGTCTGCGGCTCGGACCTGCACATCTACCACGGGCGGGTGCAGATCGAGCCCGGCTTCACGATCGGCCACGAGTTCGTGGGCGAGGTCCTGGCCGCGGGCCCGGGCGTTACCCAGGTGGCCGGGGGCGACCGCGTGCTGGGGTGCTACTGCACGGCGTGCGGGCAGTGCTTCTTCTGCCGCCGCGGTGACTTCCACAAGTGCGACCACGGCCGCGTCTTCGGGCACGGCAAGACGCTTGGGGACCTCCAGGGCGCCCAGGCCGGCCAGGTGCTCGTGCCCGAGGCCGACAGGACGCTGCGCAAGGTGCCCGAGACGATGTCCGACGACGTGGCGCTGTTCGCCGGAGACGTGATGGGCACCGGCTACCACGCCATCGACCAGGCCGAGCTGCGCCCCGGCGACACCGTTGCCGTGCTGGGTCTGGGGCCCGTCGGCCTGTGCGCCGTGCAGTCGGCCAAGGCCGCCGGCGCGGCCCGGGTGCTGGCAATCGACACGGTGGACGAGCGCCTGGCGATGGCCGAGTCCTTCGGGGCCACGGCCGTGCACCTCACCGACGGTGACCCGCGCGGCGCGGCGAAGGCCGCCACCGAGGGCCGCGGCGTGGACGTGGCCGTGGACGCCGTGGGCCACCCCGACGCCTTCGACATGGCCTGCCGGCTGGCTCGCAAGGCGGGCACAGTGTCGGTCATCGGGGTGTATGCCGAGCGCATGGAGGTACACATGGGGGTGGTGTGGATCAAGGCCCTCACCGTGCGCACGGGACACGCCAACGTGATCGCGCACGTGGACCGTGTGCTGGCGATGATCCAGGCCGGGGTGCTCGACCCCTCTCCTCTGGTGACCAGCCACATGAGCCTGGAGGATGCGCCCGAGGCCTACGCGGCCTACGACCGCCGCGAAGCCCTTAAGATCGTTCTGGAGCCGTGATGGCAGCCGAACACCTCGACGAGGCGCTGCGGCAACAGCTCTCGCACTGGCGCGCCGCGCTCGGGAGCGGTGCGGTGCGGGTGGGCTGGAAGATCGGCCTGAACGTGCCCGAGGTCCAGGCCAAGCTGGGGCTCGAGCGCTCGGTGGTGGGCAACCTGACCTCCGCAACCCTGCTGCGACCCGGGGCGAGTCACTCGCTCGCCGGTACCGATAACCCCAAGGTCGAGCCCGAGATCGCGATCGAGGTGGGCGGCGACGGAACGATCGCCGGCCTGGCCGCCGCGATCGAGGTCGTGGACTTCGACCGGCCCGTCGAGGATGCCTACGAGATCGTGGCTTCGAACATCTTCCACCGGGCGGTGGCGATCGCCAGCTCCGAGCACGGCGTCTCGCCAGAGGGCCTCACCGCCACGTTGTCGGTGGACGGCGAGGAGCTCGAGAGCGCGCCCGCCGACAAGTTCGACCTCCCCGCCATCGTCGCCCTGGTGGAGGAGACCCTGGCCGAAGCCGACGAGCACCTGGAGGTGGGCGATCGCATCATCGCGGGCTCGCTCACCACCCCCGTGGACGTGCGCCCGGGCCAGCGCGTGTCGCTGGACCTGGGTCCGATCGGGTCCGTCGAGATCGACTTCACCGACTGAGACACCAAGGGGGACCATGACCACCGCAGTGCTGCCCGAAGCGCTCTCCGAGCCCGCCCGCGCCTTCGCCGCCGGGCCCCACGAGCTGCTGATCGGCGGGCAGAGCGTGGCCGCGGCGGACGGCCGCACGTTCGCCACTCTGGACCCCTCCACCGGCCAGGAGATCGCGCTGGTGGCCCAGGGCGGAGCCGAGGACGTGGACCGCGCGGTGCAGGCGGCTCGCGCGGCACTCGAGGGCGATTGGGCCACGCCGGTGCCCGCCGAGCGCGCAGCCATGCTCTTCGAGCTTGCACGGCTGGTGGACGAGAACGGGGCCGAGCTGGCAGAGCTGGAGTCCCTGGACAACGGCAAGCCGGTGAAGCTGGCCCGGGTCGTGGACGTGCGTCTGGCCGCCGAGCACCTGCGCTACTTCGCGGGCTGGCCGACCAAGATCGTGGGCCAGACGATCCCCGTGTCGAGCCCGGGCATGCACGTGTACACGCGTCGCGAACCGGTGGGCGTGTGCGGACAGATCATCCCGTGGAACTTCCCGCTGCTGATGGCCTGCTGGAAGATCGCCCCGGCGCTGGCCGCAGGCTGCACCACGGTGCTCAAGCCCGCCGAGCAGACGCCGCTCACGGCGCTGCGCCTGGGCCAGCTGGCCCTCGAGGCGGGGATCCCGGGTGGGGTGCTCAACGTGGTCACCGGCGACGGCGAGCCGGGTAAGGCGATCGTGGAGCACGCGGGGGTCGACAAGCTGGCATTCACCGGCTCCACCGCGGTCGGCCGCGAGATCGGCGCCGCCGCCGGCCGTGCACTCAAGCGCGTCACGCTGGAGCTGGGCGGCAAGTCGCCCAACGTGATCCTGCCCGACGCCGATCTGGAGGCGGCCGTGAAGGGCAGCTACCAGGCGATCTACTACAACACCGGCCAGGCCTGCAACGCCGGATCGCGACTGTTCGTGCAGAAGGATCAGTTCGACGACGTGATCTCCAGCCTGAGCGACGCGGCCCAGAAGGCGCGTGTGGGCCCGGGCCTGGACCAGGGAACACAGATCGGCCCGGTGGTATCGGCCGAGCAGCAGGAACGGGTGCGCGGCTACATCGAGAAGGGCCGCTCGGAGGGCGCAGAGCTGATCACCGGCGGCGGGAACGGGGCCGACTCGGGCGGCGGCTACTTCGTGGAGCCCACGCTGTTCACCGTGACCGATGACAGCCTGACGATCGCCCGCGAGGAGATCTTCGGCCCGGTGCTGGTGGCCACCCCCTACGAGGATCTCGACGAGGTGGCCCGCCGCGCCAACGACACCGAGTACGGACTGGCAGCCGGCGTGTGGACCCGTGACGTGGGCAACGCCCACAGGCTGGCGGCCATGCTCAAGGCCGGCTCGGTGTACGTGAACGTATGGGGCCCCAGCGACGCCGCGGCCCCTTTCGGCGGCTTCAAGGCCTCGGGCATCGGCCGCGAGCACGGCGACGTGGGCCTGGACGCCTACCTCGAGGAGAAGACAGTCTGGGTGAACGTGGGCTGAGCCGTGGGGCGGGCCGCACCTAGCGGCGCGCCAGGCGGTAGCGCCACATAGTCCGATGGCGCATTGGGCACGTATCAACTCACGTGGAAAGGGCACTGGTCACAGGCGCAACGGGTTTCATGGGCGGGCGTCTGACGCAGGCCCTCACGCGCGGCGGAATCAAGGTGCGCGCGCTGGTACGCGATCGCGACAAGGCCGCCGGCCTCGAGAGCGATGACGTGGAGCTGCACGAGGGGGACGTGCTCAGCGCCGACTCGCTGCGCGGGGCCGGGGAAGGCATGGACGTCGCCTACTACCTCGTGCACGGAATGGGGCGCGGCTCCGACGCCGACTTCGCCAGGCGCGAGCGGGAAGCCGCACGCAACTTCGCCCATCTGGCAAGCGACGAGGGAGTCGCCCGCGTGGTCTATCTGGGCGGCCTGGGCAGCAACCCCACATCTCAGCATCTGCGCAGCCGTCACGAAACCGCAGAGATCCTCGCCGAGCACGGTCCGCCGCTCACCTACGTGCGCGCTGCGATGGTGGTCGGGGCCGAGAGCGAGTCGTTCAAGACGCTTCGCTACCTGGTCGCGCGCCTGCCGGTGATGGTCGCGCCCAAGTGGCTGGAGACCCCCACCCAGCCCGTGGGCGTGGACGACGCCGTGGCCTACCTGGCCGGAGCCCCTGATGTGCCGGCATCCGAGGGACGCGAGGTGCAGATCGGCGGTCCCGAGGTCGTCACGTACGGGGAGATGCTGGACCGGATGGCGGTGGCGATGGACAAACGCCCGCGGCCCAAGCTAAAGGTGCCGCTGCTCTCCCCCGGCCTCTCCTCACACTGGATCGGACTGGTCACCCCGGTGGATGCGGGCGTCGCCCGGCCGCTGGTGGAGGGCCTGACCACCGAGACCGTGGTCACCGACCGCTCGGGCGCGGAATTGTTCGACATCCAGCCCACGGGCCTGGACGAGACCCTCCGCCGAGCGCTCGCAGAAGAGCCGGACTAGCCGGGTCGGTACCCTGGTGCGCGCCACGGGCTGTGGCGCAGTCTGGTAGCGCGCTCCGTTCGGGTCGGAGAGGTCCCCAGTTCAAATCTGGGCAGCCCGACTACCCGCCTACGCCGCGACGGCGTTGTAGTAGCGCACCGCAAGCCCCGTGAGCAGCGACTCGAAGCACGCCTCCGCGCTGATGTCATTCTGCTTGGCGTACCCGCGAATCCCCGCCCGCTCGATGGCCTCGCTCTGCGCGATCACCTCGTCGACCAGGTCGGGGTGCTCGTCTGAGAAGTAGGCCCCCATCGAGTAGAGGCTGGTGTCCATCAGCGACTCGATGAACGAGTCGCGCGGTGTGGCTTCGACGCCGCTGGTGTCCGAGGGCCCTGCCATCGCGGGTTCCAGCGTACCCGCCCCGCCGCGAAAGCCCGCTAGGAAAGCGGCACGGACGGCGGTGCGTCCAGGGCCCCGAAGCCGGGGGCGGTGGCTCCGACCTCCGGCGTCGCGGGCGGCGCGGCCAGCTCGAATGAGGGCAACGTCGAGGCCGGTCCCTGTATGACCGCACCGGTCTCGGGGCCGCTTACGCCCGACGGACCGGGAGCGGCCGGCGCTGGAACCGGCGAGGCGGGAGGCGGTTGGGATACCGGCGGTGTGGCGGGAGGCGCAGCGGGGGCAGGCTTGTGCGCACCATCGCGCCGGACGTCGAGCGACGCCGCGCCCTTACGCGCCTCCCGGCCCATGTGTTCCGGGGCGGTGAGCATGCGCGAATCGCGCCACGGACGGCCTGCCTCAGGCGATCGCGCCGGCGCCAGCCTGCGCGTGATGTCGGGAACGGTGCGCTGCAGCGAGCGCACCTGGTGCCTCGGCGCCGGGTCCGCGCCGGGCGCGGCGAGCGGTCCCTCGCCGCCTAGCGTGGCGCCGCCGCCACCCACCAGCGCGACGGCAGCGATGACGGCCATCGCCTTTGATGTGGCAGCCTCGAGAGCGGGCTGCGCGGCCAGCAGCGAGCTGCCGCCCTGGCCGGCCGCGGCGGCGTCGGACCCGTGAGGGTCGAGCCGGCGGCGCAGGAAGGCCGGCAACGGGAGGAGGGCGGCGGCACGAGCCGCGATCCTCGGCCGGCTGACGGGCTCGACGCCGAGCTTGCGCGCGCGCACCCGGCACGTGGAGCAGCGGTGACAGTGACGGTCCACCCGGCGCCGCTCGCGCTCGCTGTACATGCCCTCCGCCATGCGGGCGATGGAGGCGGTGACCAGCCGGCATCGCCGTCCGGTGTCCAGTTCGGCGTACTCACGCTCGAGGCGCCGCCGAGCACGAAAGAGTGTGCTCTCCACTGCCGACGGGCTCAGCTCCATGCGATCGCCGATCTCGGCGTAGGACAGTCCCTCGAGCTCACGTAGGACGATCGCCCGTTGGTGGGTGTCAGACAGCTCGTCGAGGGCCCCCCTCAGGTGTTGCAGGCGCTCGTTGGAGATGATGGCTACCTCCGGCGGCACGCCGCCGTGCAGGCGCGCCGCATCGGCGGTCGGTAGCCCGGCGTCGGAGTCGATCGAGACCTCCCTGGTGCGGCTGGAGCGCCGATATAGGTCGATGGAGGCGTTGCGGGCGATCTCGTGGATCCATGGGCGGAAGGCGATCTCGGAGTCGGTCTCGCGCAGGCGTCGCAGCGCGGAGACAAACGCCTCCTGGGTCACGTCCTCGGCGCGCCCCCGGTCACGGACGAAGCCGCCGACGTAGCGGGCTACGCGGTCGTAGTAGCGCCGGTACAGCTCTTCGAAGGCGGAGTCCTCACCCGCGCGTACGGCCGTCACGAGGTCGGTGTCCGGCCAAACTTCATGGTCTGCCGCGATATGCGCGAGGCCGATCGTCTGCACGGTGCCCTCCGGTTGCAAAAGTCCCTAACCACGGGCGTTGTACCCACTTCGCGGTATTTCACAACCTCACTCGCCGATCCGGAGAACGACTCCGCGGCTAGCTTAGGTGCCAATGGCCGCCCGCGACGAGATAATCGCCTTCTGCGACGCGCTGCTGGAGCCCGGCTCCTACGACGATTACGGGCCCAACGGCATGCAGGTTCCCGGCGCCCGGGAGGTCCAGGTGGTGGTCACCGGCGTCACCGCGCAACTGGAGCTGTTCGAGCGCGCTGCGCAGGCCGGAGCGCACATGATCATCTGCCATCACGGCCTGTTCTGGGACTTCCTGCCGCGGACCGTCGACACCAAGCTCAGGCGGCGCCTGAGCGCTCTGTTCGCCGCCGACATGTCCCTCGCCGGCTACCACCTCCCGCTCGACGCCCACCCCGATATAGGAAACAACGCGCTGATCTGCGAGGCCCTCGGCCTGGAGCGTGCCGAGCCGTTCGGCGCGCACGCCGGCGGCAACGTGGGATTCGTCGGCCGCTCGCAGGAAGGCGTCCAATGGCCCGAGTTGCTCGAGCGCTGCCGCACGACCTTCGGCGCCGCCCCCTTCGTCTGGGACAGTGGGCCCGAGGTCGTGCACTCGCTGGGAGTGGTCTCGGGCGCGGCCGCCTCGAGCTTCGGTGAGGCGATCGCGAGCGGGCTCGATGGCTTCCTCACCGGCGAGCCCTCCGAGCACGTGATGGCCGACGCGCGCGAGACGGGCGTGCACTTCCTGGCCGGCGGCCACTACGCCACTGAGACACTCGGGGTGCGCCGACTGGGTGAGGAGGTGGCCGAGCGCTTCGGGGTCGAGCACCTTTTCGTGGATGTCCCGAACCCGATCTGATTGGCGGTTGCAACGTCGGCCAGGACGGTTACCCTCCTGTTACTGAGTCAGCCAGGAGGAGGAGCAGCACGTATGTCGATCCACTTGACGCCCACTGAGCTCGGCCGAGAGGCCGGTATGCACCGGAGAGAAGTGATCACCAAGTGCATGGAACTCGGAGTGCCGATCTTTCAGGGCCGAATCGACAAGACCCTCTTCATCAGTTCCCTCAAGCACGCACAGTCGGTCAAGCCCACGCTGGCGAAGGCGTAGGTCCTTCGCCCGCACCTCGCGCGCACCCTAGAATCCGCGCGGCCAAGCGGATTCTGAGGAGGACTGGATGGAAGCAGTGACGGCCCCGGCTTCGGGCACCGGCTCGACGACGATGGCGGACCTCGCCGGTCTGGCCGCGGAGAAGTTCGCGGACAAGTCCGCGCTCAAGTACAAGGTCGGCGACGAATGGCGCCACGTGAGCTACTCCGAGGTCGGCCACGCCGTGAGCGAGGTGGGCCGGGGCCTGATGGATCTGGGCCTGGTGCACGGCGACAAGGTCGCGATCGTGTCCCACACCCGCCCCGAATGGACATACGCCCACTTCGGCATCCTCGCGGGCGGAACCGTCTCGGTGTCGGTCTACCAGACCAACTCCGCCGAAGAGTGCCACTACGTGCTCGAGCACTCCGAGTCCAAGGCCGTCTTCCTCGAGGATGCCGAACAGCTCGAGAAGGTCCGCGCGGTGCGCGACCGCCTTCCGCACCTCGAGCACCTCGTCCTGTTCGAGCCGGTAGACGGCGCCGACGATGCCATCACTCTCGACGAGCTGCGTGAGCGCGGACGCGGACGAGATGCCTCAGAGCTGCAGCAGCGCTCCGCAGCGGTTACCAAGGAGGACACCTGCATCTACATCTACACCTCGGGCACCACCGGTCCGCCCAAGGGCTGCATTCTCAGCCACGGCAACTACCGCGACGTCGTGTCGATGTCGGAGTCTCAGGGCGTGCTCCAGCCCGACGAGGTCGTCTACCTCTTCCTGCCGCTGGCGCACGCCTTCGCCAAGCTCGTGCAGTTCATCGCGCTGGACCTGGGCGCGGTGCTGGCCTTCTGGGAGAAGGACCCGCAGAAGATCATCCCCAACCTGATGGAGACCAAGCCCACGTTCTTCCCGAGCGTGCCGCGGATCTTCGAGAAGATCTACACACTCGCCACCAGCAACGCCGAGGACCCCGCCAAGCTCGAGCAGGCGGTGCAGGTGGGCCTGAAGGTGCGCGCCATGCAGGAGGCGGGCAAGGACGTCCCGGAGCAACTGCAGGCGGGCTTCGATCAGGCCGAGGAGGCGCTGTACCGCAACGTGCGCGGGATCTTCGGCGGGAACATCCGCCAGTGCAACACCGGCGCGGCGCCGATCGCCAAGGAGATCCTCGAGTTCTTCTACGCCTGCGGTGTGCCGGTCATGGAGGGCTACGGCATGACCGAGACCGCCACGGTGGCCACGGTGAACACGCCCGACGCCTTCCGGCTGGGCTCTGTGGGCAAGCCCATCCCAGGGATGGAGGCCAAGGTGGCCGAGGACGGCGAGCTGCTGCTGCGCGGCCCCAACATCTTCCAGGGCTACTACAAGAACGAAGAGGCCACCGACGACACGCTGGTCGAGGGCTGGCTGCGCACAGGCGACCTCGCCAAGATCGACGACGACGGCTTCGTGTTCATCGTCGGCCGCAAGAAGGACATCATCATTACCGCGGGCGGCAAGAACATCACCCCCGCCAACCTCGAGAACGGGTTGAAGCAGAACCGCTGGATCTCGCAGGCGGTGGTCGTCGGCGATCGCCGGCCCTACCTCGTGGCGCTGATCACGGTCGACCCCGATGAGGCCCCCGGCTTCGCCGAACAGCACGGCATCGCGGTGGAGGATCTGCCCGATTCCGATGAGATGCGCGCCGAGGTCCAGAAGGTGGTGGACCAGGTGAACACCAAGGTCGGCCCCGTGGAGCAGATCAAGAAGTTCAAGATCCTTCCCGCCGACCTCACCCAGGAGACGGGCGAGCTGACGCCCACCCTGAAGGTCAAGCGCAACGTGGTCAGCGAGAAGAACGCCGACGTCATCGACGCGCTGTACGAGCAGTAGGCCCAAATGGCCAGCAACGACCCGTCCGACACCGGCGGCCTGTTCATCGGGCGCCGGCCGGGCACGGCACCCGTGCGCTACCGCGAGGGCGCGGAGCCGTCGGGGTCGCGCCGCCAGCGGATGGACCGCCTGCTGGCCGCCGGGCTCCTCGCGCTCGAGACCCTGCTGTGCCTCAGCCTGTTCGGACCGCAGCCGCTGCTGTGGTTCTGGGTGGGCTCGCAGGTGGAGTACCACACCAACCTGGTCACGGCGGGCATCTCCACGATCATGATCGGCTGCCTGGCCTCGCTGATGCTGACGATGGTGCTGGCCAAGCGGATCGACCACGCGTGGAAGCTCGTGCGCCGGGCCTCCGGCCACCGTCAGGAGGGCGGCATGCTGGAGATCATCTTCGCGATCAGCGTGGCGGTGGCCGTCGTCTGCTTCACCGTCTGGTTCCTCATCATCGAGGGACCGGGCCCCTCGCTCGCCCCGCAGAACTGAAGGACACTGGTGTCATTCGTGGGGCGCGAATACCGAGCATCGCAAGGACGCAGTGAGCGACGCGTGCTTCGCACGCGAGCGATCGAGGACGCCGCGAGGCGACGGTAGTCGCGTTCCACGATGGGGCTGCTCGACTACTACCGGCAGTTCGAGGATCTCGACGAGCGCGAGCTGAACAAGGAGCGCCGGGCGCGCCGGCACCGCGAGCGCGCGCTGGCGCTGGAGCAGGTGCCCGACCTCGACCTGTCGGGCACCGAGTGGCCCGAGTTCCCCAACTCCGAGGTGGTCAACGCCTCGATCTACACCGCCCGCGGGCGCGTGAACGGCTATCCGGACCGCCACGCGGAGGAGGTGCGCCGGGCGCTTGCCACGGCGCACGACGTCGAGCCCGAGCGGATCGCCGTGGGCAACGGCGCCGCCGAGCTGCTGCAGGCGGCGGCGCTGGTGCTCCTCTCAGACGGCGACGAGCTGCTCACCCCGTGGCCGTCCTATCCCCTGTATCCGCTGATGGCGGCGCGAGCCGGCGGACGGCCGGTACCAGTCGACGTGAGCGACGCGGGTATCGAACAGCTGCGGGCGGCGGTCACCGACCGCACGCGGCTGGTGGTGCTCTGCAACCCCAACGACCCCACCGGCGACCTGTTCTCGCCCGACCAGATCGCCTCCCTTGCGTCGGATCTTCCAGAGGACGCGCACGTGCTCGTGGACGAGGCTCTGGTGCACTTCCAGGACGCCGAGGACGTGGACGCCGTGCTGCGCCTCACCGACGCCCTGCCGCGTCTGATGGTCGTGCGCACGTTCTCGAAGATCTACGGGCTGTCGGGCCTGCGAGCCGGATACGCGGTGGGCTCGTCGGCAGCCACATCCCTGCTCGACTCGATCGCCCCCGTGCTGGGCGTCAACGCCCTCACCCAGTCGGCGATCGTGCAGGCGCTGAAGATCGGCGGTCCCGAGGTGGCGCGCCGTCGCGCGGCGGTGATCCGCGAACGCGCACACGTGCTCGCCGAACTGCGTGAGCTGCCGGTCCAGGTCGGCGACAGCCAGGCCAACTTCGTGTGGCTTCGCGCCGAGGGGATGACGGGCGTGGCACTTGCCAACGGCCTGCGCCGCGATGGCGTGGTCGTGGCGGCCGGGGGCCCGCTGGGGGCGGAGGACCACGTGCGCTGCACGGTGCGCGACCAGGCGGCCACCGCGCGGCTGCTCAAGGCGCTGCGGCGGGCGCTGGGTGTATAGCCCCTGGTCGGCCGTCCACGACGAGACGGTGGACCACTGAACGCCTGCCAGCCCTTGTCGGGCGGCCCCGGCCCCAGCCTAGGCCCCGCCCCAAACCCGCTCGGCCACGCGCACGCACAGCTCGAGCTTTCGCCGCTGATCGTCCATCCCCAGCGCGTTGCCCACGACCGAGGTCGAGAAGCCGCACTGCGGGCCGATCGCCAGCCTTTCTGAGTCCACCACCCGAGCCGCCTCTTCCACCCGCGCCACCAGCTCGTCCTCCTCCTCCAGGCGGGCCGTCTTGGTCGTGATCAGGCCAAGCACTATCACCCGGTCCTCGGGCACGAGCGCCAGCGGTTCGAAGCCACCCGAGCGCTCGTCGTCGTACTCCAGCAGCAGCCGGTCGGCTCGCACGCCCCGAAACACGGGCTTGGCGATCTCGCCGTAGCCGCCTGACACCAGCCAGCGGCTGTCCTGGTTGCCCTTGCAGAGGTGAAAGCCGAAGCTCACCTCCGGGGCGGCGTCGATCACCGCGTTGTCCAGCTCCAGCCCGTAGCCGATCCAGCTCTCGGCGGTCCATCCGCGCGCTTCGTAGAACTCGCGCCACTTGGCGTCGATCAGCAGCGGGTAGTGGGGAGCGTCGAGTTGCACGTATCGGCAGCCGAGCCGCGCCAGCTCGCGCACCTCGTCCACGAAGACCGCGGCCACCGCGCCCATGAAGTCGTCGAAGCTCGGGTAGGCCTCGCGCGAGCGCTCGGGCGTCCAGAGGTTGGCGAACAGGCTGGGGCTGGGCAGCGTGATCTTGGCCACCCGGTCGGTGATCGCGCGGAGGAAGGTGCACTCCTCCGCGGCCAGCGAGCGCCGCCGCTCGAGCGGCCGCACGACGGCCATCTGCTCGGGCCGCTCCACGGTCTTGTCGCCCAGCTCGTCGGAGTGCCAGTCGCCCCACAGCCAGGCGTCGATGCCGACGCCCTCGAAGCCGTCGACCGCGGCGGTCAGCTCGGACTGAAACGACTCACGGCGGTACTCGCCGTCGGTCACGACCGGCAGGCCTACCTCCTCCTGCATGGCCACCACAGCGCGGATCGCAGCGTCCTCGGCGGCCTTCAACTCGGCGGGATCGGCCGGATGCTCACGGGCCGCGAGCAGCTCAGGCGGGCGAAGCAGGCTCCCCACATGCTCCGCTCGAGCGGCGATGGGCGTCAGGCCTGGTCGGACTGTCGCAGCAAGGCACCAGTGGTCTGCTCGAGGATCCGCCGCCAGCCGGCAGTGCGCTCGCGCTCCTCGGCGAACTTGCGGACGACCTTGCGCACGCGCGTGGCGGAGATCTCGATCCCGTGCTTGGCGCACACCTCGCTGAGGTTCTCGTAGTCCTCCGCCAGCTTGAGGGTGACCGACTCGAAGCCGTGCTTGGCGATTTCCACTCGGCGGCTGAAGTTCATGACGTTGGTCTCGAACATCAGCTCGTCGTTGGGATCGGGCTCGATCAGGATGATGTCCACGCCCGGGTACTTCTCCTGCCAGTGGCCCACCGCCTCGTGCAGGCGCTGGTGGGCCAGCAGCTTGAAGGTCTGGTAGCCGATCTGGGGGAACCCCATGTCGGACACGCGGCGCACGCGACTGCCGGTGATCGTGGGGATCACCTTCTTGAAGTCGTTGACGTAGGGCACCAGAGGGTTGACCACGATCACGAACTTGGCACCGCGCTCCACCGCGATGTCCACGTTGGTGGTCGAACGGATGCCGCCGTCGATCAGCTGGCGGCCCTTGATCTCGACCGGCTTGTAGACCATCGGCAGCGCCGTGGAGGCGGCCACGGCGCGGGAGATCGGCACGTCGTCCCAGCCGTCACCGCCGAGCACCACCCGTTCGCAGGTGTCGAGGTCGGTGGCCGTGAGGTAGAGCTCCGGCTCGATCAGCCGGAAGTCGTCGCTGCGGTCGGGGTCTGAGAGCACCGACTCCAGGTAGTCCTGGATCGCCGTGCTGTCGTAGAGCCCCGACGGCAGTCCCTCGGCCAGATGGGTGGCCACGTCGATCACCGACAGCTGCCCCATCGAGCTGACCAGGTTGCGTGCCAGCCCCGCCAGGCGCAGCGGAAACAGCGCTGCGCTACGGGCGAACTCGAAGTAGTTGGGACGCATAAGCGAGCCGCCATCCATGTCCTTGAACGGCGTCGGCACCTGCTGGTTGACCACCCGCATCATCTCTTCGGGCGTCACCCCGTTGGCCGCCAGGCTGCTCACGAACGAGCCGGCACTGGTGCCCACATAGACATCGAACTGATTGACCGTCCGGTTCACCGCCAGAAGGTCCAGCGCCCGCAGCGCGCCAATCTCGTACACGCCGCCGGTGAACCCGCCCCCACCCAGTACCAGAGCGGTACGGGAGCGCCTGGGACGGCGCTTCGCGGCCTTGGCTGCGGTGGCCTTCGTCTTGGCCGGAGGCTTCTTGAGCTTCACCACGTCGCCCATATGGGTTCATTATCGACCATGCACCGGATTTCTCGATCCGACGCTCCTTTTGCCCGCTAGCGTGTTGAAGCTCGAGATGCCCCGTCCCGCGACCTCCCGAGTCCTCGTGGCGGCTCTGGCTGCCGCCCTGCTGGTCCCCGCGGGGGCTTCCGCCGCGCCGCCAGAAGCCTCCCAGTCGGGCCTGAGCTCCCAGCTGGCCTCGGCCATGCGTCAGGCCGGCTCCAGCTCCAGCGCCTACGTTGCCGACGCCAGCACCGGTCAGGCGATCTTTCGCTGGCGCCACAACAGCTCGCGCATCCTGGCTTCGAACACCAAGCTGTTCACCACGGCCGCCGTGCTGGCGCGCTACGGGGTTGAGGGCCGGCTGAACACCGCCGTGCGCGGCCGGGGCACGCTGTCCGAGAAGGGGGTCTTCAGCGGCGACCTCTACCTGGTCGGGGGCGGCGACCCGACCTTTGGCAGCTCACGCTTCGTGCGCCGCGCGTACGGCTCGGGCGGCACGGTGGATGGCCTGGCCGAGCAGCTCGAGGAGGAGGTGGGCATTCGGCGGGTCACGGGCCGCGTCTACGGCGACGAGTCGAGCTTCGACACGCTCCGGGGAGGGCCCGAGTCCGGCTTCGGAGTCTCACCTTACGTGGGCCCACTCAGCGCGCTTGCCTATAACCGCGGCCTGGCCACGGAGAGCGGACGCGGCTTCCAATCGGCTCCGGCCGGCTTTGCCGCGGCCGGGCTGCATCGCGCGCTGAGAGCTCGCGGGGTGGGTGTCGCGCGGGCGCCCTCGATCCGGGCCGCACCGTCCTCGAGTGAGGAGCTGGCCGTGGTCGAGTCGCCGACCATGACACGCCTCGCGGCCCTCACCAACAAGCCGTCGGACAACTTCCTAGCCGAGCTGCTGCTCAAGGCCCTCGGGGCCCAGGCCGGCGGACGCGGGACGACCGCGGGCGGCGCCCGGCTCGCGTCGCGCTTCGCGGCTCGTCTCGGCGCCGCGCCCACGCGGCTGGCCGACGGCTCGGGCCTCTCCCGCGCCAACCGCGCCACGCCGGCCCGGATGGTGCGCCTGCTGCTGGCCATGCGCGACCGCGACGAGTCGGACGAGTTCTTCTCCTCGCTGTCGATCGCCGGCCGCGACGGCACGCTCGGGCCCCGCATGCGCAGCGGTCCCGCTCGGGGCAACTGCCGCGGCAAGACCGGCACGCTGTCCAACGTGTCCGCGCTGTCGGGCTACTGCCGCGCGCGCTCGGGCGAGACGTTCGTTTTCTCGATCCTGATGAACGACGTGAACCCCTTCGGCGCGCGGAATCTGCAGGACCGGATGGCGCAGGCGATGGCGGGTGTCAGGTGATGCTGAGCTGTCGCTCAAGAGTTACCTGAGACTCACCCCTCCAGCAGCTTCACCAGCCCGGCCTCGTCCAGCACCTCGGTGCCGATCTTCTCGGCATTGGCCATCTTCGTGCCGGGGTCGGCGCCGGCCACCACGTAGTCGGTCTTCTTGGACACCGAGCCGGTGACCTTGCCGCCGGCGGCCTCCACCCGCTCGGTGGCGTCCTCGCGCGTGAGGTTGGGCAGCGTGCCGGTAAGGACCAGCGTCTTGCCGGCCAGGGGCCCCTCGACATCGTCGGGAGCCGGGCCCTCCTCCTCCAGCTGCAGACCGTGCTCGCGCAGGCGTTCGATCAGCTCGCGAGTGCCCGGCTCGGACAGCGTCTCGAAGATCTGCTGTGCCAGGATCGGGCCGATGCCGGGCACCTCGGCGATCTGCTCGGGCGTGGCCTCCAGCAGCACATCGACGGTGCGGACATGAGCGGCGACGTTGCGCGCGTTGACGAAGCCCACACCCTGGATGCCAAGGCCGAACAGCACGCGGCTGAACGGGCGCGCCTTTGATGCCTGGATCGCCTCGATCAGGTTGTTGGCCGACAGCTCGCCGAAGCCCTCGAGGTCGGTGAGCCGCTCGGCCTCGAGGTCATAGATCCCCGCGACGCCGTCGATCAGCCCGTCGCGCAGGAACTGGAACACGCGCTCCTCGCCGAGCCCCTCGATGTCCATCGCGCCCCGGCTGACGAACTGCTTGACCGATTGGAACAGCTGGCCCGGGCAGCCTGCCCGGTTGGGACAGATCGTCCACGCGCCGCCCTCGGGCTTGACCGTCTCGGTGCCGCATGAGGGGCAGCTCTGGGGAGCAGTGGGCAGCGGCGCGCGATTCTTGCGCTTCTGCGCCTTGGCTGTGGGTGAGACCACGCGCGGGATCACGTCACCGGCGCGGGTGATGATCACCTCGTCGCCCTCGCGCACGTCCTTGCGCGCGATGTCCTCCGCATTGTGCAGCGTGGCGAGCTTGACGGTGACCCCCGAGACCTGCACCGGGGTGAGTTGGGCAAACGGGACCATGTGACCGGTCCGGCCCACGTTCCACATCACCCTCTCCAGCGTGGTGGTGGCGGTCATCGGCGGGAACTTCCAGGCGATCGCGCCGCGCGGCTCGCGGCCGACAACGCCCAGCTGACGCTGGAGGTCGAGGTCGTCCACCTTGACCACCACGCCGTCGATCTCGAAGTCCAGCGATTCGCGCCGCTCTTCCCATCCGCGGCAGGCCACCACCACCTGGTCGAGGGTGTCGTGGAGCTCGATGTCTCGGTTCACCTTGAAGCCGCGCTCACGCAGCCACTCGAGCGACTGGTGGTGCGAATCGAACTGCACGCCCTCGTGGGCACCGATCGAGTAGCACCACATCGACAATGGCCGCGCCGCCGCCAGCGCGGGGTCGAGCTGGCGGATCGAGCCCGCGGCCGTGTTACGCGGATTGGCATACGTGAGCAGCCCCGCGGCGGCACGCTCCTCGTTGAGCTTGGCGAAGGCGGCGCGCGGAAGGTAGGCCTCGCCGCGCACCTCCAGCAGCGGCGGAGCATCGTCGAAGCGCAGCGGGATCGCCTTGATCGTGCGCAGGTTGGTGGTCACGTCCTCCCCCGTCTCACCGTCGCCGCGGGTGGCGCCTCGGACCAGCACGCCGTCCTCGTAGAGCAGCGACACGGCCAGACCGTCGATCTTGGGCTCGGACACGAAGCGGATCTCGGCGTGCTCCTGCGAAGCAGCCGGCTCGGCCGGCTGCGCACGATTCCTCATCACACCCTGCTTGTTCAGCAGGCGCTCGGAGCGCTCGAGCCAGGCGCGCAGCTCCTCCGCGTTGCGGGCGTTGGCCAGCGAGAGCATCGGCTGCAGGTGCTTGACCTGATGGAACTTCTCCAGCGGCGCCGCTCCGGTGCGCTGCGTGGGGGAATCGGGGGTGAGCAGCTCGGGGTGCTCGGACTCGATGTCACGCAGCTCGTTGATCAGCGCGTCGTAGACGTCGTCGCCCACCTCGGGGTCGTCCAGGACGTAGTAGCGGTGGTTCAGGCGGTCCAGCTCGGAGCGCAGCTCGGCCGCCCGCTCCGGCGGGGACTGCTTCGCGGCGCTACTCGACACTCTCGGCGGCGGGGCGCACCAGCGCATCGAGGTCGAAGCCCGCGAGCTCTTCCACGCCGGCCTGGTCGGTCAGGTCGAAGTGCAGCGGCGTGACCGCGATGCGGTCATCTGCAATGGCGGCGAAGTCCGTGCCCTCCTCCTCGCGGTAGCCCGGCCGGTCCCCGTAGATGCGGTAGCGCTTGCGTCCGCCTGCCTCCTCGGCCAGCTCCAGGCGATCCCGGTAGACCCGCTTGCCCAGCCGGCACGCCACGGCTCCCTCGGCGTCCCCGGCCGGGCAGTTCACGTTGAGCAGCGTGCCCTCGGGCATCGGCACGTTCTCCAGCTCCTCCACCATCCGGGCCACGAAGCGGGCGCCCTCCTCGAAGTCCGCGGGCTCCCACGGGCGCCCTGCGCGGAAGTCCACCTGCCCCCGCTCGGCCTGCTGGGAGACAGCGATGGCGGGGATGCCGAGCACGATGCCCTCCAGCGCGGCAGCGACGGTGCCGGAGTAGGTGATGTCGTCGCCCAGGTTGGAGCCGTGATTGATGCCCGAGACGATCAGCTCGGGCTCGAAATCCAGCAGGCCGAGCGTCGCGAAGCGCACGCAATCCACGGGAGTACCGTCAGTCGCGTAAGCGGGCGAGCCGTCGTCGAGCTCCACCTCCTCCACCCACAGGGGCTCGCGGGTAGTGATGCTGCGAGCGGTGGCGCTGCGGTTGGAATCGGGCGCGATGGTGGCCAGCTCCAGGCCAGGGACCGCCATCAGCGCGCGGCGCATGGCGTGCAGGCCCGTGGCGGCGATCCCGTCGTCGTTGGTCAGGAGGATCCTCACCCCCAACAAGATAAAGGTGCCCGTGGCCGCGGTATGTGACGACTCAGTACCGCACCGACTCGAGATAGAGGCCGTGTGCGGCGGCTGTGTCGCCGGCGTCGCTGCGCGGCCGCCCGCTCAGCAGGGACTGGAACCGCTCCGGGCGCCAGCGTCCCGCCGCCACCCCCAGCATGGTTCCCACCAGCGTGCGCACCATGTGCCGCATGAAGGTGTCCGCCTCGATCCAGAAGGCCAGCACATCGTCGTCTTCCCCCACCCACTCGGCACGCACCACGTCGCGCTCGAAGCGCACGTGGTCGGTGCGGGTGGGCGTGAAGGCGGTGAAGTCGTGGGTACCTGGCAGCATGGCCGCGCACTCCCGGAGCGCCGAACGATCGAGCGGATGGCGCCAGTGAAGCGCCCGGTTGTGCTCGAACACGCTCCCCTGCGGCGCGGCGAGCACGCGATAGCGGTAGGTGCGGCTGCGGGCGTCGCGGCGGGCGTCAAAGCCCTCGGGGGCGTCCTCGCTCTCGATCACACGCACGTCGCCGGGCAGGTGGGCGTTGAGAGCAGCCGCAGGGGCTGAGCTGCCCGAGTGGCTGGCCACCTGCCCCCGAGCGTGCACACCCGAATCGGTGCGCCCCGCCACCGTCAAAGCTACCGGCCCAGGAAGCACGGAGGCAAGGGCCTCCTCCAGGACACCTTGCACCGTGCGCACGCCCGGCTGCCCGGCCCAGCCGTGGAACCCGGTCCCGTCGTAGGACAGCAGCAGGCGGGCGGTCAGGGCTATCCGCGCTTGCGCGCGACGATCAGCACGTAGCGGGCATCGACCGTGAACGGACCATCACCGCCGGCCCATTCGCGCGCCATGTCGACCATGGCCTCGCGAAAGCGCGCGTAGTCATCGGCGGGCATCTGCTCCTTGGCCGTGACGTTCATCGGCGAGGCGCGCTCCATACGGGCCGCGAAGTCCTCCGGCGAATCTGCGCTCCAGGGCAGCTCCGCGCGCTGCATGTCGATCGAGTTGGCGAGCCCATCCAGGCGCTCGTGCACCGTGTCCTCGTCGGCCCACTGCTCCAGCCGGGGAGCGTCGTCGGGCGCAGGCGGCCCGTAGCGGCGTCCGAGCTTGAACATGTCGAAGGTGGGTCCCTCGGGCAGCCAGGCGGTCATGCCCACGGTGTTGCCCGGCCGCAGCACCCGGAACATCTCCTCGGCGACCACGCGAGGCTGGGGGGTGAGCATCGCCCCGAAGACCGACCCCACGCAGTCGAAGCGCCCGTCCGCGAAGGGCAGCTCCTCGGCGTCGGCCTCTACCCATTCGATCTCGAACCCCTCGTTCTCGGTGCGCCTCTTGCCCTGCTCGACCATGCCGGGTGCGAGATCGGATGCCACGACGCTCGCTCCCTCCGCCGCACACACCACAGCGAAGTTGCCGTCGCCCGCGGCCACGTCGAGCACCTCTTGGCCGGCGGACACCGCGCACGCATCGGCCAGAGCCGCGGCCGCCGGCCGCAGCATCTCCGACAGCCCCCCATACTCGCCCCTGCTCCAGCTCGTGCGGGCCTGCTCCTTGGCCTTGGCAACGTCCACGGAGGGCAGCCTACGGGACGCCTGCCCCCGGGCGTTAGTCAGATTGCGAAGCCCGAGCCGCCCATGCGGCTCACCTGGCTGGACGACGCATTTCCGGCCGCCGGCGGGGGGCGTGGGTAGGGACCCATCTTCCAGACCTGCCCGCCCACCGTCGCGTAGTGAAAGCGCAGGTAGGCGGTGAGCTCGCCCCGGTGAGCTCCGCAGGCGTAGCGCTTGGGGCCAAGCAAGCCGTGACCATGCCACACCAGCCACCGACCCGGGCCCGCATCGAAGTACCGGCCGTAGAACGCGTCCTGTTGTTGGCGCTCGAGCTCTGCCTGTGTCTCCAGATCGGGCGATTCCGAGCAGAACTGGCACCGGAAGACCGAGCGCACGGACATCGGTTGCTCCTATGTCAAGGCGGTCGCCGTGTCAAGGCGGCTCGCGGTTGGGTTTGGGGTGTTGAGGAGCCGCCAAGCGCGGCGTGCGAGGTGGCGTTTGAGGCAGCGCAGTGCTTCCAT
>Ga0136620_10000197_pt1 | contig 26841 bp, 31 predicted proteins | sample AntDrymUQ4162106_2_FD_104806 | JGI IMG/M metagenome (GOLD analysis project Ga0136620, IMG submission 104806) | Polar desert sand microbial communities from Dry Valleys, Antarctica - metaG UQ416 (21.06) | ecosystem: Environmental > Terrestrial > Soil > Desert | place: Antarctica: Dry Valley... | reverse complement strand
GCGGGGTTAGCTGACGGGCTCGCGCATCGCGCTACCGGGCACACAGGCCCGGATTCGCCCCAGGAACCGCTCGAGATGGGTCCCCCGCTCCCACCCGTGCGACGGGCGGGACTCGGCGTGGCCCAAGACTACCTAAAAGCTCGCTCAAGCAGGCGCTCCGGCTGCCAGAATGGTCGGACACATGCCACGACCTACTTCCTTCGGCAAGGACACCGGCCTGCAGCTCCGGATGACCTTCACCATGTTCCTGCTCGGCCTCGTCTACGTCGTCCTGATCGTCGCGCTGCTCGGATCGGGCGTCAACGGCGCGATGGTCGCGCTGATCGCCGGCGGCCTCGCCGTCTTCCAGCTGTTCGGATCGGACAAGCTCGCGCTGCGGGCGATGGGCGCGCGCGAGGTGACCCCCGCCGAGGCGCCGGAGCTGCACGCGATGATCGATCGCCTGTGCGTGCAGGCCGACCTGCCCAAGCCGAAGGTCGCGGTAGCGGACACGCGCATGCCCAACGCCTTCGCACTCGGGCGTTCGCCGAAGTCGGCCACCGTCTGCGCGACGACGGGGATCATGGAGCTGCTCTCCCCCGCGGAGCTCGAGGGCGTGATGGCGCACGAGCTCACGCACGTCGCCAACCGCGACGTGCTGGTGATGACGCTCGCGTCGTTCTTCGCGACGATCGCCGCCTACATCGTCCAGTTCGGCTTCCTGTTCGGCGGTGGCCATGGCCACGGCGACGACGACGACAACCCGAGCATGCTCGTGCTGTTCCTCGTCTCGATCGGCGTCTACGTCGTCTCGTTCTTCCTGATGCAGGCGCTCTCTCGCTACCGCGAGTTCTCCGCCGACCGCGGCGCCGCGCTGATCACCGGCCGCCCGAGCGCCCTGGCCTCGGCGCTCACGCGGATCTCGAGCGGCATGCAGCGCATCCCGCAACAGGACCTGCGCGCCACGCAGGAGCTCGCGGCGTTCTACATCTTCCCGCCCGGCGCGGGCAAGAAGCTCGGCGCGCTGTTCGCGACCCACCCGCCGATGGAGAAGCGGATCGCGGCGCTCTCGCGTCTGGAGATGCAGCTGCAGGGCACTGCCTGATGGGCTTTCTCGACATCGTGACGGGCAAGCGCAAGATGAAGCAGCCGGCGGAGAGCCGGCTGTTCGCCATGTCGACCGCGGCGGTCACGCTCGATATGACGCTCGAGCTGCACACCTCCGGCAAGGCGGCGATCGTGTTCCAGCCGCTCGCGACGGCCGACTTCTCGTCGATCGTGACCGACATGGAGGAGGTGCTGCGCGGCACAGGTGAGGACGCGGGCACCCAGGTCGACAGGACCGACGACAGCTTCGGCTACCGCTGGATGGTGCTGTCCGACGACGAGTTCGAGGATCTCGTCGTCGGAATCAACGTCGTGTCGCAGGCACTGCAGGACGGCGGCTACGGGGAGCGGATCCTCTGCGCCGTGTTCGCGTTCCGCGATGCGCAGGACAAGCCCATCTACTGGATCTACAACTACAAGCGCGGCACGTACTACCCGTTCGTCCCTGCCGGCGGCCCTCAGAACCGCGACAGCGAGCGCGAGCTGCGGCTGAAGGCCCAGATCGGGCACGAGCTCCCCGTGGAGGCGGAGCTCGAGCGCTGGTTCCCGCTCTGGGGCATCCCCATTTAGGAGGGCGAAGCCCGGCTAAGACCAGACCGCGGCCTCGGCCGGTGACGAGGCCTCCGGCCGAGGCAGAATGTCTGGCCTGTCAATCAGAACGCGGTCTGGATGACTCGCGGAGCACTTCTGTTCGGGCCAGGGCTCTGGCGGCGTCAATCCGGGATCAGGCCGTCGCCGGTGAACTCCTGCGCCGCCTCGACGAATGACGTGTCGGGCGGCGGGAGGATGACGTCGGACTCCTCGAGCTCGTCGTCACCCAGCTTGCGCCCGTCACTCCGGACCAGGGCGAGCATCTCCTCGAAGAGCGCGTGGAAGCGGTCCTCGTCGTCGGCCTCGACCGCCGTGACGACCTCGTTGTCGAGCTCGTTGAGGCGCTGTGCGTCCTCGTCGGGCAGGCGGTACTGGTCCTCGGTCGCGATCCGGACGATCACTGCTGGCCGTCCTGCGTCGGCTGGCCGGCGGGCTTGCCCTGCTCCAACGCCGGCGAAGCGGCGCTGCCGGACCCGAGCTCCGCCTTGAGCTTCGCCAGGTCGTCGTCGACCTGGCTGCCCGAGGTCAGCTCGTGCAACTGGCGGTCGATGTCGTCCTGGCCGGCCGTGAGCGTGAGGTTGTCGTCGAACGCACCTGCGGCCTCGAGCTCGTCCATGGCGCTGGCACGGGCGCGCATGTTCTCCGTCTTGTCCTGCGCGCGCTGCATCGCCATGCCGACGTCGGCCATCTCCTCGCCCACGCCGGTCGCGGCCTCGCCGATCTTGACCTGCGCCTCGGCAGCCGAGTACTGGGCCTTGATGACCTCTTTCTTGGTGCGGAACTGCTCGAGCTTGGAGCGCAGCTTCTGCTCCTTGTCGATCAGCCCCTGCTGCTGCGCCTCGAGCTCGACGACCTGCTGGTCGAGCGTCTGCAGCTCGTTCTGGGCGAACTGCTTGCGCTCGAGCGCCGTGCGCGCGAGATCCTCGCGATTCGACGCGAGCGCCTGACGGGCCTGCGTGTCGAGCTTGACCACCTGTTGCTCAAGCTTCTGCTGCTGCAGCTGCAGCCGCTTCTTGGCGGTCACCACATCCGCGACGCCCTTCTTGACGTTCTGGAGCAGCTCCATCTGCTTGGTATAGGAGTACTCGAGCGTCTCGGACGGATCCTCCGCCTTGTCGAGCATCTTGTTGATCTTCGACTTGATGACGGTGGACATGCGTCCACTCATTCCGGGCACGGCTACCTCCGCGTTTGGGACCGGCCCCAAGCGTATCCTGCGCGGGGCGCCGGGCTAGAAGTAGCCGGGATGGCGCTTCACGAAACCGCGCGGCGAACGCTTCATCGGGCGCCAGCGGGGGCCTCGCTCGAACACCGAGGCGGCGAATCCGCGCGAGCGGCTCATGCCGGCCGCGCTCGTGTCGAGCCGCAGGCCGGCGATCTTGGTGTACGCGTGGCCCGGGTTCGTGAACACGGTGATCCAGGCGCCCTTGCCCTCATAGCCCCAGCGCATGAACGAGCCGGAGTCCAACGGGGCTTTGAGCAGTCCGCCTGCGTGCAGCGCGAACGAGATGGTGCCCGAGCAGTCCGCGCCGTCAGCGACGTCGAACTTCAGGTTGTGCCCGCCGCCGTAGCTGTAAGGGAGTGCCTGCATCGAATTGGCGGCCCAGATCGCCTGCTTGACCTGCTCGGGCGCGTCAGCCGGGGCGGCGGCGGTGCCGTCCGGGAGCAGTCGGGCGCGCGTCCCGGGAACCTCCGGGCCCGTCCAGCGCCCGGGCTCGAGCATGGGTGGCGGAGCCGGCGCCTCCTCGGCGAAGGCAGTGCCCCCGGTCACCGGAGGTGCAGCCAGCGCACCGGAAGGCACGGCGGCGCACAGCAACGCTATGGAGATTGGCGCGAACGCCCGCGGAAACAACGACATGGACCTCTTTCGTTGGCCTGCGGGGTTAGCTGACGGGCTGGCGCTGAAAGAGCCTGCGCCCCGCGACGCTCAGATCGCGCGGTTCGCCCCAACTTATTGGTTCCCCCGCCCCCCGGAACTCCTTCCGGGGGTTCGGCTTGGCCGGGCACTGTACTAGGTCGGTCGGCGCATCCAATTGGACTTAAGTGCGGAATTTGCGAATGTTTCGTGGCGGGATTGCCCAATCCTGCCCGGGCGCTAGCGTTGTTGTCGTGCGCTTCGCGCTCCTGCCGGCAGCCTTCTGCGCCCTGATCGTGTCGTTCGCCGGGTGCGGGGGCGGTGATGGCGGCGACCGGTCGGACGGCGGCGGCGACGGCGCGTCCGGACAGACGCCGGCGCTCGGTCGCGAGGGCGGCGACGAAGCAGCGGTCCAGGATCTCGGGTTCCCCGCGCTGGCCACCCGCAACACGACGCGCGTGGCCGGCGCCGACCCGATCACCGACGCCGCAAGCGTCGCCCAGGCGGTGTTCCCGTCGCGCGATGACGACACCCGCCCGCGTGCGGTGACGCTCGTCGATGCGGCCGATTGGCGCGTCGCGATCTCCGCGGCGCAGCTGATGGCGGCACCGCTGCGGGCGCCGCTGCTGTTCTCCGAGGGCGGCGAGCTGCCGGTCGTGACCGAGCGGGCGCTGGGACGGATGATCCCCACGGGCGCCAAGGAGGCGGGCGGCGCCCAGGTCATCGGCGTCGGGGCAGCGGCCGCCGCAGAGGGCTACAAGACGACCAAGGTCGAGGGCGCCGACCATGCAGCCATGGCACAGGCGATCGACCGCCTTCACAGCGCGGCGGCGGGCAAGCCGTCGCGGGCAGTGCTTGTCGCGTCCTCCGAGCAGTCAGGCTTCTCGATGCCGGCGGCGGGCTGGGCGGCGAAGTCGGGCGACCCGGTGCTGTGGGTCACGCGCGACGCGATCCCCGCGGCGACCCGCGCAGCGATCACTGCGCACAAGCGCCCGCGGATCTATGTGCTCGGGCCGGAGCAGGCGATCTCGAAGGAGGTGCTCGACAAGCTCTCGAAGCTGGGCGCCACGCGGCGCATCAGCGGAGCCGACCCGGTCGCCAACGCGATCGCGTTCGCGCGCTTCTCGGACGGCACGTTCGGCTGGAATGTCGTCGATCCTGGCCACGGGCTCGTGTTCATGAACTCGGTACGACCGCTGGATGCCGCAGCAGCGGCTCCGCTCTCAGCGTCGGGGACGTACGGCCCGCAGTTGCTGCTCACGGCACCCAACGTGCTGCCGGCGCCGCTGCAGGAGTACCTGCTCGACATCCAGCCCGGCTATGACTCCGACCCTGTGCGCGGCGTCTACAACCACGGCTGGATGATCGGCGACGAGCGCGCCGTCGCGATCGACGTGCAGGCCCGCATCGACGCGCTGCTGGAGATCCAGGCGGTCGGCAGCAGCGACGGCGCGTAGACTGCGGCTCGATGGCCGAAGCCGAGCAGCCCGAGCGCCTGCGCCCGCAGCATCGGGTGAGCGTCGACGACGTGCGCCAGCTGATGGGCGCATCGACGCCGCACTTCGCGCTCCAGCTGCGCAACCGGATCCGCAGGCTGATCGCGCCGCTGCCGCCCGGCGATCCGGCCCGGGCGGAGGGCGAGCGCGAGATCGCGCGGCTCGACCGGATCGCCTTCACAGGCGAGGTCCGCGGCGCGCAGGGCCAGGACGGCGAGCGATCGCTGCCGAGCCTCGGTGAAGGCGAGCCGACACGTCACATCGAAGGCCCGGCGCGCGGCTGACGCGCGCCGTCTCTGTCTCAGCACTGCGCAGCCCGGCCGATCCGGCTGCCCCTCGATGTACCGTCAGGACGAGCATGTCCGACCATCACGAGCCGTCGCTGTCCCCGACCCCGACTCCCGCGACGTCTGGGCGTCCAGACGGCATCCCCGGCTCGGACCTCACAGGTCCGTGGCCGGTCGGCCAGTACGCAGCTCGGCTGCGCGGCCGGCTACGCGGCTTCTCGCACGTGCAGGTTTTCGGCGAGGTCTTCAACCTGCGCAGCGGGCGCGCGCGGGTGTGGTTCGAGCTGCGCGACGAGCGCGGCGCGCTGCCGTGCTCGATGTGGCGGGGAGACTTCGACGCGCTGGCCGCGCCGTTGAGCGACGGGCAGCGCGTCGTCACCGCCGGCGGTTGCGACTTCTATCCCGGCTCACGCACGGCTTCGCCCGCGTTCTCGTTCGCGGTCACGGAGGTCCGTGTCGCCGGCGAGGGCGACCTGCTCGCGCAGCTGGACCGGTTGCGCCGGACCCTGCACGCCGAGGGACTGTTCACGCCGCAGAAGCAGCTCGCACTGCCGGCGCTGCCGCGCTGCATCGGAGTCGTAACCGCCGAGGGCTCCAAGGCGCGCGACGACGTGCTCGCGGGGCTTCGGCGGCGCGGCTGGGCCGGGCGGCTCGTGTGGGCGTTCGTGCCGGTCCAGGACCGGCACGCCGCCCCGGCGGTGACAGGCGCGCTGCAGGACCTCGCCGCGCTCGAGGAGGTCGACGTCGTGATCGTCGCACGCGGCGGCGGCTCGCTGGCCGACCTGTTCGCGTTCTGCGAGGAGACGCTCTGCCGCACTGTCGCGCTGCTGCGGGTGCCGGTGATCGCCTCGGTCGGGCACCACACCGACCGCACGCTGATCGACGACGTCGCGGCCCTGTCGTGCTCGACCCCCACGCATGCAGCGGAGGCCGCCGTGCCCGTCGACTGCGGCGTCGCGAGGCAGCGCCTTCACAGTCTCGCATCCCGCCTGGAACGCCAGGGGCGGCGCGCGATCCTGGAGCGCGCCCGGGCGCTCGCAAGATTGGCGCGTGCGCCCGCTGACCACGTGGACCGCCACCGTGCGCATCTGCACCAGCAGTCGCGCGAGCTGCGCGCGAGCGTGCGCCGGACTATGGCCGGCGAGGAGCGCCGCGCCGTGGCGGCGGCCGGGGTGCTGGCGCGCAGGGGATCTGCGGCGACGGTGGCGGCGCGGCGCTCGCGTGAGCTCGACCGGCTGCGACTCGCGCTTGCCGCGCACGATCCGCAGCGCATGCTGGAACGCGGCTACGCGCTCGTCGAGGACGACTCCGGCGAGCCCGTCTCGAATGTCGCGGACGCGCGCGGACGCGAGCGGCTCATGCTGCGGATGTCCGATGGCGCGCTCCCTGTCCGACCGGAGTCCTAGCCTGGCAGGCCATGACGGAGAGCACGATCAGCTACGAGACCGCCTGCGCGCGCATCGAGGAGATCATCCGTCGTCTCGATTCCGGCGACGCGGGGCTGCGCGAGACGCTCGAGCTCTGTCAGGAGGGCCGGCGCCTGGTCGAATTCTGTGCCGGCGAGCTCGAGGCAGTGGGCCGCGGGCTCGAAGAGCTCAAGCTCGACCAGCTCGTCGCCCGGCTCGAGGAGGGACGCGCGGCGGCGTAGCGCCGGCCGTCAGCCGTTCTCGTCGGCCTTGACCAGGCCGGAGCGGAGTGCAAGCAGGGCGATCTCGGCGCGCCGATCGGGTGGCGGCATTTCCTGCAGCCCGAAGGACCGGCCCAGATGCTCGAGCTCAGTCGTCACGACCTCCTCGGCGATCCCCGTCTCGGCCGCGATCGCGGCGTCGCCGGCCGGGTTGATCCCCTCGCCGTCGCCCATCAACGGGCGGCACAGAGCGTGAAGGATGCGCTGTTGCTGCTCGGAGAACTGGGGCGCGACCCCCAGCTCGCCGGGCGCAAGCGTCACCCCGAGCCCCCCCAGGCCGGGATCGCAGAAGGCGATCGAGGTCTGCCCGATGCGTACGAGGTCGCCGTCGGTCAGCCTTCTACGGCCGTGCATCCGCAGCCCGTTCACATAGGTGCCGTTCTGTGAGTAGCCGTCGTCGCACAGCGTCCACTCACCGGCCTTGAACTCCAGCTCGGCGTGGAGTCGCGAGACTTCGGGATCCCATGCGAGCGCGACGTCGGCCTCCTGGCGCCGGCCGACGGTGACCGAGCCACTGCCCGGGTCGAGCCGCACGATCTGCTGAACACGCTGGTCGTCGCGAAGCAACAGGAAGGGCGCGCCGCTCCGCTCAGCCGCGCGCCGGGCCTCGAGATCTTCCGGAGACGCCAGGTCCAGTGCCAGGGGGGTTTCCATCGTGCGCGTCGATTCTACGTCGCATCGGCCCGGCGGCGGGCGCACCGAGGGCGTTTTCCGAGCGCGCCCGCCAGCGGAGCGGCGAGCGCTGAGAACCGCACGCCGCGCCGACACCGCGCGAACCGCCTCACAACCCAGGGATCTTGCCGCTCAGTCCGCCGCCGCCGAGCTTGCTCAACACGTCTGCCGGGCTGAGGCCGAACTTCTCGAGCAGGCCCGAGTGCTCCTCGGTGTCGACCTGGTCGGGCAGTTGCGCGTCGGCCTCGCCGACCTGATCGTCCTTGCCCTGCTTGCGCAGGAGATCGAGAATCTGCTCCTTGGGAATCTGCATGCCGGGCGGCCTACCCGCGCAACTCGGCGTGCACCCGGGAGACGTCAGATTCAGACCCGCTGGATGATCGTCCCGGTGCCCAGCCCGCCGCCGCAGCACATCGTCACCAGGCCCGTCTCGGCGTCGGAGCGCTCGAGCTCGTGCAGCAGCGTCGTGAGCAGCCGCGCGCCCGTCGAGCCGAGCGGGTGGCCGAGCGCCATCGCGCCGCCGTTGACATTGACGCGGTCCATGTCGGCCTGCAGCTCACGCTGCCAGGCCAGCACGACCGGCGCGAACGCCTCGTTGACCTCGAACAGGTCGACATCGCCGATCCGCATGCCGTTGCGCTCGAGCAGCTTGCGCGTCGCGGGGATCGGGCCTGTGAGCATCATCACCGGGTCAACGCCCACGGTCGTCTGGTCGACGATCCGGGCCCGTGCCGTCAGCCCCAGCTCGCGCGCCTTGTCGGCGGCCATCAGCAGCACCGCCGCGGCGCCGTCGGAGATCTGCGACGCGTTGCCGGCCGTCACCTTGCCATCCGGCTTGAACGCGGGCTTGAGCGCGGCGAGTGCCTCGAGGTTCGAGTCCGGCCGGATGCCCTGATCGGCGATGACCGTGTCGCCGTTGAGCGCGAATGGGATCGTCTCGCGCTCGAAGCGCCCCTCCTCGCTCGCCCGAGCCGCGCGCTGGTGCGAGCGCACTGCCAGCTCGTCCATCTCCGAGCGCGGGATCTCCCAGTTGTCGGCGATCAGCTCCGCCGAGATGCCCTGCGGCACGAGGTTGTAGCGCTCGAGCATCGCGGGCGGCCACGGGGAGCCGACCTCGTCGACCCACTTGAAGCCGACGCCCATCGGCACATGGCCCATGTGCTCCACCCCGCCGCCGATCACGACGTCGTGCACGCCGGATGCGATCAGTGCCGCGCCGAAGTTGACCGACTGCTGCGCGGAGCCACACTGGCGGTCGACCGTCGTCGCAGGGGTCTCGACCGGAAGCCCGGCCTGCAGCCAGGCGTTGCGCGTGACGTTGAACATCTGCTCGCCGTACTGCTGCACACAGCCGCCGATCACGTCCTCGACCTGCTCCGGCTCGATGCCGGCACGCTCGATCAGCTCCGTGAAGCATCTGCCGAGCAACTCGTTCGCGTGCGTGTCGCGGAAGATGCCCTTCTCCGGATGGCCACGCCCGATCGGCGTCCTGACCGCCTCGACGATCACCACTTCCCGACCGGCTTGCATCGCTTGGACTCCTCCGCTTTCGTGGCGCTGGGCTTCGTAGTCTACGAGTTGACTGACCAGTCAACCGGGGAGTGACGAGAGCGTGTCAGAACGGATCGGGATCGCCGGCGGCGGCGCCATCGCCTCTGGGCTCGCCTGTGTGGCGGCCGAGCACGGCCAGGTGGTGCTGTGGGCGCGCCGCCCCGACGCAGCCACCGCGAAGGTGGAGCGGCTGATCGAGCGCCGCGGCGGTGCGGGCGCGGGCAACGTACTGGTGTCCGACGATCTCGGCGCCCTGCGCGACGCCACGTTCGTCGTCGAGGCGATCGCCGAGGACCAGGCCGCGAAGGCCGTGCTGCTGCGGGAGCTGGGCGACGCGGCGCGCGACGGGACGATCATGGCCACCACCACGTCGGCGCTCTCGGTCAGCGCGCTCGCACAGGCGAGCGGTCGCCCGCAGCGCTTCCTCGGCCTGCACGTCTTCAACCCGGTGGCGAAGATGGACCTGGTGGAGCTGGTGTTCCCGGCCGCGGCCGACGCGAACACACGCGAACGCGCGCGCGCCCTGTGCCAAGCGCTGGGCAAGATCGCGGTCGAGGTGCCCGACACCCCGGGCTTCGTGGTCAACCGCCTGCTGTTCCCGTTCCTCTTCGATGCGGTAGCGCTGCTCGAGCGCACCGGCCTAGACCCGCGGGCGGTCGACGACTGCATGCGCATGGGAGCCGGTCACCCGATGGGGCCGCTCGCGCTCCTCGACTACATCGGGCTCGACGTATCAGCGGCGATCGGCCGCTCGATCGGCGCGCCGGTGCCCGCCCGGATCGAGGCTCTGATCGCAGCCGGCGCGCTCGGAAAGAAGGCCGGGCGTGGCTTTCACGATTATTGAGAGCGTTGTCGAAATGTTTACCGCAGATTGAGGTGGCGTTGCGAGCATGCCGTTTGCGACGAAAGTACCCCTCATCGCAACCCCTCCTCCAGAAGCACTATGGCCGCCGGACTCGCTCCCCTGAGTCCGGCGGCCATATGTGTTTCTCTCGGTCGATCCTCCCCAGGATCTCCCTTCTCTCCTCCTCAACCGCCGAAGCGGTCGGGCAGGTGCGCGGCAAGGTAGCGCGTCTTGCGCGCTTGTGCAATCTGCCACGCGACCAGCATTTGTCCGACCGGGTCCCCGGCGGCCGGCCGGCTCAGGATGGTGAGGCCGGCTGCTCGCCGTGCTGGCGGATCCGCACGGCCTCGATGCGGTTCTCGCGCACGGACTCGACGCGGATCGTGTAGCCGTTGTGCTGGATCGAGTCGCCGCGCTTGGGCAACCGCCCGAGCTCGCCGAACACGAACCCGCCGACCGAGTTGTAGGCGTCGGAGTCGACAGGAAGCTCGAGGCCGTAGTCCTCGAGGTCGGTGATCGCGACGTGACCGCGGACGAACCAGTCGCCGTTGGCGAGCCGGCGGACGGCGCCACCGAGCGGGTCGGTCTCGTCGTCGATCTCGCCGACGACCTCCTCGATGATGTCCTCGACGGTCACGATCCCGGCGGTCCGCCCGTACTCGTCGATCACGATCGCCAGCGAGGTGCGCTGGCGCTGGAGGTCGGCGAGCAGGTCGTCGAGCGGCTTTGTCTCAGGGACGAGCGGCGCCTCGCGCACGAGCCCCTCGATCGTCGCGTCGGCGCCGTCGGACAGCAGCAGTTGCGCGAGCGCGTTGGCGTGCACGATCCCCTTGACGCGGTCGTGGTTCTCGTCCTCGGTCACCACCAGCCGCGTGTGCCCCGAGGAGACGCAGCGGCGCAGCGCCGTCTCGACGTCCTCGGACAGGTCCACCGTCACGATCGCCGGCGCCGGGGTCATCACCTGGCGCGCCTCCTGCTCGTGCAGGTGGAAGACGCCCGTCAGCATCCCGGCCTCACCCGGGTCGAGCTTGCCCCCGATCAGCGACTGGGCGATCAGCAGCTTGAGCTCGTCGGGTGATCCAGCCTCGTCGAACTCGCCCGAGTTGCGGATCCCGATCAGCCGCAGCAGGCCGTTGGAGGCGTTGTTGAGCAGGACGATCCCGGGATGGAAGATCGCCGCGAAGATGTTCAGCGGCCGCGCGATCCGGCGCGCCGTCGCCTCCGCCTTATTGATCGCGTAGATCTTCGGGACCTGCTCTCCGATCGTTATGTGCAGCGCCGTCGTGATCAGGTAGGCCAGGCCGAAGGAGATCGCGAGCGAGAGGCCGTGCGGCACGCTCTCGCCCAGCCCGTCCTCGATCACCGAGGCGACGGCCGGCTCGCCGAGGAAGCCGATGCCGAGCGACGTCAACGTGATCCCGAGCTGACATGCGGCCAGATAACGGCTCAGGTCGTCGAGCTGCTGGACCACCGTGCGGGCGCCGCGCTTGCCCTGCTCGGCGTCCTCCTCGATGCGCGAGCGACGCACGCGCACGAGCGCGAATTCGGCCGCGACGAAGAAGCCGTTGAGCAGCACCAGGACGAGCACCGCGAGGATCAGCAGCGCCGTGATCATGCGCGTGAGCGGCTGCGCCGGGCCGGCGCGCCGCTACTTCGGGATGCGTCGTCGTCGGGCATCAGGGCGACGCCGCGAGCGTAGCAAGCGCGGGGGCGGCCGAACCCGCGCTGATCAAGCCTCCGTGACCGCGTCGATGCGCCGGGCGAGCGCATGGTCGGCGTCGGTCAACCCGCCCTCGGAGTGCGTGGACAGTGTGAGCCGCACCTTGTTCCAGCCGTGGACGAGGATGTCCGGATGGTGGTCGGCCGCTTCGGCCGCGTCCGCGACGCGGTTCACGAACGCGATCGCCCCCTCGAAGTCCTCGAACTCGAAATCGCGCTCGAGCGCGTCCGGGCGCTGCGACCAATCGCTCATCGGGCCTCCGGCCATACTTGTCGGGTGCGCATCGTCTCACTCGTCCCGTCGGCGACCGAGATGCTGTTCGCGCTCGGGGTCGGCGACGAGGTTACCGCCGTGACGCACGAGTGCGACCACCCGGCGCAGGCGCTCGAGCTGCCCAGGATCACCCGCGATGTGATCGGCCCGGGGCTCGGCCCGGACGAGATCGACCGCGCCGTGCGCGAGCTCACGGAGCAGGGACTGGCGATCTACGAGCTCGACGAGCACGCGCTGCGGTCGCTCGCCCCCGACCTGATCGTGACCCAGGCGCTGTGTGCGGTATGCGCGGTCTCCTACGACGACGTGCGCGCGGTCGCCGAGCGGATGGATCCCGCGCCGCAGGTGATTGCGCTGGACCCGCACACGCTCGGCGAGATGCTCGGCGATCTGCGCACGCTCGCGCACGCCACCCGCGCCAAGGACGCGGGCGTCGACCTGATCGCCGGCGCGGCCGCACGCATCGACCGCGTCCGCCTGGCGGTGCGCGGTGCGCAGCCCGTCTCCGTGGCTGCGCTCGAGTGGCTCGACCCGATCTTCGTCGCCGGGCACTGGACGCCGCAGCTGATCGAGTACGCGGGCGGGATCGACCTCTTCGGGCTGCCCGGTGAGCGCTCCGAGACGCGCACGTGGGAGGAGCTCGCCGCCGCGCAGCCGGATGTGGTCATCTGCATGCCGTGCGGCTATGACGCCGAGCGCGCGCACCGGGAAGCGGAGACGTTCGCCGACGAGCTCGCCGGGCTCGGTGCCCGGCGCGTCGTGGCGGTCGATGCTTCCGCCTACTTCTCGCGGCCCGGGCCGCGGCTCGTCGACGGGCTCGAGTTGCTTGCGCACATCCTGCACCCCGACCTGGTGCCCCACGCGCCGGGCGAGGTGCGGGAGGTGCATGTGTAGCTCGGCGTCGGCGAACGTTCGCGCTACGCGTCCGCCGACGCCTCGCGCCAGCGCTTGCGCGCGCGCTCGATCGACTCCAGCGCCTCGTCGCGCGAGTACCAGCCGTCGACCTTCACGACCTTCCACTCCGGGGTCTTGTAGATCGAGAAGAAGTGCGAGATCTCGTCGCGCAGGGTCATCGAGAGGTCTTCCAGGCGTTCGATGTGCGACCAGTTCGGATCGGTGTGGGGAACGCAGAGGATCTTGTTGTCCTCGGAGTTCTCGTCGCGCATCCGGAACAGCGCGACCGGCTTGACCTCGATCAGGCAGCCGGGGAACGTCGGCTCGGAGACAGCGATCATCGCGTCCAGCGGATCGCCGTCGGCGGCCAGCGTGTGGCGGAAGAAGCCGTAGTCGGTCGGGTAGCCGAGCGAGGAGAAGAGCAGCCGGTCGAGCTTGATCGCGCCGAGCTTCTCGTCCCACTCGTACTTGTTGGACGATCCCTTCGGGATCTCGACCACCACGACCAGGTTCTCGGGCATGGCGGCAGGCTAGCCCGAGACGCCGCCGGCGCGACCCGAGACGGCGATCGCGGCGACAGCGGCGATCACGCCGACGAGCAGGCACACAGCGATCGGGAGCGCGATACCCGGCCGCCTCGCGGCCAGCCGCTCCATCGCGAAGGCCGCTGCCGCGCCGCCGACCAGCCCGCCGAGATGTCCGCCGATCGAGATGTTGGGGATCACGAAGCTGATCACCAGGTTGAAGAGGATCACCGGGCCGATCCCGGACTGCATCGGATCGATCCCGCGCGAGCGCTGCATCACGAACGCCGCGCCCATCAGGCCGAACACGGCCCCCGACGCTCCCACGGTGACGGCGTTGGGGGACAGCAGCAGCGCCCCGAACGAGCCGGCCAGCAGCGAGGCGAGGTACAAGGCGAGAAAGCGCGCGTGCCCGAGCGACGGCTCGAGCATCGTGCCCAGCCAGTACAGGATGTACATGTTGAACCCGACGTGCAGCAGGCCCGAGTGCAAGAAGCCCGACGTGACGAGTCGCCAGATCTCGCCCTGGTCGACGCTGGGCCCGAACAGCGCGAGGTCGAAGAACACGCGCGACGTGCCGCCGCTGCCCGTCAGGAACGAGCCGCCCGCGCCGGAGCCGAGGAACATCAGCACGTTGACCGCGATCAGCACGTAGGTGACCGTCGGGTCGACGTGCATCGAGCGCAGCGTGTGCACCTGCTGCTTCTGCCCCGCGCACTCAGGGCAGCGCATGCCGACCGCCGTCGTGGTCATGCAGTCAGGGCAGATCGGGTTGCCGCAGTTCGAGCACGAGACGCCCGTCTCACGCGAGGGGTGCCGGTAGCACGTGGCCATCTCGAGCCGAACCTAGCAGGGGCGCTTGCGCGTCAGATCAAGCGGGCGTGGCGGTGATCACGGGCGGCTTGGTCGGCGCGGCCGAGCCCCCCTTGGGCTCGTCGGTGACGAGCACCGCCTCGACTCCGTCGAGCGAGCCGGGCACGGCGACCTCGGCCGATCCGTCGCTGCGCGTCGACCACAGCGAAGAGGTCGGCTCGGGATCCTGACCCGGGCGCTTGAGCCACACCTGGTAGACACGACCGCTCGGGGGAGCGGGCATGTTCTTGGCGACGAGCGTCGCGCCGTCTTCGCTGATCTTCAGCCGCACATCCGCGCCGGGCGCCTGGGTCGTCGCCACGACGGTGCGTGGCTCCTCGCCGCCGCTCAGCAGCACGCCGGCGGCACCGCCGCCGGCGAGCAGCAACAGCGCGCACGCGAGCGCGACGCCGGGGCGCATCAGCCAGCCGCCGAGAGGCCGCCCGCCCAACCGCCGCCGGCGCCCCCCGACGCGGCCACGGTCGGAGGCGGGCGAACGCTCGTCGGCGTCGCGGCCGGTGGCCACGGTCTCAGGCACGTCGGCGCGCTGCCCGGCGGCTGCCAGCAACTGGGCCTCAGAGTTCACGACGGCCATGATCCGCCCCTTGAGCGCGGGCGGAGGAGACACGAGCGGCACCGACATCGGCAGCGCGTGGACGGCAACGCGCAGATCCGCGACGTCGTGCAGGCAGCGCGGGCACTCGGCGAGGTGCGCCTCGAAGCGCTCCCACTCGACCGGCTCGAGCGCGCCGAGCAGATAGGCGCCGACGGAGTCGGCCCACTGTGCGTGATCAGGTCTGTGCGTGCTCATCCCAGGCCCACCTGCCCTGCTCCCAGCCCGTGGCGCATCTTCTCGAGCCCGAGCCGCATGCGGCCCTTGACGGTTCCGATCGGCGTCTCGAGCATCTCGGCGATCTCGGAGTGCGTGAAGCCGCCGAAGTAGGCCAGCTCGATCACCTGGCTCTGCTCGGACGGCAGGTGCGCGAGCGCAGCGCGGACGGTGGCGGCCTCTTCGTGGCGGGCCGCCTCGACGTCGGTGCGCTCACGCGTCTCGAGCGTCTCCTCCAGGCCCTCGTCGCTCGCCCGTCGCTTCTCGTGCACGAATGAGCGCCGCAGCGCGTCGATCGCGCGGTGGTGGACGATGCCGAGCACCCAGGTCCGGACCGAGCCGCGTGCGCGCTCGTAGCGCGCGCCCGAGCGCCAGATGTTCAGGAACGCCTCCTGCACGACGTCCTCTGCGACGCCGCGTGAGCCGGCCATCCGGTAGGCGAGCGAGTAGGCCGCCTGGGAATGGCGTTCGTAGATGACCTCGAAGGCCGCCGCCTGGCCACGGCGCATGAGCTGCATGAGGTCCTCGTCGGCGAGGGAGCGAAGGTCGGCGGGCATGGCGTCGGGGGTTCCTACGCTGCGCCCGGCAGGGCGGATCAGAACACGTCGTCGGCTACGCGCCGAGCTTCGCGCGCAAAATCGCGCAGCGTGCGGCTGAGCAGGTCCACGGCGCCATGGGATTCGTTGCGGCGCTTGTGCCGCCGGCGCTGCGTGCGCACGAGCACGAGCCCGATCGCGGCGCCGGACCCGACCGCAGCGGCGGCAACCGGGCGGACCCAGTTACGCGGATCGCGCATCGAGGACAGCTCCCACGCCTCGAGCTCCTCGGCCGCCATGTCGACGAGCGAGCCGAACGTCAGCTCCAGGCGCGCCTCGAGCTCCTTCGGCGGCTCGACGGGCGACAGCGCGCGCTTGAGCAGCGATTCGAAGTCGGAGAACTGGTGCCCGGCGACGAGTTCGTTTGGGTGCTCGCTCATGGCTCAGTCGGTCCCTCGGCGTGCTTGACGATCCCCTCGAGCTGCTTGATAGCGCGATGCAGCAGGACCTTCGTGGCGCCGTCCGTGCGACCCAGCGCGCGCGCGATCTCGCGGTTGTCCATGCCCAGGGCGAAGCGCATGATCAGCGCTTCGCGACGGTCGTCGGGCAGCTGCTCGACGCTCTCCAGGATGCGCTTGAGGTCGTCGCGGTCCTCGACCAGCCCCTCGGTGGTGAGCGGCGAGGAGATCACGCCCGCGTCGTCGATCGACGTCTGCGGCCTGCGCGCGCGGTCGCGGTAGTAGTTCGCCGCGAGGTTGTGCGCGATCCGGATCAGCCACGGACGCAGCGGCCGGCCGTCGGACTCGCGCTGCGCGCGCTCGAAGTGCCTGTAGGCCTGGAGAAAGGTCTGCTCGGTGAGATCCTCGGCGTCGTGATGGTTTCCGACCCGGTAGTACGAGTACGAGTAGACGTCGCGCAGGTGCGCCTTGTAGAGCTGGGAGAACGTCTCGTCGAGCCGGGCCTTCTCCGCGCGCGTCGTCTCGCTGGCGGCCATCGGACACGGACCCTACCTCGCTCACGCCGCCCGGACCCCTTCGCGCTCCGGTACGGGCCGCGGTGCCGTCAGCGGCGCGGGGCGGCGCAGCGGCGGCGGGCCGCCCAGCTGCTCCCACTGCTCCATCACTCCGGGCCAGACCATGTCGGTGACCGCGGCCGCGAGCTGCGGCGAGGCGTTCTCCACGCGCGGGAAGGCCATCGGGCTGCCGGCCCGGATCCGGACCTTGTGGGGGCGGACCCGCCAGCCCCTGCGAACCGCCTCCGTGCCGCTCACGGCGACCGGCACGACCGGCGCACCGGTCTCGAGGACCAGGCGGCCGACACCGCGCCTGGGACGACCGAGCGCACCGGGGCGCACGCGCGTGCCCTCGGCGAAGATCAGGACCGAGTCGCCACGCGCGAGGATCGCCTTCGCCGTGGTGAGCATGTCGTGGTCGCCCGTGCCGCGCCTGACGGGGAACGCGCCGAGCGAGCTCAGGATCCAGGCCACGAGCCGGTGCTCGAACAGCTCCTGCTTGGCGACGTAGTACATCGGGCGCCGCGTGATCGTGGCGATCACGAAGGGGTCGAGGAACGAGCGGTGGTTGGAGCAGAAGATCACGCCGCCGCTCTCGGGCACATGCTCGCGGCCGAGCCGCGACATCCGGAAGTAGACGAGGAAGAACGGCTGCAGGAACGCCCGCGCGATCCAGTAGACGTACGGGTTGACGCCCCGGCCGCGGGAGCGGGCGTGCAGCGTGTCCTGACCTTGCGCAGGGTCGAGTTTGCCCGTCACGTCCTTTCGTTACCCGAGCCGCGCGCGCTCGTTACAGTCCGCACCATGCGCTCGACCGCCACCCGGAGCCTGCGCGGAGCGCTCGCGGGCACGGCAGCAGCTGCCGTGTGGGCGGTCCAGCAGCCGCTCGATCGCCGGGTATTCGGCGTCGCGTACGACGACACCGAGCTGCTCGGCCGGCTCGTCGTGCGCTCCGGTCGATGGCAGGTGGCCGGAGTCGGGCTGCATCTCGCCAACGGGGCCCTCTTCGGTGCGGCATACGCGAACGTCGCGCCGTCGCTGCCGGTCTCCCCCAGCTTGCGCGGACCGTTGGCGGGGCTTGCTGAGCACCTGGCCACCTGGCCTGGCACCGCGATGGTCGATCGCCTGCACCCGGCACGTGCCGAGCTGCCGCAGCTCTGGGGCTCGGGCCGCGCCTTCGCGCAGGCCGCCTGGCGTCACGCGCTGTTCGGCCTGGTGCTGGGCGAGCTCGAACGGCGGCTCAACCCGCCCGATGCGATCACGCTGCCCGTCGACGACGCGACCGTCTCGACCAACGGCCACGGCTCCGGCGAGCACGTGGCCACCCCGGGTTCGGCCAGGCCCTGAGCCGGCGGGTAGTCATCACCGGCGCATCGGGCTTCGCCGGAGCTCACCTGGCGGCGGCCTGCGTCGCTGCAGGCGATGACGTCGTCGCGCTCTCGCGCTCGGGGAGCGGGCCCGGCGGTGTCGCGGCGGACCTGCGCGATGCGGCCGCCGCCCGCGCGGCGATCGCGGCGGCGCGCCCGGAGGTCGTGTACCACCTGGCCGCGCTCGCCCACGTCGGCCGCTCGTGGGGTGACCCGGCGACCACGCTCGCGGCCAATCAGGCGATCGACATCGGCGTGCTCGAGGCGCTGCGGGCCGAGGCACCCGCTGCGGTGCTCGTCGCGGTCTCCTCCGGCGAGGTCTACGGGCGGCCGGTGACCCTGCCGGTGGACGAGTCCGCGCCGCTGCGCCCGCAGAACCCGTACGCGGTGAGCAAGACGGCCGGTGACCTGCTCGCGGGCTTCTACGCCGACGCACACGGCCTGCGCGTCGTACGCCCGCGGGCGTTCAACCATGCCGGGCCGGGCCAGCCGTCGATCTACGCGCTCGCCTCGTTCACACGCCAGGTGGCGGCGGGGCTGGAGGCGGACGCCGATCCGATCCGGCTCGTGACCGGCAATCCGGATGCGCGGCGCGACTTCACCGACGTGCGCGACGTGGTGCGCGCCTACCGGCTGCTGGCGCAGGCGGGCGAGCCCGGCATCTTCAATGTCTGCTCGGGACGCTCGAGCTCGCCGCGCGAGCTGCTCGCCGCGCTGTCCGATGCCGCCGGCGTCGAGATCGCGCACGAGGTCGACGCGAAGCTCGTGCGCGCGCACGAGGTCATGGAGATCCGCGGCAGCGCCGAGCGCCTCCGCGCGGCGACCGGGTGGGCGCCGGCGATCCCGCTCGCGACGACGCTGGCCGACACCGTCGCCTGGTGGCGCGGGGAGATCCGCGCGGGACGCGCCGTGGGCCGGGCGCACGAGTGACGAGTCAGCGCGGGACGCGCCGTAGCCGGGCGCACGAGTGACCGCTCAGGGAAAGCGCTCGTCGCCGGGCCGCAGGTCGAGCGCGCCGCCGTCGACGCAGCCGCCGCTGCGGTAGGCGTCGGGCATCTGGGTGTAGGCGCCCTCGTACTGGGCCAGCGCCATCGCGCGACCTTGCGCGGGCGTCGCGCCGAGCTGCTGCGCCGTCCAGGCGAGCGTCTGCAGCGAGCGGCATTCGGTCAGGGCCTCGTCGATCTCCCCGTGCAGGTGCCAGGCCTCGTGCGCGAGCACGTCGACGGCCATCACCGTCTCGCGTCCGCGGGGTCCGCACGCGCTCGCCGTCCTGCCGATGCAGTCGAGCTCCTTGAGCCGACGCCGCTCGGCGAGCGCATCGAGCTCGGCGCAGGACTGCCTGCGGATCTTGGTCTCGTCCTGCGGCTTGCCGTCGGCGTCGAACCGCACGCTGCCCTCCACGATGTCCCAGCCGATCAGCCGCCCGACCGGTCCTGGACACGACACGCGGACGGCGCGCCCGGCGATCTGGGACGCGATCGCGCTGAGCCGGCGCTCGTTGCCGTGGCGGGCCTGGCGATCGGCGATCCACCACACGAGCGCCGCCGCGACGAGCACGACGACCGTGAGCTTCACCCACGCCGGTGTGCCCGGATGGGTACGTGTCATTGCGGTGGGTATCGGCCCCCGCCGCGCGCGCCTAGACTCGTGGGTGCCCGCCGGAGTAGCTCAGTTGGTAGAGCACTCGATTTGTAATCGAGAGCGCAGGGGTTCGATTCCCCTCTCCGGCTCCTCAGCCGGGTCGCCACGCAACGCGCCGGCGGACGCGGTCGCCGCGCGGGCCCGCCATGCGCAACAACAGCTCGTGCGTCGCGACCTGCTCGGCGCCGAGCGCCACCGCCGCGGCGCGCCCGTGCGCAGGCAGGTCGTAGTGATCGCGCTGGAACCACGCGCGGCGCAGGCCGAGCTGCCGCGCGAACTCGTGCAGCTCCTCGAACGACCCGTCCGTGGTCATGTGGCACCAGGCGCTGAAGGGCAGCGCCACGCCCGGGTAATCGCGCAGCTCGTCGACCAGGATCGCCATCGGCGGCCAAGTCTCGCGGGTGCGCCCGCCTCAGGGCGTGCCCCGCCCGAACCCGCGCGCGAGCAGGTCGAGGATCGCGGCGAGCTGGTGCGCCAGCAGCTGCGCCTGCTCGATCTCGCTGCTGCTCCAGGGCATCGCATGATGACGGAAGAGCTCGAGCAATCCGACGTCCTGGCCGCCGAAGACGAGCGGCACCATCAGCAGCGCCTGGTACCCGGCACCCTCGAGCATCGCCACCTCGGCGGGATCTGAGCCCGGGTCGCCGACGACCACCTGCCCGGCGGTGCGCGTGCGCAGCACGTACTCGGTCGCCGGATAGTCGCTGAGGCTGTAGCGCTCGCCCGGAACGGACCAACCATGCCGGCTGATGTTCTCGACGCAATTCCCCCCCGGCACGACCCGCGAGACCGCCGCGTCGTCCGCGCCCAGCACGCGCGGGATCATGGCAGCGGCATCGCTGATGTCGGCGATCGAGGTCACCGTCGTCAGCCGCCCGATCAGGTCGCCGAGCGTCGGCGCGTCGTCGTCGTGCTGCTCGCGCACGATGCGCATGCCGATCCGCAGCTCCGCGGCGGCCGCCGCTGCCGCCTGTGGCGCCGCAGGCACCCAGGGCGCACCCGGCCGCGCGAGCAGCCAGCCCTGCGCGTAGGTGACGTCCATGCTGGCCAGCACGGCGAGGTCCTCGAACGTCTCGACGCCCTCGGCGCAGACCGCCGCACGCGTCGTGGACGCGAACGAGATCAGCGCCTCGAGCAGCGCGAAGCGATGCGGATCGGCGTGCACGCCGTCGACGAGCGAGCGGTCGAGCTTGAGGATGTCGGGCGCGACGCGGATGATCTGCTGCAGACCGGCGTAGCCGTTGCCGGCATCGTCGAGCGCGATCCGGGCTCCGCGCGCGCGCAGTGCGACGAGCTCGCGGTCGAGCGCATCCTCGGTCGAGAACAACTCGTGCTCGGTGAGCTCGATCACGATGCCGGAGAGATCGTCGGGCAGTACGGCGCGGACCTCGGGCGAGAGCAGTGCCCCCGGGCTGACGTTGACCGCGAGGAAGGTCCGCTCGGGCCGGTCGGGCACCTGCAGCGCGGCCTTCAGCGCAGCGGCCTCGAGCGCGGGGCCGAGCTCGGCCCGATGCGCCTGGTTGAACCACTGGTCGGGCGGGCGGAACGGCCCCCCGGGCATCCGTGCGAGCGCCTCGTAGCCGGCGACGCGCCCGGTCGCCAGCTCGAGCACGGGCTGGAAGAGCGGCACGATCGATCCCTCGACCGCCAGCAGCGCCTCGATCTCGGCCCGTTGGCCGTCGCCTGAGAGCTGCCCGGCGAAGCGCCGGTCATAGCGCCTGCTCTGATCGCGTCCCGAGCGCTTGGCCCAGTAGAGGGCGCCGTCGGCCAGCTCCAGCAGCCGCGCTGCGTCATGGGCGTCCTCGGGAAAGGCGGCCACGCCGCCCGAGCACGACAACGCCGAGCCGCCGACGCCGACCTCGGCGATCGCGGCCCGCGCGCGCTCAGCGGCCTCTTCGGCGCGCAGCGCGTCGACCCCGGGCAGGATCATGGCGAACTCCTCCCCGCCCAGCCGCGCGACGACATCGCCCTCACGCACGACGGAGCGCAGCTTCTCCGCCGCGGCGACCAGCACCTTGTCGCCCTCGGCATGCCCGTAGGCGTCGTTGACGGCCTTAAAGTGATCGAGGTCGAGCACGACGACGCTGAGTGGCTTGTCGAGCGCGGCGGCGCGCGCGATCTCCTCCCCCAGCCGCTCGTGGCAGGCGCGATGGTTGAGCAGCCCGGTGAGGCCGTCGGTGCGCGCCTGCTCGCGCAGCGTGTCGCGCTGGCGCGCCGAGTCGAAGGCGAGCGCAGCCATCGTCGCGAAGCGCTCCACCTGTGCCACCTCTGCGTCGCTGAAGCTGTTGCCGATACCGAGCCGGTAGACGTTGAGCACCGCCACGACGCGGTCCTCGACGAGCAGCGGGACGGACACGAGCGACTCGGGCTCCATCTCCGTGCCGACGACGACGGCCACGAGCGGATCCAGGTCGGCGCGCTCGACGTTGCGCGTGCGCCGGTTGGAGACGACCCAGCCGGTGACGCCTTCCGTCACGGGGAAGGCGTCGGCCATCACCTCGTCGGCGTAGGCGCCGAGCGCGAACGCCGGGACGAGCAGCTCGGCGGCGCGGTCAACCTCGTAGACCGACAGCTCGTCGTAGTCGAGCAGCGCCGCGAGATGGTGGGCGATCCGCCCCAGCGTGTCGGAGAGGGAGTCCGCGGCGAGGATGCCCGCAGCGGCGTCGACGAGTGCCTCCAGAGCGGAGGCGTCAGCCTGACGGGAGCCTGTGGGCGTGACCATCACACTGGATATCGTCCGGCAGGCAGGACGGCTTGAACGGCGCGGCTCCTATCCTGGCTGCGCATGACCCGCGCGCCGCTGCTCCTCGCCTGCCTGGCACTCGCCCTCTTCGCCTTCGCCTGCGGCGACGACGAGCGCGAGGCCGCGACCCCGCAGGAGTCGGTGACGGCGACGCCCACACCAGCGGCCGCAGGCAGCGTCGACGTCGCAGCCATCTCCAAGGACGTGACCGCCAAGCCGTCCGTCGCCAAGCCCGAGGGTGAGCCACCGGTGGAGCTCCAGCAGACCGACATCGTCAAGGGCAAGGGAGCGCCCGTGGAGCCGGGCGACACCGTGTCGGTCCAGTACGTCGGCAACTCGTGGTCGACCGGGGTCCAGTTCGATGCCTCCTGGGATCGCGGCGGCGAGCCGTTCGAGTTCCCGGTGGGCGCCGCGCAGGTCATCCCGGGCTGGGACCAGGGCATCCCGGGCATGAAGCCCGGCGGCCGCCGCCTGCTCGTGATCCCCCCCGATCTCGCCTACGGCACGCAGAGCCCGAGCCCGGAGATCGGCCCGAACGAGACGCTGATCTTCGTGGTCGACCTCGAGAAGATCGGCTAGCACCGTGGATGAGGAGCACCGCCCCGGCCCCGGCGCCGACTGGACCGAGGCCGACGAGGAGGAGTTCCGGCGCACGCACCCGCGCCTGCCGACCTCGTCGGACGAGGAGCTGCTCGAGGCCGACTCCCCGGCGATCGTCTCAGAGCTCGACGACAGCGCCCGCACGCAGCGGATCGAGGAGGAGCTGCGGACCGGGTTCCTCAGCCTCGCCCACGTCGGCAAGGCGGTCTCGATCTTCGGCTCCGCGCGCACGCCGCGCGACGATCCGATGTACGCCAAGGCGCGCGAGACCGCGGCGGCCCTGGGGACCGCGGGATTCTCGATCATCACCGGTGGCGGCCCCGGCATCATGGAGGCGGGCAACCGCGGCGCGCGCGACGCGGGCGTGCCGTCGATCGGGCTGGACATCGAGCTGCCGCACGAGCAGTTCGAGAACGCCTACGTCGACATCAGCCTGGACTTCCACTACTTCTTCGCGCGCAAGGTGATGTTCGTTCGCTACGCGAGCGCGTTCGTCGTCTTCCCGGGCGGCTTCGGCACGCTCGACGAGCTGTTCGAGGCGGCGACGCTGCGCCAGACCGGCAAGATCCGCCACTTCCCGATCGTGCTGTTCGGCGCGGACTATTGGCGCGGCCTCGTGGACTGGCTCCAGAACGAGGTCGCGGCCAGGGGCAACATCGACGTCGCCGACGCCGAGCGCCTGATCGTGACCGACAGCGTCGACGACGTGCTGGGCGTCGTCGAGGCGGCCGAGCACCGGCGCCCGCGCGCGGCGGCCTGACTCGGCGCCCTGCGATCCTGGGCCGTCATGGCCAGCGCAGTGTCATCGGCCCGCCTCGTCGGGCGCTCGCGCGAGCTGGCTCAGCTGCAGGCGGCGCTCGCCGAGGCCGCCGGCGGGCATCCCTCGCTGGCGTTCGTCGTCGGCGAGTCGGGTGTGGGAAAGAGCCGGCTGGTTGCCGAGCTCGAGGCGCGCGCGGCGGCTGAGGGCGCGCGCGTGCTCAGCGGCGAGTGTGTCGAGCTGGGCGAGGGCGAGCTTGCCTACGCGCCGCTGGTCACGGCTCTGCGCCCGCTGGTGCGCGACTCCGATCCCGTGCTCGCGGAGCTCCCCGCCGGCATCCGCGCCGAGCTGGCGACGCTGCTGCCCGGGCTGGGCGACGGGCCCGAGCGAATGCGGGGCGCGGGCGACCAGGCGCGCGTCTTCGAGGCGCTGCTGGCCGTGCTGGACGGTCTGTCGCGCGACGCGCCGGTGCTGCTCGTGATCGAGGACCTGCACTGGGCCGACGCCTCGACGCGCGCGTTCCTGCGTTTTCTGGCCGCCACGCTCGGTGACGAGCCGATCCTGCTCGTGGCGAGCTACCGGCCCGACGAGCTGCACCGGCGCCATCCGCTGCGCCCGCTGCTGGCGGAGCTCGAGCGTGTCCGCGCGCTGCGCATCGACCTCACCGGCCTGACCCGCGACGAGCTGCGCGAGCAGCTCTGCGACATCCTCGGCGCCGCGCCAGAGCCCGCACTGGTCGAGCGGCTCCACGCACGCAGCGAGGGCAACCCGCTGTTCACCGAGGAGCTGCTGGCCGCGGGCCTGGACGGGCGCGGCGCCGTCCCCCCGAGCCTGGCTGCGGCGCTCGCGCTGCGGATCGAGCGGCTGGGCGAGCACGCGCAGGACGTCGTGCGCGTGCTGTCCGCCGGCGGCCGGCTGGACGACACCATCCTGGCCGCGGTCTCCAAGCTCGATCCGCAAACGCTCCGCGAGGGGCTGCGCGAAGCGGTCGCGAGCCAGATCGTCGTGGTCGACGGAGACCTGTTCATGCTGCGCCACGCGCTGCTGCGCGAGGCCGTGCACGACGACCTGCTGCCCGGCGAGCGCGCCGAGTTTCACCGCGCGCTCGCGCGTGCGCTCGAGGGCGCAGGCGATGCGGAGGCTCCCGGCGCGCAGCGCTCGGCGGCGATCGCGCATCACTACCTCGCCGCGGGCGACCAGCCCGCGGCGCTGACCGCGTCGGTGCGTGCCGGGATCGCGGCGATGGAGGTGCAGGCCTACCGCGAGGGCGCGACGTTGTTCGAGCGCGCGCTCGAGCTGTGGGACCGCGTGCAGGACGCCGCGCAGCTGACCGGGACCGATCAGGTCGACCTGCTCGAGCGCGCGGCCGCTTGCCACTTCTACGCCGACGACGTGCAGCGATCGGTCACGCTCGCCAAGCGAGCGCTCACGCTCGTCGACGATGCCGTCGCGCCGCGGCGCGCCGCATGGATCTATGGGCTGATGCAGCGCGGGCTCTGGGCGCTGCTTCGCCAGGAGGAGGCCGTCGCGGCGCTCGAGCGCGGCCTGGCGCTGCTGGCAGACGACGAGCCGAGCCCTCAGCGGGCTGGGCTGCTGGCACGACAGGCCAAGACGCTGATGATGCAGTCGCGCTATCACCGCGCCGTCGGCGTGGCTCGCCGCGCGCTGTCCGAGCAGGCCGAGCTCGTCACGCCAGGCGGCTTCTACGTCGACGAGATCGGCGCCCTCAACGCGCTCGGCGTCTCGCTGATGGCGACGGGGGAGCGCGAAGAGGGCGCGGCGTCCCTGCGCCGCGCGCTCGCTCTCGCGCGCGAGCGAGGCCATCTCCAGGACATCGCCGTAGCGGCGACCAACCTCTCGGACGCCCTGCACCAGACCGGCAGCACCGAAGCGGCGCTGAGCGTCGCGCGCGCGGCGCACGAGGAGCTGGCGTCGCTGCCGACCCGCCAGGGCTGGTTGGCGCTTGCGATCGCGCAGCAGTCGTTCGACACCGGCGACTGGGAGGGCGCCGAGGCGGCGCTCGCCGAGGTCGACCGCCGCCGGCCGGCCGGCGGCAGCTGGGAGCTCGAGCCGCGACTGCGACACGCCGAGCTCGCGCTGGGACGCGATGAGCGCGACGTCGCCCACGCGCTGCTCGAGCGGGCTGCGGAGCTGGCGGTCGACTCGCGCGAACCGCAGTACCTCGGCGTGCTCGGCGCCCTGCAGGCGGAGCTCGCGGCCCGTGAAGGCGACACCGACGGCGCCCGTGCGGCTGTCGACGACGCGCTCGACCGGATCGAGTTCTGCTCCGACGACGCCCTGCGTATGGCGATGGTCTCCGCTGCCGGGTTGACCGCGGAGGCGACTGCGGCCCAGCACGCGCGCGACCTCGGCGACGCCGGTGCGGTCGCTGCCGCATTGGAGCATGCGGAGCTCCTGATCGCCAAGGTGCGCGCCTGCGCGGAGGACGACGGCCCGCTGGAACAGGCGCACCTGGCGCACGCCGAGGCCGACTACTGCCGCGCCGTCGGCTCTGACCAGGCCGACCGCTGGGTCGCCGCCGCCGCTCGCTGGGATGCGCTCAGACGCCCGTACCCGGCGGCGACGGCGCGCTGGCGCCACGCCGAGGCGCTCGTCGCGGCCGGCGATCGCGAAGCAGCGGCTTCGGTGGCGAGCGCGGCGATGGTCACTGCCGAGCGGCTCGGCGCCACCTGGCTGGCGGGGGAGCTCGAGAGCCTCGCCGCCCGTGGCCGGCTGCGGCTGTGCGACCCCGACGGCGACGGCGAGCCGCCCGCCGCGGAAGCGCGGTCCGACGATCCCTTCGGCCTGACCCCGCGCGAGCGCCAGGTCCTCGCGCTGGTGGCGGCCGGTGCGACCAACCGCGAGATCGGGCGCCAGCTCTACATGGCGGAGAAGACGGCCAGCGTCCACGTGTCGCGGATCCTGTCCAAGCTCGACGTGCGCTCGCGCACCGAGGCGGCGGGTGTCGCGCACCGGCTGGGGCTCGACGCGGTCGTCTGACGGTCGCGGCGCGGAGTCGCCGCG
>Ga0136620_10000196_pt1 | contig 26870 bp, 23 predicted proteins | sample AntDrymUQ4162106_2_FD_104806 | JGI IMG/M metagenome (GOLD analysis project Ga0136620, IMG submission 104806) | Polar desert sand microbial communities from Dry Valleys, Antarctica - metaG UQ416 (21.06) | ecosystem: Environmental > Terrestrial > Soil > Desert | place: Antarctica: Dry Valley... | reverse complement strand
CGGCGGCCGACGCGTTATCCGCCGGCCTCCAAGGCACCCGCGTGCTCGTCGCCGTGGTGGTGCCGCTGGCCGGCGTCGTGGCGGCAGGCCACCTGCTCAGCGTGCTGTCGTCGAATCGCCTGCGCTGACGAGCCGGCGCGGGCTGTCTTGTGTCCTACCGCTTCGTCACATTGAGGACGCGCTAGCAGGAGCCGCTGCCCCAGGAGCGGCAGTCGCTGCGGATCAGGTCGAAGCTGCGCAGCACGACCGTCTCGCCGCTGTTGCGCAGGATGCCGTACTGGTTGCCCCAGTACCTGTTCATTCCGGAGTCCGTGCCCCTGCCCATGCGCAGGCGCATGGTCTGGTGGGGCCCCAGCACGTCGTTGTCGCCGAACACATAGCTGTCACCGCCGATCACCAGCAGGGAGCCGTAGAGATTGGCCGGGGCGCCCGAGCGGTTGACCAGCTCCAGCCACTCGTCGTTCGGCCGCCCGGCCTCGTTGCCAGGGGGGTCGTACATGATCCGGCCAATGGAGACCGCACCCTGGAGTCGGTCGGAGCAGCGCAGCTTGCACGGGTAGGTGAAGTGCTTGCGCATGTCGCCGTCGGGGTCGAATAGATACACCGCGTCGCCGATGGCCCCGCTGGCGGGGTCGGGGTTGCGAAACATCACAGTGCTACGACCGAGGTAGCGACGCGTGGGGGTGCTCGACCCCACGCCCATGTGCACCGTCAGGGTCTTGCCGGGCTCGACGGTGACGCCGGCGGGGAAGGGATAGCTCTTGAGCGAGTAGTCGCGCAGCCACCAGCCGCTCAGGTCCAACCTAGTGGTCCCGCGGTTATGGATCTTGACCCACTCCCCGTTGACGTTGCGCAGGTCGTTGCCGGGAGCGTCCCACTGCGCCCACATCCGGATCCTGGCCTCGTCCTGCGGCCCCGCCGCACAGTGCTCCCTGTCCCACAGCCGCTCGCCCCGCCGAGACGCGCGGATCGCGTCGAGGAAGTACTGCCCAAGCTTGGTGGTCTCCGTGCCATCGTCGTGCCACATGGCGTTGCCGCGCTGGATCAGCTCACGGTTCACGTCGATGGATCGGCCCTGGTGGCGCACGACCACGTAGCGCAGCAGCCGGTCCCGCGTGGCCCGGCTGTCCTCGTCGACGGCGGTCAGCCGGACCACCTTGCCTTCGATGAGCCGGCGCAGCCTCGCCTCGGCGGCGATGGAGTGGCACTGGCCTGTCTCCATCGTCTGGATGCCGGTCATCCGCACCCGGAAGACCTTGCTGGTGTTGTCACCGAAGATGTTGACGTCGAAGGTGTCGCCGTCGGCCACGTGGGTCACGCGGCCCGTCCACAGGTGGCGCAACGGTGCGGCGGCGTGGGCCGGAGCCGCGGCGCCGAGCAGGCTCAGGCCGAGCATGAGGGCGAGGGCGGTTCGCAGGTGGATACGCATAGGCAAGGTCTCGGCATCGCTATCGGTAATCTTGAAAGACATAGAGCAATATGCCGTGGTGGGACAGGCTGGACAAGGGGGGTCACGCCGCGCCTCGGCTACGCTGGCTGCCGGCGCCGGCGGAGTCTGGATCCGGCGCGGGCAGACGACCGGGAGCACCGGGAAACGGTGGGTATGGCGGCACAGGCGACGCTCGAACGGCTCGGCGGCACACTGAGTGCTGGCGACTATCTACGGGCGCTGTGGTCGCGCCGGCAGTTCGCCATCGCCATCGCGGTGGGCGAGGTGCGCTCCCAGCATATGAACACCGCGCTGGGCAACCTGTGGCTGGTGCTCAACCCGCTGTTGCAGATGGGCGTGTACTACCTGGTCTTCGGCGTGATCATCGGCACCGACCGGGGGGTCGACAACTTCCTTGCGTTCCTGGCCGTCGGTGTCTTCCTGTTCCACTACACCCAGCGTTCGATCATGGCCGGAGCGAAGTCGCTGCTGAAGAACCAAGGCCTCATCCGCTCGATCCAGTTCCCGCGGGCTGTCCTGCCCCTGGCCACAGTGCTGGCGCATGGGCTCAGCTTTCTGCCCGCCGCCGCGGTGCTGATCTTCATCGCGCTGGCCACCGGGGAGTCGCCGCACTGGACGTGGCTGCTGCTGGTCCCGTTGTTCGCCGTCCAGACCCTGTTCAACATCGGGATGGCGTTCATCATGGCGCGGATCACCGACCGCTTCCCGGACATGCAAAACGTCTTGCCCTTCGTGTTCCGGCTGCTGTTCTACGTGTCGGGGGTGCTGTTCCTGGCCGCGCGCTACGTGTCACCCGAGACGCTGGTGTGGTTCCAGCTCAACCCCATCTACGCCATGATCTCGACGGGCCGAGGGATCATCCTCGACGGGACCCTCAACGGGGTGCTGTGGCTGAGTGCCGGTAGCTGGGCGGTTGCTGCGCTGGTCACCGGGTTCTTCGTGTTCCGGGCTGGTGAGCGGGATTACGGGCGTGGCTGACACCCGGCAGGTCCTCGCCGACCGGCAACCCCCACTCGACCCGGCGCTGACGCTGGTGGCGCAGGACGCCCACGTCACCTACCGGGTCTACGAGGACCGGCGAGTGGGTCTGCAGGAGTTGGTGAGCCGTGGCGGCAAGCTGCGCGCCTCGCGCGCGATCAAGGCCGTCAAGGGCGTGTCGTTCGAGGCCCGCGCCGGCGAGGTGATCGGCGTCATCGGGGCGAACGGCTCCGGCAAGAGCACCCTGCTGCAGGCGATGGCCGGTCTGCTGCCCTGCACCGATGGGGCCATCTACGCCCGCAGCCAACCCGTGATCCTCGGAGTCGGCGCAGCGCTGCAGCCGCTGCTGTCCGGGCGGCGAAACGTCGAACTGGGCCTGCTCGCGCTGGGCGCGAGCCAGGAACAGGTCGAGGAGCAGTTCGACGAGGTCGTCGAGTTCAGCGGCCTGGAAGACTCCATCGACCTGCCGCTGCGCACCTACTCGTCGGGCATGAAGGCGCGGTTGCACTTCGCGATCGCGACGTCCATCAAGCCCGACCTCCTGCTGATCGACGAGGCCCTTGCGGTCGGCGACGCCGACTTCCGGGTGCGCAGCGAGGAGCGCATCCGGGCGTTGCAGGCCCACGCCGGCACGGTCTTCATCGTCAGCCACCGGCTCAGCGAGATCCAGCGCACCTGCACCCGGGTGCTGTGGCTGTGCGCGGGGGAGCTGGCTGCCGACGGCGCACCGGGCGAGGTGCTGGCCAAGTACCGCGAGTGGGTAGGCAGGCCCCGCAACCGGCCACCGCGCCAGCAGCGCGAGCAGCGGCGTCGCTGGCGCCGCCGCCGCCGCCGGCGACGCCAGGAACGCCGCCTTGCGCGACGCCGCCAGCGCCGCCAGCGGCTGCAGGCGGAAGGCTGAAGCGGCCTGGCGCTACTCGAGGATGCGTAACCTGCCGCCGGTGCCACCGTCATCCGTTGTTTCGATCTCCTGCGTGCTGTTGACCGTGGGGGACCGGCCGGCCGAGCTGCGCCGCGCCGTCTCCTCGGTCAGCGCCCAGCGAGACGTCAACGTCGAGATCGTCGTGGTGGTCAACGGCGCCGCCGACGTGCGCGTGGACGGAGCGACGGTGGTGGTGCTCGGACGCAACGTCGGAATCCCGGCCGGGCGCAACGTCGGCATCGCGGCGACCACTGGTGCGTTGATCTGCTTCCTGGACGACGACGGGTGGCTCGCCGACGACGATGTGCTGTCCGGGGCCAGCAGACGCTTCGCCGCCGACGACCGGCTCGGGATCCTGTCGCTGCGGCTGCGCGACCCGCTCGGCCGCCCCGGCCAGCGGCGTCACGTGCCGCGGTTGCGGGTCGGCGACCCGGGCCGCAGCTCAGCGGTCACGACCTTCCTCGGTGGCGCTGCCGTGGTGCGGCGCAGCGTCTTCGACCAGGTCGGCGGCTTCCCCGAGGAGTTCTTCTTCGCTCACGAGGAGCTCAGCGTCGCCTGGCGCGCGATCGATGCCGGTTGGCGGGTCCGCTACGACGGGCAGCTCGCGGTGTTCCACCCCTCCCAGCCCGCCTCACGCCACCCCAGCTTCTGGTACTTGCAGGCCCGCAACCGGGTGTTCCTCGCCCGCCGCCACCTGCCGGCCCCCCTTGCGGTGGTCTACGTCGGGTTGTGGATCGGGGTGTCGCTGGCGCGAGCCAGGAGCCGTCTGGCCGTCACGCGGGCTCTGCGCGGCTTCGCCGACGGCCTGCGCCTGCCGTGCGGGCCTCGGCGGCCTGTCTCCTGGGTAGCGGTGTGGCGGATGACGGAGGCAGGGCGGCCGCCGCTGCTGTGAGGCGACGCGTAACCGCCTCCGCCTGGGTTACCGCCTTCGGCCATGAGCGGTAGCGTCCGGGCGTCAGGGTCGGCGAATAATGGGGAAGGACGATGACCGGATCATCCAGCGCCAAGAAGCGCACGGCTTTGCTGTATCAGGCGCGCTATGCGGTGTCCCATCCCCAGCGGGTCGCGCCCCACGTGCGTCGGGCGGCGCGTGACTTGTGGTTGCGGGCGACCACCCGCAACCACGTCGACTACTACCGGGCGGTGATGCGCTCGGACACGGCGGTCAGCGCGGACGCCGCCGTCGGCAGCAAGAGTCACGAACGCTGGCTGGCCCTCGGCAAGCTGCAGTTCGACTACCTGCTCGACCATGGCCTGCAGCCGCAGCAGCGGCTGCTGGAGATCGGTTGCGGCAACCTGCGGGCGGGTTGGCGGTTCGTGGAGTACCTGGACCCTGGCAACTACTACGGCATCGACATCTCGCCTGACATCCTCTTCGCCGCCCAGGACACGCTCGTGCGTTTCGGTCTGCAGCCCAAGCTGGCGGTCCTGACGCCGGTGCGGGATCTGCGCTTGCCGTTCCTGCCCGACGAGCACTTCGACGTGGTGCACGCACACAGCGTCTTTAGCCACTCTCCGCTGCCGGTGATCGACGAGTGCCTGGCCAACGTCGGGCGGATCCTGCGTCCTACAGGGTTTTTCGACTTCACGTTCGACCGTACCGAGGGTGCCGAGCACCAGGTGCTGCGCGAGGACTTCTATTACCGCACGCAGACGCTGGTGGAGCTGGCCGCGGGCTACGGACTCGTGGCAGAGTTCATGCAGGACTGGGAGATGCAGAACACCCACAAGCAGAGCAAGATCCGGGTCCGCCGCCGCCCGGCGCGAGGGCGTCATGACCTCGGCCGCGGGGCCTACAGGCTGGGACGCCGGTAGCCGCTAAGATCCTGCTTCAGCGCCAGTTCATGTCGGCGTTGCCGCTGTGTTATTGGGACGTGGCCGTTGCGTGTCGGTGCCGGCGCGCGCCGGCTGGAAGTCCGCAGGGTCGGCAAGGAGGAAATCGCTGTGCCGGACGTCAGCAGCGGTGAGCGCGACAGCGGCCTGACCAACGCCGCCAGCGGCGCCGACGAGCAGGACGTCGCCGCCCGGCAGGACGAGGCGGACCAGCGAGCCGGCGCGCAGGTCGCCCCCGAACCGGGTGCCGCGGCCCGCTTCGTCGCCACGATACGCGACGCCCTGCGCCGCTGGTATCTGAACGTGACGTTGCTGGTCGCTGTCATCCTCGTCGTCGCCACGGTCCTGGGCCAGTCGGTGCTGGTGGTCGTGGGCCTTGGGCTCGCGCTGCTAGCGGAATGGGCAGCCTGCTACCCGCCGGCGTGGGACGCCACCAGGCTCGGCCGGTTGGGGTTGGGAACCCGTAGCAGGGTGATGCTGCGGGGGCTGGCGGTCGCCGTCACGCTCGCCATCGACACGAGCGGGCGGGCGTCCATCCTGCTGGCGTACGCCGCGACGTTCGTGGTTGGCCAGCTGGCCTGGGTGTCGTTCAACCGCTCCATGACCAGAGCGATCGCCCTGCGGCCCATGCTCGGTGTCGCCAACATCGGCCAGGACCTCGGGCTACGCACGTTCTACGCCAGAGCCCGCCGCCGCCGAGCGCTCGGCCCCATCATCATCGTGACCATGGAGGCGGTGGCGGTGTTGGGCATCGTCGTCGCGCTGGTCACCCCGTTGCCCGACCCGCTGGCCGTCGTGGCCGCCGCGGTCAGCATCGCCGGCATGATCGCGTTCGCGGGCTTCGCACAGCGATGGTCAGAGCGCTTCCTGAGCAGCGGCCGAGCGGAACGCTATGAAGAGCAGCTGGTCGCACAGCTGCGGGAGTTCGATCCGCAGGGAATCGTTTACGTCGCCGCCGCAGCCGGTCAGCCGTACATGTTCTCGCAGTGGCTGCGCGCCTACAACGCGTGCCGCCAGCGACTGATGTTCGTCGTCGCCGAGGCGTCCTATCTCGAAACCGTCGGCGACACCCACTGGCCCATCGTCTACGCGCCCCGCACCAGAGACGTCGAGCGCTGCGTCCTTCCCAACGTCCGTCTCGGGTTCTACATGTCCAACTCGGGAAAGAACATCACGCTGCTGCGCGAGCCCGGCATCAAGCATGTGTTCCTCAATCACGGGGACAGTGACAAGTCAACCAGCGCCAACCCGGTCGCCCGTGTCTACGACGAGTTGTGGGTCGCGGGCCCCACCGCGATCGAACGCTACGAGGCGGCTGGCATCGACATCGCCCCCGAGCGGTTCGCCGTCATCGGACGTCCCCAGGTCGACGGGGTCATCGTCGGCCCGCGTGAGCGGGGGCCGACGGTCGGAGTGCTGTACGCGCCGACCTGGGAGGGCTACTACGAGGAGTCCAACTACAGCTCCCTGGAAGTCATGGGGGCCGAGATGGTGCGGCGCCTGCTTGCTGACCACCCCGAGTGCCGCATCATCTTCAAGCCGCACCCCGGGTCAGGGCGCCAGCGGCCCAGCATGATCGCCGCCCGCCGCGAGATCGAAGATCTGCTGCGCGGTGCCTCCAAGGCTCAAGGCCACGTCGTCGCCGACGACCATCCGGAGCTATCGGTGTACGACTGGTTCGATGCCGCCGACATCTGCATCTCCGACATCTCCAGCGTCGTGTCAGACTTTTTGTTCACAGAGCGACCGGTGATCGTGTCCAACCCCAAGAACCTGCCGCACGACGAGTATCTTGAGCTCTTCCCCAGCCAGCAGGCCTCGTATCTGCTCGACTGCGGCTGCACTGGGCTGTCGTCGCTGCTGCAGTTGGCCCTAGGAGATGATCCCATGGCAGCGGCGCGGCGGGCCATGAAGATCGAGTTGCTCGGCGACCTTCCTGCCGGGCCACTGCACGCGTTCTGCGCCAACGCCGACCGGCTCTACGAGCAGGCGTGCCGCGACGCCAGCCGGGTGCGCAACACCTTCTCGTTCGCCGACAGCGCCGCGGTCGAAAGCTTCAAACTGAGCCGCTGAGCCGCTGAGCCGCTGAGCCACCGTCCGGCCGACGCAAGGGCGTCATGACCTCGAGCCTGTTCGACCCGCCGCCGCAGGACCGGTCCGGTGACGTCGACGCGGACGCACCGCTGGCCGCCCGCCTGCGGCCGCGCACCCTCGACGAGGTCGTCGGCCAGGCACATCTGATCGGACCCGCGGCCCCGCTGCGGGTTGCCATCGAGGCCGACCGGTTGCGCAGCGTCGTGTTGTGGGGGCCACCGGGCACCGGCAAGACCAGCCTCGCGCAGGTGATCGCCGGCGCCACGCGGGCGGGGTTCCTGCGGCTGTCGGCGGTGACGGCCGGCGTCAAGGACGTTCGTGCGGCTGTCGAGCAGGCCCGCGCCCGGCTGGCGGCCAACGGTCGACGCACGGTGTTGTTCATCGACGAGATTCACCGCTTCAACAAGAGCCAGCAGGACGCGTTGCTGCCAGCCGTGGAGGACGGGCTGCTGGTGCTCATCGGCGCCACCACGGAGAACCCCTCGTTCGAGGTGAACGCCCCGCTGCTGTCGCGCAGCCTGCTGTACCGCCTCGAGCCCCTGGCCGACGATGATGTGCGTACCCTGCTGCGGCGGGCGACCAGCGACGAGCGCGGCCTGCCGGGCGTCGTGGTCGACGACGACGCCACTGCGGCGCTGGTGGCCGCCGCCGACGGTGACGCGCGTGCCGCGCTGACCGGTCTGGAGGGTGCAGCGCTGCTGGCCGCCGAGCGGGGCGCTGGCCACAGCGTCACGGTCGAGATGGTGACCGCCGTCCTCGCCGGACCGAGGTTGCGCTACGACAAGGCCGCGGACAACCACTACGACCAGGTCAGCGCGTTCATCAAGTCGCTGCGCGGCTCGGATCCCGACGCGGCGCTGTACTGGCTGGTGCGGATGCTCGCGGCAGGCGAGGACCCGCGATTCCTGGCCCGGCGGATGATCATCCTCGCTGGCGAGGACATCGGCCTGGCCGACCCCGCTGCCTTGCAGGTGGCTGTTGCGGCGTTCCAGGCGCTAGACGTCGTCGGGTTGCCCGAGGCGCGCTTCGCCCTGGGTGAGGCGGCGCTGTATCTGGCGCTGGCGCCCAAGTCCAACAGCCTCACTCGGGCGCTGGGTCGCGCCGACGAGGCGGTGGCCCGGCTTGGCAACGCGGCGGTGCCGGCGCCGCTGCGTGACGCGCACTACCGGGGCGCGGCCCGCCTGGGGCACGGTCGCGGCTACCGCTATCCCCACGACGACCCTCGCGGTTGGGTCGACCAGCAGCATCTGCCCGACGGCCTGGCGCCTGGCGACATCTACACGCAGGGCGAGCACGGCCGTGAACCGTCGTTGCTCCGGTGGCTTCAGGAGCGTCGCCACCACCAACGCTGAACCGTGTGCGTCTGCCGTCGCCAGCGCGGCGGATCGCACACGCTTGGGTGGCGCCGGCAACCGTGTGCGAGCGCCGTCGTGGCGCGGGTGGCTGCACACGCTTGCGGTTTTGCCAGCCCAAAACTTATCCTGCGTCCCGACGCGACCATGAACCATGCCTACCCGAACCCCGACCGCGAGGCTCTGAAAGCCATGTACCGCCTTACCAAGGGGGGCGGCGAAGCACGCACCGGCGACCTGGCCGAGGCCTTGGGCCTGACGCCTGGCACGGTCACCGCGACGGTCAAGCGCCTCGCCGATCGCGGCTTGGTTGTGCACCGCCCCTACATGGGTGTGGTGCTGACCGACGACGGGAAGCAGTCAGCCGTCGCAGCCATCCGCCGTCACCGCATCGTCGAGCGCTTCCTGGCCGACATGCTCGGGTACGCCTGGAACGAGGCGGACCGCCTGGCGCGTACCTTCGAGCACCAGCTGCCACAGGAGGTCGAGGACCGCCTGTTCGTGGCCCTGGACCGCCCCGCCACCTGCCCGCACGGCTTCCCGATCCCCGCGCCGAAGACCGCCGACATCCCGGACACCCCGCAGCTGTACTCCCTGGAGCCGGGCGACGAGGCGGTCGTCGCCGTCCCTGGTGCCACCGAGCCGGAGGTGGTGGCGTTCCTGGAGACGCTGGGGCTGCGCCCCGGCGTCACGGTGGCCGTCCGTGAGAAGCACCCCTTCGACGGCCCGCTCGTCTTGCGCGTCGACGGCAAAGAGCGCACCGTCGGCGAACGCCTCGCCCGCCAGATCTACGTAACGTCAAGACCTGAAAGGACGCACACATCATGATCGGAGTTCTCGCCGCCGAGGGGGGGTACCAGGAGTTCACGCTCGCGGGAGCCGAGTACTTCTGGCTGGCCTTCTCCGCGGGTACCGCCCTGCTGGCCATCTTGGTCGGATTCGCCCTCATGAAGGGCGTGCTCGCCGCCGATCAGGGCACGCCCAAGATGCAGGAGATTGCCCGGGCGATCCAGGAGGGGGCGATGGCCTACCTCCGGCGGCAGTTCCGGACCATCGCCGTCATCCTCGTGCCGCTTGCCGTCGTCGTCTTCCTCACCGCCACGGCGGTCCTGCGGCCGGACGGCAGCGAAGCCCTGAGCTTCGCCGAGTCGGGGATCTACCGGACGCTGGCCTTCCTGGCCGGCTGCTTTCTGTCCGGGCTGACCGGCTTCATCGGCATGGGCCTGGCGGTGCGCGGCAACGTCCGCACGGCCGCCGCCGCGCGCAACGGCTCGCTGCCGGCCGCCCTCAAGGTCGCCTTCCGCACCGGCGGGGTTGCCGGCATGTTCACCGTGGGCCTGGGCCTGCTCGGCGCCACGATCATCATCATGCTCTTCCAGAACACCTCGTCGGCGATCCTCATCGGCTTCGGCTTTGGCGGATCGTTGCTCGCGCTGTTCCTGCGCGTGGGCGGCGGCATCTTCACCAAGGCCGCCGACGTCGGCGCCGACCTGGTCGGCAAGGTCGAGGCCGGCATCCCCGAGGACGACCCGCGCAACCCGGCCACCATCGCCGACAACGTGGGTGACAACGTCGGCGACTGCGCCGGCATGGCCGCCGACCTGTTCGAGAGCTACGAGGTCACGCTGGTCGCGTCGATCATCCTCGGCGTCGCGGCGTTCCAGTCCATCTACCCGGACGACCCAAGCAAGTGGGTGGTTGGGCTGATCTTCCCCGTCATCGCCCGCGCCATCGGCGTGCTGGCGTCCATCGTCGGTGTCTTCGCCGTCCGCGCGACCGACAACGACCGGTCTGCCATGGCGCCGATCAACCGCGGCTTCGCCATCGCGGGCATCCTGACCGTGATCGGCACCGGCGCCGTGGCGCTGACCTACGTCGGCAACGAGGCCGGCACTGTCTCCTACGTCGGCTGGCGGCTGTTCGCCGCGGTGGTGGTCGGCCTGGTCCTCGCGCAGGCCGTCAGCCGGCTCACGGAGTACTTCACCTCCACCGAGACTTCACCCGTCCGCGAGATTGCCGAGGCGGCGCGCACCGGCCCCGCGACGACGGTTCTGTCGGGCATCAGCTCGGGGTTGGAGTCCTCGGTGTGGGCCATCGTTGCGATCGCCGCGGCCCTCGGCGTGTCGGTCGCCCTAGGGGCTGGTGACGTGCAGTTCTCGCTGTACCTCGTCGCGCTTACCGGCATGGGGATGCTCGCGACCACGGGCGTAGTCGTCAGCGAGGACACGTTCGGTCCCGTCGCCGACAACGCCGCCGGCATCGCCGAGATGTCCGGCGAGTTCAGCGGCGAGGCCGAACGGATCATGGTCAGCCTCGACGCGGTCGGCAACACCACAAAGGCGGTCACGAAAGGCTTCGCGATCGGCTCGGCCGTCATCGCGGCGGTCGCGCTGTTCGCCAGCTTCATCGAGACGATCGGCTCGGAGCTGGGGCTGGAGGCCACCGGCACCGCGCTGTTCCGCGACGCCGCCACCCAGATCAACGTCGCGGACCCCAAGACATTCATCGGCCTGCTCATCGGCGGCTCCGTCGCGTTCCTATTCAGCTCCCTGGCGATCCGTGCGGTTAGCCGAACGGCGGCCGTCGTCGTGCAGGAGGTGCGCCGGCAATTCGCCGACGGCAAGATCATGGCGGGCACCAAGCGGCCCGACTACGGCCCCGTCATCGACATCTGCACCGCAGCGTCGCTGCGCGAGCTCGCCACGCCGGCGCTGCTGGCGGTGCTCACGCCGGTGATCATCGGCTTCGGGATCAACTACTTCGCGCTCGGCGCGTTCCTCGCCGCAGTCATCCTCACGGGTCAGCTCATGGCGAACTTCCTGTCCAACGCCGGCGGCGCGTGGGACAACGCCAAGAAGTACATCGAGGACGGCCACGAGGGCGGCAAGGGCTCCGAGGCTCACAAGGCCGCGGTCATCGGCGACACCGTCGGTGACCCCTTCAAGGACACCGCTGGCCCGGCGCTCAATCCGCTGATCAAGGTCATGAACCTGGTGTCCCTGCTGATCCTGCCCGCCGTCATCAACCTGCAGGACAACGAGCCGGTGCGCTACGCCATCGCGGCGGTCGCGCTCGTCATCCTCGGCGGCGCGATCGCGTTCTCCAAGCGCAACGCCGAGGCCATGGACGCCGACGTCAGCGAGCCCACGGCGCGGGCTGGGGTCACGCCCGCTCCGTAGGCCTCCGCCGGTACCCAGCCCGTCATGCACGCCATCGTCCTCGCCGGCGGGAAGGGCACCCGGCTGCGGCCGCTGACCGACACCCGGCCCAAGCCCCTGCTGCCGTTCGTGGGTGCGCCGTTCGCGGCGGGACTGCTGCGCCGGCTGCGGACCGCGGGCTGTGACCGGGCGACCTTCCTCGTCGGCGCGCAAGCCAAGCCCTTCGCGCCGCTGGAGCGGCTGGGTTCGGCGATGGGTGTGCCTGTCGCGGTGGTGTGCGAGCCGCAGCCGCTCGACACGGCCGGGGCCTGCCGCGACCTGCTGCGGGCCGGCGAGTCGGGGCCGGTCTTGGTGTGCAACGGCGACATCCTGACTGACCTGGACTACGCCGCCGTGGTGGCTCGCCACTCCGAGGCTGGCGCCACCGCCACCCTGGTGTTGACCCGGGTCGCCGACACCAGCAGCTTCGGGGTGGTGGAGTGTGACCGCCATGGTCGTATCCATCGGTTCGTCGAGAAGCCGCCGCCGGGCACCGTGGCCGCCGACACCATCAACGCCGGCACCTACGTGCTGGCGCCAGACGTCTTCGACGGGTTCGGGCACGACGGCCCGCTGTCCTTCGAGCGTGCGGTTTTTCCCGGCCTGCTCGAGGCCGGCGCGCTACTGACCGGTTACGCGTCGGACAGCTACTGGCTGGACCTCGGGACGCCGCAGCGGTACTTGGAAGGACACCGTGCGGTGCTGTCCGGCCGCTGTGCCTGGCCCGTCGACGACGCATACGCGACACACGCGCAAACGGTGCTGCGGCACGTTGACGCGGCGATCAGCCCCGGCGCAGCCGTTGGCCCCGACGTGGTCGTCGGCCCCGATTCGCGGGTTGAGGCCGGCGCCCACGTGGCCGGCAGCGTGCTGTTCGAGGGCGTGGTGGTCGGCGCCGGCGCACGGGTCTGCAACGCGGTGCTGGCCGAAGGAGCCCGCGTCCGCGCGGGGGTCACCATCTGCGACACCGTCGTAGCCGCAGGCACAACGGTCGCCTGACGGCACGGCCGGTTGATTGCTTTCGGCCTATGGCCACTTGTGCACTGGTAAAGACGGACGCGGATGGCGGATACTCGGGCGCGATCCGGCCTTCAGGCCCGACCGCCAGCAACCGAGACATCGACAAGCGCCGTGCGTTGCAGGCGCTTCATCCACCAGCTGCCCATCAGGAGTCGTTGGAGTATGCGCCGTTTCGCCGTCCTCGTCGTTCTGGCCGCCGCGGCGGCGCTCCTGCCTGCCGCCCCGGCGCTGGCTATCGCCCCATCGCTGGCCGCACCCTCCCTGGCCGCACCCTCCCTGGCCGCCCCCACCATGGCCACGGCCGCAGACTGTCCGTCCTCCGGCGGCGTGCGAGTGCCGCCCGCAGCCACCACCAGCCGCGACTTCACGATACGTGGCAAGGGCTGGGGTCACGGCGTGGGCATGAGCCAGTACGGCGCGCTCGGCGCCGCCCGCCTCGGCTGCAGTGCCAAGCAGATCCTGCGGACCTACTACACCGGCGTCACCATCGCGACGCAAGCGCAGCCGCGATACATCCGTGTCGGTTTGACCTTCGACTCTCCGGTCAGCAACGTGGCGGGCGCGCGCAGCATCGACGCCACCGTCGGCGACATCCCCTGGCAGCTGTGTGGCGCCGGAGGCTGCCAGCGCGTGGCGACGCAGCGACAGGGCAGCCGCTGGCAGGTGCGCATCGGCCCCAAAGGCGGGTACGGACTGTGGGAGGGCGACACGCGCCGCTGGCACGGGGGCGGCAAGTTCACGTTGTTGCGCGCGGTGTTGACGACCAGCCACTCGGCATTGCGGATCATCTCCATCCCGGCCAACGGTCACAGTTACAAGTGGGGTGTCTTGGAGTTCGACTCCTATGTCGACGCCGGCAGCGGACGCGCCTATGTCAACCTGGCGATCCGCAGCATCGAGCGCTACCTGCGGGGGCTGTCGGAGATGCCATCGTCGTGGGAGCCGGCGGCATTGCGGGCGCAGGCCATCGTCGGCCGCGCGTACGCCTTGAACAAGCGCGCCAACCTGGGGCTTCGCAGCAGCTGCCGCTGCCACCTGTGGGACTCGCCGACCGATCAGCACTACACCGGCTGGGACAAGGAGTCGGAGGGCTTTGGCGCGACGTACGGACGGCGCTGGGTCGCCGCCGTCGACAAGACCGCCAGCAGAATCATGCATGACTCGGCGGGTGGCATCGCGGTCGGGTACTACTCGTCCTCGCATGGTGGGGCCAGCGCGTCGTCGGCGTTCACCTGGGGCGGCGAGGTCAGCTACCTGCAGTCGATCGACGACAGCAATTGGGAGATGCACAGTGACAACCCGAACCGCAGCTGGAGTGTCGGCATCAGCGACGTCGGCCTCGGCAGCAAGTTCGGCGTGGGCAGGGCCACGTCGGTCACCTTGCCCAAGCCCCGTGGTCGCGGCGGACGCGTCGGTCGGGTGGAGGCCGGCTACGGCGGCGTGGTGATCCAGGGGACCGAGGGCCGCGTGGTCGTCTCCGGCAGCACCTTCAAGACGGTCCTTGGCCTGCGATCCACGTTGTTCCACGTGGTCGAGCGCGACGCCTGACCGCTCAGCGCGACGGGCTGGGACTCGCGGGGGAGGATCCCGAGAGTCTCATCTTTGTCCGCGGTCAGCGGTGAGCCACAGGGCCTCCGAAGAAGACCTGCGTCTCGACGAGCTGTCCGTCGCGCACCGTGATGAACTCTGCGTTGCGGTGACGCCCTCCGGCCTTCAGCTCGTACTCGTAGAGGATGAACACGCCGCCGTCGCCCGTGCTGACGAGTTCGCGGACGTCTTGGGACGTGAGACGGTCGGCGGTGGGGAAGCAACGTTGGAGGAACGCGGCCTTGTCGATGTGGTCGTCCTGCGGGCTGGTGAACACGAAGTTCTCTGCGATGAGCTGCGCGGCCGTGTCTTGGTCCTGAGCGAGATAGGCGGCGAAGCACGCCCGCACGATGTCTGTGTCTGACATGGATCCTCCTGGTGGTTGGCCACGGTACGCGGCCTGGGGCCGCGCGTGTGGTCCTGGCAGACCCCGTGGGTGGGCAGCGGCAGGCGCAGGCCGTTCAGGGGGCCAGGTCGATGAGCGCCTGCCCGGAGACTGGGTCGAAGGGCACAGATTGGTGGTCGTGAGTGATAAATCCAACGCCCGTCGATGCGGCAGCAGGGGCGCGAGCACGTCGAAGGTGACCACGTCCGGCGCCTGGCGGGCAGTCAGCGGTGCGGGGTCCTTGGCGCGCACCGCCCTCTGGTAAGGAGACCGTGGCAGTCAACGGAACTCATCGCTCGTGCGGATTCCGCAGGCGGATCGCCCGGAACCCACCCACACCTGCTCGATCTGCTGCTCAGACATCCCCAACGACCGCATCCCACCTCCACGTCGACCAAGATCATGGCGTAGTGGTGCGTTGACCGGTTGAGACCGGCAGTGGATTTCGAGTTGACGGCAGCGGTGGCTTCGCGGTTGAATGACGTTCCTGTAGTTACCGGGACGCAGTTCGTGTGCCTGACCGCTGTCGAGGCGGCCGGCGCGGAGGGAAGGCCACGCCATGGTGCAGATCGAAACGCTGCCCTGGGCGTCGGAAGCCAAGTGCCTGCAGGCAGAGCCCGACACCTTCTTCCCCGAGAAGGGCGGTTCCACGAGGGAAGCCAAGCGCATCTGCGCCGGTTGCGACGTGCGGGCAGAGTGCCTGGACTACGCGCTGGACAACGACGAGCGCTTCGGCATCTGGGGCGGTATGAGCGAACGGGAACGCCGCCGCATCAAGCGACTGGCTTCCTGACCGCGGCGCCCCCGCAGGCTGGCCAGACTGTGCCTGCCCGGCTAGCATCGGACCGGCTTTCGCCGTTCGTACGTGGGCTGATTCGTCCCGCCCGTCGACGAGGCACCCTGGTCTTGTGTCCTACCGCTTCGCTATATGAGGGCAAGGCTTGTGTCCTACCGCTTCGCTACCTGAGGACAAGGCTAGTGTCCTACCGCTTCGCTACTTGAGGACAGGCTGCGATCGACCACCACAACTCGCCGCCGCGCGTCGCCGCGGTGCTCGTCGTCCACGATGGCGTCGAGTGGCTCGGCAGCGTGCTGGCCGCCCTCGCCGCGCAGCGCTACCCGGCGCTGGACCTCGTCGTGGTGGACAACGCCAGCACCGACGGCAGTGCCGAGGTGCTGGAACGCCGCATCCCCGCCGACAACCTGCTGACGCTGCCGGCCAACGTCGGCTTCGGCGCGGCGGTGTGGAAGGCCCTGGAGCATCCGACCGTCGCCGCCGCCGCGCTGTTGCTGCTGTTGCACGACGATCTCGCCCTGGGTCCCGACGCTATCGGCGAACTGGTATCGGCGCTGGGAGGCGACGATCGTATCGGCGTCGTCGGCCCCAAACTGCGCGAATGGAGCGACGACGGCGTCCTTGCCGAGGTCGGCATGACCATCGACCGCTTCGGGCGTGCCGTGTCGCGGGTCGACCCGGCCGAGCTGGATCAAGGCCAGCACGACGCCACCCGGGACGTCTTGTACGTCAACACCGCTGGCATGCTCCTGCGTGGCGGCCTGTTGCGCGAGCTCGGCGGCTTCGATTCGCGCTTTCCGTCCTACCGCGATGACCTCGATCTGTGCTGGCGGGCGTGGCTGGCGGGTCACCACGTCGAGGTGGTTCCCGCCGCCATCGGCTATCACATCGCCGCCGGGACGCGGGCAGGGGGGCGCTCGGGCTCCGACCGTGAAGCTGGCAGGCGCTACTTGATCGAGCGCCACGCGTTCGCCAGCCTGCTCAAGAACTACGGTGGGCTCCGCCTGGCACGGATGCTGCCGATCGTGCTGCTGCTGGCCTTTGCCAAGACCTTGGCCTTCCTGCTGATCCGGCGCTTCGCCGAGGCCGGCGCCGTGGTGCGCGCCTACGGCTGGAACTTGGTGCAGCTGCCGGCCACCCTGCGACGCCGGCGTATCGTCCAGCGCGGACGGTCTGTCGCCGACGGCGAGGTCGCCAGACTGTTCGCCCCCGGCCTCCCACGCGCGCGCCTCTACCTCGGCTCGCTGGGTGCGTGGCTGGCCGGCGGATCGACTCGCGCGCTGGTCGACGACCAGCCGGTGGTCGCGGTACAGCGCCCGACCGACTCGGCGTTGCTGCGAACCGTCGCCAGCCGTTCGGCCGCGCTCATGGGCACGGCGCTGCTGCTGGCCTACCTGGCCGGGCTGGTACCCCTGCTCGGAGGGGGCCAGGTCGTGGGCGGCGAGATCGCGCCATGGCCGGCGGCGCCGGACTTTTTGCGGGCTTACCTGCGCCCCTTCAACGGTGACCCGGTCGGCACCTACGGGTTCGCATCACCGGTCCAGGCCCTGCTCGGTGTGGCCAGCTTCGCCGGCCTTGGCAGCCAGTGGCTGGCCCAGCGGTTGCTGATCTTCGGCCTGCTGCCGCTCGCCTGGCTGCTGGCACTGCGGGCGGGGCGCCTGATCACCCCGCGTGCTGCCCCCCGGACCCTTGGCGCGACGCTGTACGTACTGTCGCCGGTCGTCATGGCATCCCTCGGCGAGGGCCGCTACGGCGTGCTCGTGGTGGCAACAGTCCTTCCCGGGATCGCGCTGGCCGGCTGGCGGGCAGCCGACCTGCGCGCGCCGGCCGAGGGTGGCTGGCGTGCGACGGCGCTGCTGGCGCTCGGCTTGACGGTCGCCGTGGGGGCATCGCCGTCGCTGGGACCCCTCCTCGGCCTGCTGCTGCTCGCCGGCCTGGCGGTCGTGGCCGCGCGGCGCGGGGCCGGCGCCTGGGCCGCGGCGGGGCGGTTACTGCTGGTCGCTACCACCGCGGCGGCGGTCCTGGCGCCATGGCTGTACAACCTCGCCGTTCACCGCAGCCTGACCGTCGTGCCGGCGAGCCGACCGGTGGACCTGCCGATGTGGCGCGCGGCCGTCGTCGTTCCCTCTGGGCTGCCGGATCTCGGCGGCGTCACCGGCGTGCTGGCGGTGCTGACATCGATCGCGGTGGCTGCGGGCGCCGTCGTGCTGGGCGGGCGCCACCGGCCTGGGACCGTCGCGGTGCTCGCCACGCTCGGCACCCTGTCGGCGGCCGCTGCCTGGTTGGCCGCCCGGCTGCAGCTGGGGTGGCTGTGGACTCCCGGCGTGCTGCTACCGGCCGCCCTGGCACTGGCGGGTCTGGGGGTGCTGGCGGCGGACAGCCTTGGGGGCGGACTACGCGAGTACAGCTTCGGCTTGCGTCAGGTATTCGTCGTCGTGGCCACGGTCGCTGTCGGCGCCGGGCTGCTTGCCGGGATCGCTCGACTGGCCGGCGGCCCCTACAACGGTTTGGCGCGCGCACCACAGCTGGTGCCGGCATTCGTGACGGCCGAGCAGGAGCAGGTTGGCCCCTACCGCGTGTTGGTGCTGGCCGCCGGTCAAGGCGAAGTCAGCTGGGACGTCATGGGGCCGGCCGGTCCGACGATGCTGTCGTTCGGCACCGTGCCCAGCACCGCGTTGCTCGACGACCTTGGCGTCGCCGTCGGCGCGGTTGCGGGCGGCGACCCGCAGGCCGATGTTGCGCTGAGCCTGGCCGGCGTGCGCTACATCGTCGTGTCGACAAGCTCGCGTGCCCTCACCAACACCTTGGCGGCGCAACCCGGCCTGGAGGCGCTGCCGACTGGGGACGGGCGCGTCTACGCCGTGCGCTCGTGGCTGCCACGCGCCGTGGGCCTGGCTGGCGCGGATGCGCAGCGCGCGTTGACGGGCGAGGATCTGCGCAAGGTGCGACCCCTTGACAGCGCGGGCGGTGACGTCTACCGCGGCGGCCCGATTCCGGAGGGGCTGCTGCTGTTGAGCGAGCCTGCATCTGACCTGTGGCAGGCCGAGGTCGCCGGCCGCCTGCTGCCGCGCGCCGACGTGCCGGTCGTCAACGCCTGGAAGGCGGTAGCCGGAGACCGGGCGACCATCCGAACTGGCGGTCTGACCGCGCACCGTTTGGTCGTCGGCGGGCAGCTGCTGGTCGTGGCCGTGATCATCTCCCTGCTCTTGCGGCCACCCGGTGGCACCCAACGCCAGCAGGTCGGCCACCCAGGACGGACCCTGCCCCGCGAGCTGACCGGGACGGCCAGGCAGCCCGAGATCAGCCGATGACCGGGGGCGGGGTTGTCCCGGCCTCGGCAGCTCGCCGCCGCCGCTGGTCGCTGGCCGTGCTCATCGGAATGGGGCTGCTGTTGTCCAGCGGGATCGTCGTCGACCTGCTGGAGGCCCCGCCCTCCGCCCCCGCTACGGAGAGCATTGTGCAAGACCTTGCCGATGCCGGCCGCTGGTACTGCCCGGCGACGGTGGGAAGGAGGGAGACCGCGGTCCTGGAGGTGGCCACGGTCGGCGACCGCGCGGCCGAGGTGACGGTTGATCGGTATGCCGGCGGCACCGCGAGGACCAACCGGGCTCGCACCATGCCCCCCGGCGCGGTTGCCCGCATCAAGTTGGGGGGAAACCGCCCGTCGGTGGTGCGTTGGGAGGGCGGACCGGTCGCCGTCACCTGGCGGTCGACCGACCGCACCGAGACCATCGCCGCTCCCTGCGAACCGGCTCCCGGCCGGCGCTGGCACGCCGCGGGCTTCGACACGACCTTGGGCTCCACCTCGACGCTGCACCTGTTCAACCCGTTTGGCGAGGACGCGACGGTCTCATTGATCTTCGCGACCCCCGACGGCCCGGTCCGGCTGGTGGCCACCGACAATCTGGTCGTGCCGGCTGGCACCTCCCGGCAACTTGACCTGGGCCGCTTCCAACCGGAGATAGCCGACCTGGGCGTCACCGCCGAGGTGGCGTCGGGCCGGATCGTGGCGCAGGGAGAAGTCGACATCGGCCCGCCCGGCAAGAGTCGCGGCGTCAGCGGGCGGGCGCTGCTGCGCGCCGCCGGGCAGGCGCGGCGCTCGTGGACGTTCGCCTGGGCTTGCTCCGGTGAGAGCAGCGAGTCCTGGCTGCAGGTGCTCAACGTCGGCGGACGCGAGGCCGCGGTCGAGGTCCGCGTCAGCGACCCGGTCAATGACGCCTCCAGTGTCCTAGGGGAAGTGTCGGTGCCAGCGGGTGGGACGACGCGGATCGAGCTGGCCGAGGCCTCGCGGCGTCGGGAGTTCGGGGTGACCGTTACCGGGGTCAACGACGAAGCCATCGTGGTCAGCAGGCTGACCGCCATTGCGCGCGCAGGCGGGCGGGATGGTATCGCCGCCTCGCTCGGCGCCGTCGGGCCCGCCACCGAGTGGGCGGTGGTCGGCGGCGGCGGACCAGACCAGCGGGACATGCTCAGCATCTACAACGCCGGCTCGCGCCAGGCCCGCGTCGACGTGGTGGCCGGGGCCGGTCCTCCGGAATGGTCGGGGATCACCGTCGAGCCCAACGCGCGCGCAGAGGTCATGCTGCGCGATGCCGGCGCCGCACAGCTGACCACACCGCTGCGGATCCACGCCGACAGACCGGTGGTGACCGAGCTGCGGTCGGCGGCCAAGGGCGACGAGCTGCACCTGTGGTCGGCAGTCGGAGTCCCCGCCGCCAGCTGGCGAGGCCAGCGCACCCGCCCGCCGGTCCACCTCGAGCCGGGCCTGGCCAGCCGTGACCCAGCGAGCCTGCGTGCCGAGACGACCGAGGGTGACGGCGCGCCGGTGCCGCCGGGCGTTGCACCCCCGACCGATCCCGGCGGGTCGGCGCACGGTGACGTCCGCACGAGCTGAGCCGGCCGGCGGCTACCAGCCGTCGTCGTCGAACAGGTCGTCGAGGTCGTCGTCGATGCCCAGCGCACGGGCGACGGCCTCGCCGACGGCCAGGCGGACCATGGCCACCAGCTCGGCGCGACCGTCGGCTCGGGATTCCAGGGGACGCCGGTAGACCGTCAGCCGGTCTGTGGAGAAGTCGGCCAGCTGCGGTTGCCCGGGCGCCGCGGCCGTCTCAGGGGGCACGGCGACCACGGTGATCCTGGCCCGCTCGACAGGTTTGGCGAGACGTGCCGGAAGCGTGGAGATCGCCTCATCGACGATCTGGCCGAAGCGTGTCGCGTCGCGCACGCGGAAGCCATCGGCGGGCCGTCGGCGACGATCGTTGTCGGCTCGGAAGCCACGACCGTGTCGGTCCCGGGCGGCAGGGGGATTCCCGTGCATCGCTGTGAGGATAGGGCCTGGGCGATCGATGCCGGCGGGGACAGATCCCCAGAATCGGACAGGGCTTGCTCTACGGTCTGGCGCCATGGCCAACACGTTGCGCTCCTGCGTCAGGACCGGCTGCCGCTGGCCGGCCGCCACCTCCCTTTCCTACCGCTACGCCACAAGGCAGGCTTGGCTGCGTGACCTGGCACCGGACCCTGACGTGTCGCTGTACGACCTGTGTCCGCACCATGCCGACAGCTTGGTGGTGCCCAACGGCTGGGAACGCGTCGACGATCGCACGTCCGGGCCGGCGATGGTGGAGCCGTCGGCCCGTGACCGCGCGGCGCAGGCCGCCGCCCGCCGCCAGGAGGCTGCGCAGGGCCTGGCCGATGAGCTGGCGTCGCCGCCTGTCGGCGTCAGCCGCTACGCCCAGCTGGCCGCCGACCTGCCGCGGCTGGCCGCGCAGATGTATGGCGGGCCAGCCACTGATGCGCCCGCGTCCTCACCGCGACCCATGCCGATCCCCAGCCGTGACCTCGCGCCACTGCCGCTTCCCGGCGCCGGGACGGTGCCCACAGCACCGGTGCCGATACCCGGGCAGCTGACGATTCCGGTCGATGAGGTGGCCGACCGTGTCGTGGTGCCCATCGACCTGGCCGGTGCCCGCCGGCGGCGGGACTGACCGGCGGCGTACTATTATGACTATTTCATCCGGTATATACCGAATAGTCCGTACGTTACGCCGAAACCATCCCTGATGGCCATGTGGCGGCACATCCGGGCTGCCGACACATCTAGCAACGGCGCAAGACGGCTCCGAGGAGATGGCGACATGGACCACTGCCCCAAGTGCACCTCGGCCGATCTGGTCACGGTTTCGCTGACGCTCAACGGCGGCCCCGTCGACTTCGCCCACTGCCGGCACTGCGAGCACCGTTGGTGGACCGATCCCAACGCCTGCGCGGTCATCACCCTGCCCGACGTGTTGACCAAGGCCACTCGCTAACGGCGAAGCCGGACGATTCGCGGCGCCGGGTCTGCCTCGACGGACCCGGCGCCGTCTCAACCTGCACGCCCGTTCCGGCGGGTACTTGTGGGCTGTCGCTGCGTTCAGGCTACGTGAGCGCTAGTAGGATCCGCGCTCCCGTCAAGCAGTCCTGCTGTAGCGAAGCGGTAGGACACCAGATCAGGAGCGCTGGAAGTGGCCGACCTCGGCCCGATCCTCAAGGCCTACGACGTACGCGGGATCGTCGGTGAGCAACTGGACGCCGACGTGGCCGAGCGACTCGGGCGCGCCGCCGCTGTGGAGCTGCACGGCGAGGCCGTCGTGGTGGGCCGCGACATGCGACCCTCGGGCGTCGAGCTGTCCGAGGCGTTCATGGCAGGAGTCCGTGCCCAGGGCGTGGACACCGTTGACCTCGGCCTGGCCTCCACCGACCTGCTGTACTACGCCTCCGGCCGCCTGGGATTGCCAGGTGCGATGTGGACGGCCAGCCACAACCCCGCCCGCTACAACGGCCTGAAGCTATGTCGCGCGGGGGCGGAGCCCGTGAGCGCCGAGACGGGACTGCTGCAGATCCGGGACCGCGCCCAGGACGGCTCGTTTCCCACGGCCCAGCGGGAAGGTGCGCACCGCACAGCCGACCTGCTCGAACAGTACGCCGGACACGTGCGCAGCTTCGCCGACGCGACCGCGATACGCCCGCTGCGCATCGCCGTGGACGCCGGCAACGGCATGGGCGGTCTGGTGGTCCCCGCCGTGTTCGCACGGCTGCCCATCGAGTTGGTACCGCTGTATTTCGAGCTCGACGGCACCTTTCCCAACCATCCGCCCGACCCGATGGAGGCAGCGAACCTGGTTGACCTGCAGCACGCGGTCACCCGCCACGCCTGCGACCTGGGCCTGGCCTTCGACGGCGACGCCGACCGGATGTTCTGCGTCGATGAGATGGCGCGGCCGGTCAACCCGTCGCTGGTGACTGCGGTCATCGCCCAGGCGTTGCTGGAGCGCAGCCCCGGATCGACGGTGCTGTACAACCTGATCTGCTCCCGCGTCGTGCCGGAGACCATTGAGGCCGCCGGGGGCCATGCCGTGCGGACGCGGGTGGGCCACTCCTACATCAAGGCGATCATGAAGGACACCGGCGCCCTGTTCGCGGGGGAGCACTCCGGGCACTACTACTTCCGCGACAACTTCCGCGCCGACTCCGGGTTGATCGCCGCTGTGCTGATGCTGTCGGCGCTGTCAGACCAAGGGGGCACGCTGTCCGAACTCGTCGCGCCCTACGATCGGTATGCACAGTCCGGCGAGCGCAACACGACGGTGGGTGACCAGGGCGCCGCGATGCAGCGTGTCGCCGAGGCCTTCACGCAGCGCGGCGAGGCCGACTGGACCGACGGGTTGACCGTCGAGGGCGACGGCTGGTGGTTCAACGTGCGACCCTCCAACACCGAGCCACTGTTGCGCTTGAACGTCGAGGCCCGCGACACCGACGCCATGGAGCGGATCCGCGACGAGGTCCTGGCCACCATCTGAAGCTGAGGAGACGTCCATGGTCGTCGACGCCGCACTCATCGACCTGCTGGTGTGCCCCGCATGCCACGGGGCGATCGAGTACAAGGATCGCCGTCATCTGATCATCTGCACCCAGTGCGACCGGCACTATCCGGTCCGCGACGACATCCCGGTCATGCTCATCGAGGAAGCCACCCGACCACAGGCTCGCGGATCCAAGAAGTGAACCTGGATCACCTCGACGGCTATGCCGCCGCCGACGAGTCGGATGCGCTGGGCGACGTCGAAGCCACCTCCCGCCAGTGGGCCCACGCCCGCGAACTGGCCGACCTGCGGATCGATCTCGCCGACGTCGATGCGGTGGTGGTCACGGGTATGGGTGGATCGGGGATCGGCGGGGACGTGCTGCGCCAGCTGACCGCCAGGCGGGCGCCGTGGCCGGTCGTGGTGCACAAGGGGTACGGCCTGCCGGCCTTTGTGGGGCCGCGCACGTTGGTCGTCGCGACGTCGTACTCGGGCAACACCGAAGAGACGTTATCGGCGTTCCAGGAGGCTGGCCGCCGGGGGGCTGCACGCTTTGCGATCAGCAGTGGCGGGACACTGGCAGCCAACTGCGATGCCGAAGGCGTGGCCTGCGTGCGGGTGCCGGGCGGCGGGCAGCCGCGCCATTCGCTGGGCTACCTGCTGGTGCCCGTACTGGTGGCACTGGGTATCGACGACGGCATCGACGAGGCGGTGGAGGAGCTGGCCAGCACGGCCGAGGCACTCGGTCGCGACGTGCCAGCGGCCGCCAACCCCGCCAAGCGCCTGGCCCAGGGCCTGGCCGGCTCCGGTGCGCCGCTACTGCTCGGTGGACAGGGCCTTGGTGCTGTGGCGGCCTACCGCTTGAAGTGCCAGCTGGCGGAGAACGCCAAGCTGCCAGCCATGTGGGGTGAGCTGCCGGAGGCTGACCACAACGAGGTGGTCGCCTGGCAGGAGCCTGGCGCCGTGTCCGGCGCCGGGGGGCTGATCTGCCTGCGGGACCTCGACGGTGAGCATCCTCGGGTGCGCCGGCGGTTCGAGATCACCGCTGCCCTGCTGGACGAGCGGTTCGCGTGGCAGGAGCAGCTGATCGCGACCGGGACCTCACCGCTGGCGCGGGTGGCGTCGTTGGTGCTGCAAGGTGACCTGGTCAGCGTCTACACCGCGCTGGCGCTGGATCGCGACCCCACCCCGGTGCCATCCATCGACCGGCTCAAGGCCGCGCTGGCGTGACCCGAGCCACACCCCGGGTGAGCGGTCCTCAGGCAGTGAGGCGGTATCTGTGACAGCAGCGGCGGTGAGCCTGAGCGACCGGCTCGGCGACGTGCGCCCCCGGGTCCTGCTGACGCTGGGCTCGGGGCTGGGAGCGCTGGCCGACGAGGTCGCCGACCCGCAGGTGATGGACTTTGGCGAGATCGGGCTGCCAGCACCCACCGTGCCCGGTCACGCCGGCCGGCTCATCGTGGGTGAGCTCACCGGCGTGCCGGTGCTGGTGCAGCAGGGCAGGGTGCACCTGTACGAGGGCGTTGGCGTGCGCGACGTCACAGCCTGCGTACGGGCTGCCGCCGACGTTGGCGTGGAAACCTTCATCGTCACCAACGCCGCCGGTGGCCTGCGCTCCGATCTCCAGCCCGGCGACGTGTTGGCGATCAGCGACCATTTGAACCTGTCCGGCGCCAATCCGCTGATCGGGCGCGGCGGCTCCCCCGCCTTCATCGACATGAAGGACGCCTACGACCCCCGGCTGCGCGACCTCGCCCGCGACGTGGCCGAACAGACCTCGCAGCGGCTGGTGGAGGGCATCTACGCCGGGCTGGCGGGACCTTCCTACGAGACGCCTGCCGAAGTGGCGATGCTGCGCGGCCTGGGTGCTGACGCCGTGGGGATGTCGACCGTGGCGGAGGTGATCGAAGCCAGGGCCCAGGGCCTGGCCGTGCTGGGCCTGTCGTTGATCACCAACGTCCACCGACAGGGGGGGACCAGCACCGACCACGCCGAGGTCCTCGAGGTCGGTCGCAGTGGTGGTCCCCGCTTGGCGGCGCTGGTGCGCGCGCTACTGGGATCGATTCCCTGACCAGCCTCGGTAGATCGTCGGACCGGCCCGCACGGACAGTTCCGGGCCGACGGAGCCGCCCCGGGCCTGGGCTATGCTGGACCGGAGACCAGTTCTGTCTCTGTCTTGCTCTGCCGATGCGTCTGTCGAGGTGCCTGTAGCCATGCCCGATCTCGTTGCTCACGACGTTGCCGATCTCTCACTCGCCGCCACGGGACGCGCCCGGATCGAGTGGGCCGAGCGGTCCATGCCCGTGCTGCGCGCCATCCGGGAACGCTTCAGCGCCGAGCAGCCTCTGGCGGGCCAGCGCGTCGCCGCCTGCCTGCACGTCACCACCGAGACGGCCAACCTGATGCGGACGTTGGCTGCCGGCGGCGCCGACGTGACCCTGGTCGCCAGCAACCCCCTGTCGACCCAGGACGACACGGCCGCGGCGCTGGTCGCTGAGTACGGCATCGCCACCTTCGCCGTGCGCGCTGAGGACAACGAGACCTACTACCGCCACATCGACACGGCCCTTGACGCCCAGCCCACCATCACCATGGACGACGGCTGCGACCTGGTGAACCGCCTGCTGTCGCAGCGGCCCGAGCAGGCCGGTCAGGTGCTCGCCGGCACCGAAGAAACCACCACCGGCGTCATCCGCCTGCGGGCGATGGAGCGGGACTCCGCGCTGCGCTACCCGATCATCGCGGTCAACGACACCCCAACCAAGCACCTGTTCGACAACCGCTACGGCACCGGCCAGTCGACGCTGGACGGGATCATCCGCTCCACCAACGTCCTCATCGCCGGCAAGACCGTTGTGGTGGCCGGGTTCGGCTACTGTGGCCGCGGGGTTGCCAGCCGCGCCAAGGGCATGGGCGCCCAGATCGTCGTCACCGAGGTCGACCCGATCCGGGCTCTGGAGGCCTCGATGGAGGGCTACGAGGTCCTGCCCATGGCCGAGGCAGCCCCGGTGGGTGACATCTTCGTCACCGTGACCGGCAACACCTCGGTGCTGCGCCGCGAGCACTTCGAGGCGATGAAGGATGGGGCGATCATCTGCAACTCGGGCCACTTCGACGTCGAGATCGACATCGTGGCGCTGGAGAAGCTGTCGGTCGACCGCCGTGGCGTCCGCGCCAACGCCGAGGAGTTCGAGCTGGCTGACGGCCGCCGCATCGTGCTGCTGGCAGAAGGGCGCCTGGTCAACCTCGGCGCCGCCGAGGGTCACCCCGCGGCGGTCATGGACATGAGCTTCGCCGACCAGTCGCTGGCGGTGGAGTGGCTCGTGGCCAACGCCGACCAGCTGACGCCAAAGGTCTACGACGTGCCAACCGAGCTCGACGCCGACGTCGCCCGCCTGAAGCTCGCCGCGATGGG
>Ga0136620_10000195_pt1 | contig 26888 bp, 30 predicted proteins | sample AntDrymUQ4162106_2_FD_104806 | JGI IMG/M metagenome (GOLD analysis project Ga0136620, IMG submission 104806) | Polar desert sand microbial communities from Dry Valleys, Antarctica - metaG UQ416 (21.06) | ecosystem: Environmental > Terrestrial > Soil > Desert | place: Antarctica: Dry Valley... | reverse complement strand
CGGTGTAGTCGAGCACTGGCAGGTCAAGCTCGGTCACGAGCGCCATCGCGCCGCGACGCTACCACTCGCTTGACGGACAGACGCAGTCCGGCGACCATGCGCGGCATGACCTTTCGAAAGGGCGAGCTTCGGCTGGCACCCGGGCGACTGACGGGAGATTCATGGGACTGATCGAGGGAGAGCGCAGCGTGGAGATCGAAGCGCCGATCGCGCGCTGCTTTGAAATCGCTGCCGACATCGATAAAGCGCCCGAATGGCAGGGATCTCTGCGCGAGGTGGAGGTGCTCGAGCATGACGCGGAGGGTCGTGCACTGATCGTGGAGACAGAGTCCGACGCCAAGGTGAAGACTGTGAAAGCACGACTGCGCTTCTCCTATGAGCCCGACACGCACATCGGCTGGGTGCAGGAGAAGGGCGACACCAAGTCGCTCGAGGGCTACTGGCAGCTGGAGGACCTCGGGAAGGGGCGCACCCGCGCCACGTATGGGCTGGCTGCCGACCCTGGGCGGATGCTCGGCATGCTCCTCCGCGGGCCCGCCGAGGGCGCGGTGCGCGACTTCCTGCTCAGCGGCGCCGCCGAGGGCCTCAAGGAGAAGGCCGAAGCGGGCTGAGGGCCGGTGGCGGTCGAGTTCGTGCCGGCCACGCCGCGTTGACCGAAGGCGAGCGCTGGACGCGTGAGCAACCCGAGCTGCTGCTCGCGGCGGGATTCTCGCCGCTCGGGATCGCACGCTTTTTGATCGCTTCGCAGCGGCGAGCGGGCGAGACCCGCCGCGCGCGCCCAGACCTCGCAGCGGCTGCCACCGTGGCCTCGCCGATGCCTCCGGCCGCGCCGGTGATCAGCACGCGGGAGCTCACGCGGCCACCTTCTCCGGCTCGGGCGCGGATGTCGTGCGCACCTCGTACTTGGAAAGGTCGAACTGCTGGGTGCGGCGGCGAAACCGGAAGGTCCAGTCGGGCCAGATGGTGGCGTTGCGCCCTGTGTCATCGAGGTACCAGCTCTTGCAGCCGGTGGTCCAGACCGTGCCCTCGTGCATCTCGTCGATGCGGTCGTTGTATGCCACCACGGTCTCGCGCTTGACCTCCACCGTGTCGGCGCCGCGGTCGCGCATCTTGCGCAGGGCATCGATCACGTACGCCACCTGAGACTCGATCATGTAGACCATCGAGCTGTGGCCCAGGCCGGTGTTGGGGCCGAGCAGCATGAACATGTTGGGAAAGCCCGGCATGGCGGTACCGAGGTGCGCGCGCGGGCTGCCACCCCAGCTTTCCACCATCAGCTTGCCGTCGCGACCCCGGACCTGGCGGGCCACGGGCATGTCGGTCACCGCAAAGCCGGTCCCGAGGATGATCGTGTCCACCTCGCGCTCGGTGCCGTCCTCGGTGAGGATCGAGCGTGGGCGCACCTCCTTGATGGCTTGGGTCACCAGCTCGACGTTGGCCTGGTCCAGCGCCGGGTACCACTTGTTCGAAGGCAGGATGCGCTTGCAGCCGATGGTGTAGTCAGGCGTGACCTTCTCGAGCAGCTCGGGGTCGGAGATCTGCTTGCGCATATGCGCGCGGGCCAAACGCTCGACGACATTCATCAGCTTGGGCTTCTTCACGAACCCGAGCACCAGGATCTCGCGGGCCGAGTAGATCGCTCCGCGCACGAGCCGCTGGACGGCGGGCAGGGCGCTGTAGAGGCGCCGCTCGACACCGGTGACCCCGCGGTTGCTGTGGGGCATGATCCACGGCGCCGTGCGCTGAAAGGCGTACAGCTGCTCGACCTCGGGCTGGATCGAGGGGACGTACTGGATCGCCGACGCGCCTGTGCCGATCGAGGCCACGCGCTCACCGCTGAGGTCGTGATCGTGGTCCCAGCGCGCGGAGTGGAACACGGCGCCTTCGAAGTCGTCCAGTCCGGGCACCTCCGGCTTCTTTGGCTCGGCCAGCGGCCCCATCGCGGGAACGAACACGCGGGCGCTGAAGGGGCCCTGATCGGTCTGCACCTGCCACCGTCCGGCCTCCTCGTCCCAGTCCGCCGCGGTCAGGCTGTGGCCGAAGCGCACGTGCGAGAGGACGTCGAAGCGCTGGGCTGTGTCGCGCAGGTAGTCCCAGATCTCGGGCTGGAGCGAGTAGGTCTGGCTCCACTCCGGGTTGGGCGCGAACGAGAAGGAGTAGAGGTGGCTCGGCACATCGCAGGCACAGCCTGGGTATGTGTTGGCCTGCCAGGTGCCACCCACGTCGTCGGCACGCTCGAGAACCACGAAGTCGTCGAAGCCCTCCTGCTTGAGGCGGATGGCCATGCCCAGTCCGGAGAAGCCGGCGCCGACGATCAGCACGTCGACGTCGGTCGCAGGCGTCTGCGCGGGCTCGATGGTTCGATCGGCGGTCTCCACGTGCGTCATCGGCTCTCTTCGGATGGCGGCTTGCCGGGCGTCTCGGTTACGTACCCGTAACTTACGGCACTGTAACGTGTCCGTCTCATGGCCTCCGCCAAGTCTGCCCCGTCACCGCGCCTGAGCGCCGTCGAGCGCCGGGAGCAGCTGCTGGACGCCACGCGAGCGCTGGTAACGGAGAAGGGCTTCCATGCCGTCTCGATCGAGGCAGTGTCGCGCCGGGCCGGGATCACGCGCCCTGTCGTCTACGGCCATTTCGGCGATCTGTCCGGCCTCCTGGCCGCGCTGGTGGACCGCGAGGAGGGCCGCGCGCAAAGCCAGCTGGCCGAGGTGCTGCCCGGGCCACTTGCCGAGGGCGACCCCGACGAGACGCTGCTGGCCGCCCTGGATGCCTACCTGCACGCCGTCCAGGCCGAGCCCGACACGTGGCGGCTGGTGCTCATGCCCCAGGAGGGCGCCCCTCAGCTCCTGCACGACCGCATCGCCCAAGGGCGGGCGGCGGTGATAGCCCAGCTCGTGGAGTCGCTGCGCCCGGGCCTGGGGCCGGGAGGCCAATCGCCCGACCCGGAGCTCACGGCGCTGACCTTCTCCGCCCTGTCCGACGAGGCCGCGCGGCTGCTGCTCACCGATGCGCGGCGCTTTCCCGTGCAGCGGATCGTTGACCACGCGCGATGGCTGCTCGAGCGGCTGGCGCGTCCCGGCGGCTAGACGAGCGTCACGGCCGCGCCCACATGCAGCGTGCCTGGAACGAGCACGTCGGCGTAGACACCCACGCACACGTCGTTGCTCCGCCCCACCTGCTTGAGCACCTCCGGGCGGTGCTCCAAGCCGCCCGGCTGGGCGTGGGTCACCATCACGCAACGCTCGCAGCGCCCCACGACGCTCAGGCGCACCCCGCCCACCGCGAGCTCACGGCCCACCCAGGCGTCCTCGACGTAGCCCGGTGGATCGGGCACCTCGACCATCAGATTGGGCCGCAGCCGCTGAGACTCGACCTCCTGGCCCAGCTCGCCTGACAGCTGCGCCAGGCTCGCCGAGGTCACGAGGTGGATCGGCGAGGCGTCGTGGTGGGGGTTCTCAGCCTCCCGTGCCAGCCGCCAACCGGGCCCGGCGATGAGCTGTACGGCCCTAGCCAGGGCAGGGTCGTCACCGCGTATCGGCTCACCGGCCGCAGGCTCGATCACCGGCAGGCCGCCGTCCAGTCGGCTCGCGTGGTCGAGCAGGCCGGGCACCTTGCGGAACCGCCTGTGGTCCTTGCCGCTGGCCAGCTTGCCGTGCTCGTCCACGAGCGCCCACAGCCGGTCGCCGACCGGTCCCCGGGCATCGACCTCCATCTCGTCCATCTCCTCCCCGCGAAGCGACTTGACCGGGTAGCGGCGCAGCGCGGTGACCGTGCCGAGGCTCATCCGGCGCCCAGCTCGCGACGCAGGGCGTCGAGGTCATGGCGCAGGGCCACCACCTGCTCCTCGAGCCCGGAGACGCGGCCCGCGAGGCCCCCATCAGCTGGCTCGGCCAGAGATCCCGGAGCCGCCTCTGCGGGCGGCGACACCCGCGCAGTCAGCGGCGCCTCCCCGGCCGGAGGCACCTCTGCGGGCGCCTGTGCCTCGGCCTCCCCTCCATCGAGCAGCTGCTCGAAGCGCTGCCCGCGGCGCCCGGGCTCCCGCGGCGCCTCGGCCACCAACTCCCGGCCGGCCAGCCCCGCGAGGGCCTCGTCCACCTCCTGGCCCGATCCGAACGAGTGCAGCCGCTCGCTGCGCTGACGCAGCTCGGCGGAGGTCTGCGGGCCGCGCAGCATGAGCAGGCAGAGCAGCGCGGTCTCGCCGGCGGACAGCCGGAGAGCCTCGCCGAAGAGATGGCGGAACTTCTTGGTGCGGCGGTCAGACCAGGTGGCCAACCGCACCCAGCCGCGCGCGCCGAGCCGGTCCAGCGCGCCACGAACGGTGCTCTCGTCGTAGTCCACCACCGGTTCGCGGTTGCTGGACTGGTTGCAGGCCAGGCGCAGAGCGTTGAGCGTGAGTGGATAGGCGTCCGGCGTGGTGCGCTGCTTCTCGATCAAGCAGCCCAGTACGCGTAGCTCGGCGGCGTCGGGGAGCACGGGCTCAGCCTATTGAGCCTCCACCGTGAGCCGGCCGTAGTTCAGAGATGGGCGATACGTCGATCATGTGGTTCCGTCGCGATCTGCGCGTGCGCGATCTGCCGGCGCTATCGGAATCCGCACGAGCGGAGCACTGCGTGCCGGTGTTCGTGTTCGACGACCGCCTGTTGACCGAGGGACGGTTTCCCAGCGCCTCGCGAACGGCGTTCATGCTCGCCTGCCTCGAAGAGCTCGACCAGTCGCTGCGCGAGCGGGGGGCCAAGCTGGTGATTCGCGAGGGCAGACCCGAGAAGGCGATCCCCGAGTTGGCCAAGCAGGTCGGCGCGTCCGATGTGCACTGGACAGCCGACATCTCCCCCTGGTCGCGGCGGCGCGACCAGAATGTGATCGACGCCCTGGCCGGGCAGGGGGTGCGCGCGCATGCCTCACCGGGTGCCTACGTGGTCGAGGACCCGGGCAAGATCCTCACCAAACAGGGGCGGCCCTACACGGTCTTCACGCCCTATTCCCGCGCGTGGCTGCAGGCCGGCCGCCGGGATTTGGTTCGGGCGCCGCCTGTGGTGTCGCTGCCGTCCGGCCTGCGGGCGGGCAAGCTGCCCACCCTCGCCGACCTCGGGCTTTCCTTCGACGGCCAGGTGGCCTTCGAGCCCGGCGAGGCGGCGGGTCGCCGGGCCATGGAGCGCTTCCTGCGCTCCGGCCTCACCGACTACGCATCTCGGCGCAACACGCCCAGTGGCGGCTCCTCGCGCATGTCTCCCTATCTCCGCTGGGGCTGCGTCTCGCCGCGGGAGCTGGATTCAAAGGCCGCCCAGCAGTCGGGCAGGGGCTCCTCGGTCTACCGCTCGGAGCTCGCCTGGCGCGAGTTCTACGGCGCCGTGCTGCAGCATTTTCCCGACAACGTGCGCCACGAATACCAGGAGCGCTACCGCAAGCTGGAGTGGAAGAGCAAGAACAAGGCCTTCGACCGCTGGTGTCAGGGCACGACCGGCTATCCCTTCGTGGACGCCGGGATGCGCCAGCTGCTGCACGAGGGCTGGATGCACAACCGGCTGCGCATGGTGGTGGGCTCTTTCCTGACCAAGGACCTTCACCTGGACTGGCGGCTGGGCGAGGCGCACTTCATGGGCCACCTGATCGACGGCGACATGGGCTCGAACAACGGCGGCTGGCAGTGGATCGCATCGGTGGGCACCGACCCGGCCCCCTACTTCCAGCGCATGTTCAACCCGGTGACCCAGCACGAGCGCTTCGACCCCGACGGCGCCTACGTGCGCCGCTGGGTGCCGGAGCTGTCAGACGTGCCCGACGAGCTGCTGGCCAGGCCGTGGGAGATGACCGAGGAGCAGCAGTCGGAGTCCGGTTGCGTTATCGGCAAGGACTACCCCGAGCCGATCGTCGACCACGCCGAGGAGCGCCGCGTGGCTCAGGAGCGATACCGCAGCGCGGGCTGACCAGCGGCGCGGCAGGTGCGGCAGCGCGGGCCTGTGCGATGGTCCGAGGCCGAACGACGCACCCCAACCCGAAGGAGGCCTCTGTGCCCGCTCCCTACACGCTGAAGCAGCTCACCGACGTCGAGGACGCTGCGCCAAACTTCGGCTTCGAGGAGTTCCAGGAGGCGCGCTTCGCCAAGGACGACCTCGAGACCGAGGACACCGGTTTCACCTATCAGCGCCTCAACCCTGACGCCCGCCCTCCGTTCGCGCACAGACACGACGACGCGGAGGAGGTCTACGTTGTGATGTCCGGGTCAGGACGCGCGAAGCTCGACGACGACATCGTGGACCTGGCGCGACTGGACGCGCTCCGCGTGGCGCCGAAGGTCACGCGGGCCTTCGAGGCCGGGCCAGAGGGGCTTGAACTGCTCGCCTTCGGGCCGCGGCACGACGGCGATGGCGAGGTGATTGAGAACTGGTGGACCGACTGAGACGAAGGGGCTCGAGCGGGTCTGCCCCGCGTGGCGGGCCGCCGGTGTTGGCCACGTAGATCTCTAGCTGCCCGAGGTCGGCTTCCACGGAGTCCAGCAGCGGGCCCACCGCCTCGAGGTCGTCGGAGTCGAACTCGTGGCCTCGACCGCCCAGCCCCTCCCCCAGCTCGCGCACCTCCGCCCCCCGACCGTGTGCTCGCGACCCCCACCCGGGCGCCCTCAGCCGACAGCGCCTCGGGATGCCGCGGCCGATCCCGCGTTACGCGCCGGTGATCAGCGCAACGCGACCGGCGAGCCCGAGGTCCATGGCGCTAAGTCTGCCCCAGCGAGAGCTCGGGCCCGGCAAGCCAGCCCTCGATCAGGCGCCGAGCAATCGCCGACCGCGGGGGCAGCAGCAGCCGGCCGCCGTCGCCGCTGCCCTGCAGCCACACCTCGCTGCCGCCCTCCTCGGCCGCCGCCTCCACCTCCCGGCGGTCGAACCAGCGCACGTCCTGAAGCTCGTCGTCGATGCCGCCCAGCTCGCCGCCGGCCCACCGGCAGGTGAAGCCGAGCATCAGGGATGCCGGGAAGGGCCACGGCTGCGAGCTCATGTAAATGGCGGCTGTCACCCGCACGCCGGCCTCCTCCTGCACCTCGCGCGCGACGGCCTCCTCGAGGCTCTCGCCGGGGCTCACGAAGCCGGCCAGGGCCGAGTAGCGCCCCGGCGGCCAGGGCCGCTGGCGGCCCAGCAGGAGCCGGTCGCCGTCTGTGACGAGCATGATCACCACCGGGTCCGTGCGTGGGTGGTGCTGAGCGCCGCACGCGGGGCAACTACGCGCCAGCCCGCCCTCCTGCGGCTCGGTGGCCGCCCCGCAGTTGGGGCAGTAGCGATGCGCGCGGTGCCAATTGAGAATCGCCGCCGCGTACGCCGCCAGGCCTCCGTCCGCCTGCGAGAGGGTGGTGGCTGCCTCGCGCAGGCCCAGGCGCCCCTCAGCCGGGGGCGGCGGCTCCGCGCGTCGCCCGCCCGCACCGATCATCGGGGGCCGCTCCAGGACGGGGGCCGGCGAGTCCTCGTCCACGGCGAACAACGGGCCATGATCGTCGAGCCCGAGGAGCACAGGTTCAGGAAACGCCGGGGCGGTGATCGATGTCAGCGGCGCCAGGTCCAGATGGCTTCCGGCCACCTTCAGCCCCGCGGTGCCCGCCACCACCGCCCGGGCGGCCGAATGCCTGCGCTGAGCCTCCAGCCAGGCCGGATCACGCCGCCGCTTATCGAAGGCGCGGTCGAGCAGGGCACCGGTGAAGGTGTTGGCCTCCACGGCGCTCCTGCGACCGGCTCAATCGCGCCAGTCGGGCGCGAAGGGCGGATCGAAGTTGCGCTGGCGCTGCTCTGAGAGCTCGTCGATGCGACTTCTCTCCTCGTCGGAGAGATCCACCTGCAGCGCCGCGAGGTTCTCCCGGCGGCGGCCTGGGTCGGTTGACCGCGGCAGCAGCGCCACGCGGTCCTGCTGGGCGAGCCAAGCCAGAGCTACCTGGCTCGCTGTGGCGTCATGGGCCTCGGCGATCTCCTCGAGCAGGGGATCGTCCACGAGGTCCCCCGCGCTGCCGCTCAGCGGCGCGTAGGCCTCAATCAGCACATCGTTCTCGGCAGAGATCTCCAGCAGCTCATTCTGAGAGAGCTTGGCGTGGTACTCCACCTGGTTGGCGAAGATCTCGGGCTCGGCGTCCAGCGCCTCGCGAAGCATGTAGCCCGGGAAGTTGCTCACGCCCAACTGGGAGATCTTGCCCTCCTCGCGAAGCTGCTTGAGCGTGTCGAGAGCGGGCGCGAGCTGGGAGCCCTCCTCCGGGGGCCAGTGCAAGAGCAGCAGGTCCACGCTGTCCAGACCGAGCTTGCGCAGACTGGTCTCGGCGGAAGCGCGCAGGTCGTCGGACGCGAGGTCCTCCATCCACACCTTGGTGGTCACCCAGATCTCGTCGCGGTCCACCCCGGAGGCCTTGATGCCGCGACCCACCTCTTCCTCGTTGCCGTACATCGTGGCCGTGTCGATGTGGCGGTAGCCGGCAGCCAGGGCGTCGGCCACGGCATCCGGGGTATCGCCGGGATCGATCTCGAAGACGCCGAGGCCGATCGTCGGGACGGCCACACCGCGAACGGTCTTCGTGAAGGGAGCAGGCATTCAAGAATCAGTACCAGACTGCCCTCCCCGGCCTCCGGATGCAGCTATCCCAGCGCTCGCAGGCCCGCTGTGAGCGCCGCCGCCGTGAGCACGCAACCGATGATGGAGCCCGTCTTGAAGACCACCGCGCCACCGGCCAGGACTCCGGCGGTCTCCGGTCCCACCGCCAGGCGGTCTCCGTCGGCGAGCGCCTGGGTCACGACGAGAGCGGCCAGCAGCGCCGGCGCCAGCAGCACCACCACGCTGGAGAACCAGTCGGGCAGCTCGCGCCCACCGAGCGCGATCGGACCCACGCTCTTGATGGCGGCGGTCACCAGGGCGCAGCCGCCGATCAGCGCGACGGTGGTGCTCATGGCTCGGACCTGCTGAGCGCGGCGGCACGAGCGGAACGGGTCAGCCCGACCAGAGCAGCCAGGCTCGCGGCGAGCACCGGCAGGCCGGCGGGCGCCACGGGCACGAGCGCCAGCGCGATCGCGGCGCCCATCGCCGCGACGCCGAGCGGGCGGCCGCCGCGCGCCTCGGAGGTGAGCAGGGCGAGAAAGAACGCGGGGTAGATCGCGTCGAGACCGAAATTCTCTGGATCGCCGAGCACATCACCGCCCAGGGCGCCGACGGTGGTGCCGCTGACCCAAGTCACGTATTGGATCGCGCTCGAGCCGAACAGCAGGTTGCGGTCGAAGGTCCCGTCGCCGCGACCGGCCAGCGCCCACGACGCGTCCACGACGGTCTGCCCCTGGGCGGCCCGGCTGGCCGCGTTGCCCGGCAATGACGGACCGAGCGCGGCTCCCATCGCAAGGAAGCGCGAATTGATGAGCGCCGCAGCGGCCAGTGCGGCGCCCACCCCGCCACCGCCGGCGACGATGGCCACGGCGGTGAACTGCGCCGACCCCGCGTAGACGATGGCCGACATCACGATCGCCGCCAGGGGCGACAGGCCGGCGGTATCGGCCAGCACGCCGAAGGACATGGCCACAAGGCCGCCCGCCACCGCGAAGGGCACGCCGGCGCGAACGCCGTCCCGGAAGGTGGGCGGGGCTTCAGGAGCTGCGGCTGGGCTCTCCACGACGGCCACCAGGCGAGACTAGTGGTGGCCGCCCGCGCTGCCGGTGGCGTTTCCTAACGGCCGGCATCAGCCCGGCTGATAGGTGCTCAGGCCCGGTTCGCGCGCCCTGCCAGCAACTCGGTGGCCTCCGCGGAGGCGCCGTTGGAGCCGCCCGCGCCGTTGCCCTCCCCGCTGCCGAGGCCGGCCGCCACGCGGGCGCCCAGTCCCGAGTCCACGCTGGCCCAGTAGGCGATCACGCGCTGCGCCATCTGCTCGGTGACCTCGGGGGTGCCGGCGTGGTCCACGATCCCCGCCACGAGGTTCTCGCGCTCGGCGTCGCCCATCACCTCGTTGTAGAGCGTGCGCGGCTGGACGAAGTCGTCGTCCTCGGCGTGCTTCTCGTAGGCGTAGCGCGCCAGCTCGCCAGCCTCCACGCCCCAACCCAGGTCGGCGCCGTGCTCGGTACCGGCCGCCTCGGGCCCGCCCTTGCTGTTGGGCGCATACACCGGCTGGTCGCCGGCGTGGCGGTAGGTCATGTGCCCGTCCTTGTTGTAGGAATCGACGGGCGCCTTCGGCGCGTTGATCGGCAGCTGCTCGCTGTTCACCCCCACCCGGTGCAGGTGGGTGTCGTGGTAGCTGAAGATCCGGGCCATCAGCATCTTGTCCGGCGACAGACCCGTGCCGGGAACGAGGTTGGCGGGCTTGAACGTGGCCTGCTCGACCTCCGCGAAGAAGTTCTCCGGGTTGCGGTCCAGCGTGAGACGTCCGACCGGGATCAGCGGGTAGTCGCCCTTCGGCCACACCTTGGTCAGGTCGAACGGGTTGAAGCGATAGTCGGCCGCCTCGTGGAAGGGCATCACCTGCACCGACAGCGTCCAGGACGGGGCATCGCCCGAGTCGATCGCGGTGAAGAGGTCGCGGCGGTGATAGTCAGGGTCCTCACCCGCCAGTTGGTCGGCCTCCTCCATTGGCAGGTTCTCGATTCCCTGGTCGGTGCGGAAGTGATACTTCACCCAGAAGCGCTCGCCGCCGGCGTTGACCCATGAGTAGGTGTGGCTGGAGAAGCCGTGCTGGTGCCGCCAGCTCCTCGGAATCCCGCGGTCGGACATGAGGATCGTGACCTGGTGCGCGCTCTCGGGCGAAAGCGTCCAGAAGTCCCACTGCATGTCGTGGGAGTGCATGCCGGTGTCCGGCAGGCGCTTCTGGGAGTGAATGAAGTCCTGGAACTTCGAGGGGTCGCGTACGAAGAAGACCGGCGTGTTGTTGCCGACCATGTCGAAGTTGCCCTCATCGGTGTAGAGCTTCATCGCGAAGCCGCGCGGGTCGCGCACGGTGTCCGCGAAGCCCTGCTCGCCGGCCACCGTGGAGAAGCGCAGGAACAGGTCCGTCTTCTTGCCAACTCCGCTGAGGAAGTCGGCCTTGGTGAACTGGGTCACGTCATCGGTCACCTCGAAGAAGCCGTGGGCGCCGCCGCCCTTGGCGTGCACCACGCGCTCGGGCACGCGCTCGCGATTGAAGTGCTGCATCTTTTGCACGACGTAGTGGTCGTGCAGCGCGATGGGGCCCTGTGGCCCGGGAGTGAGAGAGAACTCGTCACTGGTGGCCGGGACGCCCGAATCGGTTGTGGTCCTGGGACGCTTCTCGTCGCTCATCTCTGTCTCCTTGGCCGCGGGCGAAGTGCTATTCCGCTGGTGATAGCAGTTGAGCGACCTCGGCGTGCGGCCTCGCTAGTCTCAGGAGGGTGAACTCAGAGCGCACACAGGCCTACGGCCGCGTGGTCAAGACCCTCAACGACCTGTCCGACAGCAAGCTGCACCCCGACGAGCAGCAGATCGTCCGCGAGGCTGCCGACTCCCTCCTCTTCTGCGAGGACGTGGCCGGGGATCCCGCGGCAGAGCTTGCGCTGGGCCAGCTCTACGAGCTCACCGACCACCTGGTGGAGAGCGACCGGATGTCCTCTGAGGCCACCTTGCGGCTCACCGCCGACGTGGAGGCCTGCGGGCCGGTCACGTCAGTGGTCTAGCCGCCGATGAACTCGTAGTCGGCGGGATTTAGCACTCGCGTCGCCTCCTCGTACTCGCGCATGGAGCCCGGCCAGTTGGCGACGACCCGCCCGCTGTCGTCGCGGTACCACGAGTCGCACCGGGTCCAGGCCGTGCCCGCGAAGCGCGACTGCACCTCGCGGTCACTGGCTGCCTCGACCTCGCGCAGCACCTCGATAGCGTCGGCCCCGCGCGCCTCCAGCTGTTGTAGCGCCTGGCGCAGGTAGCGGGCCTGCAGCTCCAGGTAGAAGATGATCGAGCCACCCGAGGTGTTCGTGTTCGGCCCGTACATCACGAACATCGAGGGGAAGCCGGGCACGGTCATGCCCAGGTGCGCGTGCGCACCATCCGCCCACTCCTCGCGCAGGTCCAGGCCCTGGGCGCCAGTGATCTCCATGGGGAACATGAAGTCGGTGGTGCGAAAGCCCGTGCCGTAGATCAGGCAGTCCGCCTTGTGGGCGCGGCCGTCGGCGGTGACCACGCCCTCTTCCGTGATCTTGGTGATGTCATCGGTGACCAGGTCGACGTTGGGCCGCGCCAGCGCGGGAAAGAATTGCGAGCTGAACAGCACGCGCTTGCAACCAAAGGTGTAGTCGGGCCAAACCTTGCGCCTGAGCTCCGGGTCGCGCAGCTGCCAGCGCATGAAGGCGGCCGAGCGCCAGCCCAGCAGGCGGCCAAGCGTCCGCGGCCGCCGGATGGCCTGCGTCAGCAGCTCGCAGTAGAAGAACATGTACGTGCGCCGCGCGGCCTGCACCCCAGGCACGCGCTGGATCAACACCTTCATGGCACGCGGATAGGACCGGTTCTTGCGCGGCAGGAACCAGTTGCCGGTGCGCTGGAACACGGTGAGCCGCTCGGCCTCCTCCGCCAGCTCGGGCACGAACTGCACGGCGCTGGCGCCGGTGCCGATCACAGCCACCCGCTTACCGCGCAGGTCGTAGTCGTGGTCCCACAGCGCGGAGTGGAACTCGTGGCCGGCGAACGTGTCCGCCCCCTCGATCCGTGGGAAGGACGGCTGATGGAGCTGGCCCGTGGCCAGAACGAGGGCGTCGGCCTGGTACGTCGCCCCCTCCGAGGTGGACACTGTCCAGCGCCGGGCCTCATCGTCCCAGGCGCACGAGGTGACCGTGCTCGAGCCCGTGATCAGGCGGTCCACTCCGTGCTCCCGGGCCACGCCGTTGAGGTAGTCGAGGATCTCCCGTTGCGGCGAGCACAGCCGCGACCAGTCCTTTCGCTGGGCGTAGGAGAACGAGTAGAGGTGGCTCGGCACGTCGCAAGCTGCGCCGGGGTAGGTGTTGTGAAACCAGGTGCCGCCGGATTCCGCAGCGCGCTCCAAGATCGTGATGTCGGTGACGCCGTGGCGCTTGAGCTCGATCGCCGCGGCTATGCCGCCGAACCCCGCGCCGACGATGACAACCTTCGAAGGCATCGGCAGAGCAGGGTAAAGCCCGGACATATGCTTCGCGGATGGCCGAGGCGAGTTTCGGGGCGGCGATACACGGTCGTGATCAGCAAGGCCGCCGACCGGCCGTCCAACGCCACCGACAGCTGCGGCGTGTCATGGGTTGACTGGGGCGAGAACGGCGACGGGGCCGGAGACCCCGACTACGCGCTGCTGATCATGCGCAACATGCTGCCTCAGGCCGAATTTGGACAATCGATCCAGCGCGTGCCGCGGCCGGGCATGGAGCAGTCCACGATGGGCGAGTACTTCCCCGCCACCAGCTACGGCTCGCGCGAGGACTTCCAGTCGCGCGGGTGTCCTGCGAGCCGGGTGTCCCTTGCCGGACACCGGCTGCGCATGAGCCGCCGTGGGCGCCTGCGCGTGCGTGTGCGCTGCGCGAGCGTCGAGGAACGCTGCACCGGCCGGCTGCGCCTGCGCGCTCGCGGACGGACCGTGGCCCGGGCACGGTTCGCCGTCCGGGCGGGACGATCCCGCATGGTTGGCGTGCGGCTTAAGCGCATAGGGCGCGCGCGCCTGAAGCGAGCCCGCCGTGTACGGGTCCGCGCCCCGGGCTCCACGCCGGTGGGCGTGCGCCTGTCCGCGACCCGCGTGTACAAGCTCCGCTGGCGCTAGACCGGCTCCGGCAGCCCGTGGCGGGCCAGGGCCCGGTCGTAGTTGAGCCGCAGCAATGCGATCACGTCACGGACGTCGGCCTCGTCCTCGATCCGGCGGGCGGCGTACCCGGGCTTGCCGGGGAACACCGGGTGGTAGTCGATGCGTCCCTGTTCGAACAGGGACGCCCAGACATCCTTCGGGAAGCCGGCGTGAAAGGCACGGTCGCCGTGTAGGTGGCCCAGCTCGCGCCGCCCGAGCGTGAAGCCGTACTCGCCGCGGCTGCCCAGGCCGGCTTCGACGCCCGGCCACGAGGTGACCTCCTGCGTGATCTGGTCGCTTGCTCCAGGGTGTCCATCTTTCGAATTGCTCATGGACGAAGGCTACAAGCTCAAGTGAGCTTGAAGTCAAGGGCCTGACGTGCTTGGCTGGGTGGCGTGCCCCCCATGCTCACCATTGGAGAGGTCTCCAGGCGCAGCGGTGTGGCCGCCTCGGCCCTGCGCTTCTACGAGGAGCGCGACCTGATCAGCTCTCAGCGCGCCGGCTCCGGCCACCGCCGCTACCCCAGGCCGGTGCTGAGGCGGATCGCCTTCATCGTCTTCGCCCAGAAGATCGGTCTCACGCTCGAGGAGATCGGCGCCGAGCTGACCAAGCTGCCGCCCGATCGCGCGCCCAACCGCCGCGACTGGTCGCGCCTCTCGAGCAAGTGGACCGCCAGGATCGACGAACGCATCGACGAGATGCAGCGCTTGAAGGCGGGGCTCACCGAATGCATCGGGTGTGGCTGCCTGTCTCTCGAGCGCTGCAAGCTGGCCAATCCCGGCGATCGCGCCGGGCGCCTGGGGCCCGGCGCGCGCTACTGGGTGGGCGACCGGCCCGGTCCCTAGGCCGACTGACCGCGCCTCGTCCAAGCCCCCTCTCAGGGGACTCTCATCCCTCGCCCGTAGAACTCGTGCCCTGCGCAGCGTCATGGCCTGTCCACGGACAGGTCGACCTAAGCAAGACCACGAGGAGATTTGAGATGAACACCAAGAAGCCAATCGCGAGCGCTCTGGGCGTGCTCGCCGCGGGGTTCGCCGTGGCGGCATTCGGCTGGGGCGGCGAGAGCAACGGCGATGCTGCTGCTGCCGCCACGAGCAAGTCGAGCGGGAACCGGGGGCTCCCGCAGGGAAGCGAGCCGGTCAACCTCGATCCGGCCGACTTCACGACCAAGATCGATAATCGCTACTGGCCGATGCGGCCGGGCAACAGGTGGGTCTACCGCGAGGGGGACCCGGAGGGCACCAGGGAGCACGTCGTCGTCAAGGTCACCAACAAGACGAAGAAGATCGCCAACGGGGTCACGGCGCGCGTGATCCGCGACACGGTGAGCGAGAAGGGTGTGCCGGTCGAGATCACCGACGACTGGTACGCGCAGGACAAGAAGGGCAACATCTGGTACCTCGGCGAGTACGTGACCAACTACAAGAACGGCAAGGTCGTCGACCACGCCGGTTCCTTCGAGGCCGGCGTCGACGGAGCCCAGGCCGGGATCGCGATGCCTGCGAACCCCAAGCCGGGGCTGTCCTATCGCCAGGAGTACTACAAGGGCGAGGCCGAAGACAAGGCTGCCGTCATCACCGTCGGCAAGGAGCAGGTCGAGGTGCCGTTTGGCTACTTCAGGAAGGGCATTCTGATGACCCGTGACCTGGTACCGACAGAGCCGAAGGTCCAGGAGCTGAAGTTCTACGCCCCTGGCGTCGGCCCACTGCTGAGCATGCACACCGACGGCCCCGGCGGCCGCGCGGCGCTGGTCCGCTTCACCCGGGGCAGGTAGAACACGCCCCCCGCACGGAGGAAGGGCCCCGCGTATAGCGGGGCCCTTCCCAGGTCCTCGCCGAGGTAGCGCTCAGCGAACCGGCGGACGCCGTCGCGCCCGCCGAAGTCGGCGGAGTAGAGCTTGCACAGCCCCGGCAGGGTCGCCCCGCCGCCGGCGCGGTCGATCTCAGACTCCTGGGTGATGTACGCGCGCGTGGCTGCCTCGAGCTGCTCGTCCACGCCGGCCGGATCGTAGGGCCGCACCAGCGGGCACGACGTCGCGCCGCAGTTGAGCGCGAAATGGATGCGCGGGTCGAGCTTCGGGGGAACGCCCAGCCGCGGATCGTCACCCGCCAACAGCCTGCGCGGCGAGTAGGGCGGGCGGGCGTTGCTGCGCAGCAGTCCGTGCTCGATCTGGTTCAGCGAGTAGTCGAGCTCGCCAATGCGATAGCTGGAGCGTCTGAACAGGGACCGGTGGCGCAGCACGCTCCCCTCCCGGGGGCTCTCGGCGAGCTCGCTTCGCAGCCGGGCGTTGTAGACGTTGAGCCAGAACGCTACGCGTTCGTCCTGACCCTCCAGGGCGAACGGGTCGATCTGGCGCAGCTCGCCTTCGAGCTGCGGCTCGTCCAGCAGTCTGCGCGACAGCTCGGCGGCTTGCATGCCTGCGAAAGCTAGGGCCCCCCGCTTCGTCCGGCCGAGTGGGGTCGGGGTAAAGGCATTCCGCCTCTCTGCCGATGCGGGTGGAACACCAGAGCAGACTCTTGACTTAGGCACCCTCGTCGCGAGGCGGGTCCGCAAAGCCACGGAACTCCACCGGAGTTCGCCGGGCTACCAAAGGACTGCCCCCACGCCCACGCTCGCATCAGTGCTCGGCGCCGGCCAGGACCGTTGTAGAGGCTGCTCATCCATAGGAAGGACTTATATGTCCAACCGCACCCATCACAGACGCGCCGGGCGTGTCGGTAGCGCCCTAGCCCTAGGCCTCGCGTTCGCAGCCGTGCCGGCCGTCGCACAGGCCGCCCCGATCGACCTCGGAACGGCGAAGCCGTTCGTGGTCCTCGGCGGACAATCTGTCTCCAACACCGGTCCGTCGGTGCTCAACGGCGATCTCGGGGTCTCTCCCGGGACATCGCTCCCGGGCTTCGGTTCTCCTGCCGTGGTCAACGGGGCCACTCACAACAACGATGCCGTCGCCGCGCAGGCTCAGCAAGACCTCACCACCGCGTATAACGTCGCGGCGGCGGAGCCTTCCAGTGACCTGACGGGCCAGGACCTCGGCGGCAAGCGGCTCACGGCCGGGGCCTACGGATACACCTCGTCCGCCCAGCTCACGGGTACGGTCACATTCGACGCCGAGAACGACCCCAACGCGCAGTTTGTCATCAAGGTCGCTTCGGCGCTGACCACCGCATCCGCCAGTTCGGTGCAGGTGATCAACGGCGCCAATCCGTGCAACATCTACTGGCAGATCGGTAGTTCGGCCACGCTGGGCTCGGCCACAGCTTTCAAGGGCAACGTGATGGCTCTCACGAGCATCTCCCTCAACAACGGCGCGTCGGTGATCGGTCGCCTGCTCGCACGCAACGGCTCGATCAGCCTGATCAACAACGTTCTCGACAGGTCCCAGTGCGGCACGGGTTCCTCAGCTGGAGGCGGTCAGGGAGGCAGTGGCGGTGGCAGTGGCCAAGACGGCACCAGCCAAGGAGGCAGTGGCCAAGACGGGACCGGCCGAGGAGGCACCGGCCAAGGAGGCACCGGCCGAAACGGCACAGCTTCCCTGCGTCGTGTGCCGACTGGGCGCACGCCGAACGGGCGCACGCCCAACAGCACCTGCACGGACGGATTCCGCGCCAGGGTCCGCGGCAAGCTGATCAAGCGCGTCGTGTTCAGCCTGGACGGCAGGCGTATCGCCAGCCGCATCCGCTCACCGTTCCAGGTGTACGTCAAGGCCGCACCCGGCCGGCACAAGGTCAGGGCACGGGTCACGTTTAAGGACTCCACTCGCGCCAAGACGCTGACGCTCCCCTACCGCGCGTGCGCGGCAGCGGTGCGCCAGCCGCGCCGCGGCCCGTCGCGGTTCACAGGGTGAGCCTCGGCGACCGCCACATCCCGCAACCCTCCGGCTTTCGCCGGGGGGTTGCGGCCTTGACGGTGGCGCTTCTCGCGGCAGGCGCCGGCTGCGTGCTCGCCGCTCCCGTCCAAGCCGCCACCGCCCGGGTGCCCGCCGCCCAACCGCTCGTGGTGCTCCTGCAGGATCACGTGGCGCTTGCCCGGCCGAGGGCGGGTGCACGCCGGATCGAATCCGTGCCCGGCCTGCGGCCACTGACCCATGTGCGAACGGTGCTACCCGTGCTGGGGCGTACCAACAGGCGCGGCGGCACCGAGTGGGTGCGCGTCCGCCTTCCGGGGCGTCCCAACCAGCACACGGGCTGGATCCGCGCCGGCCGCACCAGGCAGACTTCCACGGGTTGGCACATCCTGCTCAGGGTCTCGACTCGACGGGTCACCGTCTACAACTACGGCCGCGTGGTACGCCGGTTCCGAGCGGTAGTGGGCAAGCCCTCAACACCCACTCCGCGCGGCAGGTTCTTCATCGAAGAGGCCCTCAGGATGCCTTTTGGATCCGCGGGCGCCCCGTTTGCACTGGCCACGAGCGCCCGGTCGCCGGTCCTGCAGGAGTTCGAGGGCGGCCCGGGTCAGATCGCGCTCCACGGGACCAACAACCTCTCGGGACCGCTGGGGACCGCGGCCTCTCACGGCTGCGTACGGCTGAGCACGCGTGCCATCACGTGGCTGGCCGGCCGAATCCGCGGCGGAGTACCGCTTACCATCCGGCGCTAGCGGATGCTGTGATAGTCCCTGCGTGGTGGCGCAGATGATGCTGGACCGGCAGGGACAGACCGGGCGTGGATAGCAAACCACGGGTGGTCCTCGGACAGGAACTGGCCGATGCGTCGGACTACGGCCGCTTCTGGCCGGGCCATCCCGGGCTAGACTTGCTCGATGCGGGCGGTCTTGCCGCGCAAACGTGGTCACGAAAGGAACGTTGCCGGCATGAGAGGAATCCTCAGAATGAACGACCTCGCGAGGACGGCACTCGCCGTCACGACCGCGGGATTGATCGCTTCCTCGACAGCGGTCGCCCACGAGTCGCGCCTGCATGACGACGGTGCGATCGACTCCGGCAAGGAAACGCACTACCACGACGACGCTCAGCACGGCAGCGACGAGGGCCACCTCCCGGCCACCAGCAAGAACGTGCGCAAGGTCGGCAACCTCGACCTGTTCACCGGCGCCGAGGAGCCTGGGCGCATCGCGGACGTCTCGGCGAAGGGCAACTACGCGTATCTGACCGCGTTCTACGAGCCCGACTGCGACCGCGGCGGCGTCTATATCGCCGACATCTCCAACCCGGCCAAGCCCGAGAGGGTCTCGAAGATCTCGAGCCACGTTGGCACCTTCAGCGGCGAAGGCTCCCAGGTGATCGGCCTGAACACGCCGTCCTTCAAGGGAGACCTGCTGGTCTACCAGAACGAGATCTGCCCGGGCTCGGAACGCGGCGTTGGGGGCGTCACGCTGGTCGACGTCACAAATCCCCGCGCGCCCAAGAAGCTCGTCGAGGGTTTCGGCGACTTCACGGTGAAGGGCAAGAGCCAGACGCACTCAAATGAGACGCATTCCGCGTTTGCCTGGCAGGACGGCGCCAAGGCCTATGCGGTGCTGGTCGACGATGAAGAAGCCACGGATGTCGACATCCTCGACATCACCAACCCGAGCCGGCCGAAGCTGATCTCCGAGACCGACCTCACAGACGAAACCCAGCAGCCGCTCGGGGCCGTGCACGGCGACGGCGTCTTCCTGCACGACATGGTCGTCAAGGAGATCGGTGGAGTGCAGACGATGCTCGTCTCCTACTGGGACGGGGGCTACGCGAAGCTGAACGTCGAGGACCCGGCCAACCCGAGGTTCATCTCCGACACCGACTTCGCGGCGTTTGACCCGGTGCGACTCGAGGTGACGTTCGGCGCCCAGCAGATCAGCCCCGAGGGCAACGGCCATCAGGCTGAGTTCACGCGGGACAACAAGTACTTCATCGCCACCGACGAGGACTTCGATCCCTACCGCCCGACGGCGACGATGGGTGACGGGACCAAGTTCACGGCGATCCAGGGCTCCGATGTCCCGCAGATTGACGAGGACACCACGCTCGGGGGCGACACCCGTGGCGTCGGCCTCGCCTGCGACGCGGCTTCGATCCCCGCAGCCGTTGCCTCTCATCCCGTCGCGGTCATCGAGCGCGGCGTCTGCGACTTCGCCGTGAAGGTCCAGAACGTCGAGGCCAGGGGCTACAAGGGGGCGGTGGTATTCAACCGTACGGGTGTCGACGGCTGCGAGACGCTGATCAGCATGCTCGTCGAGGCGAACATCCCGGCCGTCTTCGTGTCGCGCACCGACGGCTTCCGCATCCTCACGGGCGGCGTGCCGGCCGACTACAGCTGCACTGAGTCGGGGACGGGAACAGCGGCTCCTCCAACTGGAACCGACGGACAGACGGTCGACATCCGGGCGGTCTTCGACGGCTGGGGCTATGTCCACCTCTACAACGCGGCCACCATGCAGGACATCGACCAGTACTACCTGCCCGAGGGCCAGGACCCTGCCTACGCCCGCGGCTCCGGTGATCTATCGGTGCACGAGGTGGCCACCGACCCGGACTCCAACCTCGCCTACATCTCCTACTACGCGGGCGGCTTCCGCGTGGTGAAGTACGGCACCGGGGGGCTAGAGGAGGTCGGCCGATTCATCGACACGGGTGGGAACAACTTCTGGGGCGTAGAGGTGCACAAGCATCCAAATGGCCAGAAGTACGTGCTCGCCTCTGACCGCGACAGCGGCCTCTACCTGTTCCAGTACACCGCCCGACCATAGCTTTTCGCGCGCGCAACGTCCTGAACCTCGCAGGGTTTGGCCTCACGGCGGCGGGCGGGCATCGCCCTTTACTCGTGCGAAACGGCTCCGTAACGAGTAGCCGGCCGGCCCCGGGGAACATCCAGCGCGTCCCGACCCCTCTAAGGAGGCTTCCTGGTGCATCGCCCATCGCCCCTCGCCCGCTCGACCGCCCGTGTCGTGCTTGGTCTTGCCGCCCTGTTCCTCATACTTCCGGCGGTCGCGCTCGCCGACCGCGATGGCGACGACAAGGCGCGCAGCGCGCGCTTCGCAACGTTCAACGCGTCACTCAACCGCGCCAGCGAGGGCAACTGATCCGCGACCTCTCGACCCCGGGCAACGCGCAGGCGGCGACCGTCGCCGAGATCATCCAGCGCGATCGGCCGGACGTCCTGCTCATCAACGAGTTCGACTACGACGGCGCCGGAACGGCTGCGCGCCTCTTCCAGGAGAACTACCTCTCGCGTCCGCACAACGGCGCAGAGCCGATCGAGTACCGCTACCGCTTCGTGGCGCCGTCGAACACCGGCATCGCCTCCGGCCACGACCTCAACAACGACGGCCAGGTCGTAACCACGCCGGGCTCGCGGGGCTACGGGGACGACTCCTACGGCTTCGGGGCCTTTCCCGGCCAGTTCGGCATGGCGGTGTACTCGCGCTATCCGATCGACCGCTCCAAAGTGCGCACCTTCCAGCGCTTCCTGTGGAAGGACATGCCGGGCGCGCTGCTGCCCGACGATCCGAACACTCCGGCGCCGGCCGACTGGTACTCCCCGCCCGAGAAGGCCGTGTTCAGGCTCTCCTCGAAGAGCCACTGGGACATTCCGATCCACGTCGACGGCCGCACCGTGCACTTCCTGGGCAGCCATCCCACCCCGCCGGTGTTCGACGGGCCGGAGGACCGCAACGGCAGGCGCAACCACGACGAAATCCGGCTGTGGGCCGACTACATCGGGGGCGGCCGAGGGGCCCGCTACATCTACGACGATGGCGGGCGTCGGGGCGGACTCTCGCAAGGCGCCAGGTTCGTGATCGCCGGGGACCAGAACGCGGACCCGCTCGACGGCGACAGCGTGCCAGGGGCGATCCAGCAGCTGCTCGACAATCCGCGCGTGAACACGAGCGTCACGCCCACGAGCCCGGGAGGCCCGGAGCAATCTCGGCTCCAGGACAGGAACAACGACCGGCACCGCGGCGACCCTGCCTTCGACACCGCCGATTTCGGCGAGGATCCATTCGGGCCGGGCAACCTGCGGGTGGACTACGTACTGCCCAGCCGCAAGCTCGCCATCACCGGCGCTCGGGTCTTCTGGCCGCTGACGAGCGATCCGCTCTTCCGGCTCGTGGGCGTGTTCAACCCGCAGTTGCCGGGCGGCTTCCCGAGCTCAGATCACCGGCTCGTGAGCGTGGACGTAAGGCTGCGCGGCGGTGGCGGTCATGACGACGACCACCGTGGAGGCCGCGGCCACCGCGAGCGCGACGACGACTGAGGTGTGAGAGGCCGCGCTGACAGGGGCGGCCGGCAAGAAAGCACCCTCGTCAACCAGGATCGGAGTGTGAGTGGTCGGGTTCATCAGGCCGGGCGCGCGCCTCGACGTGGGTGACTGGGAGTCCGAGCACTTGGACCTTGCTTGGCAGGTCGAGCTTGAGCCAGCGCGAGACGCGAGCGGGGAGCGTCGACAGGATGATCTCGTCGAAGCCGTGCCGGTTGACTGCGTCCTCGATCGCGGCCAGCGGGTCGGCGTCGCCGGTAAGCCCCTCGACCTCCTCTCCGGTGGCGTCCTCGAGCAGAGGGATGGCTAGCTCCAGCACCGCCGCAGACTCGTTGGCGTCCGTGTGGCGGTCCTCGGCGCTGGTGAGCCTGTGGATCCCCCGCCAGGAGTGCGGGACGAGCAGCGTGAACGCGCAGGGCCCCGAGGCTGCGCGGCGGCGCACCGCCTCGATCAGCGCCGGCGTCGCGGCCGTCCGGTTGGCGACGATGAGGACGCGGGTGGGCTCGGATGACTCCATGGCGATCCTTTTCGAGGGGATGGCGCCGATTCTGCCAGCAGCCCTACGCCCGCGCTAGGCTCAGCACCATTGAGGGATCGACAGATCGGTTGGCTTCTTGGCTAGACCGCGCCTTTCGGTCGCCGTCCAAGGAGGGTCCAAAAGGCGCTGGATGAGCGGGGCATCGACTATGAGCTCATCAAGGCTCCTTGGATGCCGCGCAGCCGCCGGAAGGATGTCGAAGCCTGAGTGGCCAGCGCCTGCTACCTGTCATCGAGTTCGAGGGTGGCTCGGCGTATCGGGAGGAGTCCGCTGACATGGCGGCCACCATGAGGTCGGGCCGACTCGACACGAAGGGAACGCCCCTACCGCGTAGCCACGCTCACGCTTCTGAGCGCGCCCGCCGTGCGTGGCTGGCGGGGGTGTTCGCCGGCGATCATAATCGCGCCATGAGCGATCTTCGGCTCGGCTACAGCACCGCCCTCTCGTCGCTGGACGCGGATGGCATCGTCGGGCTCATGGCCGACGACGTCACTATTCGCGTTGCAGTCCACGATGAGGCAATGCACGGGAGGGAGACCGCCCGGTTTCTGTTCGGCGTGCTCAGCGAGGAGCTGGGGTCCATGAACGTGACCGCCGAGATCGTGGAGGGCGATCGCGCGGTGGTCCTCTTCGAGACTGAGCTGAGAGGGACGCGCGCGCAGGGCCTCACCGTGGTCGAGTCCTCGGCCGGCGAGATCCGCGACCTCACGGTCTTCTTCCGGCCGCTGCCGGCACTCCAGCTGGTCGCCGAGGTCATCGGAGCGCGCATGGCCGAACGCTTCGGAGCCCTCGAGGAAGACGGGGGCCAGTGATCGCCCGGCGACGCGGGTGGTCGAAGCAGACGTCCGTCTCCATGGCGAACGTATGTCTCGCGGGATTGCTGACCGGCAACGAATGGGGAGGCTGGGTGGCCGTACACCCTGCTCTCGACAAGCTGCCCGGCTCGCCGCGGCTGCAGGCTGAACAGGCGGTCTACCGCCGCTACGGGCGCATCATGCCCTTCCTCATGACAGCGACTGTGGCGTCTGGCATCGCGGCCTCGAGCATCCGCGTCGGCGCGTCCCTCGAAGGCCGGCTCACCAGAGCAGCCACCGGGTGTTACGCCGCGATGCTCGCCATCACCCTGCTCGGCAACGTCCCGCTGAACAAGGAGCTGCTGGCCCTGCCGGACGAACCGGCGGGCCACGCCCGGCTGGCCCAGCTGCGCCACAAGTGGGACCGCCTCCACACCGCGCGCAACGTCCTGAACCTCGCAGGGTTTGGCCTTACGGCGGCGGGGGCGCTGACCGGCCGCTCTCGCTGACGGAGTCCCCGTCGAAGCGTCGCCAACGGTGCGGCCTTTGCCCCGTTGTGCGACCAGGCCCGCGTAGAGGAGTGGGCGGAAGTCGTTGCGGTCGGCGCCGATACATCTGCCTCCGCCGCTGAGGAGGCACGGTCGACGCCGTGGAAAGGCTTAGCTCGAGGGCAATGACACGGGGCGGTGGCGACCGTCAAACTGGCTCTTGGCGGGTCGCTGGAGCCGCGGCGCCGTCCCATCACGAGGCGCGCCGCGGTATCCACGGCGCGCCTGCTGGTGTTGACCTCCTTTCGGTGGTGGTGTGGTGGGCCTGCTTCAGGCGTCGCGGCGGCGGACCATCGCCAACCCGACGGCCAGCGCGCCGGCGACCCAGAGGGCGAGGACGGCGAGGCCGGCCCCGGGGGCGAGCAGGTCGGGCTGCTCAAGGCTCGTCGCGAGCGCCTCGCCGGCCTCGCTGGGCAGGTACTTGGTGACGGCCCCGGCGTGCTCAACCTCATCTCCATCGGGGCCGCCTACGGCGTCGTCTCCTTGGTGGCCGAGGGCGGGTGGGCAGGACAGCTGGTCGGCATCGACACCGACCTGCTGGTACCGCCTTTCATCCCGGTGATGATGTTCGCGGTGCTGTTCGGGCTCTCGATGGACTACGAGGTGTTCCTGATGTCGCGCATCAAGGAGGAGCTGGCCAAGGGCAACGACGCCCGCATGGCCGTCGTGGCCGCAGTGGCCCGCACCGCCAAGGTCATCACCGCGGCACGGCAATCATGGTCGCGGTCTTCGCCGCCTTCGCCCTGAGCCCCGAGGTCTTCCTCAAGCTCATCGGCATCGGCCTGGCCAGCGCGATCATCGTCGATGCCACGATCGTGCGGATGATCCTCGTCCCCGCGATCATGGAGCTGCTCGGCGAGAAGGCGTGGTGGGCGCCCCGCTGGCTCAAGCGCCTCGTCCCCGAGGTCAACCTGGAAGGAGAGGCGCCTCGGCCCGCAACCGCATAGCTCCGTCGCAGAGTTGATCGAAGCATCCGCCCGGGCCGTGCGCCCGGGCGGATGTCGTTGGGTCATGCCTCGCCTCGTCCGCAATACTCGCGAGGGTGCGCGGACGAACTCCTCCCGCCCACGGCGTGTCGAACGAGGCCGCGGCGCACGCGCTACAGGCCCTGGGGGCATCGGATCTCTCACGGACGTCAGCGGCTGCGCGTGCGGCTGCCCAGGTGGAGGCCGTACGCGACGACCCAGCCGGCCGTCGGGCGCTGGTCGCGCTGACCTACCGCGGCCCCCACGGCGACGCGTCGCGGCACCTGCCGTTCCGCAGGGCGGCCCTGTCGTTCATGGAGTGGCAGGTGAGTCGCGGCGTCCTGAACCCGTTGGCCGCGGGGTCTCCCGGAAGCCCGTGGTGGCGAGCGGTCAACGAGCGGTTCCTACGTGACGGGTGTGAAGCGGTCGCCCGCAGTGGCGGTTTAGGAGGCGATCCTTCCTCACCTACGATCGAGCTGGGTACGACGTTCATCGAGCGACCGACGGCCCGGAACTGGTACCGCGCGCACAATGCAAGCATCGTGGCCGCATACCTGGAGCACCGTGACCTCGCATTGGCGGAGAACGAGGTCGAGCGATTCTTCATGAACGTCGTCCTGCTGCGCGTGCTCTATGCGCACGCGCTCGCCGCCGCCCCTCGCCTGGCGTTAGGACGGTTCGCGCCGCTTGGCAGGGTGCTTGGAGACCCCCGTCTCGGGATGGCGGGGATCTTCCTGTCTCTCGGCCGCGTCCTCCCGGGCCGCTACCCAGCTGACCGTGTCATCGATGAGTACATCGAGATGGAGCGCGGCTTCGGCCGACTGCTCGACTACGGGGTGATCGGGCCTCGGTTGCAGCTCCTCTACGAGTGGTCCGCACGGGAGCTAGACCAGCCGGCCCTGCTGAGCCTCATCCGCGAAGGAGCCCCGGTCTACGCCTGGCCGTTCGCCGAGCACCGGGTGTGGCGTTCGGCGCACCGATCCGCGGCCATGCGGCTACTTCGGCGTGTCACAGCACCAGGCTGATCGCGAACTCCAAGACGGCATCAGTCCCAGAAGTCCGGGATCCGCTCGGTGTCGCCGCCCCTGGGCTTGCGGCCGCCGACCTAGGCCGCGGGCGCCCGGCGACGCCGCCTTGCCTCAGCCACGCCCAGGGCGATGAGCGCGAGAAGGCCTGCCGCCAGCAACAGGAGGCCCCACGCGAGTCCGGAGCCGGTGTCGGGCGCGGCCAACCCAGCGTCGTTCCCCGGCACCAGCGACGGATTCTCACCGGAGCCCAAGCCGCTCCACAGGTCCGCCCCGGCGCTGCGCTCCGATGGAGCCGGGGAGGGACTACCGCCGGTGGGACCACCGCCGGTGGCGCGCTCGGCCACGTCTGCGCGAGTGGCCTGGGTGACGGAGCCCGCAAAAGCGGTCGTCCCGCCCGTGGTGATAGCGCCCTCGGTGGTGTTGACGCCAGAGTCGGCGGGCGCGCGAGCATCCGTACGCACGCCACCATTCGCAGGGGCGCGACCGATCCGCTCGCCGCCCGTTGCCGAACGCTGATTGTCGCCAGTGCCCCCCTTGCCGTCGGCACCGGAGGTTCTGCGGGGCGCAGCCCCCTCCTCCGAGCCCGTCTCAGGCCCGGAGGTTCCCGGCGTCCTGCCGCCGCCGGTGCCGCCGCCGGGAGCCCGGCCCGGCTCGGCAGCGACGCTGAGCATCACCGTTTGCCCCGTCCCCTCCAGGGCCTGCCCCCTGTCGTTGATGCCGTCGGTCCGGACCGCGTACGTTCCCGGCGAGGACGGCGCTCTGAAGGATGTGGCGATGTGCCCCGTTCCGTCGACGGTCGTGGTGACAACGGTGCTGCCTTCGACCTTGATGTCGACAGTGGCGCCGTTGTCGAAGTTCGCCCCCGAAACCTCCACTGCGTCGCCAGGCCCGTAGGCGACTTTGTCGAACTCAATGGCTCGGTTGGGGCCGCAGGCCCACGAGATCGCCGCCGGTATCAGCACCAACCCGGCGACCGCAAGCAAAAGCAGCGCTCGGCGGCGGCTCTGCGCTCGAACCTTGGAGCCTTCCACATGCTTTCCGGTGAGCGTCACGACGGGTTCCCTTCGACGGGGGGGCGAACTTCG
>Ga0136620_10000191_pt1 | contig 27023 bp, 24 predicted proteins | sample AntDrymUQ4162106_2_FD_104806 | JGI IMG/M metagenome (GOLD analysis project Ga0136620, IMG submission 104806) | Polar desert sand microbial communities from Dry Valleys, Antarctica - metaG UQ416 (21.06) | ecosystem: Environmental > Terrestrial > Soil > Desert | place: Antarctica: Dry Valley... | reverse complement strand
TCGAGGCTGCGCGCCATCAGCGCCATCGCCGCGGCGAACTGCTCGCAGTAGCCGACCCGCTCGCCCTGCAGGAAGTCCTCGATCGTCTCCAACCCGGTGCCCGCTGCGGAGTCGAGCGAGTACTCGAACCCGCCCTCGCTGCGGAACCAGTCCTGCAGCGCCTTGGCCTGCTCGAACGGGGTCCATTCGCCCGCGGTGACCTCGGCCGCCAGACTGCTCACCACCGGGGGAGCATCCGCAAGTTCCAGGTACCTCGACATGTCCATGTCTTCCGCCGGTGTCGCCGGCGCCGCTATCAGCTGCTCGGTGCTGGGCAGCAGCTGCGTCGAGTCCAGCCGGTAGGTCGTGCCGGCGCCGTTGACCCCGACCTCACGGGCCGAGACGTCTAGCTCGGCCAGGTCGATGCCCCAGTCACCCGACACACCGGTCAGGTCCGACGTCGGGTACAAGGTGGGCAGCCAGGTGGTGCGGAACGACTCGCTCAGCGCCACCTCGGCCGAGATCCGCGACCGCGCCACAAACGTGGTGAGACCGGGCGGCGCCGGCACCTGGCCGACGGTGACCGATGTCTCGTCGGTCCGCGGCCCGGGTTGCCAGGCCTCGCCGGTGAACTCGTCCAGGGAGGCGATCCGCAGGTACGACGGGGTGGGCCCGTTGGTCGTCATCGTGACCAGCACGGTCTCGGTGCGCTCGCCCAGGTTGCGCTGCAGGTCGAGCATCGGGTTCTCGATGTCGACGGTGCCGTCACCGCCGCCGCTGCCCCCGCCGCCGGTCAGCGGCCCCTCGGCAAGGAAGGTGCGGGGCATGGTCGGCACCAGAAGCGGCAGCACGACGGCGAGCGCGACCGCGCCGAGCCCGACCCGACGCCCGGACTGCACCAGGGTGGCCACCCGGACCCGGTCCCGGTCCCGCTCGCTCAGCAGCGAGCTGGTGATGCCGATCTGGCGACCCCAGTGGGTCAGCCGGTCACGTTGCTCGGCCCCGAGCAGGAACACAAACGCCAGCGCACCCGGCACGAACGCCGTCAGCGGAACCTCGCCGGCGAGCAGCGACACCGGCGCCATGTAGACACCGAGGAACACCAACCCGACCAGCGCTGGCCGGCGCCAGGTGACCGCCATCAGGTCGACGACGAGAGCGACGCCCGCGATGACGAGCGCCAGCGACATGTCGACGCCCTCGTACCCCGGTGCCGGCGGCGCGTACTGCTCGGCGGTGTCAAGCGCAGACCGCACGAGGTCGACCAGCGCCAGCAGCGACTCCCTGGTCGGCAGCAGCCGGCTCCAGGCCTCCTCGGGGGCGTACGTAAGGGTCGCCCACTCCAGCAGCACGAACAGCTGGACCACGAGGACGAGCGTGACCGGCGCGCGCTGGTGGCGGCCAACCGCAGCAACCCCGACGAGCAGGGCGCTGGCGATCGCACCGGACACGATGAAGCCCACGCCGGTCACCAGCGGGGCCAGGCTCAGACAGGCGGCGAGGCTGGCCAGCCACCCCCACAGGGTGAGGCGCACCATCGGTGACCCCATCACGCCCCCTCCGCGGTCGCGCGGTCCGCGACCGCGGACGCGCCTGACCACTCGCTTCGGCCGCGACCGTGCAGCGCCGCGCCCAGCCGCTGCCACACCTGCGGTACGGAGTCGGTCGCCGCCGCCACCACTACCATCCACCCGGCCGCGCGTAGCAGGGCGGCGTGCTGGGCGACCGCTCCCCGCTCGGAACCGGCGGGTTCGCCCGGCGCGCGGGCCGCGGTGGCGGGCTGCGCTGCGGCCTGCGGCCGGTCGGCAGATCGCCAGCTGTCGCCGTCGACGAGCAGTGCCAGGGCCCGACCGCCGGCCGGCAGCGCGCGCGACAGCTCCGGGATGTCCTCGGCCCGCAGCCCGCCCAGCACCGCCACCAGCAGGCCCGGCCGGCGGCTGACCGCCTGCGCGGCGTCGGCAAGGACGACCTGCGGCGACGGGGCCAGCGCGGCCAGCTGGTCCAGGACGGGGCCGCTCTGGGCATGCGGGCTCATCGTGTGGTCATGCCAGGTTGCCGCCTCGACGTCAGGGTGCTCGGTGATGAGCCGCACCGAGAACCCCGCCCGGGCCAGGTGGACCGAGATCGACGCGGCGGCAGACACCGCCCACTCCAGCGACGACCCCGGGCCGGTGCCTACGTGCGCGACCTGGCGCCCGTCCAGCAGGATCGTCGCCCGGCTCTGCCAGTGCTGTTCCTCGCGGCGCACCATCAGCTCACCGGTGCGCGCGGTGCTGTGCCAGTGCACCCGGCGCAGGTCGTCCCCGCGTCGGTACTCGCGCACTGTGACGTCTTCGGCGCTGCCGGCGGTGAAGGCGCGCGGCCTTCGGTCCCCGGTGCCGAGCCATTCGTTGGTGGCGGCCAGTGCCGGCAGCCTGTGCACCGCCGGCGTGACCACGAGTCGGGTGGTGACGGTGAACCGGCGGACCAGCTCGATCATGCCGAACGGGTCGCTCACCCGGACCACCAGCGGGCCGATCTCGTAGTGCCCGCGGCCCTCGGAGCGGACGGGATACGAAAGCTCGCGCGTCCAGCGCCTGCCCATGTGGTCGATGACGAACCGCGGGCGGGTGCCGAGGGCGTACGGGACGCGGTCCTCGAGCAGCAGCAGGCCGGTGGGCATCCGGCCCTCGTTGGTGAGCCGCAGGGTGACGGTCGCGGTGTCCCCGACGGCGACCCGGCCGGGTGTGATCGACCGATCGGCGCGCAGCCGGTATCTGGCCTTGCTCACGATGACGGCGGTGAGCACTGGCACCCCGGCCGCCAGCACCCCGACCCGCAGCAGCGCGTCGTAGCCGAGCACGAAGGCGCAGAGCGCGGTGGCGGTGCCGGCGGCGAGGAAGGCCCGCCCCCGCGTGGTCAGTGCAGCCAGTGCCTCGCGCACGCCGCTAGCCCCGGCCCGTCCCGTCCGATCCGGCCGGCGCCGGGACCGCGGCGACGACCGAGGTCAGCACCTGCTCGGGCTGCCGGCCGCCCATCGCGGCCTCGGGGGTCAGGAGCAGCCGGTGCGCGAGCACGGGCACGACCAACCGCTTGACGTCGTCCGGCACGACGTAGTCCCGCTGGTCCAGCGCCGCCCAGGCCTTGGCCGCGCGTACCAGGTGCAAGGTCGCGCGGGGTGAGGCGCCGAGCCGTAGGTCCGGGGAGCGCCGGGTGCCGGTCACGATGTCGACTGCGTAACGCTGCACGCTCGGCGCTACGTAGACGCCGCGGACCACGTCGATGAGCTTGGCCACCTCCGCCGCGGTGGTCACCGGCTCGAGCTCGTCGAGCGGGCTCACCTGGGTGTGCGAGTCGAGCATCGCCAGCTCGGCGGCCGCTACCGGGTACCCCATCGACACCCGGGCCGTGAACCGGTCCCGCTGCGCCTCGGGCAACGGGTAGGTGCCTTCCATCTCGATCGGGTTCTGCGTCGCGATCACCATGAACGGCGCGTCGAGGTGGTATGTGACGTTGTCGACGGTGACCTGCCGCTCCTCCATGCACTCGAGCAGGGCGGACTGGGTCTTGGGGGAGGCTCGGTTGATCTCGTCGCCCACGACGATGTTGGCGAACACCCCACCCGGCCGGAACTCGAAGACCCGCGTCTCCTGGTTGAAGACCGACACCCCGGTCACGTCGCTCGGCAGCAGGTCGGGCGTGAACTGGATCCGTCGCACCGTGCCGTCGATGGCGCGGGCGAGCGTCTTGGCGAGCATGGTCTTTCCGACACCCGGGACGTCCTCGATCAACAGGTGACCGCCGGCGAACAGCACCATCAGGGCCGAACGGGCGACCTCCGCCTTGCCCTCGATCACATGCTCGATCGCCTGCTGCAGTCTGTTCACCGTCGCGGTCAGCGCCTCGAAGTCCCCCCGGTCACCCGTGCGCTCGCTCACGGCGGCAATCCTCACACGCCCGGCCAGGTGTCGGCCCGCGGGGATGGCAACGATCCGGTATCCGTGATCGGCTCGGCGGTTCGATTGACGGTGGGGGACTGTGGGGTAGAGTGGGGGAAAGTGGGGGATAAGGTCGGCTGGGCCCGGAACGGCTCGACACGCGTCGAAGGGATGGTGCGCCGTGTTCTTCGGCACCCACCGCCCGCGGCTGGACGACAAGGGCCGGCTCACCCTGCCGGCGAAGTTCCGCGAGCCGCTCGGGAAGGGGCTGGTGATGACCAAGGGTCAGGACCGGTGCCTCTACGTCTTCCCGCGCGCCGGCTTCGACGTAACCACCGAGCAGCTGGCCAGGACCTCGGTCACCGACAAGCGCACCCGGGACTTCATGCGGGTGCTCTACTCCGCTGTCGCCGAGGACGTGCCCGACAGGCAGGGCCGGGTCACGATCCCGCCGGCGCTGCGGGACTACGCGAGCCTCGACCGCGACTGCGCGGTCATCGGCGCGAACGCGCGGATCGAAATCTGGGACCACACGGCCTGGGACCGGTTCATGGCCGAGCACGAGCAGGCGTTCTCCGAGATGGAGGAGGAGGTGGTTCCCGGCGTGATCTGAGCCGCACCACCCACGAGAGCTTCCGCCTGGCGAACGTGCGCCCAGGCCTTCGCCCTCCCCGCCTGCTGGCGCACCTTCCCCGGCGCCAGGCGGCGAGATGGCGGGCGAAGACCTGGTTCCACGACCGCGCAAGGCCGCGGGACCAGCAAGCAGATGCACGAGCACGAGCAGCACGAAGGGTCGAGACGTGGCTGACGAGCGCGCCGCCGAGCAACCGGCTCGCCGGATCCGGGAGGACCTGCGAGACGGCGCGTACGTGATGGCGTTCTCCTGCTTGGCCTCGACGTCGGTCGCGGTGCTGTTCGTCGGCCTCACCCGACTGGCCGGCTGAGGCGACCGTGCCCGGCACCGAACCCACCCCAGCATCCACCCCGTCCAGCCACCAACCGGTCCAGACGGCCCGGGTGGTCGAGCTGCTCGCGCCGGTGCTGGCGCATCCGAACGCGGTGCTGGTGGATGCCACGGTGGGTCTGGGTGGTCACGCCGAGGCGGTCCTCGACCGCTGCCCGCAGGCCCGGGTGATCGGTCTCGACCGCGACCCGGAGGCGCTGTCGATCGCACGCGAGCGGTTGGCCCGGTTCACCGACCGGGTCGTGCTGGTGCGCACCGTGTACGACTCCGTCGCCGATGTGGTCGACGACCATGGCGACCGCCGCCGCACTTCTGGTGGTAGCAAGCAGGCCCGGGTCGGCGTCGACGCCGTGCTCTTCGACCTCGGCGTCTCTTCGCTGCAGCTCGACCGGGTCGAGCGCGGCTTCGCCTACTCCCACGACGCGCCGCTCGACATGCGGATGACAGCCGGCGCAGGCGGCACCGCCGCCGACCTGCTGAACTCGGCAGACGAGCGCGAGCTGGCCACCATCTTGCGCCGCTACGGCGAGGAGCGGTTCGCGACCAAGATCGCAACGGCGGTGGTGCGAGCCCGGGCGCGCGAGCCGTTCACCACCAGCGGCCGGCTGGTCGAGGTGGTCCGCGCGGCCGTTCCGGCCGCCACCCGGCGGACCGGCGGGCACCCGGCCAAGCGCACCTTCCAGGCGCTGCGGATCGCGGTCAACGACGAGCTGGCTGCGCTCCGGCGGGCGCTACCGGCCGCGATCGACGTCACCTTCGTCCACGGCCGGATCGTGGCGCTGTCCTACCACTCGCTCGAGGACCGGATCGTGAAGCGCGAGCTGGTGACCCGGTCGAGGGCGGCGGTGCCCGACGACCTCCCATTCATACCCGCCGGGCGCGGACCCGAGCTCCGGTTGCTGACCCGCGGCGCCGAGCGGGCGGCGGCAGAAGAAGTCGCCGCCAACCCGCGGGCCCGGTCGGTCCGGCTGCGCGCGGCGGAGCGGCTGCGGGAGGTGGCATGAGGGTCGGCGTGACGGGTGCCGCGACCAGCTCGGAGCAGCGATCTTCGGCCCCGCGGCTGCTCGCCGTACCGGCCGCCGGTCCGCGACCGGGCGGACGGGCGTTCGTCGTGCTGGTCGTGCTCGTCCTGGCCGGTGGCCTCGTGGGGCTGCTGCTGTTGAACACCGCGATGCAGCGTTCGGCCTTCCAGCTCGACAAGCTGCAGCAGACCTCGGCTGCCCTCGCCGTGCGTAGCGAGGTGCTGGACACCCAGGTCGAGCGGCTGCGCGCCCCTGACCGGCTGGCGCGCGCGGCCAGCCGGCTGGGCATGGTGGCGATGACGGCGCCGGTGTTCCTGCGGCTGTCCGACGGTCGGGTCCTCGGCGACCCGCGGCCCGCGGTGGCAGCGGTCCCGCGGTCGACCGCCGAGCCCGCTCCCCAATCGCAGCCACGGTCGCAGCCACGGTCGCAGCCACGGTCGCAGCCACGGTCGCAGCCACGGTCGCCGGAACCGCCCAGCAGCGGCGGCCGCGGATGAGCCGAGCGAGCCGGGCCCGCCCGGATCGGCGAGCCATCCCCCGGCTGGGCCCCCGGATGGGCCGCCGCGTGCAGCACCGGCTGCAGACCCGGATCAGGGTCGTCTTCCTGCTCACCGCCTTCTGTCTGTCGATGTTCGCGGCCCGGCTGGTGCAGCTGCAGGGGGTCGACGCCGCGGCGTACGCAGCAATGGCGGCCGACGAGCACACCCGCACCGTCGTGCTCCCGGCCGAACGTGGCGTGATCCGCGACCGCGACGGCGAGGTGCTGGCCACCAGCACCGACGCGGTCGCGCTCACCGCCGACCCCACGATGACGGCCGACGAGGCACCCGTTATCGCCAGCGTGCTCGCCCGGGTGGTCGGGCTCGACTACTTCCGGACGGTCGAGGTGCTGCGGACCCCGGACACCCGGTTCGTGTGGCTGCGGCGGCAGGTGCCGGTGTGGCGCGCGGACCGCGCGATGCAGGTCCTGTCCCGGCTCGAGATCACCGGCGTCTTCACCCAGCGCGACCCGCTGCGCACCTACCCGGCCGGTGCGGTCGCGGGCAACGTGGTCGGCTTCGTCGACATCGACGGCACCGGGATCGCCGGGATCGAGTCGGTTGCCGACCGGGCGCTGCACGGCGCCGACGGCTCCGCGACCTACATGGTCGCGAGCAGCGGGGCGACGATTCCGCTGACGCCGAGCACGGTGCAGGAACCGGTGCAGGGCAGCGGGCTCGAGCTCACCGTCGACCGAGACCTGCAGTGGTACGCGGGGCGCCAGCTGGCGCAGGCGATCCTCGAGACAGGTGCCGAGAGCGGCACCGCGGTGGTGACCGAGGTGCGCACCGGCGAGGTGCTGGCGCTGGCGGAGTGGCCGACCGTCGACCCGAACCGGCCGCAGCTGGTGGCGGCACCGGACCGGGGCAGCCGGGCGGTGCAGAACGTGTACGAACCGGGGAGTGTGCAGAAGCTGCTCACGTTCGCGGCGCTGGTAGACCAGGGTCTCGTCACCCCACGCACCCGGCTGAAGGTGCCTGGGTCACTGCGCTTCGACGGCCACACGGTGAACGACTATTGGAGGCACGGGACCATCCGGCTCACCGCCACCGGGGTGCTGTCGAAGTCGTCCAACCTCGGCACGATCACCGCCGCGCGCGGCCTGCGCGCCGACCGGCTCGAGCCGTACCTGCGCGGGTTCGGGCTGGGCGCGGAGACCGGGCTCGGGCTGCCCGGGGAGTCGCGAGGGATCCTTGCCCCGGCCAGCACCTGGACCGACATCGGGCGGGCGACCATTCTGTTCGGCCAGGGGTTGTCGGTGACGGCGGTGCAGATGGCAGCGGCGGTGAACGCGATCGCCAACGACGGGGTCTACGTTGCGCCCACGCTCGTCCGCGGCACCATCAGCCCGGACGGCGGCGTCGTCCCGGCCGACGGACCCGACGGGCGCCGGGTGGTATCGGTGCGCGCCGCGGAACAGGTACAACAGATGATGGAGGCGGTCACCGCCCCGACCGGGACCGCGCCCGGCGCCGCCATCACGGGCTACCGGGTCGCCGGCAAGACCGGTACCGCGCAGCGGGTCACGGACGCGGGCGGCTACGACCCGCACGCGACCGTCATCTCGTTCGCGGGGTTCGCGCCGGCCGACGACCCGGCCCTGTCCATGTACATCGTGCTGGACGACCCGGCTAGCGGTTTCGGCGGCGGCTCGGGTGCCGGCCCGGTCTTCCACGACGTCATGAGCTACGCGCTGCACCGCTACGCCGTTGCGCCGACTGGGCACCGCGCGTCCCCGATCCGCACCAGCTGGTGAGCCGGTAGCGTGCCCGAGGCGTCCGGTCGCGCCGGACCATCGGCCGGTGTCGGGGCGGTCGGTCCCAGCCCCAGCGGGGAGGTGCGGTGACCAGCCCGCCAGCCGTCCTCGACCCGAGGCCGGCAGCGGTCGAGGCGGTCGCACTGGCCGACCTGGTGGCGCAGCTCCCGGTCGTTCGGTCGGTGCAGGCCGACGACATACGAGTCTGCGGCCTGACGCTCGCATCGGCCGACGTCCGCCGTGGCGACCTCTACGCAGCGCTGCCCGGTCGCAACACGCACGGCGCCAGCTTCGTCCCGGCCGCGCTACGCGCCGGTGCGGCCGCGGTCCTGACCGACCCTTCCGGCGCCGACGCCCTCTACGGCGCTCTCCCTGCCGGAGTGCCGCTGCTGGTGGTGGCCGACCCGCGGGCGGTCCTCGGCGACCTCGCCGCAGCCGTCTACCGGCACCCCGCGGAGCAGATGCTGACCCTCGGGGTCACCGGGACGAACGGCAAGACCACCGTGACCCACCTGCTCGAGTCGGCGTTGCGTAGCGCCGGCCGGACACCGGGGCTGGTTGGCACGACCGGGAGCCGGGCAGCCGGCCGGCCGGTCGCATCCCGTCTCACCACGCCGGAGGCGCCGGACCTGCACGCGCTACTCGCGGTGATGCGGGAGCAGGGCGTGGACAGCTGTGCGTTGGAGGTGTCGAGCCACGCGCTGGTGCAGGGTCGGGTCGACGGCCTGGTGTTCGACCTGGCGGTGTTCCTCAACCTGGGCCGCGACCACCTCGACTTCCATCGCGATGAGGAGGACTACTTCGACGCCAAGGCTGGGCTGTTCACTGCCGCGCGGGCCCGCCGGGCCGTGGTCGACGTCGGGGACGGCTGGGGGCGCCGGCTCGCGGCGATGACTTCAGCCCGCGGGCTCCCGCTGGTGACCTGCAGCGCCGACGCCGACGTGCCGGCCGACTGGCAGGTGGCCAAGGTGCGGGTCACCGCGCAGGGCAGCGACTTCGTCGTCGTCGGGCCAGACGGCCGCGCGGAACCCGCGCACCTGCCGCTCCCGGGGATGTTCAACGTCCGCAACGCACTGGCCGCGGTGGCGGGGCTGGTCGAGTGCGGGCTGCCCCTGGCGACGGTGCTAGGGGGGCTCGCGGTCGCGACCGGGGTGCCCGGGCGGATGGAGCGGGTCGACGAGGGACAGGACTTCGTCGCGATCGTCGACTACGCGCACAAGCCCGACGCCGTCGAGGCGCTGCTCGGCGCGCTGCGCCCCGTGACCCGGGGGCGGCTGCTGGTCGTGCTCGGCGCCGGCGGGGACCGCGACCCGGGCAAACGACCGCTCATGGGCAGGGTGGCCTCCGGGCTCGCCGACGTGCTGGTGGTGACCGACGACAACCCGCGCGGGGAGGATCCCGCGGCTATCCGGGCGCAGGTGATCGCCGGCATCGACGTCGACCGGCCGCGCGCCGAGCTGGTCGAGGAGCCCGACCGGGCCACTGCCATCCGCGCTGCCGTGGCGCTGGCCGAGCCGGGCGACACCGTGGTTGTTTCCGGCAAGGGACACGAGACCGGTCAGCAGGTGGGCGAGCACGTCCACCCGTTCGACGACCGCGACGTGCTCCGTGCCGCGCTCCGCCACCGGTTGAGCCAGCGGTCGGGTGACCGGTCGTGATCGAGCTCAGTCTCCAGCAGGTCGCTGACGCGGTCGGGGGCCGGCTGGAGGGCGCCGACCCGGCCGCCGTCGTGCACCGGCCCGCGGTGCTCGACTCCCGACAGGCCGAGCCGGGTGCGTTGTTCGTCGCGGTGCGCGGAGTGCACGTCGACGGCCACGACTACGTTGCAGCGGCGGTGCGCTCCGGTGCGGTCGCCGCGCTCGCGTCCCGGCCGGTGCAGGCACCGGCTGTGCTCGTGCCGGACACCGTGGCGGCGCTCGGCCGGCTCGCCGCCCGGGTCCGGCGCCGGCTGCCTGGTGTGCGCGTTGTCGGGTTGACCGGGTCGCAGGGCAAGACGTCGACCAAGGACCTGCTGGCCCGGCTGTTGGCCGGGCTCGGCCCGGTTGTTGCGCCGCTCGGCTCCTACAACAACGAGATCGGGGTGCCGCTGACCGTGCTCGGAGCCGACGCGGCGACGTCGCACCTCGTCGTCGAGATGGGCGCCCGCGGCGATGGCCAGATCCGCTACCTCTGCGACATCGCCGAGCCCACGGTAGGGGTGGTCCTCAACGTCGGGACCGCACACCTGGGCGAGTTCGGCAGCCGCGCAGCCATCGCTCGGGCAAAGGGAGAGCTGGTCGAGGCGCTGCCCGAGGACGGGCTCGCGGTGCTCAACGCCGACGACGACCTGGTCCGGCAGATGGCCGGTCGGACCAGCGCCCGGGTGGTGACGTTCGGCGCGTCGACGGCGTCGAGCGCCGACGGTGCCGATCGCGCCGATGTGCGCGCCGAGGACGTCACGCTGGACGACCATGGCCGGCCGTCCTTCGTCCTGGCCACCCCGCAGGGCAGCGAGCCGGTGACGATGGAGCTGCTCGGCGCGCACCAGGCGGCGAACGCCGCGGCTGCGGCGGCTGTCGCGCTCGGTGCCGGCGTCCCGCTCGCGGAGGTGGCGGCGGGGCTGGCAGCGGCAACCCCAGTCTCGCCGTGGCGGATGGAGCGACACGTCCGTGCGGACGGCGTTGTGGTGGTCAACGACGCCTACAACGCCAGCCCGGACGCGGTGCGCTCTGCGTTGAACACGCTGGCGGTGATGGGTAGGAGAGGAGGCGATCGCCGAACGATCGCGGTCCTCGGCGAGATGCGGGAGCTGGGTGACGCCACGGCGAGCGAGCACGACGCCGTCGGGCGGCTCGCCGCCAGCTTGGGCATCGACCTCCTGGTGGTCGTCGGCGCGGAGGCCGTCGGGTTGCTGCAGGGTGCCCGAGATGAGGCGTCGTGGCGCGGCGAACCGGTGCAGCTCGCAGACGCAGCCGCCGCGGTCGAGTACCTGCGCGCCGAGCTGCGCGACGGGGACGTCGTGCTGGTCAAGGCCGCCCGCGCCGCCGGCCTCGAACGGGTGGCGCAGGCACTCCTGACCGACCCGGTCCGCGCCAGTGCCGGCGAGCACCGAGATACTGCCTCGGGCGGACGGCGCGACCCGGAGGGGACCAGCAGGCGATGAGAGCGATCCTGCTCGGCGGAGCACTCGCGCTGCTGGGCACCCTGCTCGGCACCCGGGTGGCCATCCGGGTCCTGGTCCAGCACGGCTACGGCCAGCTGATCCGCGACGACGGTCCCACCACCCACCATGTGAAGCGCGGGACGCCCACCATGGGCGGGCTGATCGTCATCTTCTCGGTGCTCGCGGCGTACGGGTTCGCGCACCTGGTCACCCAGGACCCGATGACCGCGTCGGCACTCCTGCTGCTGTTCCTGTTCGCCGGGCTCGGGCTGGTCGGGTTCCTCGACGACTGGATCAAGGTGTCCAAGCAGCGCAGCCTCGGCCTGCGGAGCAAGGCAAAGGTGGCCGGGCAGATCGTGGTAGCCGTCGTCTTCGCGATGCTTGCCATGCGGTTCCCCAACGAGGACGGCCGCACGCCGATCTCCGACGCCATCTCGTTCACCCGCGACTTCTCCTGGGAGCTGCCCGCGGCGGCGGTGGTCATCTGGGTGCTGGTGATGATCGCCGGCACCAGCAACGCGGTGAACCTCGCCGACGGGCTCGACGGCCTGGCCACCGGTGCGTCGGTCATGGTGTTCGCCGCGTACACGCTCGTGAACATCTGGCAGAACAACCAGTCGTGCTCCACCCGTCTCGGGCCGCGCTGCTACGAGGTGCGCGACTCGCTCGACCTGGCCGTGGTGGCGGCGGCGATCACCGGTGCCTGCTTCGGGTTCCTGTGGTGGAACGCGGCGCCGGCGCAGATCTTCATGGGCGACACCGGCTCGCTGTCGCTCGGCGGAGCGCTGGCCGGACTGGCAATTCTCACCCGGACCGAGCTGCTGCTGCTCGTCGTGGGCGGGCTCTTCGTCATGATCACGATGTCGGTCATCCTGCAGGTCGGCTGGTTCAAGCTGTCCAGGGGAAAGCGGCTGCTCCGGATGGCGCCGTTGCAGCACCACTTCGAGCTGGCGGGGTGGGCGGAGGTCACGATCGTGATCCGCTTCTGGATCATCTGCGGGCTCTGCGTCGCCGTTGGGATGGGCGTGTTCTACGCCGAGTGGGTCGCGGGGACGTGACGGCGGGGGGCGACCGGGCCGACCCGGTGGTCCGACCGGACGCGCGGGTCGTCGTCGCGGGGATCGGGGTGGCCGGGTACGCCACGGCCGACGCGCTGGTGGACCTCGGTGCCCGGGTGAGGGTGCTCGACGGCCGCGACGACGACCGCAACCGCGACCGGGCTGCGGTGCTCGAGGCGCTCGGGGTCGATGTGCGGCTGGGGTCCGGGGTTGCCGACACGCTGCCCGACGACGTCGAGCTGGTGGTGACCTCACCGGGTTGGCGCCCAACCAGCCCGCTGCTCGAGCAGGCGGTTTTGCGCAGGATCCCGGTCTGGGGCGAGGTCGAGCTCGCGTGGCGGCTGCGGCCGACGCGCGCCGATGGCACGTACGCGCCGTGGCTGGCGGTGACCGGCACCAACGGCAAGACGACGACGGTCCAGATGCTCGACGCGATGCTGCGAGCCGCCGGGCTCCGCAGCGCAGCCGTCGGCAACGTCGGCACCCCGGTGCTCGACGCGGTCCGCCACCCCGAGCCCTACGACGTGCTTGCGGTCGAGCTGTCCAGCTTCCAGCTGCACACGACCTGGTCGATGTCGGCGCAGGCGGCGGCGGTGCTCAACATTGCGCCGGATCACCTCGACTGGCACGGGTCGTTCGACGCGTACCGCGATGCCAAGGCGCGGGTGTACCAGCGTGCGCAACTGGCCTGCGTCTACCCGTTAGGAGACGCCGGCGTCGAGCAGCTGGTCCGTGCGGCGGACGTCGTCGAAGGCTGCCGGGCGGTCGGCGTCACCGACGGCGTTCCGCCGGTCGGGTCGGTCGGGGTCGTCGACGGAATGCTCGCCGACCGCGCCTTCGCCGACGACCGGCAGCACCAGCCGGCCGAGATGGGCAGCGTCGACGACATCGACCCGCTGGCCGCGCACACCCTGGCCGACGCGCTCGCCGCGGCGGCACTGGCGCGCGCGCACGGGGTGCCGCCCGCGGCGGTGGGCGCTGGCCTGCGGTCCTTTCGGCTCGACGCGCACCGCGGCGCCGACGTCGCCGACCAGACGGCTTCGGGTGCTGGCCCGGCGCCGGTGCGGTGGGTGGACGACTCCAAGGCGACCAACCCGCACGCAGCCCTGGCAGCGCTGTCGGCCCACCCTTCCGTGGTGTGGATCGCCGGCGGTCTCGCCAAGGGCGCCGCGTTCGACGAGCTCGTGACCGGTGTGCGGGACCGGTTGCGGGGCGCGGTCCTGCTGGGCCAGGACCGCACGGTGATCGCCGAGGCGCTGCGCCGACACGCACCCGAGGTCCGGGTGATCGAGGTTGGCGACGGTGAGACTGGGCCGGAGGTGATGGACAGCGCGGTCGCGGCGGCGCAGGGCCTGGCGCAGCCGGGCGACACCGTGCTGCTCGCTCCGGCGTGCGCGTCGCAGGACCTGTTCCGCGACTACGCCGAGCGCGGCGACGCGTTCGCGGCCGCAGTCCGCACCCACACCCGGGCGATGCCCGGCTGACGGCTCGACCGACGGCTCGAAACGGAGGAGCGGACGTGACCACCACGACGCCCCGCCGCGCACCCGACACCTGGGTGGCCTCGCTGGGCCGGCTGCTGGACCGCCCGCTGACGTCGTACCAGCTGGTGCTCGGGGCGGCAGCACTGCTGCTCGCGCTCGGCCTCGTGATGGTGCTGAGCGCCAGTTCTGTGCTGTCGTACACGGAGTACGGCAACTCCTACGTCATCTTCGGCCGGCAGGCCATGTGGGTGGCGATCGGGCTGCCGGCCGCCTGGCTGGTGTCCCGGCTGCCGGTCGGCGTGCTCCGCGCGTTCGCCTGGCCCGGCCTGCTGCTCTCGGTCGTGCTGGTCGGACTGACGTACGTGCCGGGGCTCGGCGTCAGCGTCAACGGCAACCAGAACTGGATCGGCCTCGGGCCGCTGACCATCCAGCCGTCCGAGGTGGCAAAGCTCGCGATCGTGCTGTGGGCGGCCGACGTCTACGCCCGCAAGGACCGGCTCCTCGACGACTGGCGGCACCTGCTCGTGCCCGTCGTGCCGGTGACGATGCTCGTCGCGCTGCTCGTGGTGGGTCAGCGCGACCTCGGCACCGCGCTGGTGCTGTTCGCGATCATCCTCGGCACGCTGTGGGTCGTCGGTGCGCCGCCCAAGCTGTTCGTCGGCGCGCTGCTGGCGGCCGGCGGGCTGGTCGCCTTCCTCGCCTCCACCGACCGGGAGCGGGTGGAGCGGATCACGACGTTCCTCGACCCGTTCTCGGACTTCCAGGGCGGTGGGTGGCAGGCGGCGCACGGCTTCTTTGCCCTCGCGTCGGGGCAGTTCTTCGGGGTCGGCATCGGAGCCAGCCGGCAGAAGTGGGGCACGCTGCCGGCCGCGCACACCGACTTCGTTTTCGCGGTGATCGGCGAGGAGCTCGGCCTGTTCGGCACTCTCGTCGTCCTCGCACTGTTCGCGCTGCTGGCGTTCGCCGGCTTCCGGATCGCGACCCGGACCACCCAGCCGTTCGTCCGCTACGCCGCCGCCGGCATCACGCTGTGGCTGCTCGCCCAGGCGCTTGTCAACGTCGGCATGGTGCTCGGGTTCCTGCCCGTGATCGGCATCCCGCTGCCGCTGGTGTCGTACGGCGGGTCGGCGCTGCTCCCGACCTTGGTGGCGCTCGGGATGCTGCTCGCGTTCGCCACCACCGAGCCCGGGGCGAAGGCTGCCCTGGACGCCCGGCGGCGGCGCCGCGGCCGGCTGGTCGGTGCCTGGATGGGCGCCAGCCTCGGGGCGGGCGCCAGTCGGGTGCGGGGCGTACTGCCCCATCACAGGCCGGCACGCGGGCGACGCCGATGACCGTACGGGTCCTGCTCGCGGGCGGCGGGACCGCTGGCCACACCTCGCCGCTGCTGGCGACGGCGGACGCGCTGTGCGACCTGGAGGCCGATGTCGAGGTCACCGCGCTGGGCACGCCGCGCGGCTTGGAGTCCCGAGTGGTGCCGCAGGCCGGCTACCCGCTCGAGCTGGTACCGCCGGTGCCGCTGCCGCGCGGGCCGTCGCTCGACCTGCTCAAGGTGCCGGTCCGGCTGCGGCGCACGGTGCGGGCCACCGCCGCGGTCGTCGACCGGCTGCGTCCGCACGTCGTCGTCGGCTTCGGCGGCTACGTCAGCGTGCCGGCGTACGTGGTCGCGCGGCGCCGCCGGCTGCCGCTGGTCGTGCACGAGCAGAACGCGCTGCCCGGGCTCGCCAACCGGCTCGGCGCACGTTGGACGCGGCACGTCGCCTGCAGCTTTCCCGGCACCCCGCTGCCGCACGCGACCATGGTCGGCCTGCCGATCCGGCGGATGGTGTCCCGCCTGGACCGGACGGCGGAGCGCGCGGCGGCGCGGGCTGCGTTCGGGCTCGACCCCGACCTGCCGACCGTGCTGGTCTTCGGCGGCTCGCAGGGCGCCCGCCGGCTCAACCAGGCGGTGTCCGGCGCGGCGGCGGCGCTGGGCGCGGCCGGTGTCCAGGTGCTGCATGTCAGCGGACCGGACCAGTCGGTCGAGGTGCCCGGCGGGCTACCGTACGTCGTGGTGCCGTACGTCGACCGGATGGACCACGCGTACGCGGCCGCCGACCTCGCCATCTGCCGCGCCGGCGCAAGCGCGGTGACCGAGGTGGCGTGTGTCGGTCTGCCAGCGGTGCTCGTACCGCTGCCGATCGGGAACGGCGAGCAGGCCCGCAATGCCGAGCCGGTCGTTGCGGCCGGCGGCGGGCTGCTGGTCGATGACGCGGACCTGACGACGGAGTGGGTCCGCGACCACGTGCCCGGGCTGGTGACCGACCACGCCCGGCTCGCGGAGATGTCCGCGGCCGCCGCACAGCTGGTGCCGCGGGACGCGGACCGGCGGCTGGCGGCGATGATCCTGGCCGCGGCGGGGCACCCGATGGGCGCGGAGACGTCGTGAGGGTCCCGGTCCCCGACCCGGTGCCCCCGGTAGCCGCCCTCGGTCGGGTGCACCTGGTCGGCATCGGTGGCGCCGGGCTCTCCGGGATTGCTCGGCTGCTGCTCGCCCACGGCGTCCAGGTCAGCGGGTCCGACGCGGTCGACAGCGCTGCCCTGCAGGCGCTGCGCGACCTGGGGGCTCGCTGCCACGTGGGGCACGCGGCCGAGCAGGTCGGCGACGCCGACACCGTGGTGGTGTCGACCGCGGTCCGTGCCGACAACCCAGAGGTGGTCGAGGCCGGCCGGCTCGGGCTGCGGCTGCTCCCCCGCTCGGCCGCGCTCGAGTCGCTGATGCAGGATCGGACCGTGCTCGCGGTCGCCGGCACGCACGGGAAGACGACCACGACCGCGCTGCTGGTGGCCGCCCTCGCTGCTGCCGGCGTGGACCCGTCGTACGCCGTGGGCGGGGAGCTCGTTGACACCGGCACCAATGCCCACCTCGGCGGGGATCTGTTCGTCGCCGAGGCCGACGAGAGCGACGGGGCGTTCCTCGTCTACTCGCCGCTGGCCGCGGTGGTCACCGGCGTCGACGCCGACCACCTCGACGTGTGGGGGACGCCGCAGGCCTACCGGGCGGCGTTCGTCGGCTTCCTCGACCGGATCGCGGCCGGCGGCTTCCTCGTCGTGAACACCGACGACCCCGGGGGAGCGGAGCTGGCCGCCGAGGCGGCCGGCCGCCGGCTCGAGGTGGTGTCGGTCGGTTCGGGCGACGAGGTCGCGTTGTGGTTGGGGGAGACCGCGGCCGACGGTGCCGGGTCGCGCACCCCGACACGGTGGCGGGACCAGGACACAAGTGTGCTGCGGCTGCTGGTCCCGGGCCGGCACTATGCCTTCGACGCCGCGCTGGCGCTGGCGGTCGGGCTGCGGCTCGACCTCGACGCCGACCGGCTGCTGGCCGGCCTCGCCTCCTACACCGGGACGCGACGGCGGATGGAGCTGCGCGGCGAGGCGGGGGGCGTCGCGGTCTACGACTCGTACGCGCACCACCCGGTCGAGATCGCCGGCGACCTCGAGGCGGCCCGGGGCCTCGTCTCTGGCGGCACCGGGGGTGGTGGCCGGGTGCTGGTGTGCTTCCAGCCGCACCTGGTGAGCCGGACCCGCGCGTTCGGGGCGCAGATGGGCGAGGCGCTCGGTGCTGCCGACGAGGTCGTGGTGCTCGACGTGTACGTGGCGCGGGAGAACCCGGAGCCGGGGATCGACGGGGCGCTCGTCGCCCGGGCGGTCCCGTTGCCTGCTGATCGCGTCCACTACGCGCCCGACCCGGCGCCCGTACCGACCCGGCTGGCGGAGCTGGCCGGGCCCGGGGACCTGGTCCTGACCCTCGGTGCCGGCGACGTCACCGAGCTGGGGCCGAAGGTGCTGGACGAGCTGCGGAACCGTCATGGGGGCAGTCTTGACCGCGCGTGAGCGCGCCCGGTTCGCGCGGCGCCGGTGGCGCGGCCGGCTCGGCCGCTGGCGGCTGCTCCTGCTCGCGGTCGTCGCGACCGGAGTCGTCGGCGGCCTCGGGTGGCTGTTCTGGTTCTCGGACCTGCTGGCCGTCGACCGGGTCAGCGTGCAGGGTGCCTCGGTGCTTACTGATGCCGAGGTGGTCCGCGCGGCCGGGGTGAGCCCCGGGACACCGCTGGCCACGGTCGACCTCGATCGAACCGCCGCCCAGGTCGCCGAGCTGGCTCCGGTCGCCGACGTCGACGTGACTCGGGACTGGCCGGCAACGCTGCGGATCGAGCTGACCGAGCGCGAGCCGGTCGCCGTCGTCGTGGCTGAGAGTCGCTACGAGGCGCTCGACCGGGAGGGGGTGCTGTTCCGCGGGTACGCGCGGCCGCCGGCGCGGCTGCCGCTGGTCCGGGGCGGCGCCCTTCCCGCTGGGGATTCTGACGGTGCGGTCCGAGCCGACGCGCTTCGCGAGGTCGCCTCGGTGGTGGTCGCGCTCGATCCAGATGTTGCCGCCCGGGTCGACCACGTGGAGGTCGCCAGCCTCGACGCGATCGAGCTGGTGCTGCGCAGCGGCGCGCGGGTCCGGTGGGGGAGCGCCGAGGAGTCTGCGTTCAAGGCCCGAGTGCTGGCAGGGCTGATGCGCGTGCCCGCCGCGGTCTACGACGTTTCCGCCCCGGGCTTCCCGACCACCTCGGGGTGAGCGCAACCGCCGATGGCGCCCGCCCCGCCACCCGGCCGCGGAAAGTTGCGTGGGCGTACCGCGTGTCGCGGCCGGGCCGACCGGGGGGCGGCGTACGTTCCTGTCCCAGGTCGAGGTTGACATAACTATAACCCTCTAGTTGAGGGTGACAGTCCCGCATACAACCGTCCCGGAGGTGCCGACGTGGCAGCGCAGAACTACCTGGCCGTGATCAAGGTCGTCGGCATCGGCGGCGGCGGGGTCAACGCGATCAACCGGATGATCGAGGTGGGCCTGAAGGGGGTGGAGTTCATCGCGATCAACACCGACGCCCAGGCACTGCTGATGAGCGACGCCGATGTCAAGCTCGACATCGGCCGGGAGCTCACCCGCGGGCTCGGCGCCGGCGCCGACCCGGAGGTCGGTGCCACCGCGACCCACGACCACGCCGAGGACATCGAGGAGGTGCTCAAGGGCGCCGACATGGTGTTCGTGACCGCCGGCGAGGGGGGCGGCACCGGTACGGGCGGGGCGCCGGTCGTCGCCAAGATCGCCAGGTCTCTCGGCGCGCTGACGATCGGCGTCGTGACCCGGCCGTTCGCGTTCGAGGGCCGCCGCAGGGCCAACCAGGCCGAAGAGGGGATCGCGGCGCTGCGCGAAGAGGTCGACACCCTGATCGTCATCCCCAACGACCGGCTGCTGTCGATCAGCGATCGCAACGTGAGCGTCCTCGACGCCTTCAAGCAGGCCGACCAGGTGCTGCTGCAGGGCGTGTCCGGCATCACCGACCTGATCACCACCCCGGGGCTGATCAACCTCGACTTCGCCGACGTCAAGTCGGTGATGTCCGCGGCCGGTTCCGCGCTGATGGGGATCGGGTCTGCGCGCGGTGACGACCGCGCGGTGGCGGCCGCCGAGCTGGCGGTGTCGAGCCCGCTGCTCGAGGCATCCATCGACGGTGCCTACGGCGTGCTGCTGTCGATCGCTGGCGGCTCCGACCTCGGGCTGTTCGAGATCCACGAGGCGGCCGCGCTGGTCTCCCAGGCCGCGCACCCGGAGGCGAACATCATCTTCGGTGCGGTCATCGACGACGCGCTCGGGGACGAGGTGCGGGTGACGGTCATTGCCGCCGGGTTCGACGGTGGCAGCCCGAAGCGCCGCGACGCGGGGGAGTCCGGGTTGCGCCGCGGCACCGCCTCGATGGTGGCAACCAAGGGCGGCAACGGCGCCGCGGCGACACGCGAACCGGCGCCGGCCGTAGCGGCCACCACACCCGCCCAGCAGCCGGCGCAGCAGCCGACGCCGGTGGGTGCCGGCGTGGCGAGCCAACCCGCAGGACGTGCGCCGCGCCCGGTCAGCTTCGACGACGACGACCTCGACGTACCCGACTTCTTGAAGTAGGACGCTGCCGGCGTGTTCGTCCTGGACACGGTCAGCGGCCGGGTCCGGGTGGCCTTCACCAACCGGCACGGCGCCGACCTCGCCGGTGCGGTCGGCCTCGCCCGGCTGGCCGAGGTCCTGGGCATGCTGGTCGAGGACGTGGTCGTGATGCAGCAGGTGCACGGGCGAGCCGTAGCCCTCGTCGACCGCGCCACGCCCCGCGCGCCGATGCCGGTGGCCGACGCGCTGGTCACGAGCACGCCGGGGCTCGCGCTGCTCGCGCGCGCCGCGGACTGCGTCCCGGTTGCGCTGGCCGATCCCGCCGTCGGGATCGCGGCGGTCGTGCACTCAGGGCGGGAGGGCACCGCGGCCGGGGTCGCGCCCGCAACGGTCGAGGTGATGCGGGCACGGGGCGCCGGTGCGCTGGAGGCATGGATCGGACCGCGAGTCTGCGGCTCCTGCTACGAGGTGCCGGCGGAGCTGCGCGCCGAGGTCGCGGCCGTCGAGCCCGCCACCTGGTCGACCACGAGGACCGGGACGCCCGCGCTCGACCTGGCGGCCGGGGTGCGCGCCCAGCTCCTCCGCGCCGGGGTCGGCGTCCACGAGCTCCCCGACGACGCACCAGCGTGCACGATGGAGTCGCCAGACCTCTTCTCCCACCGGCGCCAGGGAGCGGGCTCCGGGCGGCAGGGTGTCCTGGTGCAGGTGCTGATGTGACCCCACCGCTGCCGGTGCCGCCGGCGCCCGACGCCGGCGCCGCCCGACGAGACGAGCTCGCCACCGGGCTCGCCGCGGTGGAGGAGCGGATCGCCTCAGCCTGTCGCGAGTCGGGGCGCGACCGGGCCAAGCTCACCTTGGTGGTGGTGACCAAGACCTACCCCGCCAGCGACGTCGGCCTGCTTGCCGGGCTCGGGGTAACCGACGTCGGGGAGGCACGGCACCCGGAGGCCGGCCGCAAGGCGGAGGAGTGCGCGGCAGCCGGGCTGGCCCAGCTGTCGTGGCACTTCGTCGGCGCGGTGCAGACCAACAAGGCGGCAGCGGTCGCGTCGTACGCATCGCTGGTGCACTCGGTGGACCGGCGCCGGCTGGTCAGGGCCCTGGACCGGGGAGCCGAGCGTGCCGAGCGGGTGCTCGACTGCCTTGTCCAGGTGGACCTGCAGCCCGGCAGCGACCAAGGCGCTGGTGCGCGGTCCGGGGTCGCGCCCACGGTGGCGGCCGACCTCGCTTCGGCCGTGGCTACCGCGGCGGGGCTACGGCTGCGCGGCGTCATGGGGATGGCGCCGCTCGACGAGGACCCGGCGGCGGCGTTCGCCCGGCTGGCCGAGGTGGCCGAGGTGGTCCGCGCCGACCACCCCTCCGCCGTTGTCCTTTCCGCGGGCATGAGTGGGGACCTGGAGGCCGCCGTCGCGGCCGGCGCGACACACCTGCGTGTCGGCCGCGCGGTGCTCGGTGAGCGCCCTCCGCTCCGCTAGTGTCAAATCCGACCGGTGACGCCTTCGGAGGGTGACGGCAATGGCTGGCGCGATGCGCAAGATGGGGGTCTACCTCGGGCTCGTTGAGGACGCCGACCGCTTCGACGACGCGGACCGCTACGACGACGACCGTCGACCGGTGCGCGCGGTACGCACCGACACCGCCGCTCCGGTCGCCCGGCTCGCCGAGCGGCGACCGCGCCTGGTCGGCGCGGAGATGCTGTCGCGCATCACGACCCTGCACCCACGCACGTACAACGAGGCGCGCACCATCGGCGAGCACTTCCGCGACGGTGTGCCGGTGATCATGAACCTGTCCGAGATGGACGACAACGACGCCAAGCGGCTGGTCGACTTCGCCGCCGGTCTCGTCTTCGCGGTGCACGGCTCGATCGAGCGGGTCACCAGCAAGGTCTTCCTGCTGTCGCCGCCCAACGTGACGGTGGCGGCAGAGGACAAGCAGCGCATCGCCGAGGGCGGCTTCTTCAACCAGAGCTGACCCCGACGGGCGGCGCCGTTTCGCGGCCCCGGACAATCGACACATGAGCACGGTCGGTCAGGTCATCGACTTCGTCCTGTGGGCCGGCGTCGTCATCCTGATCGCACGCTTCGTCATCGACTGGGTCCAGGTCTTGGCCCGCTCCTGGCGCCCCAGCGGGATCGTGCTGGTGATCTGCGAGTTCGTCTACACGATCACCGACCCACCACTGCGTGCGCTGCGCCGGGTAATCCCCCCGCTGCGGCTCGGTTCGGTCGCTCTGGACCTGTCGCCGATGGTGCTGCTGATCGCCCTGTGGGTCCTGCAGGGGATCAACCGCGCGGTCTTCCTCTAGATCCTCTGTCAACCAGGCCCTTGATCGGCACAGATCGGACAGGTCGGGCAACGGCTCCCGCCTCAGGAGACACAGGGGACGCACCGACTGCGACCCGGGTGGTTGTCGCGGCGGCGGCCGGACGGGGTACGGTGGGCCGGCGACCAGCGGATACGTGGGCGTGGAGCGCGCGCCCTGCACCTCTGCTTGTCGCCCGCACTGAACGACGAGACACCGACCGAACAGGTGAGGTCATGCCGCTGACGCCTGAGGACGTGCGCAACAAGCGCTTCACCCCCGTACGCCTTCGCGAGGGCTACGACATGGGCGAGGTCGACCAGTTCCTCGACGAGGTCGAGGCCGAGCTGGAGCGGCTGACCGGTGAGAACACCGACCTGCGGGGCAAGCTCGAGTCCGTATCGGCCGGCCAGCCCGTCCAGGCCGCGGAGCCAGCGCACGAACCCGTCCAGGCCGAGCCGGAGCCGGAGCCCGAACCGGAGCCCGAACCCGAGCCCGAGCCAGTCGTGGCGCCGGTTGCCACCAGTCAGCCGACGACGGTCGGCGAGGCGTCCAGCGCTGCCGCCCGGCTGCTCGAGATCGCGACGCGCAATGCCGACGAGGTGGTAGCCGACGCCAAGGATCAGGCCGACCGGATCCTCGCCGAGGCGCGGACCAAGTCCGAGCGAGTCGACACGGAGTCGAAGACCAAGGCCAGCCAGGTCGAGTCCGACGCGCGTGCCCGTGCCGACAAGCTCGACTCCGAGACCTCGAACAAGCGCAACCAGCTGTTCGGCGACCTCGAGCGCGACCGGGACAAGCTGGCCGGCGAGGTCGAGCACCTGCGGTCGTTCGAGCGCGAGTACCGCAGCCGGCTCAAGAACTACTTCACCTCACAGCTGGCTCAGCTTGAGGGCGACGAGGTGCCGTCGGCGCCGCTGCCCGGCAGCGACAGCGACCACTCCCCGCGGCGGCTGCGCTCGTTGCTCGGTGAGGACCAGGGCCAGCAGTCCTGACCCTGACCTGACCTGCGGACCCGACCCGGGCAGGGGCTGGCTCGGCCGTCGGCGATTCTTGTTGATGGGGGCGAGATGTCCCCCTATCCTCTCCGCACCAACCAGCGAGACGAGGCCGGCACATGCCCGAGAGCGATCCCGCACCGGGCCGGGAACGACCCGCGGCGGCGCGTCGGTCCACCGGCAAGGCCACCACCACGAAGGCGGCGGCGAAGGCTCCGGTGAAGAAGTCCGCGGCGAGGAAGTCCGCGGCGAGGAAGTCCGCGGCGAAGAAGACCCCGGCCAAGAAGACCTCGACCAAGAAGACCTCGACCAAGAAGTCCGCGGCGAAGGAGTCCGCGGCGAAGGAGTCCGCGGCGAAGGAGTCCGCGGCGAGGAAGTCCGCGGCGAAGAAGTCCCCGGCGAAGAAGACCCCGGCCAAGGAGGCTTCGCCCAGGCGCCGGACCGGTCGCGCCGCACTTCCGGTCCGCCCGCGTGAGTCCCCGTGGACCAAGCAGGACATCGCCGCGGTGCGGGGCGAGCTCGAGGACGACCGGAGCCGGCTGCTCGACGAGGTCACCGCCGCCGAGCAGGAGATCAAGGTGCTGCTCCGCGACGGTGGTGACGGAGCCGGTAACGACCAGGCCGATGTGGGGTCGAAGGCGCTGGAACGCGACGCCGAGATGTCGCTCGCCAACAACAGCCGGGAGATGTTGATCCAGGTGGAGCGGGCGTTGGCGCGTCTCGACGACGGCACCTACGGCGTGTGCGAGTCGTGCGGTCAGCCGATCGGCAAGCTCCGGCTCATGGCCTTTCCCCGTGCCACACTGTGCCTGTCATGCAAGCAACGCCAGGAGCGTCGCTGACCCCGGAGGGCGACGTGCCGGTGTTTGTGCCCGACGCCACCTCCCAGCTACCCACCCGCAAGCTCGGGCTGCTTACCGCTGCAGCAGGGGTTGCGTGGGCGGTTGACGTCGTGACCAAGGTGGTGGCGGTCGAGACGCTGTCGGACCGGCCGCCGGTCGAGGTGGTGCCCGGGGTCCTGGACCTCACTCTCACCCGCAACCCGGGCGCAGCCTTCAGCATCGGACCGGGGCTGACTGTTGTGCTCACCGTGGTCGCGGTGGTGGTCGTCGGGGTCGTGCTCCGGCTCGCGGTCCGGGTTCGGGACCGGCTCTGGGCGATCGCCCTCGGGCTGCTGCTCGGCGGGGCGCTCGGCAACCTGACCGATCGGCTGGCCCGGGAGCCCGGGCCGTTCCAGGGTCATGTGGTGGACTTCCTGCGGCTGCCGAACTGGCCGGTGTTCAACGTCGCTGACAGCTGCATCGTCGTCGCCGCCGTGCTGATCGGCGTGCAGGCGATCCGCGGGATCGGGCTGGACGGGACCCGGCCCCAGGCGGCGGATCCGCCGTCGGCGGGGTGACCGAGTCATCGAGTGAGCGAGTGAGCGAGTGACCGAGTGAGCGAGCACCGCAGCCTGCCGGTCCCGGACGGCCTCGAGGGCGATCGCCTGGACAGCGCGCTGGCCCGGCTGCTGGGCGTGTCGCGCAGCCGCGCCGCCGACCTGGTCGAGGCTGGTGCCGTGCGCGTGGACGGTGCCACGGTCGCCAAGTCCGCGCGGGTGCGGGCCGGCGCGTGGCTGGAGGTGGCGCTGCCAGCCGTACGAGTGGAGGGTGCGGCGGCTTCTGCATCGACGGCTGGGCCGGCCGGGTCGGTCGTCGACGAGCTGCGGGTCGTCCACAGCGACGATGACCTGGTGGTCGTCGACAAGCCGGTGGGGGTGGCGGCCCACCCGAGCCCCGGCTGGGCAGGGCCCACGGTGCTGGGGCACCTGGCCGCGTCCGGCGTCATGGTGGCCGCGTCCGGCGCAGCCGAGCGGCAGGGGATCGTGCACCGGTTGGACGTCGGGACCAGCGGGCTGATGGTCGTGGCCCGCTCCGAGCGCGGCTACTCGACGCTCAAGCAGGCGTTCCGCGACCGCGCGGTCGACAAGACCTACCACGCCCTCGTCCAGGGCCAGCTCGACCCGCTCCGCGGCACCATCGACGCGCCGATCGCCCGGCATCCGCGCCACGACCACCGCTGGGCGGTGGTCGCGAGCGGCAAGGAGGCCATCACCCACTACGACACCCTCGAGGCGCACCGGTGGGCGAGCCTGGTCGAGGTCCGGCTCGAGACCGGCCGCACGCACCAGATCCGGGTGCACATGGGCGCGGTGCGCCACCCGTGCGTCGGCGACCTTACGTACGGAGCGGACCCGGCCCTCGCCCAGCGGCTTGAGGTGACCCGGCAGTGGCTGCACGCGACCCGGCTCGGCTTCGACCACCCGGCGACCGGCCGACCGGTCGGCTTCGAGTCGCCCTACCCGGGCGACCTCGAACGGGCGCTGGAACGGATCCGGTCGGGCGGCTGATCGCGCCAGCGGGCGGCCGCCCGGGTGTCTGCCCGGGTGTCGGAACGGTCCGGCACGGTGGCTCGAAGTAGTCTCAGGCAACCCCAGGACCGGAGGCCGACCGCCCGATGTCGACCGGCTCGTCGTTCGTGCACCTGCACGTCCACACCGAGTACTCCATGCTCGACGGAGCGGCGCGCCTGCCCGAGCTGTTCGCCCGTACCGCCGAGCTCGACATGCCGGCGATCGCGATGACCGACCACGGCAACGTGTTCGGCGCGTACGACTTCTACCGCGGGGCGCGAGCCGTGGGGGTCAAGCCGATCATCGGGATGGAGGCCTACCTCACCCCGGGTACGCACCGGTCCGAGCGCCGGCGGGTGCAATGGTCCCAGGGCGGTGACGACGACGTCTCCGGGGGCGGGGCGTTCACCCACCTGACCATGCTCGCTGCCAGCACGGCCGGCATGCACAACCTGTTCCGGCTCTCCTCGCGTTCCAGCCTGGAGGGGTTCTTCTACAAGCCACGCGCCGACCGCGAGCTGCTCGCCGAGTACGCCGACGGGCTGATCGCGACCACCGGTTGCCCGTCGGGCGAGGTCCAGACCTGGCTGCGGATCGGCGACTACGACGCGGCTCGGCGCAGCGCCGGTGAGCTCCGTGACATCTTCGGTCCCGGCAACTTTTACCTCGAGCTGATGGACCACGACCTCGCCATCGAGCGCCGGACCCGCGAGGACCTGCTCCGGCTCGGCCGTGACCTCGACCTGCCGATGATCGCGACCAACGACCTGCACTACACCCACGCCGATGACGCCGACGCGCACGAGGCGTTGCTGTGCGTCCAGTCGGGCAAGACGCTGGCCGATCCCGGCCGCTTCAAGTTCGACGCCCGCGACTTCTACCTGAAGTCACCGGCGGAGATGCGCGCGCTCTGGGAGGACCGGCACGGGCTCCGCGAGGCGTGCGACAACACGCTGCTCGTGGCGGAACGCTGTGACGTCGAGTTCGACGAGGCGGCCAACTACATGCCCCGCTTCGATGTGCCGGAGGGGCACACCGAGCAGAGCTGGTTTGCCGCCCAGGTGGACAGCGGGCTGGCCCGGCGCTACCCGGACGGCATCCATGACGACGTCCGGGCCCGCGCCGACTACGAGGTCGGGGTCATCGCGCAGATGGGCTTCGCCGGCTACTTCCTCGTCGTCGCCGACTTCATCAACTGGGCGAAGTCCCGCGGCATCAGGGTGGGTCCCGGTCGCGGCTCGGGCGCCGGCTCGATCGCGGCGTACGCGCTACGGATCACCGACCTCGACCCGCTCGTGCACGGCCTGATCTTCGAACGCTTCCTCAACCCCGACCGGGTGTCGATGCCGGACTTCGACGTCGACTTCGACGAGCGGCGCCGGGGCGAGGTGATCCGCTACGTCACCGACAAGTACGGCGACGACCGGGTGGCCCAGGTCGTCACGTACGGCACGATCAAGGCCAAGCAGGCGGTCAAGGACGCCTCCCGGGTGCTCGGCTACCCGTTCGCGAT
>Ga0136620_10000190_pt1 | contig 27154 bp, 24 predicted proteins | sample AntDrymUQ4162106_2_FD_104806 | JGI IMG/M metagenome (GOLD analysis project Ga0136620, IMG submission 104806) | Polar desert sand microbial communities from Dry Valleys, Antarctica - metaG UQ416 (21.06) | ecosystem: Environmental > Terrestrial > Soil > Desert | place: Antarctica: Dry Valley... | reverse complement strand
GGGTCGTTGTCGAAGTTGAGCGGGTAGATGTCCTGGTACTTCTTCGGCGGGTTCTCGGCGTGGGCGACGGTCCCATCGGCGCGGGTGGTGAACCACTCCTTGTGCTTGGCGACCCACGGATGGTCGGGCGCGCACTGCAGCGCGAAGTCCAGGGCAACCTCGACCCCGGCCGCTTTGGCGGCGCGTACGAACGCATCGAAGTCCTCGATCGTGCCGAGGTCGGGGTGGACCGCGTCGTGGCCGCCCTCGTCGGCGCCGATCGCCCACGGCGAGCCGACGTCGTCGGGGCCTGGGTCGAGGGTGTTGTTGCGGCCCTTGCGGTTGACCCTCCCGATCGGGTGGATGGGGGGCAGGTAGATGACGTCGAAGCCCATCGCCGCCACCGCTGGCAGCCGCTCGGCCGCGGTGCGGAGTGTGCCGGGCACGATCCGCCCGTCGGCCTCGACTCGCGCGCCCTCGGAGCGCGGGAAGAACTCGTACCAGGAGCCGACCAGGGCGCGTCGGCGGTCCACCCGAACCGGCCAGCTCGGTGATGCGTCCACCAGGTCGCGCAGCTGGTGGGCCGTCAGGACGTCTCGCACCTCGGGTGCGGTGCCGGCGGCCAACCTGGCCTCGACCGGGCGGTCCTCGTCGCGGAGCGCGGTCACCGCGTCCAGCAGGGTCTGCCGGCTGGCCTTGCCGGGGGTCGACCGCGGCTGGGGGATGGCCCTCGCGGCTCGTTCGAGGACGAGCGCGCCCTCGGCGAGCATCAGCTCGACGTCGACGCCGGCCTCGATCTTGACCGCGGCGTCGTGCGCCCAGGTGGCGTACGGGTGGCTCCACGACTCGACCCGGAAGGTCCAGTCGCCGGTGGAGTCGGGGGTCACCTCGGTGACCCAGCGGTCCGGGACCTCGGGGGACACCAACCGCATCGCCTCGCGCTGCTGGTCGGCGCCGTCCGGGCCGGTGAGGACCACCTCCGCGCCGAGCCGGTCGTGGCCCTCGCGGAACACCGTCGCGGACACGGGAAACGTTTCGCCCTCGACGGCCTTGGCCGGGTAGCGGCCACCCTCGACGACTGGCTGGACGTCCATGATCGGGATGCGCGTGATCACCGTCGCCAACCTATCGACGCGCTGCCGCGTGCAAATTTGCGGGGTTCTGGCGGTCGCCCGCGGAGGAATTGCGGGGGTCTGGCTGTCGGCGACCGCCGTACGACAGCCAGAACCCCGCATTTGTGTGTGCCGCTCCGATGCGGGGGGCCGTGGACGGCGGAAGGCTGTCATGCACAGATTGGTGTTGGCCGCCCCGTACGGCCGTCGGTGCGGCCAGCATGCCGCGATGACGACCGAGCGGGTGGATGCGATCCGGCTGCGCGACGCGCCGGCTCGCGGCCTCACCCGGGCAAGTCTGCGCACGGGCGCGTGGACGGGCGTGAGCCACGGCCTCTACCAGCGCTCGGAGCTGGCAGCGGGGGAGACGGCCCGCCTTCGCGCGCTGAGCGAGTTGCTGCCGCCGCCCGGGGCGTGGAGCCACTACACCGGCGCTCGGTTGCTGCGGCTGTGGCTGCCGACGCTGCCGGGCGGCCTGCCGACGTTCGCCACCGTTCCTCCCGGACTGACGCGACCGGAGCGGAACGGCCTGTATGTGGCCCGGTCGCGGGCCCGCTGGTTCGAACCGCTGCGAGTGGACGGGCTCAACGTCATGCCCGCACCGCTGCTCCTCGGCCAGCTGGCAGAGGACCTCGCCCTGCTCGACCTGGTCGTTGCGATCGACAGTGCCTTGTACCAGCGGCTCTGCACCGTGGACACGATCAGGCAGCTCGTGCTGCCCCACCAGCGGGGTGGCGGCCGGCTGCTCGCCGCGGTGGGGCTTGCCGACGGGCGCAGCGAGTCTGCGTACGAAACCGTGCTCCGGGTCTTCCACGTCGTCTGCGGTTTCAGCGTGACCCCTCAGTACGAGGTGCGCGACGCGTCCGGCCGGATGGTCGCTCGGGCCGATCTGCGCATCGACGAGACGAATCGGTTGGCCGAGTACGACGGCGCCGACCACCGCAGTGCACACCGGCATCGCGACGACCTGCGTCGGGAGAAGGTCTTGGCCCGGCTTGGTAAGGAGCGGTACGGGTACACCAACACCGAGATCCTGCACCAGCCCGGGCGCGTACTCAGGGACGCGGAGGAGGCGTGTGGGTTGCCGCACGACCCGCGACGGATGCGGCGCTGGCTGGCCGAGGTGCGTCGGTCGACACTGATGCCGCAGGGCCGGAGCCGGCTCGGACGGCGGCTGCGTCGCTACGACAACTGCCGCACCCGCGCCCAGTAGCCCCTTCCGAAATTTGCGGGGTTCTGGCGGTCATCAGGGCCAGGGGGACCGCCAGGTTCCCGCAAAGTTTGGGCGTAGCCCCGCCACCACCCGCAATTTCGGGGCGGACAGCCGCCGCCGGTACGGTCGGGCGGGTGCGTGCGATCCGCCGGTTCACCGTACGGCCCGTCCTGCCCGAGGCGCTGCAGCCGCTCGGCGACCTTGCGCTCAACCTGCGCTGGTCGTGGCACCGCGACACGCAAGCCTTGTTCGCCGCGATCGACCCCGGCCTCTGGGAACAGACCGGGCGGGACCCGGTGCGCCTGCTCGGCGCGCTGTCCACCGATCGCCTCGACCAGCTCGCGACCGACGATGAGTTCCGGCGACGGTTGGAGCTCGCGCACGCCGACCTGAAGGACTATCTCCACGACCCGCGGTGGTACCAGCGCTCGGAGTCGCTCGGCGAAGACGCCCCCGCCGCGATCGCCTACTTCTCCGCCGAGTTCGGCATCACCGGCGTGCTCCCGCAGTACTCCGGCGGCCTTGGCATTCTCGCCGGCGACCACCTCAAGGCCGGCAGCGACCTCGGTGTCCCGATCGTCGCGGTCGGCCTGTTCTACCGGCACGGCTACTTCCGCCAGGCGCTGTCGCCCGAGGGCTGGCAGGAGGAGCGGTACCCGGTCAACGACCCGGACGGGTTGCCGTTGACGCTGCTCCGCGAAACCGACGGCAGCGTCCCGTACGTCCACGTCGGCATCCCAGGCGGCAAACGCCTCACCGCGCGGGTGTGGGTCGCGCAGGTTGGCCGGGTGCCGCTTCTGCTGCTGGACGCCGTCGCCGGTAGCGACGACGGCGCCGGCTTCGATGTCACCGACCGCCTCTACGGCGGAGGGCCCGAGCACCGACTGCTGCAGGAGATGCTGCTCGGCATAGGCGGCGTCCGCGCACTGCGGACGTTCGCGCGCATCACCGGTGGCCCGACTGCTGAGGTCTACCACTGCAACGAAGGGCACGCGGGCTTCCTCGGCCTGGAGCGGATCCGCGAGCTGACCGAAGCAGAGTCGTCCACGGGCGGCCTCGACTTCGACGTCGCGCTGGAGATCATCCGCGCCGGCACGGTGTTCACCACCCACACGCCGGTGCCCGCCGGCATCGACCGGTTCCCCCGCGACCTCGTCGAGCAGCACTTCGGCGGCGACAACTCCCGGTCGGGGGTGCCCGTCGAGCGGATCCTGGGGCTGGGCGCAGAGTCGTACCCGGGCGGCGACGCCGGGGTGTTCAACATGGCGGTGATGGGCCTGCGGCTGGCCCAACGTGCCAACGGCGTCAGCCTGCTCCACGGCGAGGTGAGCAGGGGCATGTTCGCGGGGCTGTGGGAGGGGTTCGACCCCGTGGAGGTGCCGATCGGATCGGTGACCAACGGCGTGCACGCGCCGACCTGGGTCGCGCCGGAGGTGCTCGCTCTCGCCGGCTTCGCCGGTGACGGCGACGCAGACCCGTTCGACCACGTCGAGCGAGTGCCTGCGGACGTGATCTGGTCTACCCGTCGGACCCTTCGCGAGCGCACGGTCGCCGACGTCCGGCGCCGGCTGCGGGCGTCGCTGCTCGACCGCGGGCACAGCCCCGCCGAGCTGGGCTGGGTGGAGTCCGTCTTCGACCCCGATGTGCTCACAATCGGCTTCGCCCGCCGGGTCCCCTCGTACAAGCGGCTCACGCTGATGCTGCGCGACCCCGACCGGCTGCGCGACCTGCTGCTGCACCCGGACCGGCCGGTACAGCTGGTCGTCGCCGGCAAGGCGCACCCCGCCGACGAGGGCGGCAAGCGGTTGATCCAGGAGATCGTGCGGTTCGCCGACGACCCCGCGGTCCGGCACCGCATCGTGTTCCTGCCCGACTACGACATCACGATGGCCCAGCAGCTCTACCCGGGCTGCGACGTGTGGCTCAACAACCCCCTGCGCCCGTACGAGGCGTGCGGGACGTCGGGGATGAAGGTGGCGCTCAACGGCGGCCTCAACCTGTCGATCCTCGACGGGTGGTGGGACGAGTGGTTCGACGGCTCCAACGGCTGGTCGATTCCGTCTGCCGACGGCGTCGAGGACCCCGACCGGCGCGACGACATCGAGGCGCGGGCGCTGTATGACCTGGTGGCGAACGAGGTGGCCCCGCGGTTCTACGGGCTCGACGAGGCAGCCGTGCCGGTCCGCTGGGTGGAGATGATCCGGCACACGCTGCGCTCGCTCGGGCCAAAGGTGCAGGCGACCCGGATGCTCCGCGACTACGTCCTCGATCTGTATGCGCCGGCCGCCCGCGCCGCCCGCCCGCTGCGGGACCACCCCGACGAGGCGACCCGGTTGGCGGCGTGGAAAGCCAAGGTCGCCACTTGCTGGCCGCGGGTGCGGGTCGAGCAAGTCGACGCGACCGGGATAGGCGACGCCCCAGAAGTCGGGTCCGCGCTGACCCTGCAAGTGTGGACCGATCTCGGCGAGCTCACGCCGGACGACGTGCGGGTCGAGGTGGTGCACGGCACGGCGCGCGACGACGACTTTCTCGACCGGCCGCAGTCGGTGCTGCTCGGCCACGCCGAGGCCGACGAGTCCGGCCGGCACCGGTTCGCCGGGGAGGTCAAGCTGGAGACCACCGGGCCGTTCGGTTACACCGTCCGGGTGCTGCCCGACCATCCCGCGCTGGTCGGTCCCGCCGAGCTCGGGCTGGTCGCCTGGCCAGATCGGCAGGACTGACCGGGCGCTACTCTCGCCCGATGCCGGTGCGCCTCGAGGTCGACGACGCGGTCGCCACGATCCGGCTCGACCGGCCGAAGATGAACGCGCTCGACGCCGCGATGCAGGAGGAGATCCGCGCCGCCGCGACGGAGGCGGCCGACCGAGCCGACGTACGCGCAGTCGTGCTCTACGGCGGCGAAAAGGTGTTCGCAGCCGGCGCGGACGTCAAGGAGATGAGCACCCTGTCGTACACCGACATGGTCGACCACTCCGGCCGGCTGCAGTCGGCGTTCACCGCGGTCGCGACCATCCCCAAGCCGGTGGTCGCGGCGATCACCGGCTACGCCCTTGGCGGCGGGCTCGAGCTGGCGCTGTGCGCCGACGTCCGGGTGTGTGCCGACGACGCCCAGGTCGGCCAGCCGGAGGTCCTGCTCGGCATCATCCCCGGCGCGGGCGGCACCCAGCGGCTCGCGCGGCTGGTGGGACCGAGCCGGGCCAAGGACATCATCTTCACCGGGCGCTTCGTCGAGGCGGACGAGGCCGCGGCAATCGGCCTGGTCGACCAGGTGGTGTCGGCCGCGGAGGTCTACCCCGCCGCCCAGCGCTGGGCCGCGCAGTTCAGTAGCGGGCCGGCGTACGCGCTGCGCGCCGCCAAGCAAGCCGTCGACCACGGCCTCGACACCGACCTGACCACGGGGCTCGAGATTGAGCGGCAGCTGTTCGCCGGGCTGTTCGCCACCGAGGACCAACGCACCGGAATGGCGAGCTTCATCGAGCAGGGTCCGGGCAAGGCGCGGTTTGAGGGCCGGTGACCAGCGGCGTGACCAGCGCCGACTCGGCCACCGCCGAACAGGTTGCGGCGGCCTGGCAGGACAACAAGCTGGCGCAGGTCCTTTACCACGACTGGGAGGCTGGGACCTACGACGAGAAGTGGTCGATCTCGTTCGACGACCGCTGCACCGACTACGCCCGCGACCGGTTCGTCGGGGTGGCCGGCTGGCCGGAGCGGCCGTACGGACGGACCCTTGAGGTCGGCTGTGGGACCGGGTTCTTCAGCCTGAACCTCAAGCGCGCCCGGCTCCTCAACCGGGTTGACGTCACTGACATCGCACCGGGCATGGTGGCAGCGGCCATCTGCAACGCTCGCCCGCTCGGGTTCAGGATCGAGGGGCGCACCGCGGACGCGGAGCGGCTGTCGTACGACGACGACACGTTCGATCTCGTCGTCGGACACGCAGTTGTCCACCACATCCCGGACGTCGAGCTGGCGTTCACGGAGATGCTGCGCGTGCTCAAGCCGGGGGCCGGGTGGTGATCTGCGGTGAGCCGACCCGTTGGGGAGACTTCCTGGCCCGCCGGCTGTCCCAGGCGACCTGGTGGGCGACCACCCGGGTCACCCGGCTGCCCGGGCTGAGGGCGAGCTGGGCCCGACCGGCCACGGAGCTGGACGAGTCGTCGCGAGCCGCCGCGCTCGAGGCGGTCGTCGACCTGCACACGTTCGACCCGGCCGAGCTGGCCGAAACCGTCCGCCGCGCCGGCGGGCACGAGGTGCGCACCGCGACGCACGAGCTGACCGCGGCCTGGTGGGGGTGGCCGGTGCGCACGTTCGAGGCGGCGGTGCCCGACGAGCGGCTGGGCTTGCGGTGGCGGATGTTCGCGTACCGGTCGTGGCTCGCGCTGTCGCGGTTCGACCAGGCGCTCGGCGCGGTCGTCCCCGCCCGGCTGTACTACAACGTGTCGGTCACGGCGACCAAGCGCTGACATGGGCTCCCGGCTGCGCTGGGTGGTCCGGCACCGGGCCTGGACCCGCTACCACCTGGTGCGCTACCTGCGCTACGCCGTGTTCCGGGTGCGCCATCCCGCCGTTGTGTGCGAGGGGATGGTGTTCCTGGGCCGAGACGTGCGGGTGACGGTGCGGCGCGGCTACGGCCGGCTCGTGCTCGGGGCGCTGACCCATATCGGGGACGGGTGCCGGCTACGGGTGAACGAGGGCACGGTCCGCCTCGGTCCCAAGGTGGTTGCTGGGCAGCGACGTCACCGTGACCGGCTACCTGGACATCGAGATCGGGGCGGCGACGATCGTCGCCGACTGGGTCTACGTCACCGACTTCGACCACAAGACGTCGGACCCGGACGTGCCGATCAAGGACCAGGGCATCGTCAAGGCGCCGGTGCGGATCGGGCCGGGCTGCTGGCTCGGCGCCAAATCGAGCGTGCTGCGCGGCACCCGGCTCGGCTCCGGTAGCGTGCTCGCCGCGCACGGTGTTGCCCGCGGGGACTACCCGCCGCGCTCGCTCGTCGCCGGGGTGCCCGGCCGGGTAGTGCGGCGGTTGCCGGGCCCCTGACCAGCCAAGTTCCGTGAGGTGGTCGCTCGTTACCTGCGCGTACGAGTAATGTCCTGAGGCGTGACGGACCAGAAGGCCACCGACGCGCCGGGCGACGGCCGGCGGGCGCCAGCAGCGGCCACCACTGCTGGCCGCGACAGTGACCGCGACTCCGAGGCCGACTCGAAGGGCGCGAGCGACACCCAGCCGGAGCGCAAGGGGGGTCGGCTCGACGAGATCACCCGGCAGGCCGACGAGCAGCAGGACAAGCAGGACGCCCGGGAGCAGAAGAAGACCGAGCGCGCCGAGCGGCGGCAGGCCAAGAAGGACGACAAGGCCGGCAAGGACGACAAGAAGAGGGAGAAGCCGAAGGGCAAGGGCGGCAAGCAGGACCAGGGGCTCGGCGGCCAGGTGTCCGCCGGGGTTTCGGCCGTCCGCAACCGGATCGCCTCGGTCGTGTGGCTGATCGCGGTGCTGTGTGCGGTGATCCTCGCCATCGGGGCGCTGCTCGCCGCGCTGAGCGACAACATCAACGAGTCCAACCCGGTCGTCGAGTTCATCAACGAGACCGCCGGGGCGCTGGACGGCCCGTTCGGCAACATCATCACCTTCGAGGCCAGGGACGACCGGACCAAGGACGTCCTTGTCAACTGGGGGCTGGCCGCGCTGGCGTATCTCATCGTCGGCCGCATTCTCGACCGGCTGATCCGCACCTGACGGCGGAGCGGGCGTAACGGTTCCGTTGCGGCACCCTCCGACAATGGCGGACAACGTCTTCTCCGACCACGGGGAGTCCCACCCGGTGTATCTCGACAGTCAGCCGAGTGTTGGGGTGCACAACCAGGCCGCCAGCTCCGCTGGCGAGCACATCACCTTCCAGCCGCAGACGTTCGGCCCCAAGGTCGGCACCATCGACGTCTACTCGGCACACCGGGGTGCCCCCAACAACGACTGCCACGTGCAGGCCCAGGCGGTGGTCACCCGAGCTCCGTAGGTAGCATCCGGCGGGACCACGACCCCGAGGAGGACCCGCCCGCGATGAGGATCGTCGTCTGCGTGAAGCACGTCCCGGACGCGACCGCGAACCGGACGTTCGACGCTGCCGACAACACGGTGGACCGCGCGGGCGTGGACGGGTTGCTGTCCGAGCTGGACGAGTACCCGGTCGAGGAGGCGCTCAAGCTCGCCGCGGACAACGACGGGGAGGTCGTCGTGCTCACCGTCGGGCCGGGCCAGGCGCTCGACGCCGCCCGCAAGGCACTGCAGATGGGCGCCGACTCGGCAGTACACGTCGTCGACGAGGCGATCCACGGCTCCGACGCGCTTGCCACGTCGCTGGTGCTGGCCAAGGCAGTGGAGAAGATCGGCGCCGACGGGGACCGCGTCGACGTGGTGCTGTGCGGCATGTCGTCGACCGACGGCTCGATGGGCGTCGTGCCCGCGATGCTCGCCGAGCGGCTCGGCCTGCCCGCGGTGACGTACGCCTCCGAGCTCGAGTACGTCAGCGGCACCGTGACGGTTCGTCGGGACGGCGACCTGGCGACCGAGACGGTGGAGGCGAGCGTGCCGGTGCTGGTCAGCGTGACCGACCAGATCAGCGAGCCCCGCTACCCGTCGTTCAAGGGGATCATGGCCGCGAAGAAAAAGCCGGTGGAGAGCTGGTCGCTCGCCGACATCGGCATCGAGGCCGACCAGGTCGGCCTGGCCGCCGCGTGGTCAGCCGTCCAGGGGTTCGAGGCGCGCCCGCCGCGGAGCCAGGGGACCGTCGTGACCGACGAGGACGGCGACGGTGGCGCCAAGCTCGCCGACTATCTCGCCAGCCAGAAGTTCGTCTGAGGAGGAAGCAAGCCTTGAGCGAGATCCTCGTCATCGTCGACCATGTCGACGGTGCGGTCCGGAAGACTACGGCCGAGCTGCTGACACTTGCCCGCCGGCTTGGCGAGCCGTCGGCGGTGTTCTTCGGATCCGGGATCGAGTCCGCGCGCGAGGCGCTGAAGTCGTACGGCGCGGAGAAGGTCTACGTGCTGGAAGCACCAGAGCTCGACGACTTCCTGGTCGTGCCGAAGGTGGACGCGCTCACCGAGCTGGTGCAGAAGGTGTCGCCGGGGGCGGTGCTGGCGCCGGCCGGCGCGGAGGCCCGCGAGGTGGTTGCGCGGGTGGCGGTCAGGACCGGGTCGGGGATCATCACCGACGCGGTCGACGTGCAGCCGGGCTCGGACGGCGGCGCGCCGGTCACGACCCAGTCGGTGTTCGCCGGCGGCTACACCGTCACCGCGTCCGTCACCAAGGGCACGCCGATCATCGTGGTCAAGCCCAACGCGGTGACCCCGGAGAAGGTCGACGGCGCCGCGGTCGAGGAGGCCGTCGAAGCAACGGTGTCCGAGGCTGCCCGTGCCGCTCGGGTCACCGCCCGGGAGGACCGCAAGCAGACCGGACGGCCCGAGCTCACCGAGGCGGCCATCGTTGTGGCCGGTGGCCGTGGCACCGGCGGCGACTTCTCGGCGGTCGAGGCGCTCGCCGACGCGCTTGGCGCAGCCGTCGGCGCGTCACGCGCAGCGGTCGACTCGGGCTGGTACCCGCACTCGTACCAGATCGGTCAGACCGGAAAGACCGTTTCGCCGCAGCTGTACGTCGCCACCGGGATCTCCGGCGCGATCCAGCACCGCGCCGGCATGCAGACGTCCAAGACCATCGTCGCGGTCAACAAGGACGCCGAGGCGCCGATCTTCGAGCTCGTCGACTTCGGTGTCGTCGGCGACCTGAAGAAGGTGCTCCCGCAGGCGACGGAAGAGATCACCAAGCGCAAAGGCTGAGCGGTAGGGGCGCCGCAAGCTCCGGGGTGCCGTCCTCGGACATGGCGCGGAACCCAGCCTGACTACCCTGGCCGCGATGTCCAGCGCGCAGCGGGAACGCCCGCACTACCTCGACCACGCGGCGACCACCCCGATGCTTCCCGAGGCGGTCGCCGAGATGCATGCGCGGCTTGCCGAGGTCGGGAACGCGTCGTCGCTGCACGGCTCGGGTCGTCGCGCGCGCCGGTTGGTCGAGGAGGCGCGCGAGCGGCTGGCCGCCGCGGTGGGAGCCGAGCCACGGGAGGTGGTCTTCACCGCCGGGGGTACGGAGTCCGACAACCTCGCAATCAAGGGACTGTTCTGGGCGCGGACCCGGCGCGCTGACCGGCGCCGGGTCCTGGTCAGCGCGGTCGAGCACCACGCCGTGCTCGACGCCGCGCAGTGGCTGGCCCACCACGAGGGCGCCGAGGTCGAGCTGCTCCCGGTCGACTCCGCGGGTCGGCTCCGCGTCGACGCGCTGCAGGAGGCCCTGACAGCCGACCCCGACGGCGTCGCGTTCGTCAGCTGCATGTGGGTCAACAACGAGGTGGGCACCGTGCAGCCGGTCGCCGACATGGTCGCGAGCACGCACCCACACGGCGTCCCCGTGCACACCGACGCGGTGCAGGCGGTCGGCCAGCTCCCGCTGGACCTGCATGCGCTCGGGGCGGACGCGGTCACACTCAGCGGTCACAAGGTCGGCGGGCCTGTCGGCATTGGCGCACTTGTGGTGCGCCGGGCAACGGAGCTCGTTCCGCTGCTGCACGGCGGCGGGCAGGAGCGGGACGTGCGCTCCGGGACTGCGGACGTGGCGAGCATCTGCGCGTTCGCAGTGGCGGTCGAGCTCGCCGTACGCCAGCAGGACACGCAGGCCGCTCGGCTTCGCGGTCTTCGAGACGTGCTGGTCGCCGGCATCCGTACGGTAGTGCCGGACGCGGTGCTCAACGGACCGCCGGCGTCCGCCGGGCCGGAAGCGCGGTCACCCGGGATCGCCAACGTAACCTTCCCCGGCTGCGCTGGCGACGACCTGCTGCTGCTGCTCGACGCGGCGGGCGTCGAGTGCTCCACCGGCTCGGCGTGCACGTCCGGGGTGCCGGAGGCCAGTCACGTCCTGCTCGCGATGGGTCGCAATGAGGCGACGGCGCGAGCGTCGCTGCGACTCAGCCTCGGTCACGACTCCACCTGTGCCGACGTGGCGGCCGTCGTGGCCGCGATCGGGCCGGCGGTCGAGCGGGCACGCGCCGCGGTGCTGGCGAGGACGGCGTAGCCATGCGGGTGCTGGCGGCGATGTCCGGCGGAGTCGACTCGGCGGTGGCGGCGGCGCGTGCGGTGGACGCCGGCCACGACGTCACCGGGGTCCACCTGGCGCTGTCGCGCAACCCGCGGTCGCACCGGGTCGGCGCGCGCGGCTGCTGCACGGTCGAGGACGCGGGCGACGCCCGCCGCGCCGCCGACGTGCTCGGCATCCCGTTCTACGTGTGGGACCTGTCCGAGCGGTTCCACTCCGATGTCGTGGAGGACTTCGTCGCCGAGTACGCCGCCGGGCGCACGCCGAACCCGTGCGTGCGGTGCAACGAGCGGATCAAGTTCACCGCAGTGCTCGACCGAGCCGTCGCTCTTGGCTTCGACGCGGTTGCCACCGGGCACTACGCCCGGGTCGTGACGCAGCCGGACGGCGGTCGGGAGCTGCACCGCGCCGCCGACGCGGCGAAGGACCAGTCGTACGTGCTCGCCGTGCTCACCGGGGAGCAACTGCGCGGCGCGATGTTCCCGCTCGGGGAGACGGTGAAGGCCGACGTCAGGGCCGAGGCGGCGCGGCGCGGCCTGACGGTCGCCGACAAGCCGGACAGCCACGACATCTGCTTCGTCGCCGACGGTGACACCGCTGGCTTCCTGCGTGAGCGGCTCGGCGAGCGGCCGGGCGAGGTCGTTGACGAGTCGGGCCAGTGGCTGGGCGGCCACGACGGTGTGTTCGCCTACACCGTCGGGCAGCGGCGAGGCCTGGGGATCCAGGCACCGGCGTCGGACGGCAGACCGAGGTACGTGCTCGACCTGCAGCCGATCGGCGCGACGGTCACGGTCGGCCCGTACGAGGCGCTCGCCACCGACGAGGTCGACGGCCGGCAGGCGCGGTGGTGCGCGCCCGTCCCTCCGTCGCCGTTCGAGGCCCACGTGCAGCTGCGCGCGCACGGTGCGGCACTGCCGGCCTCCGTATCGGTCGATGGTGATCGCGTCGTGGCTCTGCTGGAGCGACCCGTGCACGGCATCGCCCCCGGGCAGACGCTCGCCGTCTACACCGGCACCCGGGTCCTCGGCAGCGCGACCTTGGGGCGAGATCCGTCCCGATGATGGCCAAGCAGGCGCCGCCCAAGGCGCGGGAGCAGCACAGCGAGCTCGCCGAGAAGCTCAACGACGCGCGGTGGCGCTACCACGTGCTCGACGACCCGACGATCTCCGACACCGACTACGACAAGACGATGCTCAGGCTGCAGGAGCTCGAGGACAAGCACCCCGACCTGCGCACGCCGGACTCGCCCAGCCAGCAGGTGGGCGCCCCGATCTCGACGCAGTTCACCCCGGTCGAGCACCTGGAGCGGATGCTCAGCCTCGACAACGCGTTCACCCGGAAAGAGATGGAGGGCTGGCTTCGCCGGGTCGAGCGCGAGGGCGGGACCGGCGCGGAGTTCTGCTGCGAGCTCAAGGTAGACGGGGTCGCGGTCAACCTGCGCTTCGAGAACGGCCGGCTGGCCCGCGGCGCGACCCGCGGTGACGGCCGGATCGGCGAGGACGTCACGCCCAACATTCGCTCGATCCGCGGTGTCCCCGACCGGCTGACCGGCACCGACGACCACCCGGTGCCGGAGGTGATCGAGATCCGCGGGGAGGTCTACTTCCCCGCCGACGCGTTTGCGCAGCTCAATGCCGACCTGGTCGCCAACGGCAAGGCGCCGTTCGCCAACCCGCGCAACTCCGCGGCCGGGTCGCTGAGACAGAAGGACCCGCGAGTCACCGCGCGACGCCGGCTGCAGCTGATCTGCCACGGCGTCGGCGCCCGGCGCGGGTTCGAGCCGCAGCGCCAGTCCGAGGCGTACGCCGCTCTGGGGGCATGGGGGCTGCCGGTCAGCGACCGGGTCCGGGTCCTGACCGACCTCGCCGACGTGCTGAAGCACATCGAGCACTACGGCGAGCACCGCCACGACGTCGAGCACGAGATCGACGGGATCGTGGTCAAGGTCGACCAGTACGACCTGCAGCGCCGGCTCGGCTCCACGTCGCGCGCGCCGCGGTGGGCGATCGCGTACAAGTACCCGCCCGAAGAGGTCAACACCGAGCTGCTCGACATCCGCGTCAACGTCGGGCGCACCGGCCGGGTCACCCCGTACGGCGTGATGGAGCCGATCGTCGTGTCCGGATCGACGGTGGAGATGGCAACGCTGCACAACGCGTCCGAGGTCGAGCGCAAGGGGGTGCTGATCGGCGACACCGTGGTGCTGCGCAAGGCCGGTGACGTCATCCCCGAGATCGTGGGTCCGGTCGTGGCGCTGCGGGACGGCTCGGAGCAGGCGTTCGTCATGCCAAAGAAGTGCCCGGCGTGCAAGACATCGCTGGCGCCGGAACGGGAGGGCGACGCCGACATCCGCTGCCCGAACACCAGGTCGTGCCCGGCACAGCTGCGGGAGCGGCTGTTCCACGTCGCCGGCCGGGGGGCGTTCGACATCGAGGTGCTCGGGTACGAGGCGGCGTCAGCACTGCTCGAGGCCGGCGTCATGCACGATGAAGGCGACCTGTTTGCGCTCGACGAGCACACGCTGCTGCAGGTGCCGCTGTTCACCAGGAAGGACGGCGCGCTCTCGGCCAACGGGCGGCGGTTGCTCGACAACCTGGCCGAACGGAAGGCGCAGCCGCTGTGGCGGGTGCTGGTGGCGCTGTCGATCCGGCGCGTCGGCCCGACCGCCGCGCGGGCGCTGGCTGAGGCGTTGCGCAGCATCGACGAGATCGAGTCGGCCGACCGGGACCGGCTGGCTGACGTCGAGGGTGTCGGCCCGACCATCGCGGACGCGGTCCGGGCGTGGTTCGAGGTCGACTGGCACCGCGAGGTCGTCGACAAGTGGCGGCTTGCCGGCGTGCGGATGGCCGACGAGGTCGACGAGTCCGTGCCCCGCACCCTCGACGGGCTGTCGGTCGTGGTCACCGGGTCGCTGGCCGGGTTCAGCCGGGACGAGTCCAAGGAGGCGATCACCGCCAGGGGCGGGAGGGCCACCGGGTCGGTCTCCAAGAAGACCGACTTCGTCGTGGTCGGTGACTCGCCAGGGTCCAAGGCCGAGAAGGCGGCGCAGCTCGGCGTACCCGTGCTCGACGAGGACGGCTTCCGCAGCCTCCTCGACGACGGACCCGATGCCGCCCGCAAGCACACCAAGCGATGATGCATTCGGGTAGCCATGGCGACCCGAAATGCATCATCGCCCGGGTCGGCGTCACAAGGCGGCGGGTCATCTCGTCTGTACAAGAAAGACCTGGAAGGAGATGACCGTGAAGATCTTCCTCGCAGGAGCGACCGGGGCGCTTGGCCGACAGCTGCTTCCCCGTCTGGTAGCGCGCGGACACGAGGTCACGGGCTTGACCCGCAGCGAGTCCAAGCAGCAGCTGGTTCGAGACTTGGGCGGGCGGCCGGTGGTCGGCGAGGCGCTCGATCCCGAGTCCCTTGCCCATGCCGTCGCCGAAGCCGACCCCGAGGTGATCGTGCACCAGCTCACCGCCATCCCGTACGCGCTCGACCTGCGCCACTTCGCGCGCGACTTCGCCCAAACCAACCGGTTGCGGACCGAGGGCACCGACCACCTGCTGGCAGCCGGCCGCGCCGTGGGCGTGCGCCGCTTCGTGGCCCAGAGCTATGCACCGGCCATCTTCGAACGCGCGGGGGGGCCGGTGAAGATGGAGGACGATCCGCTCGACGAGCGTCCTCCTGACCAGATGCGTTCGACGGTCGAGGCCATCCGCCACGTGGAGACCACCGTGACCGGTGCCACCTGGACCGAGGGTGCCGTGCTTCGTTACGGCGCCTTCTACGGCCCTGGGACCAGCTTCAGCCTCGGCCCCGAGGGCACGATGGTGGCGGCGATACGCAAGCGGCAGCTCCCGCTCGTTGGGAGAGCCGCCGGGGTCTGGTCGTTCATCCACATCGAGGACGCCGCGGAAGCCACCGTGAAGGCGATCGAGGGTAGTGGCCGCGGGATCTACAACGTCGTGGACGACGACCCGGCGGCCGTCGCCGACTGGCTGCCCTTCGCCGCGAAGGCCGTCGAGGCTCCCGCACCCCGCCGAGTGCCGCGCTGGCTGGGCCGTCTGTTCGCGGGCGAGTCCGCGACGGTGATGATGACCGAGGCCCGGGGTGCGTCGAACGCCAAGGCCAAGCGCGAGCTGGACTGGACGCCCCGGCACGCGAGCTGGCGAGAGGGCTTCGCCACGGGGCTCGGCTAGTCGTGCTGGCGCAGGAGCTGTACGAGGAGCTGAGGCCCGGCGCCTTCGCGATCGCTTACCGCATGACGGGTAGTGCCAGCGAGGCGGAGGATCTCGTACAGGAGGGGCTCCTGCGTCTCCATCGGACGCTCGACGCGGGTGAGCGGCTCGAGTCCCCGAGGGCCTACCTTTCGACGGTCGTAACACGGCTTGCGATCGACCAGCTGCGCTCGGCTCGCGTTCGCCGCGAGACCTATGTCGGCGAGTGGCTGCCCGAGCCGCTCCTCACCTCGAGCCAGGAAGACCCCGCTCGCCACGCCGAGATGGCCGACTCCCTGTCGCTCGCCTTCCTCGTCGTCTTGGAGACTCTCTCGCCGGAGCAGCGCGCGGTGTTCCTCCTCCGCGACGTGTTCGACTACCCGTACGACCGGATCGCCGCGATCGTCGGCAAGAGCGAGGCTGCCACGCGCCAGATCGCCACACGCGCGCGTCGGCACGTGGACGACCGGAGGCCTCGCTACGAGGCCTCCCAACGGCGGCGAGAGGAGCTGGCCGAGCGCTTCTTCGCCGCCGCCCGTGAGGGCGATCTCGACACGCTGGAGTCCCTGCTCGCCGAGGACGTCGCGCTGCACGGCGACGGCGGGGGCCGGGCACCGGCGCTCGGCCGCGCCCTGTACGGCAGGCGCCGGGTGGCTCAGACGCTCGCCAGCTGGCTCAACCTGGCTCGCCGCGCCGGGAACGTGGAGGTTCGGCGCGCAGAGGTCAACGGTCAGCCCGGCGCGGTCATCACGGATACGGACGACGGCCTGATCGGCGTCTGGTCGCTCGACATCGCCGAGAACCAGGTCCGGTCGATCCGCTCGGTGGTCAACCCCGACAAGCTCGCCCACCTGGGACCGGTGAGCGGCCTGTGGTCGATGATCGAACGTGCTCGACAACGGAAGGCGTAGGGGCGAGGTCGTCGACAAGCCGCTGCGGCAGCTAGCCAGGGCGGTCCGGGCGTCCGGGCAGGAGCAGTCCGGAGTCGCCGAACTCGTGCCAGCGGTACCGCTCGGCGTAGGCAGCTGCGTACGCACGCCGGGTCAGGGTGTCGCCGGCGACCGCCCGGACCAGCTGCAGGTGCGACGCCTCGGGGTCGTGCCAGCCGGTGACGAGTCCGTCGACGACCCGGGGCGGGTGGTCTGGTGTGACCACCCGGTTGGTCCAGCCGGCGGCGGTGATGACCCGCCCGTCCCCGTCGGTCGCGCTCTCCAGCGCGCGGGTCACGGTGGTGCCCACGGCTATGACGCGACCGCCCCCGGTCCGGGTGGCGTTGACCAGTCGGGCCGTGGCTTCGCCGACCGCGAACCGCTCGGCCTGCGGCGGCTCGTCGTACTCCTGGGACGACACCCCGGTGTGCAGTGTGACGGTCGCGATCGGGATGCCCGCGGCGACCAGCCGGGTGACCAGCGCAGGGGTGAACGGCCGTGCCGCGCTCGCCATCTCCGCGCTGCCTGGCCACACGCCGAACACGGTCTGATAGTCGGCGAGCGGGAAGCGCCCGGCGAGGTAGCCGTACGCAATCGGTCGACCGTGGTGCTCGAGCGCGGTCCGCAGGTGGTCGCCGTGCACCTGCGCTCGCCACAGCCGGGTCCGGGGTCTGCCCGGTCGGCCGCGCGTCCGCGGGTACGGCGCCCGCAGCGTGAGTGCCACCGCGTCTGGCAGGTCGACCATCTCGCCCGGCTCGGCGTCCAGCACCGGGTGCCGTCCGTCCGGCGCGGTCCGCAGCTCCACCACCCAGTCACCGTCGTCCAGCTCGGTGGCGGCGTGCACGACGACTGGGCCGGCGCGCCGCATGCCGTCGATCTCGGCGGCGACCGTCGCGGAGTCGTTCACCACCAGCAGGTCGCCGGGCGCGAGGATGTCGGCGAGCTCCGCGAACCTGCGATGCCAGATCCCGGCCGGGGTCGCCACCAGTAGCCGGACGCCGTCGCGGCCCAGCCCACGGCGCTCCGGTGGTTCGGTCGCGGTGAGCGCTGCCGAGTCCAGCACCGGCGGGGCGACAGCCAGCTCGGTCATCGGCCCGCGCCCGCCGGCTCGACCGGTCGCGCCTCGGCGCGCAGGTCCGATAGCCGGTACCGACCGCTGCCGGGCCGGGATCGCAGCAGTTGGACCAGGACCGAGACCACGGTCTCTGGGTACGGCCGGTCACTGATGTCCTCGCCGGGGAAGGCGCGCTGGTGCATCTCGGTGCGCATGTCGCCGGGGTCAACCGCGTAGGCCGTGATCTCCGGGTTCTCGGCAGCCAGGGTCAGCGTCAGGTGGTCCAGCGCGGCCTTGGACGCGGCGTACCCGCCCCACCCCGGGTAGTGCTCGACCGCCGCGTCAGAGGACAGCGACAGCACCACCCCGCCGGCCCGCACGAGGAACGGCAGCAGCCGGCGGGCCAGCGCATGTGGTGCCTCCACGTTGGTTGCGAGGATCGCGCGCAGGTCGGCGCCAGTCAGGTCGGCGAGCGGCCGGAGCGGGCTGGGACCCAGCATGCTGGCGTTGTTCACCAGCAGGTCGAGCCCCCCGCCGGACCCGACCTCGGCGACCAGTGCCTGCTGGTGTTCCGGATCGGAGACGTCCCCGGCGACGGCGACCACGTCGGTGAGCGCCCGCATCTCGTCGGCCGCTCTGTCCAGCCGGTCGCGGTCCCGTGCGTCCACGACCAGTTGCCAGCCGTGCTCGGCCAGTGCGAGGCCCAGCGCCCGGCCGAGGCCGGCGGACCCTCCAGTGATCAGTGCTGTCGGCATGGTGCGCTCCTCGTTGCAACTCCGGTGTTGTCGCCATGCTTCAAGTTAAAGTGCACTTGAAGTCAAGGCCTCTGCTGATAAGGAACGGGCTGATGCACACGACAGACGTGATCGGGGTGACCGAGGTCGCGAAGCGCAGCGGCTTCGCCCCGTCCGCGCTGCGCTTCTACGAGCGCGAGGGGTTGATCGACGCCACCCGCAGCGCTGGCGGGCAGCGGCGGTACGCCCGCAGCGTGCTGCGGCGGCTGGCGTTCATCCGCGCCGCCAGCAGCGTGGGCCTGTCGCTCGGCGAGATCCGGGCCGAGCTCGAGCGGCTGCCCCGCTCGCGTACTCCGACGAAGGCAGACTGGGCACGGATCTCGCAGCACTGGCGGGGGCGGCTGGACGAGCAGATCGCCGCGCTCGAGGCGTTGCGCGACGGCCTGGACCGGTGCATCGGCTGCGGCTGCCTGTCGCTGCGCCAGTGCGCCCTGTCCAACCCCGAGGACGTCATGGCCACGTCCGGACGCGCTCCCGGGGCGGCGCTTCTCCCGTCCGCCCTCCGCCGAGCGCCGACGCGCCGCTAGCTCGCCCGGCGCTCTGCCGGGCAGGCCGCGATGCCGATTAGGCTGAGCGCCCCACCACCCCAGCCCAGGGAGTCCGTGCATGGCCGACCACGGCGCCAGCGGGATCGTCGTCGACGAGCTCTCCGACGAGGTGACCCCCCGCGACGACCTGTTCCTCCACGTGAACTCGCGCTGGCTCGAGCGCACCAAGATCCCCTCCGACCGCGCTGCGCACGGGGCGTTCCACGAGCTCCGCGACCAGGCCGAGATCCACGTACGGGAGCTGTGCGAACGGGCGGCCGACTCCGACGCCGGCGGCGGCACCGTACGGCGCAAGGTCGGTGACCTGTGGGCGGCGTTCATGGACGAGGCCGAGGTGGAGCGCCGTGACGCGGAGCCGCTGGAGGCTGACCTGACCGACATCCGGGGCATCACATCGACCCGGCAGCTCATACAGGTGCTCGGCCGGCTGCAGCGCCACGGCACCCAGGGGGTCGTTGGCTGGTACGTCGACAACGACCCGGACGATCCCGACCGCTACGTGGTCAAGGTGAACCAGGGCGGCCTCGGCCTGCCCGACGAGGCGTACTACCGCGAGGACGAGCACGCCGAGATCCGCGAGCAGTACGTCCGCCACATCGCGACCGTGCTCGGGCTGGTCGACCAGCCCGACCCGACGGCGGCCGCGCGCCGGGTGCTGGCGTTGGAGACGGCGCTGGCGAAGGGGCACTGGACGAACGTCGACAGCCGGGACGCGCTCAAGACCCACAACCGTTTCAGCCGGCCCAAGCTGGAGTCGCTCGCCCCGGGACTGCACTGGGGCGACTGGCTGGAGGGGCTGCATGCCCCCGACGGGTCCTTCGACGAGGTCATCGTCCGCCAGCCGGACGCGCTCGAGGCGGCCGGCCGGCTGCTGGAGGAGACACCGTTGGCGGATTGGCGGGCCTGGCTGGTGTTCCACCACGTGGGCGCCTGCGCCGGTTACCTGTCGAGTCGGTTCGTTGACGCCAGCTTTGCCTTCTACGGCCACATCCTGTCCGGCATCCCGGAGCTGCGGGAGCGGTGGAAGCGCGGTGTCGACGTCGTCGAGTACTCGCTGGGCGAAGCGCTCGGCCAGCTGTACGTCGAGGCGCACTTCCCGCCGGAGCACAAGGAGCGGATGCGGGACCTGGTGGGCTGGCTGGTCAAGGCGTACCGGGCCGACATCGAGAACCTGGACTGGATGTCGCCGGAGACCCGCGAGAAGGCGCTGGCCAAGCTCGAGGCGTTCACTCCCAAGGTCGCCTACCCCGACGCGTGGCGGGACTACTCGTCGCTCGTGGTCGATCGCGACGACCTGCTCGGCAGCGCCCGTCGCGGCGCGGCGTTCGAGTCCGATCGCAACCTGGCCAAGCTGGGTGGTCCGATCGATCGCGACGAGTGGCACATGACTCCGCAGACGGTCAACGCGTACTACAACCCGGGGATGAACGAGATCGTCTTCCCGGCGGCGATCCTGCGCTGGCCATTCTTCGACCCCGAGGCCGACGACGCGGTTAACTTCGGCGGGATTGGCGCCGTCATCGGGCACGAGATCGGACACGGCTTCGACGACCAGGGCAGCCGGTACGACGGCAAGGGGGCGCTGGCGGACTGGTGGACCAAGAAGGACCGAGCCCGGTTCGAGAAGCGGGCCAAGGCGCTGGTCGCGCAGTACGACTCGTTCGAGCCGGCCGGGCTGAAGGGACACCGGGTCAACGGCTCGCTCACGGTGGGCGAGAACATCGGGGACCTGGGCGGCATCACGATCGCGTACAAGGCGTACCTGATGAGCCTCGGCGACGAGGAGGCGCCCGAGATCGACGGGCTGACCGGTGTGCAGCGGGTGTTCCTCGGCTGGGGCCAGGTGTGGCGGCAGGCGATCCGCGAGGAGGAGAACCTGCGCCGGCTGGCGATCGACCCGCACGCGCCGGCGGAGTTCCGGGCCAACGTCGTCCGCAACCTAGACGAGTTCCACCAGGCGTTCGACGTCCAGGAGGGCGACGGCATGTGGCTGGCCGAGGACGAGCGCGTCCGCATCTGGTGACCCCGCCGCTCCTCCCCACAACGTCATAACGAACGAGCGCCCTAGCGCTCGTTCGTTATGACGTCCCGGGCTCTCCTAGACTCGGCCGACGTGCCTGCAGACGCTCCGGAGAACCCGCCGACGCTGTCTCGTGACGAGGTCGCCTACCTGGCCGGGCTGGCCCGGATCGACCTCAGCGATGCCGAGCTCGACCACCTTGCTCCCCAGCTCCAGGTGATCATCGAGTCGGTTGCCCGGGTCAGCGAGGTAGCCGACGCTGACGTGCCGCCAACCTCGCACCCGGTGCCGATGACCAACGTGTTCCGCGACGACGTGCTGCGGCCCGGCCTCACCGCGGACGAGGCGCTGGCGGCCGCGCCCGCGGTCGAGCAGCAGCGGTTCAGCGTGCCGCGGATCCTGGGAGAAGAGGCGTGACCGCAGCGCGGGACGAGCTGACCCGGCTGCCGGCTGCGTCGCTCGCCGAGCTGCTCGACGCCGGCGAAGCCAGTTCGGTCGACGTCACCCAGGCGCACCTGGACCGCATCGCCGCCGTCGACGACGCGGTACGTGCTTTCCTCCACATCGACGCAGACGGCGCGCTGTCGCAGGCGGCCGAGGTCGACCGACGCCGCGCGGCCGGCGCCGCGCTGCACCCGCTCGCCGGGGTGCCAATCGCAGTCAAGGACGTCGTCGTCACCCGAGGCCTGCCAACCACGGCGGGCTCCCGGCTGCTCGAGGGATGGATCCCGCCGTACGACGCCACCTTGGTCACCCGGCTTCGCGCGGCCGGCTTGCCGATCCTCGGCAAGACCAACATGGACGAGTTCGCCATGGGCAGCTCCACCGAGCACTCGGCGTACGGGCCGAGCCACAACCCGTGGGGGCTCGACCGCGCGCCCGGCGGTTCCGGTGGCGGCTCGGCTGCGGCGGTCGCGGCGTTCGAGGCACCGCTCGCGATCGGCACCGACACCGGCGGCTCGATCCGGCAGCCCGGCGCGCTGACCGGCACCGTCGGTGTCAAGCCGACGTACGGCGGCGTCTCCCGCTACGGCCTGATCGCGCTCGCGAGCAGCCTCGACCAGGCCGGCCCGGTCGCTAGGTCGGTGCTCGACGCCGCGATGCTGCACGAGCTCGTCGGCGGGCACGACCCGCTCGACTCGACGAGCATCGACGCCCCGCTGCCCGCTCTCGTCGACGCGGTGCGGGACGCGCACGTGCGCGGGCTGCGAGTCGGGGTGGTGCGCGAGCTCGGCGGCGAGGGCTACCAGCCGGGTGTACGGGCCCGCTTCGACGAGGCGGTCGGTCTGCTCGAGGGCGAGGGTGCCGAGGTGGTCGAGGTGTCGTGCCCGCACTTCGACTACGGGCTTGCGGCGTACTACCTGATCCTGCCCAGCGAGGCGAGCAGCAACCTGGCGCGCTTCGACGCGATGCGGTACGGCCTGCGGGTGACACCGGACGGGCAGCCGAGCGCGGAGGAGGTCATGCTGGCGACCCGGGAGGCCGGCTTCGGCGCCGAAGCCAAGCGGCGCATCATCCTCGGCACGTACGCGCTGTCGTCCGGCTACTACGACGCCTACTACGGCTCGGCCCAGAAGGTCCGGACGTTGATCGCGCGCGACTTCGAGCGGGCGTTCGAGCAGGCCGACGTGCTGGTTTCGCCGACGGCGCCGACCACGGCGTTCCGGCTCGGCGACAAGGTCGACGACCCGCTGGCGATGTACCTCAACGACATCGCGACCATCCCGGCCAACCTGGCCGGCGTGCCGGGACTGTCGCTGCCGAGCGGACTCGCCGACGAGGACGGGCTGCCTGCCGGCTTCCAGGTGCTCGCGCCGGCCACCGCCGACGACCGTGTCTACCGCGTCGGCGGCGTGCTCGAGACCTTGCTCCACGACCGGTGGGGCGGACCGCTGCACGACCGCGCACCGGCGCTGACGGGCGCGCACGGGGCGCCGACGTGATCTCGTACGAGGAGGCGGTCGAGCGGTTCGAGCCGGTGATCGGGCTCGAGGTGCACGTCGAGCTCGGGACCGACTCGAAAATGTTCTGCGGCTGCGCCACCGCGTTCGGCGCCGAGCCCAACTCGCAGGTCTGCCCGACCTGCCTCGGCCTACCGGGCTCGCTGCCGGTCGTCAACGGCAAGGCGGTGGAGTCGGCGATCCGGATCGGGCTGGCGCTGAACTGTCGCATCGTCGACTGGTGCCGGTTCGCCCGCAAGAACTACTTCTACCCGGACATGCCGAAGAACTTCCAGACCTCGCAGTACGACGAGCCGATTGCCGTCGACGGGCACACCACCGTCGTGCTCGACGGCGGCGTCGCCGTGCGCATCGAGATCGAGCGTGCGCACATGGAGGAGGACACCGGCAAGTCGCTGCACGTCGGTGGGACCACCGGGCGCATCCATGGCGCCAGCCACTCGCTGGTCGACTACAACCGCTCCGGTATCCCGCTGGTCGAGATCGTCACCCGACCGGTGGTGGGTCCGGACGCCCGAGCGCCGGAGGTGGCGCGGGCGTACGTCGGCCACCTGCGCGCCCTGCTGCTGGCCCTTGGTGTCTCCGACGTACGGATGGAGCAGGGCTCGCTGCGCTGTGACGCGAACGTGAGCCTGCGGCCGCGCGGCACCGAGCCGCTGGGCACCCGCACCGAGACGAAGAACGTCAACTCGCTGCGCTCGATCGAGCTGGCGGTGCGGCACGAGGTCTGCAGGCAGGCGGAGGTCCTGCTCGACGGTGGGACGGTGACACAGGAGACCCGGCACTGGCACGAGGACACCGGCGTGACGACGCCGGGCCGCAGCAAGGAGCAGGCCGAGGACTACCGCTACTTCCCCGAGCCGGATCTGGTGCCGGTGGCGCCGTCGGCGGGGTGGGTCGACCAGCTGCGGGGCACGCTGCCCGAGTTGCCCGCCACCCGGCGGACCCGGCTGGCGGCGGAGTGGGGGTTCAGCGAGCTGGAGATGCGCGACACCGTCGGCGCCGGGGCGCTGGAGCTGGTCGAGGCGACGGTGGCCGAGGGGGCGGCACCGCAGGCCGCCCGGAAGTGGTGGCTGTCCGTGCTCGCCCGCACCGCCAACGAGCGCGGGGTGGCGCTGTCGGAGCTGCCGGTGAGTCCGCAGCAGGTGGCGTCGGTGCAGGCGCTGGTCGACGCCGGCCGGGTCACCGACCGGATGGCCCGCGACGTTCTCGACGGTGTTCTTGCCGGCGAGGGCTCACCGGACGAGGTGGTCGCCGCGCGCGGGCTCGAGGTCGTCAGTGACGACGCGGCACTGACCGAGGCGGTCGACCGGGCGATCGCCGCCAACCCCGAGGTGGCGGACAAGGTCCGCACCGGCAAGACCGCAGCGGCCGGCGCGCTCATCGGGGCGGTCATGAAGGATCTGCGCGGGCAGGCAGACGCCGCACGCGTACGGGAGCTAGTGCTAGACCGGCTGACCTAGCCGGTAGTCACTTCACAGCGGCGCGTACGGCGGCGAGGTCCTCGTCGCCGAGCAGCCCGAGTCCGTGCGCGTGCTCGGCGGCCTCCACGCTGTCGCGGACGAGCAGCATCGGGACGCCGAGCGCGGCCAACTCGTCGGCGACCTGCCGCACGCCGGTGGCGCGCACGTCTGAGTGGGGCGGCACGGTGCGGATGTAGATGGCGCGGACGCGATCCGGATGCGCTCTTGCCACTGCGCCGTATGCGGCTGCGTCGTCCTGGCCGGCGTCTCCGACGAGCACCCAGGCGAGGTTCGGGCACTCGGTAAGGAGGGCGCTGATCGTGCGCGACTTGAACGCCGGACTGTCCTCGCGGAACCGCCAGCCTGAGCCCGGCCCCCAGTCGGTCATCACCAGCGGCCCGGCCGGGAACCCGTGCGCGGTCAGGAACCGCTCGGTCATGTCGTAGAAGTTCCACGCCCCGGTCGACACGTAGAACACCGGCGCGCGACCGTCGGCGCCGCGGACGAGCCCTTGGTACAGCTCGGCGGCACCCTCGAGCGGGACCCGCTCGGTCTCCGGGACCAGAAGCGTCGTCCGGACCGCCTCCCAGAGCCTGGTCAAGCCGGTCTGGATGACGGTGTCGTCGATGTCGCTGACCACTCCGAGCCGAGCGTCCGGAGCCACTGATAGCAGCCGGCCCTCAACGGGAGCAAAGCCGGTGTTGCCAAGTCGGTAGCGCACCGGGTGCCAGCCGGGTGGCTGGGTCGGCACCTCGACGTCCAGGTCCACGTACCCCTCCGGTCCGGACACCGCTGTCACCTGCTGCCCGGCCACGTCGACAGTCACCTGCTCCCCGGCCGCCTCGACGCTGAGGTAGCGGCCCAGGCCTGCAAGCAGCGCTCCACGTCGCCCGCCGCGGTTGGACCGCTCGCGACGTTTGACGACCACCCGGGCTCGCAGGTGCGCCCGCGTCCCGGCGGCGTGGCCGGCGTACGGCGTCACGGTCAGGTGCCAGCCGGGACGCCCGCGCAAGAACCGGCCGGCGCTGCGCTCCATCGCCTGCTCGACCCGGACGAGACCGGTCAGCAGCGCTCGCCGGTTCACTCGAGGCTCAGCCGGATAATGCGGTCGTCGCCAGACCGGGGCTCGCCGCGACCGTCGGTGTTGGACGTCATCAGCCACAGCGAGTCGTCCGGTGCGACGACCACGGTCCGCAGCCGCCCCAGCTCGCGGACGAAGAACGCCTCCGGCTGCTCGCTCACCCGTCCGTCCGCCACCGGGATCCGCCACAGCCGCTCGCCGCCGAGCGCGGCCATCCAGATCGCGCCGTCGGCGTACGCGATACCGGACGGCGACGCATCCTCGGGGCGCCACTGCACCTTGGGGTCGACGAAGCCGGGCACGCTCGCGCGGCCCTCGTACCGTGGCCAGCCGTAGTTCTCGCCCGGCTCGATCAGGTTGAGCTCGTCCCAGGTGTCCTGCCCGAACTCCGAGGCCCACAGCTGGTCGTCGTCGTCCCACGCCAGCCCCTGCACGTTGCGGTGGCCGAGGCTGAGCACCGGCGACCCCTCGGTCGGGTTGTCCGGCGCCGGCTCGCCCGTCGGCGTCAACCGCAGGATCTTGCCACCCAGCGAGTCCGGGTCGACGGCGTTCGCCTCCTCGGTCGCGTCGCCGGTGGAGACGTACAGCATCTCGTCGGGCCCGAACTCCACCCGCCCGCCGTTGTGGAAGGTCGACACCGGGATGGCGTCGATGACGACCTCCGGCTGGCCCAGGCTCTCGTTCCGGTAGGGGAACCGCACCACCCGGTTGTCGGAGGCGGTGGAGAAGTACGCGTAGACGTACGGGGCGTCCGAGCCGGGCGGGCCGACTGTCAACCCGAGAAGGCCGCCCTCGGAGGAGGCGAAGTCGACGCCTGGCACTTCGCCGACCGTACGGACCGTCCCGCTCTCGTCGACCCGCTTGATCAGCCCGGTGTCGCGTTCGGACACCAACGCGGAGCCGTCTGGGAGGAACGCCAACCCCCACGGGCTGGTCAGTCCCTCGGCGATCGTGCCGTCCTGGCGCGGTGTAGGCGTCGTTTCGGGAGGTTCGCTCGTCGGCTCCGGGCCGGGCTCGCTCGTCGTGGTTGGCGGCTCGTCGATCACCACCGCCTCGCCCGGCCCCGCATCGTCGGAGCACCCGCCGAGCAGCAGCAGCGCGGACGCGGCGGCGAGGGCGACGGCGCGTCTCATCGCCCCATGGTGCCCGGTGAGCCGGGCTTAGGCTCGGCCGGTGCCCGATGACCGGACGCTGGTGTGGACGCCGCTCGACCCGGCCGAGCTCGGCGAGCCGCCGACGGGACTGCGGGTGGAGCAGGTCGACCCCGGACAGGACGGCACAACCGGGCTCGGCGAGATCGCCGACGTGGCGTTCTACGTCCCGGCGTACGACACCCCCGTCGACCTAGCGTCGGTGCTGCCTGCGATGAAGCGGCTCCAGGTCGTGCAGACGCAGACCGCCGGAGTCGACACCCTGCTCCCGCACCTGCCCGACGGCGTGGTGCTCTGCAACGCACGCGGGGTGCACGACGCCTCGACCGCAGAGCTCGCGGTCGCGCTGCTGCTCGCGAGCCTGCGTGGGATCCCCGACTTCGTCCGGGCACAGCCGACGGGGGAGTGGAAGTACGGGGAGCGCAGGTCGCTCGCCGATCGCACCGTGCTGATCGTCGGGCACGGGAGCATCGGCGAGGCGCTGGAGCGTCGGCTC
>Ga0136620_10000189_pt1 | contig 27207 bp, 28 predicted proteins | sample AntDrymUQ4162106_2_FD_104806 | JGI IMG/M metagenome (GOLD analysis project Ga0136620, IMG submission 104806) | Polar desert sand microbial communities from Dry Valleys, Antarctica - metaG UQ416 (21.06) | ecosystem: Environmental > Terrestrial > Soil > Desert | place: Antarctica: Dry Valley... | reverse complement strand
TGGGCGATCTGCTCGACCAGTTCGGGGGGCAGCGCGAGCGCGAGCGGGTGGCCGGCGGTGGGGCTCATGCGCGACCGCCCGTCGGCCAGGGGAGGGGCAGGCAACCAGCCGTGAACACGTGAACACAAGGAAACACAGCCCTACGCGTGAGAAGGCGGACGCTTCTCACGCGCGCACGTATACCTACCTTCCTTGTGTTCACGTGTTCACCGATCCGTCGTCGTCCCCGTCGTCGTCGGCGGGTAGATGTCCGCGGTAGACATCGCAGCGCGCGTGCGGGCCGGTGCGCCCGGCTCGCCCGGGCTGCGCGTAGCCCGCGAGCCGGGCGCGCCTCCAGCCGAGGTTGTCCATGCGCGCGTCGAGCCATCCGCGGGCGAGGCTCGAGCCAACGTGTCGGCGGCCAGCTTCGGCGAGGTCACCCGCACGGATGACCAGCTCGCCGGTGTTCGTGTCGATCAGAAACTTCGGGGCACCGATCGGCCGGCCGGTGGTGGCGTCGAGGTCACGCTGCAGGCCTGTCGCGGCCTCGTAGCGCTGCGCGGTGTTGCCGTAGACGGTCAGGCCCTCGACGGGCTCCGCGGCGCTTAGGAACGTCCCGACGATGCCGGCGGTTTCCTCGGCGTCGGTCACGACCTGGGTGGCGTCAGTGAGCATCCGCACGACGTGCGCGACGGCGCGGCAGTGCTCACCCTTGAACGCCGGGACGGCGCCGTCGCCTGGCAGCATCTGCCACGAGAGGTCTTCGATCAGCCGCTGCGGCTGGTTGAGGTGCGTGGCGGGCTCGAAGCGCAGCGGCGGGGCGCCTGCGCGGTTAAGCACGACGTGTCCGGCCGCGCCTCGCAGTCCTTCGCGGGCGCCGCCGGTGACCGGGTGCGCGGGGTCGAGCGCAAACGTGGCGGTAAGCCACGCGCATTGTCCGCCGCGGTCGTCTGGTGCGGGGGCAGCGGGTAGCGCCAGCTTAGCGCCAGTCGCTGCGCTGGGCTTGGCGTCGCGCAGCGCGGCAACGACGGCGGTCATGCGGCCTCCGCGGCGAGGTGGTCGAGCAACACGTTCCTCACAGCGATGAAGTCGGCGCCGCGCAACGGGAGCCGGTAACCGCCGAGGATCGCGGCGAGGTCGTAGATGCGCCCGCCCCGGGCGCAGCCGTAGCAGTACCAGCCGGCCGCGGCGTCCCCATAGACGTGCATCGAGGGCGTACCGTCTTCGTGGTCGGGCAGCGGGCACGAGACCTTGCCCGAACGATCCGGCACGAGGCCCGTCAGCGCCTCCACGTACACGGGCGGCGAGATGGCCGCGAGCGAGTCGGGAACGGCGCGCAACGGGCGAACGGGGCCGATCGCACCTGCGTCGTGAACGTCCCCCTCTGACGTGTCGGGCAGCCCGCCGGTCACCTGCTCGGCGGTGTAGACCTCGACGACCAGGCGCTCGAGCGTGACCGCCACCGGCGCGCCGGACTTGTGGTTGAAGGTGCCGGGCGGGCGCAGGATGCGGGCCGCGTCGGTTGCGCGCATGTCGGCCCCGAGCGCGTGGGCGAGCCGGCGGTTCGCGCGCTCTAGTTCGTCCGGGCCGACCGGCGGCCACAGCGACCAGTAGGCGTGCCGGCCGCGACCGGAGTTCACGACCAGGCTCGGCGCCGGCTGGAAGACGTCTAGCGCCGCGATCGACTCGCGGGCGTCGCAGTCCGCGAACAGTGCGTGGCAGCGCTCCACGGCGGCCCTGGTGCCCTCTAGGCGACTCCGAGGGGCCACGCCGACATAGATGTCGGTCTCTCGGCCGCGGGCCTGGATCATGTCGCTCAGCCGTGGGTCCCTGACGGCGACGAACTCGCGGCCCATCCCGCGCCCGTGGCGCAGCCGCCAGCGCAGCTCGACGTAGGCGCCGCCGGGCTCGGCGCCGTAGAGACAGTTGAGATAGGCCCCGAGGTGCGTCACGCGGCCACCGCCGCCAGCATCTCGGCATCTGCGACGCCCTCAATGGCGCGGACGCGGGCGGCCAGGTCGCGCAGCTCACGGCGCCGCGGCGCGAGTGGACGGGCGGCCTGGCGCTCAAGCCTGGCGGCCGTTCTCGACTCGGGACGACTAGGCCCCCGGGACCAGCTCCGCGAAGCGTCGCGGCCAGGAACCGGGGGCCATAGGCGTTCCTGATTCGAGGGGGCCGCAGAGCCCCCCTCGTGTCCCCGCCGGGGGAGATCAACGGCCCCCGGTGAAGTGGTGTGGACTAGGGCACCCATCCCGTATCCGGGTCGTCTTTGGTCCGATAGGAACCCCGCACGATGCTCGGGCCCACCACGGGGTCCTCGTCCTCGCGTTCCATCGTTGGCTCCCCATCCGGGCCCAGGCGCGGATACAGCGTGAAGATCGGCGTCTCAATACTTGTGATCTCGCCCGAATCGATGTGCTCGGCCCCTACGCTCCGCACCCCCACGACGCCTATCTGGTCAGCGTCGCCCTCTTCGGTCGCGTCGATGAGGTCTACGCCGAGAACCCCATTGCCGAAGTCGCGCAGTTCGATGCGGATCCCTTCCGGCTCTTCGCCGTCGATCAGGAGCCGAACCGAGCGGTCGGAACTGAAGAGGAACTCAGCGCGAGAGCGGGGTTCGAACTCAGAGTTGATCCGATCGATGAATGCGTAGGCCTTGCTCTCCGCCTTGCGCGCCCGCCGCCATTCCTGGTCCTTTTTTTGGAGTTCCTGAAGGCCCAAACGAACTACGTCTGTCTTGCTGCACTCCATGTCCTCTGCGAGATCCGCGATCTGCTTCAACTCCTTGGGGCGCAGGCGGAATGTGGTGGTCCGAGTACGGGTCATGCCCCGATGGTAGCACAGCCCGGTGCTACCGCTTGCAGAGGCGTGGTCCCAGGGGGGACGAGCCGCCCTCGAAAGGATCGGCCCGCCCCCACCCCTCCCCGCCTCAAGCGGCCTTGCGGGACCTCCCCGACTTCGGCGACGTGCGGGCCAGCACCGCGTCCGCCGCATCGCGGGCCCGGAAGTCCGTGCGAGTCTGGTCGTCCTCGTCGGAGGCCGCCTGGGCGTGCTGCACGGCCTCGTATTCGAGCTTCGCGCGCCACTGCTCCTCGGTGACGCCTTCCGGCCTTTCGGCCATCCTGCTCTCGTCGATCTTCGCCATCGTGTGTTCCTTTCCTTAGGGCCGAATGCCGGTCGCGACCGCGAACGCGGCGGGGTGGCGGAGCTGGGTGTCTGCCCGCAAATACGCGGTGATCTTCCACTGAAGAGTGTCGGCCGAGGACTCGCGGACGAACCTCACACCGATCTGTGGCCTGACGCCGATCAGCAGCTCATCCCACTGGCCGACATAGATCTCCGACGTGTCGGTGCTGGTGCCGACCGTGAGCGCGATCGGGACTTGGTTGGAGGTGAGTTCGCTGATGCTGGTCAGCATCGGCGCCCGGGCCAACGGTTGATTTGTGGTGTCCTTCAGCTTCGAGAAGCTCTGGCCCGTGCGGCTGGCGTATATCGCCGCGTCGGGCTCAAAGTTGGCCGCCTTGACAGTCGCCGCGAGATCCACGAGCACGTCGTAGTTCGTGGGAGCGGCACCGTTCGCGCCACCGAACGCCGTGATCGGCACCCCGGTCTGGTTGCGTATCCCGCGGGGCTCCGGCGCCGTCCCGCTGCCACGCAACGCCACGCGGTCAAGCTCGAGCGCGAGCGCCGCCGACAGCTCATGGTCGATCGCCGCTGCCGAGTCGGGGGCCATGTCCTCGGCCAGCTCGAACGAGAGCAGCGTCTCCACCGCCAGCGTCTTGGGTGCGAACGTCACCCGCTCGAACGTCGCGTCTTGCTGCACGACGGCCGTGTTCTCGTTTCGCCACGCCCCGGTGACGCCGGTAGCGAGCCGCGGGATGCTCTGCTGGTCGCTCTCCAGCGGGACCGTAGTGGCGCCCGCCTCGAGCACCCGGGTCGCGTTGCGAACCCGGTCGATGAAGCCACCGGAAAGCAGCTCAGGCGTGAGGAACCCGCCAGCGGCGCCGGTCCCCTCGGCCAGTGCCCGGCGTTCGACCTCGGCGCCGGACCAGTCCGAGGTACACATGCCCCTGATGGCTGCACCGAGGGAGAACTCTTCGGCCTCCTGAGCAGTGAACTCGCCCCGGCCGCCACGGCCGGCGACCCAATCCGCCATGCGCTGTTCGCGCCCGAGCGTCGGACTGTTCGTGTCCTGGTGGAACTCCGTAGGCCGGTTGACCGTGGCCAGCGTTATGGGGTTGTGGCCGAGCGTGCGCTCCAGTGACCGGATCTCGTCCTGCAGCCGGCCGTCCTCGGCCTCGCAGGCGTCGTACTTCTTCTGTTCGTCCGGGTACAAGCTGCGCTTCTCACGCGCGCAGCGATCGTTGAGCGCCTCCGCCTCGCGGTGGCGCTCTCTGCGCTCCATGCGCAGCTCTTCGACTCGCGCTGAGTCGGTAGCGGTGGTGCTCATGGGGTGGTCCTCCTGAATAAAGGGGTTGAACTGGCCTGCAGCTCAACCGCCACCCCTGAGGTCCGCGGCCTGTCGCCGGCGCTGCTTCCGGTGACTAGCTCCGCGGCCTCCGAGTGTCGGAGGACACACCGTCTGGTCTCGAAGGCTATGGGGCGCTCTGCTCGCGAGACTCGCCGTGCGCCGCCCTGGACGGTCACTTACGGAGTGTAAGGCACGCGCCGACAGCTTCCCCTACACGGCCGCCGCGACCCGTCTCCCGTTCGCTGCCCGCTGGCATGCGTGGGAGCAGTAGCGCGCCCGCCCGTCCTTGGCCGCAGGGATCGGCCCGCCGCACTTGTCGCAGATTCGCCCGTCGGCCGTCGCGAGCTTGACCGTGCGCTCGGGGTCGCAGCCAAGCGTCGCGAGGGCACGCTCGCACGCGGGGGCGTCCTGGTGGGCGTAGGCCGTCTCCCACGCCCGGCGGGTGGCTTCGAGCGCGCCCGTCCAGGCGTCGCGCTCGTCGTCCGTCTCGGCGCTGCCGAGCGCGTGCGTCAGGGCGGGCGGCCACGCATGGGCGAATGGTCGCCCCGAGTCGCGTTCGGCTGTGAGCGACGCCCTCAGCGCCTCTGGTGGGGTGCTGGCGGCCATCCGCGGCGGGATGGTGCCAGCCAGCGCCGACGTTGCGGGGGGTGTTGCCCTGGGCGTTGCCCCCACGCCCCAGAATGCTCCAAGCGAGCGCCGGTTCCCCCTGGAAACCCCGCTTTACCAGGGTCTTCTGTGAGAGCGGACGACGGGGGTCGAACCCGCGACCTTCGGCTTGGGAAGCCAACGCTCTACCAGCTGAGCTACGTCCGCGCGGGCCAGAGTGTAACCCGGCCCTTCTAACCTGCGGTGAGGCGATGAAGCGCTCCCTTTCTCCCTTCGCGGTCGCCGCGATGATCGGTGTCCTGGCCCTGATGGGCCTGCTGGTCTACGGGGTCGTCCAGAGCGATCCCGACCGTGGGATCGAGGCGGCCCTTCAGCGAGGTGAGCGCCCGCCAGCCCCGGCTCTGTCTGCAGCGAACCTGTCCGGAGGCGGCACGTCTTCGCTCTCGGACTACCGCGGCAAGGTTGTGGTGCTGAACTTCTGGGCCTCGTGGTGCGAGCCCTGCCGCGACGAGTCGCCGCTGCTGGACCGCTGGCACGCCAGGATCGCAAAGGATGGTCGCGGGACCGTTCTCGGCGTGGATGTGCTCGACGTGTCAGGCGACGCCCGCGACTTCGTGCGCGAATACGGCCTGGACTACCCCATGCTGCGCGACGGCGAGGGGGAAGTGCTCGGCCGCTACGGCGTGGTGGCCTACCCGGAGACCTTCGTGATCGACCGCGAGGGGCGCATCACAGCCAGCCGGCGCGGCCCGGTGGACGAACAGTTCATGCGTCAGGAAGTGCAGCCGCTGATCGAGGGGCCCGCGTGAGACGGCTGACCACCATCGTCTGCGCGCTCGTGGTGGGCCTGGCAATCGCGCCTCCGGCCGCCCTCGCCGCCGAATGCCCCAAGACCACCCTCGGCGACGTCGAGGACGAGGTGATGTGCCCGGTCTGCGGCACGCCACTGGGCCTGGCCACCGAGGCTCCCCAGGCCATTCGCGAACGGGAGCTCATCCAGCGCTTGGTGGACGACTGCCAGTCCAAGGAGCAGGTGAAAGCGCGGCTGGCCGCCGAGTTCGGGGACGAGGTACTGTCGCTGCCCGAGCCCCGGGGCTTTGACCTGGCCGCGTACCTGGTGCCGGGTCTGGCCGTGGTGCTGGGCGCAGGAGCCGTCGGGGCTGCGGCAATGCAGTGGCGACGGGTCAGGCGCCATGACGACGATGGCGACGGCCCACCCAGCTCGCCGCCCCCGCCGGGATCTGACCGCCTCCAGCGCGACCTCGACCGTTACGAGCTGTGATATCGCTCGCCCAGACCACGGTGGACGCCACCGTGCTCGCCGCCTTTGGCGTCGGGTTCATCTCCTTCGTCTCACCCTGCGTGCTGCCGCTGGTGCCGGGATACCTGTCCACCATCTCGGGCGTCTCCTTTGCCGACCTGCAGGCCGGCCGCGGCCGCTCCAAGGTGATCGGGCCGGCGGTGCTGTTCTGCCTCTCCTTCTCGATCATGTTCATCGCCCTGGGGATGACCGCCACGAGCCTCGGCGGGTTCCTGCAGGACAACCGCCTCTTGCTGCGCCAGATTGCCGGCGTGTTGATCGCGCTGCTCGGGGTGGTGTTCATCGCGACGCTGTTCGTTTCGCGGCTGAACCGCCAGTGGCGCCCCGAGTCGTTGCTCTCGCGAGCCTCCACGGGCGGGCCGGTGCTGGCCGGGCTGGCCTTCGCGGTGGCCTGGTTGCCCTGCACAGGTCCTACGCTCGGCGCGATCCTCACCGCTGCCAGCACCGAGGGCAACGTGGGCGAGGGCGGAGTGCTGCTGGCCTTCTACGCACTCGGGTTGGCGGTTCCGTTCCTGTTGTGCGCGGTGGCGTTCTCTTCGGTGTCGGGCTTCTTTCGTTTCTTTCGCGACCACTACAGCGCGATTACGGTGGTCTCCGGCGTGGTCCTGGTGGTGATGGGCGTGCTGCTCTACACCAACGAGCTCACGCGCCTGAACTCCGAGGCCCTGACTCTGATGGACGACCTGGGCATCAACTTCTTCGGCGACCTCTGAGCGGCTGGAGCTCGGGCGGGCAGCGCTACCGTTCGAGGTAGCGGATGCGCCTGCCCACACGGGCGACGCGGCTGCGGATCGTGGCCTCGCCCGTGGTTACGTACTCCGCGGGACGCAGCTGGAACTCCGACTGGAAGCGCAGCCCCGTGGCGCCGCGGCGGCGCACGAAGAAGCGGAAGTACCCGGCGCGGTTGGTTCGGGGGGTGGCAATCCGGCGGCGCGTGCCGCCGCTCACCGTGAACACCCGCACGCGCACACGGCGGCGCACCGGGCGGACCTGGCCCCAGACCTCGACCAGAGAGCTCGAGTACCGAGAGGCCACCAGTGGCATCCGGAACGCGGCGTAGGAGGGCTTGAGCCCGCCGCGGATGAAGCGCAGGCCGGTGTTGTAGATGTCCTCGCTGGGCACCTCGGGCGCGTCGAAGAGCTCGAACTGGGAGAACGAGCGCATTCGCGGATCGGCGGCGAACAGGCGCTCGGCCTCGTTGATGCGCTGGGCCTGGACTCGCAGCGGCAGGCCTCGCTGGCGGTCGGGCGGGTTGGACTGGAAGCCGAACTCGGTGTTCCAGATCCCCCTGCCGCGGGGGATCCGGCCGTAGCGCTCCGCCCGGTCCAGGACGGTGTGGAGCCGGTTGGCATAGGCCATGGGATGAGAGTCGCTGGTCCCGGTCCGGGTGAAAACCGAGCCCACCGCGTCCTTGGCGTAGGGATGCACGGCGATCCCGCCTATCGGCAGCTTGCGCGGGTTGGAGCACCCCTGCTTGCGGCGCAGGGAGCCGCGGAAGGGTCTCCCTTCCTCGTCAAGGCACAGCGCCGCGTAGAGCGTGTCCAGCGGCGAGCTGATCGCCGCTGTCTCGCCGAAGAGCACCTTGTTGCGCCGACGCGGATCCTCGCGACGAATCGCCTTGTAGCCCTCCCACCAGAGGCTGCGGTAGCGCTTGGCGGCCACGTCGACCGGACCTCGGCTGCCAAAGCCCTTCTGGGGATAGAGGTAGTGCTCGAGATTGGGCTCGTTCCAGATCGAGTACAGCGAGACCCGGCCGCGGTAGCGCTTGGCCACGGCCGCGGTGAACTGCCCGAACACCTTGGGCTTGGGCTTCCAGTAGCAAGACTTGCCCAGGCTCTTGTAGCCGCCGATCTTGTGCGGGCAGAAGCTGGGTTTCTCCGACGCCCAGTGCGGGATCGGCGGTGACATGGTCAAGAAGACCTTCAGGCCGTTGGCGCGGGCCAGGCGGACGAAGCGGTCGTACTCGGCCCAGTTATAGCCCCGGGAGTTCGGATCGCCGGGCTTGAAGCCGGCCGGCATCCGCTTGCGCGTGTTGGCGGGCGAGACCTTGGCCCAGCTGACAAAGGTACGCACCATGTCGACACCCAGGAAGCGGGCCTCGGCCATCGCGCTCTCGGCGCTCCTGGAGGAGTCATAGCCGAGGAAGACCGCGTCGTCCTGCATGATCGAGACCTGGCTCGAGGACGCCGAGGCCGCCACCGGGGCGGCGAGCAGCAGCAGGCAGGCGATCAGGAGGCGGGTCATTGGTGGGTCAAACGTCGGGGCGCGGCCGGAGTTGCGGCGGCGCAGTGTAGTGGCCCGACTACATCTGCTGCGGAGCCTGCACGCCGAGCAGATCCAGCCCGCGCGCGATCACCCGGCGGGTGGTCTCGCACAGCGCTATCCGCAGGTCCTCGTCGCCGCCGTCCTCGGCCGCGCCGACCACCTTGCAGTCGCGGTAAAAGGCCGAGAAGGCCTGCGCGGTCTCGATCACGTAGGTGGTGATTCGGTGTGGGGCGCGCCGCTCGGCGGCGTCGCGCACCTCGCCGGGCAGCTCGAGCAGACCCTTGACCAGGGCGCGCTCGGATGGGTGCAGGGCGCCCTCCCCGGCGATCAGCTCGGCTTCGAGCGCCGCCTTGACCCGGGCCTCCCCCGCCTTGCGCAGGATGCTCGCGATCCGCGCATGCGCGTACTGGGCGTAGTAGACGGGGTTGTCCTGGCTCTGGCGCCGAGCCAGCTCCAGGTCCAGGTCGAGCGCCGTGTCATGGCTGCGCTGGACCAGGAACCAGCGGGTGGCGTCCACGCCGATGTCGGAGATCAGATCGTCCAGGGCCACGATCGCGCCGGCGCGCTTTGACATCTGCGCTCGCAGGCCACCCTCCATCAGGTTGACCAGCTGCATGATCAGCAGCTCCAAGCGCTCCGGACCGCCGCCGAGCGCCTCCCAGGCCGCGCGCATTCGCTCCACGTAGCCGTGGTGGTCGGCTCCCCATACATCGATCACGCGGTCATAGCCGCGCTGGAGCTTGTCCTCGTGGTAGGCGATGTCGGCGGCGAAGTAGGTCTTCTCTCCGTCGCTGCGGACCAGCACGCGGTCCTTATCGTCCCCGAAGGTGGTGGTGCGCAGCCAGACCGCGCCGTCGTGGGTGTAGACGTGGTCGTTCTCGCGCAGGCGCTCGAGCGCCTGCTCCACGGCTCCCGTCTCGTGCTTCTCCCGCTCGTGGGCGAAACGGTCCATGTGCACCCGGAAGCGTTCCAGGGTGCCCTTCACCTCGTCCATCATGATGGCCACGCCGCGCCGGGCCAGCTCGTCGTCGTCCAAGGCGGCGGCGCCCTCGATGCGGTCGGCGACGCCGGCCACGTAACCGCCCTTGTACCCGTCCTCGGGGGGCTCTTCGCCGAGCGCGCGGGCGCGAATCGACGCGGCGAAGCGCTCAATCTGCCCGCCGTGGTCGTTCACGAAGTACTCCCGCTCGACCTCGTTGCCGGCGAACTCCAGGATCCGGCACAACGAGTCGCCGTAGGCAGCGTGGCGCGCGGCTGCGACCGTCACAGGCCCGGTGGGGTTGGCACTGACGAATTCGACGTTCATGCGCTCGCCCAGCCCCTTCTTGCCGCCGCCGTAGGAGGCGCCGCTGCGCAGCGCGCCCGCCACGGCCTCGCGAGACCAGGCGTCAGACATGAACAGGTTCAGGAACCCCGGTCCGGCCACCTCCACCCGCTCCACCTGCCGTTGCAGGCGCTGGGCCAGCTCGGAACCCAGGCGCTCGGCAACGTCGCGCGGCGGCTCGCCAAGGGCGGGGGCCAGCAACAGCGCCGCGTTGGTGGAGTAGTCGCCAAACTCGGGCTTGGGCGGCCGTTCGAGCACGGGCAGCCGCGCGGCTCCGTCGCCGCCCCGCAGAGAGGTGGCGGCATCGGCCACCGCCGCGGCCAGGTCACGCACCGGATCGCTCATCGCCCCCAGGATGCCTAACCGGCGCGCGGACCGCCGGGCGCCCCCAGGATCAGTAGTGGTAGGGCTGGCCGGCCAGGATCTTGTGCCCCCGCAGCAGCTGCTCGAGCAGGACGACGCGCGCGAGTTGGTGTGGGAGCGTCATCGGCCCCAGGGACAGGCGCAGGTCGCACTCGCGCATCTGCAGGCCGCGCGGGCCGCCGACCACGAAGCACAGGTCCATCCCCGACTGCCGGCGCTCCTCCAGGAACCGCGAGAAGTGCTCAGAGTCACAGGTCGTCCCGCCAGCGTCCAGTAGGGCCGTGAAGCAGCGCTTGGGTATGCGCGCCTCCACCTGCTCGTCGCCGGCCACCTCCACCTGCTCGACCCGGGCGAGGCCGGCCAGCAGCTTGCGGTAGTGCTGCACGTCGTCGGCATAGGGAGGCCTCAGGCGCCCGACCGCGATCACCACGATCCTCATGCGCTGCGATACTAGGCGCGTGCCAGAGGAAGACGCAGAGGACCGTCACTTCGACATTCACGCCGACCCGGGGGTCATGGCCGGCCACTACGCGAACTTCGCAAACGTGAGCCACTCCGACTACGAGTTCACGGTCACCTTCGCGCGAGTGGACCACGAGGTCGAGGAGGAGGCGGTGCCCGGCGTGGTGGTGGCGCGCATGAACCTCTCACCCCGCTTCATGCGTGAGCTGATCGACGCCATGGAGGACAACTTCTCCAAGTGGCAGACCCGGGAAGGCATCAAGAACCTGCCCGAGCTCGACAACGACGAAGAGCGCTGACTGACGGGCGGACGCCGCCCTGGCCCTTGTCATCGGTCGACTCGCCTGCGGAGCAGGCTTCGCTCCCTCTTCCTCGGCCAGAACGCCGGCCGCCTCGTCAGTCGCGTTTGTACCCTTCGCCGAAGCCGATCCGCTCGACCGTCGTCGGGTGGGTGCCGAACAGCTTGTGCAGCAGTGCCGGCGGGTCGGGGTCACCCAGGTTTCTCAGCGTGAGGCTGCGCTCGAGCTCGATGAAGGCGCCCGGATCGCGCGTCATCTCGAGCGCGAAGGAGTCCGCCCGCGCCTCCACAGGCCGCGAAAGCGCGTTGCCGGCGCACGTGAGCCCGAAGCTCACCAGCGCGAAGGAAAGGGCCAGGGCAGGCAGCGCGGCCGGGCCCGCCCGTCCGCGCTCGCCTCCCAGCCCGTCGCGGCGGGCTCCCAGCCCGTCGCGGCGGGCCATCAGCTCGGCCAGGCGCTGCACGAGCAGCGTGCCCGCGGGTGCGACGATCGCGATCCACAGCAGACCGCGCGGCAGGTCGCGGTTCTTCACGTGCCCGAGCTCGTGGGCCACGACCGACCGCACCTGTTCCTCGGGGTAGTCCTCGATCAGGTTGTCGTAGAGCACCACCCGCTTGGTCTGCCCGATCCCGCCCACGTAGGCGTTGATGGCGGTGGTGCGCCGGCTGGCGTCCACGCGGTAGACCTCCCCCACCTCCACCCCCGCCCGGTCGGCCAGGCGCACCACTTCGGAGCGCAGCGCACCCTGGGGCAGCGGCTCGAAGCGATTGAAGAGCGGGTCGATCAGCACCGGCGAGAGGTAGAGCACCAGCACCGCGAAGCCCGTGGCCGCTCCAGCGGCGGGGATCCACCAGCGGCGTGGAAAGCGCCGCACCAGCGCGATGGCCACCGCGCCGCCCAGGGCGGCCACGGCGGCACCGATGGCGGCCGATTTTGCGACGTCGCCCAGCCAGGCGCCGAGCGACTGGGTCGACAGCCCCACGTCCACAGCCCGCTCGTGAGCCCACAGCGACAGCGGAAGGCCGGTGGCCACCAGCACCAGCGAAAGTCCCGCCCCGGCCAGGGCGCCGCCCCGCAGCGGCCGGTGCCCGCCCCGCTCCAGCAGCCGCCTGACGCGGCGCGGGGGCCGCAGCGCCAGCACCGCCAAAGTGCCGCCGCTGACCAGCAGTCCGCCGACCCCGATCAGGCGCTGAATGTCGCGGAAGTCGCTCGCTCGGTCAAGCTGGGCCTTGCTGAAGTAGGCTGCCGCGTCTACCGCGACTGGCTCGATGAGCCCGCTACGGGGCCGTAGGATCAGAGTGGCCGCCCCGGCAGCGACGACCGCGACCGCCAGTGCGAGCGGGAAATTCGACCCCCGATGAGCCCCCATCCCCCGGACAGTAATGGTGACGCCGCGAAGATCGCGGTTCTATCCGACGTGCACGGAAACCTGCCCGCCTTCCGATCGGTACTGGCCGACGTGGACGCCAGCGACGCCGAGGCCATCTGGTGCCTGGGAGACCTGGTGGGCTATGGAGCCCAGCCCGACGGCTGCGTGGAACTGGCCCAGCAGAGGTGCGATTTCTCGCTCGCCGGCAATCACGATCTGGGCGTGCTGGACCGCATCGACATAGCCGACTTCTCCCCGAACGCCGCCGCGGCAGCGCTCTGGACTCGCGAGCAGATCGGGAAGGACACGGTGGACTACCTGTCGAGCCTGGATCCCCGGCGGGAGGGCGAGGCCATCGGCCTATACCACGCGAGCCCCCTCGATCCGGTGTGGGACTACGTGATATCCGCCTCAGGGGCGGATCGCTCGATCGAAGCGATGGACGAGCGGGTGAGTGCCATCGGCCACACTCACGTGGCCTCCCGCTTCACCCGCTTCGAGTACGAGGTGCTCGCCGAGGCCGCGGAGGGCGGCACCCGGCACGACCTCTCCGAGGATCGGTGGCTTATCAACCCGGGCAGTGTGGGCCAGCCGCGCGACGGCGACCCGAGGGCCGCTTGGATGCTGCTGGATCTGGGCGACTGGTCCGCCGAGTGGCGGCGCGTGGAGTACCCGGTGCGGGAGGCGGCGGAAGCCATCGAGAAGGCGGGCCTGCCACGTAGCCTGGGCGATCGGCTACACGTGGGACAGTGAGCTCGCGACCCTCACGCGTCATCCCTACGGTCGTGGCGTGCGCCGGCCTGGCTCTGTGCGCCGGCTGCGGGGGTTCGGGGGACGAGCCTGGGCCGGGTGTGCCCAAGGCGACCGTGGACGCGCTGGTGCGCGAGCTGGACCTGGCCGAGGAGCGCCTGCGGGTGACGCGCGACGACCGCAAGGTGGGGTCCTGCCAGGACATCGAGAGCAAGACCTACCCGTCCATCGATGCCCTGGTCTCCCAGATCCCCGACGACACCGACCCGCAGGTCCTCGAGGCCCTCGAGGGCGGCATCGCGCGCTTGCGCGAGCTGACCGCCACCGAATGCGGCGATCTGGCCCGCGAGATCCAGCAGGAGGAGGCTGAGAGCGAGCCCGAGCCTGCGCCGCTCCCCCAAGAAACCATCCCGGAGGCGCCCCCCGAAGAGGAGCCGACTCCGGAGGAGACCGAGGAGGAGGCTCCGAAGGAGGACAAGCCCAAGAAGGAGAAGGAGAAGGACAACGGCGGCGGCGGCGCGGCGCCACCCGCCGCCGATCCCCCCCAGCCCGGCCAGGGCGGCGGCGCCGGGGCTCCATCGGTCGACGGAGACGGTTGATGGCCACGCCCACCGACATCGTGGGGCGCTACCGGGTGGAAGGCCGGCTGGGCGCAGGCGGCATGTCGACCGTGTTCCTGGCCACCGACTCGGTGCTGGAGCGCCAGGTGGCGGTGAAGCTGCTGGCTGAGCACCTGGCCGAGGACGAGGACTTCGTGGCTCGCTTCCGCCGGGAGGCGCTGGCCGCGGCCCGCCTGCAGCACCCCAACATCGTGCAGGTGTTCGACTCCGGCCAGGACCACGAGTCGCATCGCCACTTCATCGTCATGGAGTACGTGAACGGCCCCTCCTGCGCCGACCTGCTGCGCGACCGTGAGGAGTTGGACATCGATGAGGCGGTGGCCATAGTGCGCGATGCCTGCCACGCCCTGGACTACGCCCACCGGGCCGGCGTGGTGCATCGCGACGTCAAGCCCGGCAACCTCCTCATCGCCGACGACACGGGGTCCACCAAGCTGGCCGACTTCGGCATCGCGAAGGCAGCCGAGCAGACCCGCATCACCCAGGTGGGGTCGGTGCTGGGAACCGCGGCGTACCTATCGCCCGAGCAGGCCAAGGGCGAGGAGGCCGGGCCTCCATCGGACATCTATTCGCTCGGAGTGTGCGCCTATCAGTTCCTGGCTGGACGCCTGCCTCACGAGTACACCTCGCTCACGGAGCTGGCGCTCAGGCAGCAGCAGGACCACGTCGAGCCAATCACCGTCCATCGCCCAGAGGTCCCCGAGGAGCTGGACCGCGCCATCAGGGTCGCACTGGAGCGCGAGCCCTCGGCGCGCTACCCCTCCACGCTGGAGATGGCCAGGGGACTGGAGGCGGGGCTGGAGGGCCAGGAGACCGAGGCCACGCGTCGGCTGACCGCGATGGCCGCTGCCCCGATGACCGATGACGCCACGCGGGCCCTCGGGTCGGTGACCGAGGCCACCCACGCGCTGCGGACTCGCAACACGGGGGTGGCAGCGCCCTCGCAGGCCCAGCGCCTCCGCCCACAGCCCACCGCGCCGCCACCGGGCCGCCGCCGCACCGCGGCGCCGGCTCGAGCGCCCCAACGCGGCAAGCGCGGCCGGCGGCGACTTGGCGCCTTTCTCGCGGTGGTGGCGGTACTCGCCGCCGCCGTGGCGATCACCCTCGCCCTGCTGGCCTCCGCCGGCGACGGCGTTGACCAGCTGGCACCGGTCAACCGGGACACCGCCGACCAGCAGCTCGACGACCTGCGTCAGTTCCTGCGCGACAACACGCGCTAGCTCAGCGCTGCTGGCTGGACTCCCCGGGGCGGCGGTCGTGCTCGGAGCGCTGCTGGCTGGACTCCCCGGTGCGGCGGTCGTGCTCGGCGTCCTCATCCACGTCGGGATCGACGCTGTCGGCCTTGTAGTGGGTGTCGTCGGCCGCTTGGCGCTCGGTGCGCGCAAGCTGGGCCTGCTCGTCGGCCTTGGCCTTCTCGCGCTTGGCCCTGGCCGCCCGCTCCTCAGCCTCCGCCTCGCGGCTGTCGGCGCGCGCGGAGCGCACCTTGGCCTCGTCACGGTGCTCGGACGCCTCGATCCGCCGGTTTTCCTGCTTCTTATCGCGCGCCATGCGGCCCACCAGCAGCGCCGCCACTATGGCGATCACCACCAACACGATCAAAATGATGACCAGTGTGCTCATCGGACCCTCCTCGACTCGGTTGCCCGCGAGCTACCCCCCTGGCCGAAGCGCAAACGGCTCCGCGCCGGCCATCACTCGCTCCCGGTAGGCGCCGAACCGCCCCTCCCCGATGGCCTGCCGGATGCCCCGCATCAGCTCCGCCATAAATGTCAGGTTGTGCAGGCAGATGAGGCGCGCCGCGGTCAGTTCCTTCGCTCTGCTCAGGTAGTGCAGGTAGCCGCGGGTGTGCTCGCGGCAGGCCGGGCACGGACAGCCCACGGCGATCGGCTCACGGCCGGCGCTCGATCCCGCCTTGGTCAGATCCAGCCGGAAACGGGCGGCTGGGTCTGGCACCAGCGCGGTGCCGTGGCGCGCCAGCCGGGTGGGAGTGGCGCAGTCGAAGCTGTCCACCCCCTCGCCCACGGCGTGAAGGATGTCGTCCACGTCCCCGATCCCGAGCAGGTGGCGCGGCTTTTGCGCCGGCAGGCCGCGCATCGACCAGCCGAGCACCTCATGCATCTCGGACTTCTCCTGGCCCAGAGAGCCGCCGATCGCTATGCCATCCACCCCCGCCTGGGCGACGTAGGCGCTCGACTCGGCCCTCAGGTCCTCGTGCACGCCGCCCTGGATGATGCCGTACAGGGTTTGCCCCTCGGGCGCATTCGCGGCATGCCACGTCGTGCAGCGATCCAGCCAGCGGTGCGTGCGCTCCATCGCCCGCAGTGTGTAGCGCTTGTCGGCGTGCGAGGGCGTGCACTCGTCGAAGGCCAGCGCGATGTCCGAGCCCAGGGCGGCCTGCACCTGCATCGAGGTCTCGGGGCCCATGAAGCGCTCGGCCCCGTCGGTGTAGGAGCGAAAGGTCACGCCCTCCTCCTTGATGGCGATCACGCGGCTGTGGCTCGGCCCCCGACGGCGCTTGATCTCCTCCGACACCGACCCGTGCCCCATGGAGAACACCTGGAAGCCACCGGAGTCGGAGATGATCGGCCGGCGCCAGCCCATCATCGCGTGCAGGCCCCCCATCTCTCGCACGTAGTCTTCCCCCGGATCTATGAACAGGTGGAACGTGTTGCCGAGCACCATGTCGAAGCCCAGCGAGGCAACCTCGGAGGAAGCCAGTCCGCGTACGCTCGCGTTGGAGGCGAGGGGCACGAAGGCCGGCGTGGCAACCTCGCCGTGGGCGCAAAGCAGGACGCCCGCGCGGGCGGTCCCGTCGCGGGCGTCGATGCGAAACACCTAGTGGTCCGTCCGACAAGTTCGTGGTCGCTTTGCCGAGCGAAAATCGAGCATGGGCGAGCCCGCGAGCGCAGCCAATGCAGCGCATTGGCGAGCATCGCGGGCGCGGCCAGGCGACAATTTGCAGCCGGCAAACGGACACGAACTGCGAGGATGGACCACTAGATCAGGCTCTCGCCCGTCATCGCCTCCGGCTGCTCCTGTCGCAGGAGAGCCAGCACGGTGGGCGCCACATCCGCCAGGATGCCGCCCTCGCGCAACCCGCGCACCTCGGCGGTGACCAGGATCGGGACGGGATTCAGCGAGTGCGCCGTGTTGGGGCTGCCGTCTGGCTCCAGCATATGGTCGGCGTTGCCGTGGTCGGCCGTCACGATGCAGGCGCCACCGCCCTCGTGCACGGCCTCCACCACCCGGCCGAGGCACTCGTCCACGGTCTCGACCGCGGTCACGGCAGCCTCGATCACACCCGTGTGCCCCACCATGTCGGGGTTCGCGAAGTTGATCACCCCGAAGGTGAATTTCCCCGCCTTCCACTCCTCCACGAACGCGTCCGCCGCCTCCCGCGCGCTCATCTCGGGCTTGTGGTCATAGGTGGGCACGTCGCGCGGGGAGTCCACCAGGCGGCGCACCTCACCGGCGTACTCAGACTCCTCGCCGCCATTGAAGAAGTAGGTCACGTGTGCGTACTTCTCGGTCTCGGCCACGTGCAACTGGCCAAGTCCGCGGTCGGCCAGCAGCGAGGCCAGGGTGACCTCCGGGCGCCGCGGCGGGAAGGCCACCGGGTAATCCCACCCCTGGCGGTAGTGCGTGAGCGTGGTGTAGTGCAGTTCCAGTCCCTCGTTGAGCTCCTCGGTCAGCTGCCGCGCGCGATCGGGGCGGAAGTTGAAGCACAGGACCGCGTCGCCGTCGCGGACCCGCCCCTCCTCGCCCACCAGCGTGGGCTGGACGAATTCGTCGGTCTCCTCGCGCTGGTATGCCGCCCTCACCGCCGCCTCGCCGCTGTCGGCACGGCGGTCTCCTGCCTGTCCCCGCACGACCGCATCGAGGGCCGCGCCGGTGCGCTCCCAGCGGTTGTCGCGATCCATGGCGTAGTAGCGCCCGCTCACCGTGGCCACTCGCCCGCCGTGCTCCGCCAGCCATCCCTCAGTTGTGGCGACGTAGCCCGCACCCGACTGGGGCAGCGTGTCGCGGCCGTCGGTGAAGGCATGCAGGACCAGGTCGGGCACCTCCTCGCGCGCCGCCAGCTCCACGCAGGCGCGCAGATGGCCCATGCTGGCGTGCACCCCTCCCTCGGACACCAGCCCCATGAGATGCAGGCGCCCAGACAGCCGCCCCGCAGCGCAGGCGTCGCGGAGCGCTTCGTTCTCGAAGAACGAGCCGTCCCTCACGGCGTGGTCGATCCGCTTGAGGTCCTGAGGCACGATCGCCCCCGCGCCGAGGTTGAGATGGCCGACCTCGGAGTTGCCCATCTGCCCCTCGGGCAGGCCCACAGCCTCACCACAGGCGGTCAGGTGCGAATGCGGATGGGTCGCCCAGAGAGCGTCGAACACCGGCGTGTCCGCCTTCTCGACGGCGTTGCCGGGACCGGGCTCGGCCAGGCCCCAGCCGTCGAGGATCACCAGGCAGACCGACGGCACCGGGGGCCTGCCGGGGCCCGGCCCTGCTCTCATTCGGCCGCGGCGACTATCTCAGCGAACCCCTCCGGGTCAGTGCTCGCGCCTCCGACCAGTGCGCCGTCCACGTCGGGCTGGACGAGTATGTCGGCCGCGTTGTCGGCCTTCACACTGCCGCCGTAGACGATCCGCACCTCCTCGCCGGCCTGGCGCGAGCGGTCGGCCACCAGTGCACGGATGAACGCAAGCGCCTCCTGCGCCTGCTCGGGCGAAGCCACCTTGCCGGTGCCGATCGCCCAGATCGGCTCGTAGGCGATCACCACATCGGCCAGCTGATCGTCGGACACCGCCTGGAGGCCCTCGCCGATCTGGGAGCGCAGCTTGCGCTGCATGTCGCCGGCCTCGCGCTCCTCCTCGGTCTCGCCCACGCACAGGATCGGCTGAAGCCCGGCGTCGAGCGCGGCGGGGACCTTCTCCTGAAGCGCCCGGTCGGTCTCGCAGTCGTACCAGCGGCGCTCGGAGTGCCCGAGCACGACGCCACGCACCCCGACCTCGCGCAGCATCGCCGCCGAGACCTCGCCGGTGAACGCACCACTCTCCTCGGCGTGCATGTTCTGCCCCGCCACCAGCACGTCCGAGCCGTCCAGCACCTGTGTGCAGATCTCGAGCGCAGTGAAGGGCACGCACAGCCCGACGTCTGCCAGCCGGCGTGAGGGCTCGGGGAGGATGTGAAGCAGCTTCTCGCAGTACTCCCTGGCCTGGGCACGGGTGCCCCAGAGCTTCCAGTTTCCGGCCACGTAAGGTCGGCGGCCGTTCGAGCTCACGCCGGCGTCTCAGGCATCGTCGAGGGCCTCCAAGCCCGGAAGCTCCTTGCCCTCCAATAGCTCGAGGGCGGCGCCGCCACCCGTGGACATGTGCGTCACCCGGTCGGTGAGCCCGAACGAGGCGAGTGCGGCGGCGGAGTCGCCACCCCCCACCACGGTCGTGCCCGGCGAGTCGGCCACGGCCTCGGCAACACCGCGCGTCCCCGCTGCGAACGGCTCCATCTCGAACGCTCCCATCGGTCCGTTCCAGAAGACGGTCCCGGCGTCGGCCAGCTGCTCAGCGTAGGCCTCGACGGTGCGGGGGCCGATGTCCAGCCCCATCCAGCCATCCGGGACGTCGGTGCCGTCCAGCTCCTTTCGCTCGGCGTCCTCGTCGAACTCGTCCGCCAGTACCAGATCCATCGGCAGCAGCAGCTGTGCGCTGCCGTCGTCGCCGGCCTTCTCGAGCGCCTTGCGCGCCAGGTCGACCCCCTCGTCCTCGACAATGGAGTCGCCCGTCGGCTTGTCCTGGGCGCGGAAGAAGGAGAAGCACATGGCGCCGCCGATCAGGATCTTGTCCGCCTCCTCCAGGAAGCGGTCGATCAGCGCCACTTTGTCGGAGACCTTCGCGCCGCCAAGCACGACCACGAACGGCCTCTCCGGTGCCTCGATGATCCCGCGCAGGGTGGTGACCTCGCGCTCCAGCAACAACCCGGCTACCGCGGGCAGGTGCTCCGCCACGCCGGCAGACGATGCGTGGGCGCGGTGCGCGGCGCCGAACGCATCGTTTACGTAGACCTCGGCGAGCGAGGCCAGCTCACGCGCGAGATCGGGGTCGTTGTCGGTCTCCCCCTCCTCCCAGCGCGTGTTCTCGAGCACCAGCACGCTGCCCGGCTCGATCTCTTCGGTCTGCGCCTTGACTTCGTCCCCGACGACGGCTTCGGCCAGGGTGACCGGGGCATCGATCAGCTCGGCCAAGCGATCGGAGGCGGGCTTGAGCGAGGTCTCGGGGTCACGTCCCTCAGGCCTTCCGAGGTGTGAGCAGAGGATGAGCCTGGCCTTGCGCTCGAGCAGTAGCTCGATCGTCGGGAGCGCGGCCTTGATCCTCGAGTCGTCGGCGACGCGGCCCTCGTCGAGCGGGACATTGAAGTCCACGCGCACGAGCACGCGCGTGCCCTGGTCGAGGTCCAGGTCGCGGACCGTCCGCTTGCCCAGCTCGACGGCAGGCCCTCCGTCGCTCACTTAGCGACGGGCTCCCCGAGTCCCACGAGCACCCGCTCGACCAGGTCCACAACGCGGCTGGAATAACCCCACTCGTTGTCGTACCAGGCCACGACCTTCACGAGCCGGCCGCCGTCCATGACCATCGTCAGCTCGGAGTCGAACACCGCGGAATATGAGGAGTGCGCGACATCGGTCGAGACCATCGGGTCGTCGGTGTACTTCAGGATGCCCTCGAGCGGCCCGCTGTCGGCGCGCTCCGCCACCGCCTCGTTGACCTCCTCGGCCGACACCTCGCGCGCGGGCCGGAAAACGAGGTCGACCATCGATCCTGTGATCACCGGAGCCCTGACCGCGATTCCGTTGAGCTTGCCGTCCAGCTCGGGAATCACCAGCCCGATCGCCTTCGCCGCGCCCGTGGAGGTGGGTACCAGGTTCACCGCGGCCGCACGGGCCCGGCGCGGGTCCTTGTGCGGCGCGTCCTGGAGCTGCTGGTCGGCGGTGTAGGCGTGAATCGTGGTCATGATCCCCGACTCGATCCCGACCGCCTCGTGCAGGACCTTCGCCACGGGCCCGAGACAGTTGGTGGTGCAGGAGGCCTCCGAGATGACGTGGTGCTGGTCAACGTCGTAGTCGTCGTTGTTTACGCCCAGGACGAGGGTCACGTCCGCGTCGGGGGCGGGCGCGGAGATGATCACCTTGGTGGCCCCGGCCTCGAGGTGCTTGGCGGCATCGTCGCGGTCGTTGAAGGTCCCGGTCGACTCCACGACGACCTCGGCGCCGACGTCTCCCCACGGCAGGTCGGCGGGGTCCTTCTCGGAGAACACACGCAGCTCCTTGCCGTCTATCACGAGGCCGTCATCGGAGACCTCGACCGATCCTTGGAAGGGTCCCAAGACCGAGTCGTACTTGAGCAGCAGGGCCAGCGTCTCGGTATCCGTGATGTCGTTCAGGCCAAGCCACTCGATGTCCGCGCCGCGCTCATGGGCGGCGCGGAAGACGTTGCGGCCGATGCGGCCAAAGCCGTTGATGCCGGCCTTCAGTGCCATTCTGCGCTCCTTTTATTGCTCGCCGAAGGGTCTCGGGGGGCACGCAATGTACCCGACGGGCGCCCGCCCATGGGCGCGAGGTACGGCCGCTCCGGCGGCGCGCGCCTTGCCCTGCGTTGGACGACGGTGCACTATCGGTGTCGGTGGGCACGACGATCGGCTGGGCAGACGAGACCGACAAGCAGGTTCCCCTGAGGAAGCTGGTTGGGCTGATCCGCCCCTCGCTTCGGCTCGTGTGGCGCGCGAGCCGGTCCGAGACGGTCCTCGTGGTCACGCTGCAGGCGCTCTTGGGCCTGGCACTGCCCGCTCAGGTGCTCGCCGGGAAGTGGGCTCTCGATTCGGTGCTCGAGGCCAGTCGCACCGGCGCGGGCCTGGCGCAGGCTCTTCCGGCCGTCGTAGTTGTCATCGTCGCCATCGCCGCGGCCAGAGTCATGTTCGCGACGTCCATGCAGCGGCGGCCACTGCTTCCCGAGCTGGTCCGCCGCACCGTGCAGGAGATGCTCGCGCGCAAGGCCGCCTCGTTGGACCTGGAGACGCTCGAGACACCAGCGTTTCACGACCGCCTCTCGCACACACAGCGCCAGGCGTCGTTCCGGCCGGCGAACATGGTCTCGGACATCACCCAGGTGATCAGCGCTGGGGTCGCCGTCGTGGGGCTGCTCGTGCTTCTGGCGACCGTTCAGCCGCTTCTGGTCCTACTGGTCCTCCTGGCCTTCGTACCGCAGTGGTGGGCGAACATCGACAGCGGGCGCGCGTTCTACCGCTTCCACGTCGGCGACTCCTCGCGCTACCGGCTGGTCACCTATATCGACGGCGTCTTGACCAGCCCGCACGCAGCGAAGGAGACGCGCGCGTTCGGCCTCGGCCCCTACCTCCTTCGAACGCAGGGCCGGCTCTTCGACCAGCGGCTCGTGGAGCTGCGGGCACTCGTCCGGAAGCGGTGGAGCCGCGATGTGCTCGCGAGCCTCGTGAGCTCGGCGATTAGCGCCACGGGCCTTCTCCTCATCCTGTGGCTGCACTTCTCGGGACGAACCTCGCTGAGCGACACCGCTGTGGCCATCGGCGCCCTGCTTCTCATGGTTCCACGCCTGAGCGCCCTGGCGGGGTCGGTCGGCCTGTTCCACGAGAACGCGCTGTTCGTCGAGGACTTCTGGGCGTTCCTGGACCTGACGCCGGGAATGGTCACTGCGCCCTCGGCGCACGGTGCGCCGGACAAGCTCTCCAAGGTCTCGGTCGAAGACGTGTCGTTCACCTACCGGGACTCCCCGACCCCGGCGTTGACGGGCGTGTCGCTGGAAATCGGGCTTGGCGATACGGTTGCGTTGGTGGGGGAGAACGGAGCGGGCAAGACCACCCTGGCGAAGCTCCTCTGCCGCCTCTACGACCCTCACAGCGGGACGATCGCGTGGGACGGCCGCGACGTTACGACCTGCGATCCGGTCGAGCTGCGCCGGCGGATCGCGGTGATCTTCCAGGACTTCGTCCACTACCAGCTCTCCGGGCGCGAAAACATCGGCTTCGGCGACCTCGAGGCCATCGACGACTCCGAGCGGGTCACCGCCGCGGCGCGGCGGGCGGGTGCCCACGAGTTCTTGCGCGACCTGCCGGACGGCTACGAGACGATCCTCGGCAGAATGTTCGACGAGGGCCATGAGCTCTCGATCGGCCAGTGGCAGAAGATCGCCCTCGCGCGAGCCTTCTTTCGCGAGGCTCCGCTCGTGATCATGGACGAGCCCACGGCCTCCCTGGACGCCCGCGCGGAGTACGAGCTGTTCGAGACGATGAGGGACCTCTTCACCGACCGGGCCGTGCTGCTGATCTCTCACCGCTTCTCAAGCGTGCAGATGGCCGACCGGATCTACGTCATGAGGGATGGGGAGGTGATCGAGTCCGGCAGCCACGACGAGCTCGCGGTAGGGGGCGGCCTGTACTCCGAGCTGTTCGCGTTGCAGGCGTCGAGCTACGTGCAACGGCGGCCGAACGGCAGCGCCGCGCTCTGAATGAGCGCTGAGGGCAAGTAAACGACCCGACCGTACTACGGCGTGCGCGGCGGCTTGTCGATGTCGCGGTGCACGACGTCCACGAGGTAGGCCCCCCGGTCGCCATAGTCGCGCGCGAGCCGTTCGGCGATCACCACCGAGCGGTGACGGCCTCCGGTGCACCCGATGCCCACCGTCAGGTGGGCCTTTCCCTCCTGCTCGTACTGGGGCAGCAGGTAGTCCAGCAGCGGCTCGAGATGGGCGTAGAAGCTCTCGATCCCGTCGGAGGCCTCGACGTAGGTCCGCACCGGCTCGTCGAGCCCGGTGAGCGGGCGCAGATCCTCCTCGTAGTGGGGATTGGGCAGGAAGCGGACGTCGAACAGCAGGTCGGCGTCCCGCGGAGCGCCGTGCTTGAAGCCGTAGGTGAGGAAGGTGACGGCCAGCTTGCCGATGCTGCCGCGCGGCAGCATCTTGTCCGCCACCACCTTGCGCAGGCGTGCGGCGCTCAGGTCGGTGGTGTCGATCGAGACGCTTGCGATGTCGCGCAGCGGCTCGAGCAGCGCCCGCTCGGCGGCGATCGCGCGAGAGACCTGGCCGCCGACGCCCTCCCCACCTCCGTTGGTGGCCAGCGGATGCCTGCGGCGCGTCTCCTTATAGCGATTGACCAGCACGTCCTCGGAGGCCTCGAGGTAGAGCAGCCGGTGTGGCAGCCCCCGCCGCTCGAGATCCTCCAGCACCCGCACGAGGCTGTCGAACAACTCTCCGCCCCGGACGTCCGACACCACCGCCGCGCGCTCCACCTTGGAGCCCTCGTGCTCGAACAATTCGGCCAGGCCGGCGATCATCTCCGGCGGCAGGTTGTCCACGCAGAAGTAGCCGGCGTCCTCGAAGCACGCCATCGCCTGCGACTTGCCGGCACCGGAGAAACCGGTGATCACGACGAGGTCTTGCATGAGGCGTGTTGTATCGGGCGTATCGGAGGTGGCGTGAACGCTGGGTGACTCAATCCACGCGATGAACATGCGAGTGGATCTCGCGGGCCACCTTCCCGGGCAGCCCCGGCACGCCCTCGACCTCCGCGCGGTTGGCCGCCAGGAACCGCTCCGGCGTGCCGAAGTGCTGCAGGATCGCTCGCTTGCGGGTGGGCCCCACGCCGGGCAGGTCGTCCAGCACGGAGCGAGTCATCGCACGGTCGCGCCGGCCGCGGTGAAACTCGATCGCGAACCGGTGCGCCTCATCGCGGACGCGCTGAAGCAGCTGTAGCGGCGCACTGTCGTGGCGCATCACCAGCGGCGCCGGGCGACCAGGCACGAACACCTCCTCGAGCTGCTTGGCCAGGCTGATCACCGTGGTGCCTAGCTCGCGGAACTCGTCCAGCTCGGCCAGACCCGCTGACAACTGGCCCCTGCCGCCGTCGATCACGATCAGCGCGGGCAAAGCCGCGAAGCTCGCGTTGTACTCCTTCTCGTGAGGTGAGAGCTCGCGCTGCGCGCGGTACTGGGCCATTCGCCGGCTCAGCACCTCCGCCATCGCGGCGAAGTCGTCCTGGACCGCTTCGCGGACCTTGAAGCGGCGGTAATCGGACTTCTTGGGAGCGCCGCCCTCGAACACGACCATTGACGCCACGGTGTGGGTCTCGCCCAGGTTGGAGATGTCGAAGCACTCGATCCGCATCGGGATCTGGGGCATGCCGAGCGCCTGCTGAAGGCCATCCAGCGCCTCGATCCGCTGGCTGCGACGCCGCTCGGAACGCAGGCGGTCCTGGTCCAGCGCCAGTCGCGCATTGCGCTCGGCAAGCTCGAAGATCCGGCGTTTGTCCCCTCGCTCGGCCGAGCGCACCTCCACCGCCGCGCCCCGGCGTTCGGTCAGCGCCTCGGCCAGGGCCTCGGTGCGCTCGGTGCCGCGCGGGACGATCACCTGCGGCGGAATCGACATCGAGCTGGCGTAGTACTGGAGCACGAACTCCTCGAGCACCTCGGACTCGTCGCGCTGGGCCGCGTTCTCCAGATAGAAGGACTGCCGATCGGCCAGCACGCCCTCCCGCACCTGGAAAACCTGCGCGTTGGCATCGGTCTCCTCGGAGGCGACCGCCACCGCGTCGAGCGTGCCCACCGAGTCGTTGGCCACCCGCTGGCGCTCCAGCAGCGAGCGCACGGCCCTCAGCTTGTTGCGGAACTGCGCCGCCACCTCGAACTCCTGGTCGGCGGCGGCCAGCTTCATCGACTGCTCCAGCTCGCGCTCGATCTCGCGGTAGCGGCCCGAGAGGAACGCGATGATCGTCTCGATGTTCTCCCGGTACTCCTCCGCGCTGACCTCGTCGATGCACGGCGCCTGGCAGCGCTTGATGTAGTACTCCAGGCACGGGCTCCCGGAGAGGCGACCCGGCTCCTTGCCCTCACACGTGCGGTACTGGAAGACCTTGCCGAGCAGGTCCAGCGTGCCCCGCACGCGCTTGGCGTTGGAGAACGGCCCGAAGTACACGCGGCCGCGCTTGTGGCGCTCGCGGGTGAAGTAGACCCTGGGATAGCGCTCGTCCATCGAGATCGCGATGTAGGGGTAGCTCTTGTCGTCGCGCAGACGCACGTTGAACCGTGGCCGGTGGCGCTTGATGAACTCCTGCTCGGTGAGCAGCGCCTCGGCCTCGGTGTGGGTGACCACGAACTCGATCGACTCGATCGCAGCGATCATGTCGTCGGCGGCGCGGGTGTGGGATTTCGAGAAGTGCCCGGCCACGCGCTTGCGGATCGAATTGGCCTTGCCCACGTAGAGCACGCGGTTCTTGGAGTCCCGGAACAGGTAGACGCCGAAGGCGTCCGGGAGCGAGCGCCGCTGCTCGGCTATGCGCTCCTTCCGTGTCTTGGGGGCATCCTTCTCGGCGGTCTCAGGCACTTGTATCGAGGATACGCGGGCGCCTGGACCTGCCTGCCGGGGTCTCGCTAGGCGAGCAGGCGGCCGACCGAGTCCGCCACGCACGCCGGCTTCTCCGAACCCTCGACCTCGACCGTCCAGCGCTGAACGAGCTGGAACCAGCCGTCGCCCACCTCGTCCACCGACACGATCTCGATCGAGGCCCTGATCCGCACGCCGGCCGGCACGGGCGGGGGCAAGATCGACGGCCTGCGAGGTCCGATGACCAAGCGCGCGGTGCGCCGCTTCCAGCGTCGCAAGCGCCTGACCGTGGACGCTTCCAGTCCTGGTATGCCCACCTCTCGACCGTGACCTCTTGGCGGGGCGAAGTCGTGACCGGCGGCACGCGCATCGGCTATGTGGGCTCCACCGGCTACTCCACCGGACCGCACCTGCACTTTGAGGTGCGACTCAACGGCACCCCGGTCGATCCGATGGCGCGACTGCTGGCTGGCACCGCCAGCTCGGCTGCCAGCGTGGGCGCGAGCGCCCCGCGGTCTCGGCACCCGACCCACCACGGCTGCGACCGGGAGCGGCTCGAGGCAATGGGTGGCGGAGTCGCCGCACGCGCGATCGCCCGCTGCTGAGCCGCCGGGCCGCCCCGTACCGTGGGGCGATGCGCACCGTCCGGGTCATCGGGAACATCGAGCCGGGTGGCGGCCAGCTCAGTGCCCTCCGGCTGGCTATCGCGCTGCGGCAGCGAGGGTGGGCCGTTCGGTTCCTCGCGGGGTCTGCGACTGAAGCGGGAGTCGAGCTCTTCCGTTCGCATGGAGTTGAGATCGAGGTCTTCGGGGCTTCGCGCAGCCTTCAATACGAGTGCGACAGGGGGTTCTCGACCTGGCTCGCCCCTCGGCTCGGCGGCGCCGACGTGGTTCACGCCCACCAGTTCGGAGCCTGGTGGGCAGCGGCTCGCGGAGCGCCCGCCTCGGTGCCGGTGGTGGGCAGCGAGCACAACGCCTACCAGTGGCCGGACG